>Ga0209979_1003367_pt1 | contig 14164 bp, 12 predicted proteins | sample AnhtaG_FD_183114 | JGI IMG/M metagenome (GOLD analysis project Ga0209979, IMG submission 183114) | Deep subsurface microbial communities from Anholt, Denmark to uncover new lineages of life (NeLLi) - Anholt_01485 metaG (SPAdes) (version 2) | ecosystem: Environmental > Aquatic > Marine > Oceanic...
GTCCGCTGCTACCCTGACCCTACATATAGAGATTTAAGAGGGGTGATCTGCAAATTCTGGTTAGGGCTTGCAGATTTGGAGGTGGGACAGATTCAAATTGCCCCTGGGGCGTCGGCTGCTTTAGAGAGGTTGAATAAAATCTTCGTAGAGCCCGGTTCTAAAGTGCTGGGTTATTCTCCTCAGTTCACAGAATATGTAACTGAGGTAGAGGCTTGTGGGGGCAAATATGAGGCGGTGGTGTTAAATCCCGAGGAGGACTTTAAATTCTATGTTGAAAGACTACTTGCTAGGATAGGTGAAGAATATTGCCTGATATACATTGATAACCCTAATAATCCCACTGGGCAGGTTATTGACCTAGAGGAGATAGAGAAGATTATTCAGCAAGCCAAGACAAAGGATGTGGCAGTAGTGGTAGACGAAGCCTATGCCGATTATATAGGGGAGGAGAACTCAGCGGTTAATTTAATGAATAAATACAAAAATTTAGTGGTAGTTCGCTCCTTTTCTAAGGGTTTTGGACTTGCTGGTCTGAGGGTAGGATATGGAGTCTTTTCATCTGAGTTGAGCAGATACTATCAAAAGATTAATCTTCCTTTCTCTGTTTCCTCGGTAGGCTGTTATCTAGCAAGGGAGGCTCTTTTGGACCAGGAGTTCATTTACGATTGCCGTGCAAAGGTTCAAAGGGAGAAGAGGAGGTTGATACAGGGGCTAAGAGGGAGAGGTTACCTTATCAGTGAGACTTGGGAATCTTGCCCCATCTTTGTTCTGGGTGATAAGGATAAGGACATTGATTTAAGGGAAGCCTTGCTAGGTAGCGGAATACTAACTGTAAAAGGTATGGATTTCAGGAACCTGGGGAATAACTATGTTAGGGTCAATACTCCTGCCAAGGCAGAGGAGTTCTTAAGTCGTTTATAAGCCTTTTGCTATTGACAAATTTAAGGCGCATAGGTAAGATAAATAGCTGAGAACTAAATATAGGGAAAGGCTGAGAACAGGACTAGTACAGCTTAAGGCGGAGTTCAGAGAGTCGGGTAAGGTGTGAGCCGATACTTGCGCAAGGCTAGAATGGACTTGGGAGCCGCAAACCGAAAGGTAGTTAAGCTCGAGTAGGTTTTGTCGGAAGGGGCACCGTTAAAAGCCCAGGATATTGAGGTAAAGGAATTAGTTTACTTCAGTATCTGAAAAGGAGATGGTCAGTATCCTCTCATATTGAGGATTGACTAAAAAGGGTGGCACCGCGAAGGTTTAAGCCTCTCGCCCCTCGGCGAGAGGCTTTTTGCTACAGGAGGTTTGATTATGTTTATTGTATTACAAACATGGCGCTGGCAAGGCCAGCGCGTATAAGCAACGACAAAGTGCAGAATAGCAGGTTTTAAATTTATGAAAGGAGATTAAGGGAAATGAGGAAATTTCATCTAATTAACATTGCTATGATATGCGTTATATGCCTTGTCTTTCTTGCTTTGACACCTAGCTGTGCTACAAAGCCAGGAAAGGTATATAAAATTGGCGAATGCCAAATAGTTGATCATCCTGACCTAAATGCTGACCGTGAAGGATTTCATCAGGGCATGGCAGAGGAAGGATTTGTTGAAGGGGAGAATGTGGAGTACATTTTCCTGAATGCTGCGGGTGATATGTCTCTGGCTCACACAATTGCATCGAGGTTTGTCACAGAGAATGTAGACTTAATTCACCCTATTTCTACCCCGGTGGCTCAGGCTTGTGTTGCCGCTGCTGAGGGAACAGGCATACCCATAGTTTTTAGCACTGTTTCCAATCCGGTTCTTGCTGGCCTTGTAGATAGCTGGGAGCATCCTGGTCCCCATAATATAACCGGTGTTAGTGATAGGTTAAATACTGACAATACGCTAGATATGATTAAGGCGATTTGCCCCGATTTTAAGGTGATAGGAATAGTCTATGATGCTGGTGAGGCGAATGCTTGCGCCACAGTAGCTCAGATGAAAGAAAGTCTTTCTGAAGCTGGCTTTGCTGAGCCTGTAGAGGCTAATTGTCCCACATCGGCAGAGGTTAAGACGGCAGCTGAATCCCTTGTGGGAAGGTGTGATGTTATGTGGTGGCCTGATAGCAATACCGTAGCTCAGGGGTGCACAGCTTTGGTTGGCGTCTGCGAGGAAAACCAGCTACCCTTGTTCGGTCCCACAGGATGGTCAGTTGAACCTGAGTATGGTTGCATTGGTGCTTGTGGCGTTAGCGATTATACTGAGATAGGCATCGAGGCGGGACACATAGCAGCCAGAATTCTACTTGGAGAGGATCCGGCCAATATCTCAGTTACAACTCCGGCGGCAGAGCAATTGCCAGTATTAAATCCGGCAGCAGCGGAGAGAATGGGTGTGACCATTCCACAGTGGCTGTTGGACAAGGCGAGAAAAGTAGTAATAGAATAGCGTGTTGACAAATTATTTTTCTGTGATAAACTGCCCAGTGAGGAAAACGTATGTTAGGTCATATTGGCCCCCAAGGAGTTTATTATATGAACTTCATATTTACATGGCGCACTTTAAGTGCGCTTGGGGGGAATCTGTGCTACGAGAGATGTAAGTAATAAGAATCTGAAGTATAGCTTAGATAAGAATCCTCCCAAGCGGGAGGATTCTTATTTGCAAGGGGGAATAGATGTTACCGGCTACTATAGAGGGCATTCTAACTAGTTCTCTCTCTGATGGCTTAATATATGCCTTTGTTGCTGTAGGTGTATTTATAACCTTTCGGGTGCTTGCCTTCCCTGACCTTACTGTAGATGGCAGTTTTGTTACCGGCGGCTCCATTGCCGCTCTTATGATTGTGGGTGGTTATAACTCATTTTTAGCCACTGTAGCTGCTATTGGCGGTGGGCTAGCTTGTGGTGCCGTAACCGGGCTACTTCATACTAAGTTAAGGATAACTGCTCTCCTCGCTGGCATACTTATGATGGTTAGTTTGTACTCTGTCAACCTGAGGATTATGAGTGGGGCCAATATCCCACTATTGCGGCAGATAACTATCTTTAAGAGCATTGCCCACTTTTTTGGAACTGCGAAAAGCGTTATTTTGGTCATTGGCATCCTCGCTGTATTGGCCCTCATCGTTTTTATGATATTGAACTGGTTTCTGCGCACCGAGCTTGGTCTGGCATTGAGGGCCTCAGGTGATAATGAGCAGATGATAAGGGGCTTGGGTTCAGATACCGATAGGAATACAATAATAGGTTGTTCTCTTTCCAATGGCATGGTTGCTCTTTCTGGTGCCTTAGTGGCGCAAAACCAAGGATTTTGCGATGTCAACATGGGGATAGGTATGATTGTAATGGGCCTGGCAGCAGTGATAATTGGGGGAGCGCTATTTCATCCTCGTGGTGTTGCCTCAATGCTGCTGGCGGCTCTTGGTGGCACCTTTGTCTATCGCCTCTTTATAACCATTGCTCTCAGGCTTGGTTTAGCCCCAGGAGATTTGAAATTGATCACGGCAGTGCTAGTAGTTATAGCTCTAGGTATCCCGTATATACAGAAGAAGGCGCGGCATGAATGGATGCCGCCAGCAGTTAAATTTTAGAGAGGCATTTCTATGGATACAAGTAAAGACCAGAGTTTGCTTCAACTCAGGAGTGTAAGGAAGGTGTTTGCCAGGGGCACTATAGACGAAGTGACGGCTTTGTATGGTATCAATCTTGATATTTATCCCGATGACTTCGTTACTATTATTGGCAGCAATGGGGCGGGAAAATCTACTTTACTCAATATTATCGCTGGTGTCTTCCCACCAGAAATGGGGGGTAAGGTCATTATCGGTGGTGAAGATGTTACTGATCTAAGTGAGTATAAGCATGCCACATATGTGGGTAGGGTGTGGCAAGAACCTCACGTGGGAACTGCCGCTAAGCTGACTATTGAAGAGAATCTTTCCCTAGCTTTATTGCGTGGGAGGCCAAGGGGGTTAAGGCCGTCGCTTAATAAGCAGCGCCGCGAGCTATTTCGCTCGGCATTGGCTCCACTAGGGTTGGGTTTAGAAGATAGGCTGAGCACCCTGGTAGGCACGCTTTCCGGTGGGCAAAGGCAAGCTCTAGCTCTGGTCATGGCTACTATAAGTAAGCCAGTTCTGCTATTGCTCGATGAACATATAGCTACGCTGGATCCTAGGACAGCTCAAATAGTGCTTAATCTAAGCGATATGATTGTGCAACGCGAAAGGATGACCACTATAATGGTTACCCATAATATGGAGCTTGCTCTGAGGTATGGCAATAGGCTGATTATGATGCACAAGGGCAGGATTATAGTGGATATAGGGCAGCAGGATAAGCAAGCCCTCACCATTAATGACTTGGTAACTGCCTTTGAGCAAGCTGCTGGGGAGCAGTTAACTGACGAGAGCATGCTGCTCAGCCATCGCTAATTAGGGCTTCTTAAGACAAAGTCAGTGAGGCAATTCGGGGTATTGACATATTTGCAGCTTTAATTTACAATCCTGTATTTAATCGTGACTAAAGTACTGTTGAGCATAAGGGAGACTAATAAGTATTTCGCCTTTGTCGGCCTGCACATCATATTACCTTGGGGGCAAAGCCCCCTTAAGCTAACATAACCCTTTGTAAGCATCTTAGCTAAAAACAAGGACTGAGTCTCAGTGGTGCTTTGTTTTAAATAGTATCCTTTAAAATTTCTATTGAAAGGAGGACAAAGATGCAAAGAGAAAGATGGACTAGCAGGTATTATTTCCTATTTGCCGCCATAGGCTCGGCCATAGGTCTGGGTAATGTGTGGCGATTCCCCTATATGACCTACAAATATGGTGGTGGAGCCTTCCTGATACCCTGGATGATTGGTCTTATTGTAATAGGCATTCCCTGGATGATGATGGAGTTTGGCATGGGTAGGTATTTCCAAAGAAGTTCCCCTGGCGTATTTGAAGGCATAGGCAAGAGATGGGAATGGCTAGGCTGGTGGCCGGTTTTTTGCGCCTTCTTGATAATCACCTATTATTCCGTGGTAATGGCTTGGTCTCTACGTTATGTAGTTAGTTCCGCTACCATGGCTTGGGGGATAGGGGAGGCTGGAGCTGCTGGGGCCGGGTCATACTTTTTTGGGGAAATCTTGAGGCTTTCATCTGGGCCAGGTGTGCTTGGTGCTCCTATAGGACCAATAGTAGGTTTCTTGGCACTTATCTGGGTAGTTATATATTTTATCGTTTTTAAAGGAGCTGGAGTAATAGGGAAAGTTGCTGTATGGACGGTGTCTATTCCTTGGGTTTTGTTAGTCATCCTAGCCATAAGAGGCCTGACCTTACCCGGGGCGGTTGAAGGGCTGAATTTTTATCTTACGCCAAACCTTGCTGCCTTAGGAAATGCGGAGGTTTGGTTTGGTGCCTTTAGTCAGATTGCCTTTACCCTTTCCTTGGGAATGGCGGGGATGTTTGCCTATGGCAGCTTTATCGCCAAGAAAGCGGACGTGACCAATAACGCCTTTATCACCTCTTTTTCCAATTGTGCCACCAGTTTCTTCGCTGGCTTTGCCGTATTTAGCACTGTTGGTTTCATCATGCAAGCCTTATCCATTCCAGTTGGGGAGGTTAGCGCTTCAGGTCTAGGTTTGGCTTTCGTGAGCTATCCGGTGGCAATATCCATGATGCCGGGAGCAAATGCCTTTATTGGTATACTCTTTTTCCTTTGCCTCTTCTTTTTAGGCATAGATTCTCTATTTTTCCTTGCCTATGGAGGGGTAATTTCCCCGATTATGGATAAGTTTGGCTTGAGCCGGGTAAAGGCCACGCTGATTGTCATTATCATCTCCTTCTTGATAGGGCTGGTATATACTACAAACGGGGGTCTCTATTGGTTGGACATTGTGGATAGGACAGTTTGCTTCTATGGTTTGCTGTTAACAGGTGCGCTAGCTTGTATCGTTATTGGCTGGGTCTTTGGCGCTGGAAAGCTGAGAGAGCATTTGAATGAAACCTCAGATATCAAAGTTGGAGCTTGGTTTGATTGGCTGATAAAAGTTGTTGTGCCCGCGGGCTTGCTTTTTGTGGTAATTTATGGAGGTTTTGCCAAAGATATACCGGCATCTTACGAAGGATATCCCAGGTGGGCAAGTTCATTTATATGGATCATACTGGCAGTCACTCTAGGTTTGAGCTTTTTGCTCCAACGAGTTAAAACCAGAGTCCCGCAGGTGAGCGAAAAATCGGAGGTGAGCGAAAAATGAATACCGGTGCCATAGTTGCCATGGTTGTTATGTGGCTAATATTCATTGGCGCATTATCGTGGTGTCTCTCTCCTGGCGTGCGCAAGCGTGGGGGTAAGTGGGAAGATTAGCCTGAAGTTACTGGCTTGTTATGGGGAGCAACATTGTTGTTGCTCCCCCATATTTAACCCTTTTGGCAAGCTATACATCGTGGCATGATATATTGACAGAGGTGGTAGTGGGAAGTAGCATTAGGAGAGGGTGTTTAAAAATGTAGTGCGCGGCTCTAGCCCTGTGTAGTAGCGAAGATTACTACACGGGGTAGCCTCGTGCACGACCCTAAAGGGTCGCACTACGGGAATACGGGTGAGGCGAAATTAAACAGCTTCGAGGAATTTAAGAGGTGAGCATGAATATCAAACAGATGCTGGAGAAAACTGTTAGGGAGGTGCCGCAGAAAACGGCTATTGTCCTTGGCTCTGAAAGAGTTAGTTATCAAGAATTAGACGAACGCTCTAATAGGATGGCCAACGCTCTTATGGGGCTAGGGATGAGGAAAGGTGACCATGTAGCCATTTTAATGTCTTGTACTCCTGAATGGGTCTTCAATTATTTTGGGGTGGTTAAAGCTGGAGGCAAAATCGTAATCCTTAATGCTATGCTTAAAGCGCCTGAATATGATTTCTTACTCCGCGACTCCGATTCTACGATCTTGCTAACAGAAAAAAGTTTTTCTGAGATGCTATCTTCGATCCTCCCCAACATCCCTTCGCTGAAACACGTTATCGAAGTTGATAGCGATTCCTATGCCAAGATGCTAGCTCATAGCTCTTCTACATCACCAGTTGTTGATATAAAAGATGACGATGAGTCTGCTATCATATATACCTCTGGTGTGTTAGGAAAGCAAAAGGGTGTAGTGCATACTCATACTTCGCTCATGGCAACTGCTCCCATAGTTATATCAGCTCTGGAACAAGAGAGAGACGATGTCTGTATATCTATGATTCCCTTCTTTTATGCTTTGGGGTTGGTAGCTGTTATCCTTCCTTCGTTTATGAAAGGATCTACCGTGGTAATTCTCCCTCGTTTCACTCCTGGGAACGCTTTAGAGACCATAACGCAGGAAAAGGCGACTATACTGGTGGGCGTCCCAGCTATGTATAATGCCCTAGCCATGTTGGATGATGAGACCCTTAAGAGTTATGACCTCAGTTCCTTACGGGTGGCGCTTACTGCCGGGGCAAAAGCCTCGGCTCATTTGATGAAGACTTTAGAGGAAAAGTTTGGCTTAACCCTTTGTGAGATATACGGGACTACTGAGGCTCTTGCTACTACCTTTGGTGATATTCACAACCGTAAGCTAGGGACAGCGGGCAAGCCAGTTGAGGATATCAAGATAATAGATGCCGCTGGCAAGGAAGTTCCCCAGGGTGAAATAGGAGAAATTGTTTGCCGGAGTCCTATGGTAATGAAGGAATATTATAAAGCACCTGACCTCACCGCCCAGGTTCTTAAGGGCGGCTGGTTTCATACTGGCGACTTAGTCCGCATAGATGAAGATGGCTACATAGAATATATAGAGAAGAGATCGTTTATCATCGTAACCTCGGCTGGAGTCAAAATTCCCCCCACAGAGGTTGAAGATGTGCTTTTAAAGCATCCCAGTGTCGCCGAAGCAGCATATGTCGGTGTTATGGATGAGCTTAAAGGGCAAATCCCGACACTGTTTGTAGTGCCCAAGGAAGGACAGCCTATTAGTAAGAAGGGAATACGCGAATTTTGCCGTCAAAGCTTAGCTAATTATAAGTTGCCCCATAAAATTGAGCTTGTAGATAGCATACCCAAGACTGGCTCGGGTAAAATAGACCGAAGGCGACTCAAAGAAGGGAGGACAGCCTGAGGGAGTTTAAAAATGTGGTGCGAGGCTTTAGGGTCGCACTACGCGAATCCGGATGAGGCAAAATTAAACAGCCTCAGCCCAGAAGTGAGGTAAAAAATGAGTGATGCAAATATCCTTGAAAGGTTAAAAAAGTTAATCGTAGAGCTATTGGAAGTTGAGGAAACAAAAGTAGTTCCCGAAGCCTCATTTATTGATGATCTTGGTGCTGATAGCTTAGATCTGATAGAGTTTATTACCGCAGCAGAAGATACCTTCGGGATTGAAATCCCAGACGAGGATGCGGAGAAAATACAAACCGTCCAGGATGCACTTAATTACATCGAGTTAAAAAGTTAACAATGAACCATAAGAGGAGAGTAGTTGTTACCGGCATTGGCGCCGTTACTCCTCTGGCAACCGGTGCTGAGCAGTCATGGCAGGCTTTATGCCAGGGCAAATCAGGGATAGCAAGAATTACTAAGTTTGACCCCACCGGTTTTAGGACGCAAATCGCTGCTGAGATAAAAGATTTCCATCCCGAGGACTTTCTGGATAGGAAGAGGATAAGAAGAACTGACCCCTTTATTCACTATGCCCTGGTGGCTGCTCGCATGGCGATGGATGATGCTGGATTGATTATCAACGATAGCAATGCTGATAGAGTGGGAATAGTGGTGGGCACATGTGTTGGTGGCATGAGTACTTATGAAAAGAATCTTTTTACTCTTCGAGAGGAGGGGCCAGATAAGGTTTCTCCCTTCTTTATCCCCGGCTTCATACCCAACATGGCAGCAGGGGAGATCTCCATCGTTTCTGGTGCTAAGGGACCGAGCCAGTGTGTAGTTACCGCCTGCGCCAGTGGCAGTCATGCTATCGGTGATGCTTTCAGGCTTATTCAATATGGCGAAGCAGATGCCGTGATTGCTGGAGGGAGCGATGCCTATATTCTTCCTGTAGGTGTCGCTGGACTGGGTAGGATGGGAGCCATATCTCGCCGGAATGATGAGCCAGAAAAAGCATCGCGTCCCTTTGATAAAAACCGCGATGGCTTTGTGCTTGGAGAAGGTGCTGGGATTGTTATCCTGGAGGAGCTTGGCTCAGCTATGAAAAAAGGAGCTAAGATTTATGCTGAGCTTGTAGGCTTTGGTTCTAACATTGATGGCTTTCACATAACGGAGCCCGATCCAGAAAATCAAGCAAAGTGTATCAAGTTAGCTTTGAGTGAGGCTGCTATCTCGGCTGGTGATATCGATTATATCAATGCTCATGGCACATCTACTCCCCTCAATGATACATCTGAGACTAAGGCTATAAAGATTGCTTTAGGGAAGCATGCCAAGGAAGTGCCTGTAAGCTCCAATAAATCTATGATTGGTCATTTATTGGCCGGCGCCGGCGCCGTGGAAGCTATTTTCACTGTCCTGACTATCCGGGATGGCATAATCCCTCCTACTATAAATTATGATACCCCAGACCCTGAATGCGACTTAGACTGTGTCCCTAATGTAGCTAGAAAAGCCGAAGTGAACATTGCTCTTTCCAATTCCTTCGGCTTTGGTGGGGCTAACGCTGCCCTTGTCTTCAGAAAATTCAGCGGCTAGTCAAAAGTGCTATCAGTTACAACTTTAACAATCATGGATTATCCTCCTTTGTTTAATAGTTTATCTATGCTAGCCTGTAGTTGCTTCTCGTCAGCAAATGCCCCCACTTTTATATACCGAATGATGCCCTGACTGTCTATGAAAAAAGTGGTGGGGATATACCCTGTAGCATAACTTGAGGTTATCTGAGCATTCTTATCTAGAGCAACGGTGAAGCTTACTTTACTGTCGCCGAAAAATCCTTTCACCTGTGAAACGCTCTCCCCTATATTAACAGCCACGATTGTTACCTTGTCAGCATACTCTTTAGCTACTACATCAAAATAGGGCAATCCCGCTCTGCAGGCAGGACAACTGATAGCCCAGAAGTTGAGCACCACTGGCGTTCCCTGTAACTCTGATAAGGTTATTTCCGTGCCCCTCATAGTGGGTAGTGTAAAGTCTGGTGCCACGATGTCCACTTCTATCAGGTCTGGTGGGGTAGGCGAGCTGCAACTTAGAGCACCACATGTCAAGGCAAATACAATAAAGAATAAGCTTGCCCTCAATAAGCAACTTTTCAATCGCTTCCTAGTCATATTATTCAACCTCTGTTCATAGACTGCTGATGTAGGCTAAGTGACCGGTCAACATTAAAATTCCCACGGTGATTAATAAAGCTGCACTTACTGCAGCGGTAATGAAGGCATGGCTGTTAAGCCAACGGAGGTAGCGTGAGGCTGCCCCTAAGGTTAGACTTACACCAATGAAAGGCAATCCGAAGCCTAAGCAATAAGCAAGCAAAAGGTAAATTCCGTGCCATACTGTTTGTGAGCCCCAGGCTAGAGCTAGTATGCCTCCTAATACCGGTCCGACACAGGGAGTCCAGCCAAGGGAGAATATTGCTCCTATTGATAGAGACCTCAAATACCCTGAGCCCTTAGCTTGAGTGAAGTTAAGACGTTTCTCATAGTTGAGCCAGGGCAACTTAGTAGCAGCTAATAAAAATACTCCGAGTAAGATTAATAACACGCCAGCTATATTACGCAATAGTCCAAAAGGTGCCATGGCTCCCAATAAGCCCAATGAGGCTCCCAGGGCAGTGAAAACTAAGGAAAAACCACCTACGAAGCTAATGGTATGAAGCATAATATGCCTCCGACCTGGAGGGTCAGAAGTGAGAACTGACATACCGGCTATGTTGGCCAGGTACACTGGAACCAGTGGCAGCACACAAGGTGATAGAAAGGAAAGTATTCCCGCAGCAAAAGCTACCGGGAAAGTTATGTTTAACATCTAGGCATCTCCTAACTATCCGATTATAGTTCCTTCTTGTTAAATAGAATTCCTACCAACATCACAGGGAATAAGTTGTCCTGAGAGGCGGTTATTGCTGATTAAGATTAAAGCCCTATTATACTATAATCAAATCAAATGAGGACTGCCAGATATAGCCAGATTTCCTCATAGTAGGCTTGCCCTTGCCAGCATAATCTGCCCTATATTGAAAGTTACCTTGCTGCACAATAATCTGGTATAATAGCTAGCTGTTCTTGGGGCTGTAGCTCAACTGGGAGAGCGCCTCCCTTGCACGGAGGAGGTCAGGGGTTCGAATCCCCTCAGCTCCACATGAACAAAACAGGAGCACACTGGGAAGATAGAAGCTGAGAACTGTTTTGGGATGGGTTACCTGCGGCCTCTTTAAAGCCGTCTTTCTCTGCTCTTTTGGCTTATCAATCCCACATCTTAAATCTAAGGGCTACATCATCTTTCCGTCAAACGTGTCGCACTTATCCAGACGATAGTATGAGTCAGGATAAATGCGTACTGCCTTGAAAAACGTACTTCAGACGATAAGGTTCTACGTCAATAAGTGTGAAAGTTAGGTTCCGTTCCATTGCTCTTGATTCAGCAAATACTACACTATAGAATTATCTTACAATACTTAAGTGGATAATTGCACTTATCATTGGGCTTGGTATATTGATTGTATTAATTGTTATTGGGATATACTACCCTCCTCTAATGGACAAGATAAAGGCCATATTGCTACCTATAACACAATTGTCTGATAGCATTTATAATGTTCTACGCTCAATATTTACGTAGCTTTTTTAACATCTTGTTGTATTTCGATGTCTAGCTTACTGCTTAGTTGTTTGAGTCTATTATCTATATGTTTCAATAAACATACAGACCATGCAACTCCTCAGATAAGAAGTAAAAGTACAAGGTAAAAGAAACCTTCTGATACAACTAATCCTTCTGCTATTGATTCTTCCATGTTCACTCCTTCAAACACATCAATAGATTTGGGAAGGTACCGGATTTGGTGTGCTTTTTATAAGTGGACTTTCAATTGAACGGTCTGGCTTTTTGTTGTCTGCTAATGCTAATAGGTGTGGACGGAGGAATAAAAAACTAGCAGCTTCTTTGTTTCAAAGCTTCGTACATCACTAACGCTGCTGCGACAGAGGCATTAAGTGAGGTAATTCTCCCTAGCATCGGGATAGACGCCAGAGAATCACACCTTTTCTTGACTAAATCTGACAGTCCCTTGCCCTCGCTACCTACTACAATCGCTGTCGGCAATTTGAAATCTACCTGGTTGTATGGGATTTCGCCAGTCTGGTCAATGCCAACAACCCAGACACTGCTTCTTTTCAATGCCAGCATTGTCTGGGAGATATTGGATACCCGTGCTACCGGCACATACTCCACAGCACCAGCCGACGCCTTAGCCACCGTTGCGGTGAGTCCCACAGCTCTTCTTGAGCGGATAATCACACCATGAACACCGCTCGCTTCGGCAGTTCGTATAATTGCCCCTAGATTCTGGGGGTCTTCAATACCATCCAGAATACAATAAAGGGGCGGTTCGTTTCTTTCTCTAGAGATGGTCAGTAAATCTTCCAAGGCAACATATTCCTTGATTGAGGCGTAAGCAATAACCCCTTGGTGCGAGGAAGTTCCGGTTAACCTGTCAATGAACGATCTTTCCATATATTCAACGGGGATCCCTCTAGATTTAGCAAGGGTCAATATTTCGGCAACTGCTGAATGAAGCCCAATATTGCGGGCGAGTAATACTTTGTTTATGGGACGGCCAGCCTTTAGTGCCTCAATTACCGGATTTCTGCCCTCGATAATGGCTGCCATTTTTATCTTCTTTAATTAGATAGTATCACAAATTGGCAATAGATACTTTGCGCAGTTAACGTTTTCTTTGTCCAGCAAATCGAGCAATCTAGTCTTAGCCAACGTCTCTTTTTTCACGTCTTCCACAAACTGTGAGGTCAAAATCAATACACTACACTATGATAAGCTCCCCTGACCCCTCCAGCAAGTAGAGGAAATACACGTAGCTTAAACCTTTTGATGAATTGTGTGAGGTGAAGGGTTTCAGATAAGAAGACTCGCCTTTTCCAGCAACATTGTAGACTTTATCGTACGATACAGACGGTAGACTAGTATTGCAGCAAAGATGAGCACAGCCGTGGTCACAAATCCCAGGATGGCTATACTCGTAATAGTAGTCTCTTCCAATACAAGATGAGCCCGAGAAGGTGAAGCAACTCGTTTATGATTGGGACATGCAACTGGTCATGAACGATGAAGAATTACAAATGATAGAACAAGTTAACCAATTTCTGGAGGGGATTGGATCACTAGAGTTTAAGGGGCTAACTACTGAAGAGAAATACCGATGCACAAAGGATTGCTGATAAGAGTCGAATATCATCGTCTTAAGAGAAGTGAGAAAGGGGTAATACGAAGGTATCTTGAAAGAGTAACAGGATATTCCAGAGCGCAGGTATCCAGATTGATAAGAAGATAGGAGCCACAGGCGACGTGGCAATCTCCTCAAATTCGGGCAAGATTGCTTCGCTTCGCTCGCAATGACAAAAACCGCTGAGTCCACGGATTATGATTCTGTTGCTAAGACTTGTGCTTCGCTTTGAACCCTGTGTGGTGCCTTTTCACTCCGGTCATTGCAAGAAGGCGTCTCACGCCTAACCTCGAGCCCCATAGCGCCTCACAAATATAGTAGTGCCCGCCATAATGGCTGCAACCAAAGCCATCCATGGTGCTAAAACAGCAACTTTATTTATGGGATAAACCTCCCCTCCCACCGATGGCACCGTTTGTCGGTTGCCGAAGTTCAGTCTCTTTCCGCCGCTGTCGGACACCGTACCTGTCTGAGGGTTGACAGTGGTGACAGTCCAACCGAGCTGCACCGTTTCGGTGACGTTGTAGGCGCCGGGAATCAAGTTGGAAATGGTTATCAAGCCGCTACCATCGGTAGAGTATGGCCCAGGGGTAGTAGACGGTCCTCCCGTCACCGTAAAGGCCCAGCCCGCCAGCGGTAGCTCTCCACCATCCTGTATCCCGTTCCCATCCAGGTCATTGAATTTGAAGATCTCTAAAGTTCCCGGAAGTGGGGCAACGCCGCACACGGCGACAGAGATGGTGTTGGTATCCATCGTCACTGCACCATTTCGCGCCAAGAC
>Ga0209979_1003368_pt1 | contig 14162 bp, 9 predicted proteins | sample AnhtaG_FD_183114 | JGI IMG/M metagenome (GOLD analysis project Ga0209979, IMG submission 183114) | Deep subsurface microbial communities from Anholt, Denmark to uncover new lineages of life (NeLLi) - Anholt_01485 metaG (SPAdes) (version 2) | ecosystem: Environmental > Aquatic > Marine > Oceanic >...
CCGAGCTGGAGGCTGAAGTCAAAGGGGGGGGAGGCCTAACGCACTTCATTCTCGCGGAGGTGAAGATAAAGGAGGGGACCTTCCTGGTCTGTCCTATAAATCTATCTGATGGCAACGCCGGGGAGTCACTGGGTCAGGCTAACGGTTTGGTGGTCTTGCCTCCGGAGATACCATACCTCCGAGCCGGGGATAGGGTAAAGGTTCAAATAATTGGATCCTTGAGAACAGCATAGACAAAAAGGATGACTGAGAGAACCAAGCCTGAGCGGTGAGCAGAGGCTGGTGTTTGAGTGTTAAGAAAGAGCAGGCGTGGTTTCTGAATTCTACTTGAAGCTCTTCAATCGCGCCCGGGAGAGAATCGTTAGCGGGATAGACTCAAAGTCCTTGACATAATTGCCCCTTGCTGTTAAATTCACAAGGAATTTTAACGATAAGGAAATGGACGTGTAGCCGAGAGCTGACATGGGCAAAAGAGATCTTTCCATAATCCTGGTTTCCCACCATTCCCGCGGGATCCTTGAAAAGAGAATTCCCCATGGCCTCTTAGCTTTTGGGGGCGTGATTCTATTTCTCTTCATCGTCTCGAGCCTTTTTCTATTCTGGAGCTTTTTCAACCGGGTGTCTCAGGAGGCAGAATTAGCCAAGCTTGAAACGGAGAACTCCTTTTTGAGCTCGGAGTTGGGGGGCGTCAAGAGCGTTATCGATAGCCTGGAGTCGGAGCTGGGGAAGTTGGTGGAGAGAGAGAACGCCATCCGCACCGTATTTGGCTTGCCGGAGGTGGATCAGGAGATCCGCCAGTTAGGTGTTGGCGGTCGTGAGTACCGTCAACCCCTGCCTTTAGGAGCTTTATGGGGAGAAAGCTTCGAGGAGATCTGTTCTGACATTGATGAGCTTTATCGCCGAATTAAGTTTGAGAACGAATCTTTAGAGTACATCTATGAGGAGGTCACAAACAAAAAGCAGCTTTTAGACCACACCCCCTCCATAAGGCCCTGCGAAGGGTACATCAGCAGGGGTTTCGGGATGAAACGGGATCCCTTCACGGGATGGATGCAGTTCCACCAGGGTATAGACTTTGCCGCTCCGAGAGGCACTCCGGTATACGCCTCAGCTCACGGCGATGTGACCTTCACCGGCTGGTGCGGTGCTTTGGGGAAGGTGGTGAAGATCGACCACGGTTACGGCTATGGAACGGTCTTCGGTCATCTCAACAGCATAAAGGTCTACAAAGGTCAACAGGTGAGGCGGGGCCAACTGATTGGCGGCATGGGCTCGACCGGATACTCCACCGGTCCCCATCTCCACTACGAGGTTCGTTATCGAGGTCATCCTACCGACCCCAGTCGGTTTATTTACAGCTCTCGTGATTTGGTGGTGGAGTGATTACTCGTCGACGCTGGCAGTTTCAGCTTCAGTCGTAGCTTCGCTCTAGATTGCAGTCGATAATCCCTGAAAGTATCAAACACAACTGTTGCCATATACCTAGACAGCACAACGGTTTCCCCTTTGCTGATTGCATGTTAGCTCCGGATTAATCCTCAGAATATCCTCAGGACGCCAGCTGAGTCGCTGGATTTATGAATCTCTCGATGGTGAGCAGCATACTCAGCCGCCTGCCTGACGTGCTTCAAAAGGTGTGACTTGCCGGGTAGACGATGATGGAACCAGCTCTTATTCCTCGGAGAGGATCCTGCCCGCGGACAGCCTCAGAGTTCTCTTGGCTTTCTGTGCAGCTTGTGGACTATGTGTCACCATTATGACTGTTCGCTCTTCATGCTCATTCAATTCCCGGAGGATCTCAAGAATCTCGAATGATAGTGTCGGATCGAGGTTCCCGGTTGGCTCCTCAGCTAGTATGACCTCGGGGTCGTTAGGCAGGGCCCGAGCAACAGCGGCTCGCTGCTGCTGACCTGTCGAAAGCTCGCGAGGGAGAAAGTCCGCGCGGTCCATCAGTCTCGGCGGGTCACCGAAGCCGACGTGAACGGCTCTTGTCGTGCCAGGAGAAACTGGACAATTCTCGTCGGCATGACCGCAGACGGTAACGACATAATCAGACTGGATGTCCTGCAATTCGTCAACGTGCTTTCAATAGAGACCGGAAATATCAACCTTCACCTCGGCCATGACTCAGACGGCCTTGGGGTTCAATCCGTGAGCACCAATGTCTGCCGAGTAGACTTCAGTCATATCGCCTTTAAGACGACGCGCCTAACCCTCTGCCATCTGGCTGCGGCAGAAATTGCCAGCGCATAAGAACAATATTTCCAGTTTCTTTTTCAAATTTACTTCGATTCTTCTGCATCATTTTCCTCTATATAGCTTATAGGGAACAACAATCTTTTTTTCATCAGGATTATTTGTAGTGATTATAATGGTGCCACCGAATTTGTCTCCTTTGAGTAACTCCTTCCCCTTAAGTATGACTAGCAGTTCAAATTTACTACCTTTTTCTTTTGTCCTAACCTCTAATTCTAGATGGTCGTCAGGGTCGTATACGTTTAGAATTTCCAGGGGATTATCCTTTTGATGGTTGGTAATGATCAATTTCTTTGTCTGACGTAGTTGGGGATCTTCCGAGTCCCTGACTGCAAAACTGAGCGACTTTGGTTTGACCTCTATGTCCCCGATCACGTTTCCATAAAGGCCTAGTTTGGTCTCTGGTCTCTGCTCGAGATTGGAGCGAACCGTAATTGTTTCGTTTATCCTGCCAATTGGTAACCCCGGGGAAACAGTCATCTCTATTTTAAACTTCTTATTAGCACCTATAGTATCAGTATAGTTCACTTCTCTTGCTGTTATGAATGGAGATGAAGTGATTATATCCGTGATTTTTGTTACCTCCTTATCTTTAACTTGAATAAAAGCGGTCTTCGTTACACTTTCTTCCTTATGGATATTTCCGATGCGCAGACTGGAGGATTCGAATCCAAATACTACTTCGACAAATGCTTTGACATGAATCTCAGTAGTTGGATTCAAAGGGTCATTTGACGTCACCTTTATTGTCTTTTTCTGTTTCCCCTTTCTTTTTCCAGTCTTGAACGTAACCTCGATCTCCCCTTCCCCACCCGGGGGAATGTCCGTCTTGGTTATGACGGCAGCTGTGCATCCTCACGAACCTTTGGCCCTAATCAATTTAAGAGGAGAATCGCCAATGTTACGCACTGTGAATTTGTGTGAGTAGCTGCCCTGCTGCGATACTGTGCCAAAGTCGAACAATGTTTCTGGGATGTGAACCTTGGGGGCACCCTTGCCCTCAACATCCTTAACCCGGGTGCCTTCCGTTGGAGAAGTCTTCTCCTTAGTGTCATCAGAAATCTTTTCGTCGCTCACCTTTTTCTCAAAAGAACCCTCCTCCGCTATTACGGTCGGGGAGTATTTCTGTAACGAGCTAGGCAGAAAAAATAGAAGGGCCAACATGAAAACCGAAAACATCTTTTTTCTCACGTACCTTGTACCTCTCATTATGGGATTACCGATACTGCTTGCTGGTAGTCAGATGCGATCTCGCCCCTTTTTCATGTAACGAAACTTTTCAGGTAACAACGCAGGCATTCTTCTTCCGATAAGATAGTTCCACCAGCCAACTTCAAATTCTTTTGCGCCCTCAGGGTGGCCTGCTGATCGTGGGTTACCGTAATAAGTGTCCGGTCCTCTTCCTCATTCGACTCCTGCAAAAGCTCCAATCATATCGCTTTTAAGGTTTCTCGGACATCCTCTGGCCATCTGGCCGCGGCGCCAATTGCAGAACAGAGGAAAGGAACCTTTATTTTTCCCTTTGTCGTTTGCATATTTCCTCTGGACTAATCTTCAGAATCTCTTTCAATCGCCTCTCATCTTGTTGGATTTGGCAATCCTTAGAGAGTGTGCCGCAAATCGAGCGGAGCACCTGGCGTGCCTCGGTAGGGGTGTCGTTGCCAGATAGGCGATAATGCATCCAGCGTCCATTTTTACGTCCCTCAACTAGACGCGCTTGCTTGAGGATTGCCATGTGTTTCGACACCGTCGACGGAGCCAGGCCGAGAAGCTCGGTAATCTGACATACACAGAGTTCCCGGCCACGTAACGCACAGACCGCTCGCAACCTGTTTTCGTCCGCGAGGGCCTTGATAATGGTCACTAAATCAGGCATCTATATCTCCTATATTTCGCCACATGGCGAAATATAATATTATGGCTTCCCGATGTCAAGCACTTTTTTGCATAAAGATTTTCTCAGAATTTGCTTGACAACGGGTAGGTCCCTTTCATATCTTTGTTCCACAGAAAGGAAAGTCGTTTTCTGGTTTTTTTTAACCTGAGCATGTGAAATTTGTAACAATCTTGACAGCTGTTTGGCTCAAGAGAAACTAAACTTCAATCGTAGCCTTATTTAGGAGGTAAATGAATGGCTCAACCGAAATTCACCGGCAAAGTTGAGTGGCCGGTCACCATCGAACTCAACAAAGGCCTGGAAGGTGCCATAACCTGTGAGTCCACGATCGGTTATGTGGACGGCCAGAAGGGCTGGCTGGTCTATCGGGGTTATAACATCTTCGATTTGGCCAAGTACTCCAACTTCGAGGAGACCGCGTATCTGTTGATCTACGGGAAGCTCCCCACCAAGAAGGAGCTGGATGAGTTCTCTTCCCGGCTGGTTTCCTATCGGAAGCTACCCCAGGCGGTCATCAATGCTCTCAAGCTTCTGCCCAAGGATAGCCATCCCATGGCCGCCTTAGAGGTTGGAGTCTCGGTACTGGGAGCTTGCGACGAGCAGGCGGAACCGACCGTAAAGAAGATGTTCTCCGGAGAGCCGGATCAGATCTCCGAGGGAATCAAGGCCAGCTACAAAATGGGCGAGAAGTTGACGGCCCAGATGGCGACCGTCGCCGGGGCTTGGGCCCGCATACGGAAGGGCAAAGAACCTGTGAACCCAGACCCCTCCTTGAATCATACCGCCAATTTCCTCTACATGATGACCGGGGAGAAGCCGGACGAGACCCTGGAGAAGGTGATGGACGTCTCTTTGATTCTCCACGCCGACCACGGCATGAACAACTCCACCTTCACCTGCATGGTGGTGGCTTCCACCCTGAGCGATCTGTATAGCTCCATCACCGCCGGAATCGCCTCCCTGAAGGGACCGCTTCATGGTGGTGCCAACGAGCGCGCCCTGGCTGACGTTCTGTCAATAAAGGACGAAGCCGGTGCAGTGGAGTTCGTTAAGAATTCCATCGCCAAGAAGAAAAAGCTCATGGGCTTCGGGCACCGGGTCTATAAAGCTTACGATCCCAGAGCCAAAGTGCTGGGAGAGTACGCCCAGGAGATCACCGAGAAGAAGGGCGTGGGGCATCTCTACAAGATCGCCAACACCATCGAGAAAGAGGTCATCAAGGCTTACGGAGAGAAGGGCATCTTCCCGAACGTCGACTTCTACTCCGGCACCATCTACTATGCTCTCGGAATCGATGTTCCCATGTTCACGCCCATCTTTGCGGTCAGCAGGGTGGCTGGATGGGTGGCTCGGGTCCTTGAGTATCTCCCCCAGAACCGCATCTTCAGACCTCGGGCAGTTTACGTCGGACCACTGGAGGCCGAATACGTCCCCATGGACAAGAGATAACACTCGGCTAATTCATGACCGAAAGGGCAGGGGAAACCACCCCTGCCTTTTTTATATCCAGGGATGACCTCTGTGGTTACGCCTCGGGCTAACCGTCAGGACACGCTACGCTTCGGTCCTGACGGAACAGTAAAGACAGCTCCCAGCTTACTTGTGACCGAAAGGGCAGGGGAAATTACCCCTGCCCTTTTCTGTTCTTAAGAAAGGCATCGACAGAACGGGTTTTTGCTCTTGACATCTGAGTCACTGTTCGTTATCCATATTGCAGCATGAAATAAGCTTGCCACACAGTTCGGGCTAGACCTCTTTAGTAGTGGGCAAGCTTGACGTGGCCTAACACCTTTGGTTTAAGACACTGCTCGTTTGAAATTCCATCATTTTTAGGGCCTTGCGCTGACGTTGCGACATGAGCTTAGCTGAGAGTTCTTTTTCGATTTTGCCATTCGTCTCTTTCAAACCTCTAATCTCAAAGGAGGTGAGAGTCGGAATCGAAAGAATCCCACCGTTTGAAACTATTGGCTCAGAGAGGAGGTGATAGGCCGCAGCAACAATATCCACAATTCACTTGATGCACTAATTCTCTTAACTTCTAACCGGCTCTTTACGAAGAGCCTGGAGTGAAAAATGATGAAGAAAGGTCTATTGACATTAGCGGTCGTTCTTCTGTTCTCGGCTGCTAGCATGGCAGACCAGGCCACCAGCTCCACTGATGCCGCCTTCCCGGCCATCAGCAGCTTCCAGGAGCTTGTGGACGTGAACTGTCCCTTCCTGGATAGCTGCGGTGCCGGGGTTGCGATCCCCGACAATCAGCTGTTGGGTGTGGAGTTCGACGGCGTTGACTACTGGGTGACTAACGGCGGTGCTACGTCACATGGTGGCACCAATTACCTGGAGCGTCTCGACCGGAATTGTCAGTTCATAGAGGGGTGTGCCCAGAACACCACCTCCAGCTGGGGAATTCGTGACCTGGCCTATGACGTCGGCAGAGACATACTGTACGGCTCCGACGATTACGGACTGTACAGCTTTGACAACGCCTGCCCGGTCGTTTTGACGAACCTGGTCGCGCCTGCTGGTTACCCGCTCCCCATGAGGGGCTTAGCTCATGACCCTGTGACCGATCATTTGTGGAGCGCTAACTTCTCCAACGACGTTATCGAGTGGGACTACACCACCGGGGCGGTGTTCTGCCGGGCTGCAAACAGCTGGTCGACCTACGGCATGGCCTGGGACGACGTGTGCTACGCCGCTTTGGGTTATGACCATCCGATGCTCTGGGTCCACTCTCAGAACGGGACTCCGATGCTGCGGATGGAGCTGTTTGACCCCGTGGCCTGCGCATATACCGGCGACTTCTGCATGGGCATAGACCCGGTTGGCGTGGACGACATGGCCGGCGGTTTGGCCTTCGACGCTGGTAACTACGTTTCCGGTGTGGGCGCTCTCATTGCCATGAACCAGGGTACTCCTGATGACATCATCATGGCTTACAACATCTGCGGCGACTCTACCGGGCTCTCCATGAGCTGCACCAACCTGACTCCGGTTTTCTGCCGCGGCAAGAACGTCTACTTCCAGGTGATCACCACCAACAACACCGGCGCCGCCTTCAACGTCACCATGACCTTCCAGGGTTATACTGGCAATGGCTGCGTTACGCCTTACGGACCCCCCAAATCCCGCGTGGTGAACGTTCCAATAGGGGTTAACACGGTCAACTACTTCTTCAAGGTTCCGAATGCCGCTGGTCCTGGCCCTTACAGCGCCTCCATCAGCTTCAGCTATGGTGGCAATACCTATTCCTGCTGCATGAACTTCACCTGTGTGCAGTGCCAGCCCTGGAAGGTTGGCGACAACACCGAGTGGGTGTGGGAGCAGGTCGACCGTCCGGAGGTTGGACTTCCGACCATCACTGCTTTAGCTCAGAACTATCCTAACCCCTTCAACGCCGAGACCAACATCGGCTACGTTCTGGCCGAGGCCGGGAATGTGAACCTCTCGGTTTACGACATCTCCGGTCGTTTGGTTGAGACCTTGGTTGATGGGTATCAGGAAGCTGGCGAGCACATCGTGACCTGGAATGGTTCCAACGTCTCCAGTGGAGTCTATTTCTACAAGGTCACCACTTCCGACTACACCGCCACCAAGATGATGAACCTGCTGAGGTAGCTCAAGAATATGCTTGTGGCACACGGGTCTCACAAGAGCGCTGGGGCGGGAGTTGAACTCTCGCCCCTAATTTTTTAGTTGGATTCCTGCCCTCTTATGCGTGAGGTCTATTCACAGCAGATTAAACGGATTAAGCAGATTTATGTGTGCTTCGTCTCATAACTGATATGGATTGTGAATGAATTCTGCGTTCAGTTTTTCCCGTATACGATTTCCGATTCCTTCAAGAGATAATCCGTAGGGGTCGGGATTCATCTCACCCAAGTTGATGCAAGCGACCCAGTGGCAGAGGCCACTGGGCTACCCAGGGGTAGGTTCACGGCTCGTAGAAATGGCGGTGATAAATTCACCGCTCTACGGGTTTGAGGTTGCTTCACGAATTATTGCCAGTTTCCTGCCTCCGGTTCCCTGTTTCCTAACATACGATTTGCGATTCCTTAAAAAAGATAATCCATAGGGGTCGGGATTTTCCCAACCAAGAAAAAAGCGGTGATAAATTCACCGCTCTACGGGTTCAAAATAATCCCCTTGGCAGAGGCCAGGGGGCTACCCCGGCTGGTTCACAGTTGACAGTTCACGGTTCACTGAGACCCCCTGTTCCCTGTCTCCGGTCCCCTATTTCCTACATTATTTCTTTGCTTTGATTAGAAGCACCAGACCGATGAGCCCGAAGATGAGGTTCGCGAAACTCGCCGCCAGGAGGGGAGGCAGTTTCTGGTTTTGCCCCAGCGATTGCCCTGCTCGGATCAATGCGAAATATACGAAGCTGATAATCAGCGAAATCGCAAACCCGAGCATGAATCCCCCGCGGCGAGGGGCAGCGGCAATCGGAGCTCCCAGAAAAACCACGATCAAATTGACGAATGGGAAGGTGATTTTCAGATAGAGTTCCACCAGCTCTTTGGCGGTATTCTCCCCCAGACTCTCTTTGATTTTGATGAATCTCCTCAAGTCGAAAAAGCCCATCTCGTCCGGCTTTTTCTGCTTCTTGGCGAACTCCCCCGGGGTCTCCTTCAAGACCGGGTAGAGAAGGGTCTCGTGCTCTTCGTACCTTTCCGTGGGTTCCTCCCCAAGTGAATCTGTAAAGAGGCGTCGTTTGGCTTTCTCGAACTTCCAACCCCGGGCTGTCCACACCATCTTTTCGGCCTCAATCGATTCTGTGATACGCCCCTCCGTGATCTTCTGCACCACCACCCTCTCCGCAGTCTGGGTCTCACTGTTATATTTCTTGAAGTAATAAAAGAAGTGATCCCGGCCCTCGAAGAACAGGTTGCTCCTGATGACCTCTTTCGCCCTCGGTTTCTTTTCGATGTTGAAGCTTTTTATTCGGCTTTTCTCGGCGTTGGCCTGGGGGATGAGATATTCGGCGCTGAAGAGCACTAAAAGACTCACCAGAAAGGCAATCCCGAAGATCGGCAAGAGAATCCGGTAGAGCGAAACACCGTTGGCTTTGATGGCGGTTAGCTCGTTGTATTTCGACAGGGTGCCGAGGGAAAAGAGGGTCGAAAGCAACATCGCTACCGGGAGAGTCAAGACCACGATGAAAGGGGTGAAGCAAACGTAATAATAGAAGACATCCCTGAAGGAGGCGTCATGGTCGATGTATTTGTCCAGGTTTTCGATGAGGTCAACAATCACAAAGACCAGGACAAAGGCAAGTAGCGCAAATCCGAGAGTGTAAAGAAATGTCCTGGCGAGGTAACGGTCTATTAGCGACATTAAGGCCTCCCACTATCCTCTGAGGCCGGTTTCTTGAACCTCGATGTAAGGCGGTCTAGCCACTCCCAGGATATGAATACGGTTTCCCGCACCGACTTCACCAGAAGGATTATGCCCACCGCACCGATGAGGAAGTTTGCACTCCACATCGCCCAGAAGGCACTCAGGAATTGTCTGTCGGCTAATTCCTCTCCGCCGATGAGGAAAGCCCAGTAGAGGATGAAGAAAAGGAGACTCAATCCCAGGCCGGTGCTCATCCCGCCACGACGTGCCATCACTCCCAGAGGCGCGCCGATGAGGATGAAGACCAAACAGGCGACTGGAATCGAATACTTTTTGTGAACCTCCACATTCAGGGAGTTTATTTGTCGACTCAGATTTCTCATCTGAGTGGCTTCGTATTCTATTTTTCTGAGCAGGTTGCGAATGTCGTTGAGCGCCAGGGTGGCGGCGCGGCGGCGATTGACCGCAAAAGCTCGGGGGGGGGATTCGGTCCGGCCGATATCGCCCTCCAGCGCTGAGCTCGTCGCGGTCCTGACGTAGTCCTGAATCTTTCGCCGAGACCTGTTCAGGGTAGCTTTCTTCTGGCGATTCTCCTCCAACATCTGGGAGCTCGATTTCTCCCGGTCTCCACGATAATCGGAATAGGACCTGACCAGCTCTCCCCCGACATCGGTTATGTTTATGGTCTGTTTGCTGAAGGCCAGACGGCGATAATGAGTGGGGTCCTCCTCGTCGGGTTCGTGAATCTCTCCCTCCTCCAGGAAGATGTGCAGATTGTTGCCGTCTGCGGAGAACTCCATTCGCCCCCGTTTGGCGATGATGGTCCGGGGAAGGGCACCCTCCCTGTGATCGTAGATAGTTACATCTTCCAGCCTGGAGGTGCGGGGGTCGACCTTCTTGACCAGAAGGTGATACCCCTCGAAATAGTCGATGAAGACGTTAGGCTCCAAGTTCCAGGCCGGCTTCTTCTGGGTGATGTCGGTCATCAAGAGCCTCGCCTGGTGATTTGCCTCCGGCAGGATTTCGTTGTTGAACCATACCAGCCCTGACGCCAAAACGGCGCTGGCAAGTAAAGCCGGAGCCACTATCCGATAGAGAGGAACTCCACAGGCATTCAAAGCGGTGATTTCGTTGTCCGCGGACATCCGACCGAAAGCCATCAGGGCCGCCACCAGAACCGACATCGGGACCGAGAGCGCCAGCATCCAGGCCAAGTTTAAGGCGAAGACCTCCAGGATGGTCTTCCAGTCCAGCCCCTTTGATATGATCAAGTTTAGAATATCCAGGATGAAGTCCATGATCAGGACAAAGGTGATCACTGCCAACCCGAATAGGAAAGGTCCGATCAGTTCGGTCAGTATGTATTTGGTGGTCAGCCTCATGGGGTTTTCACAATCACTGGAGTCGCATACCGGATCAGCCCGTTACAGTTATACGTTCTAACTCGATTCCCGGGAGCGATTCACCCTCAAATGTGTGAATCCGCTTCACCCTGCAAGGGGTCGACCTCCACAGTTAAGGTCGGCTGCCCGGTGTCTGAATACATCTCCTCCCCATCAGGAAATTACGCTATAACATCAGAATCTGCAACACCATACTTCGTTCATCAGCCGTGCTTCTACAGGTTTCGTCGACAGGACCGGATTACCCTCTAATCGTCTTCATTGCGGCTATGACGTCCGGCTCGAGGAAGTCAAAAGTATTTGCAAAATCTGTCTAGTTCACTATATTACAGGAAAAGATCTTCGGTGGTGCCTTCGCGGATCTGAAGCTTGTGCAGGAAGCTGGCAAGCCTGATACACTTTCGCAGAGCAGACTGACTGAGGTTTGCTCCCGTTCTGCAGCAAATCGTCATGAAAGATACGTTCACATACAAGTAGGAGGAGGAACGATGAGACTGAGGTTCACAGTTATCCTGTCGCTACTCTTGGTGGTTTCGGTGGCGGCGCTTTCGGTCGCCGGTGATCTAAATCTCGGCGTGGCCACGGTTCCTGAAGGCCAAAGCCGAGTGGCTTTCTGGGACGACGGTTTTCAGGTGTATGCCCTTTTCGGGAATGAAGCCGTGGTGGGATTTGAGAAGGAGACATTCTCCGCTGAGGTTCTGGAGAAATTCGCACTTCGGGGATTGCCCTCGCCGGTTCCGGGAGAGGCCCTATATCTTCTGCGGGTCGCTCCCGGGGACAGTCACCTTCTAGGGGAGCAGGTGACTATTACCTACTACGACGGTGAGAACGCCCTAATCCTCGCCTCTGCAGAGGCGATACCGAAGGTCACGAAAGTCGGTTTCGGCCTCACCAGAATACCTATGAGACCTCTCCCCCGGCCAGAGGTATCCGGACCCTCGGCCCGAGAGCCGCTGAAGTTAAGCAAGGGCTTCCTGGAGGACATCCTTTCGCGCTTCACGGAGGCTGACTATCGGACTCTGCTTTACAGGCTTCAGGCCTTTGTGACCAGGTACTCCTACGCCGACTCGTGCCGCGCCGCCGAGGAGTGGGGTTATGACTATCTGGAAGATCTGGGTTTGGATGCGGAGCTCTTCGAGTACAGTTACGGGGGACAGACTTGGAGGAATGCTATCGGCACCCAGCTTGGACTTGCATTTCCGGATTCCATCTTTATCATCTGCGGGCACATGGATGCCATCTCCGGGAACCCCAGATACGATGCCCCGGGGGCCGAAGATAATGCCAGCGGGAGTGCGGCAGTTCTGCAGACAGCCACACTCTTGAGCGACTACACCTTCGACTATACCATCCAGTACGTGCTTTTCACCGGGGAGGAACAGGGGCTTATCGGCAGCGAGGCTTATGCCGAGTGGGCCTACCAGCACAACCTGGGCATAATCGGCGTCCTGAACTTCGACATGATTTCATATGAGGGGGGTTACGGTTGGGACATCAATATCTATGCCGATCGCAACAAGCCCTTGGAGATAGCGCTGGGCGACTTCCTGGCCCAGATGGTCGACGATTACACCGATGCCTATTCCATCCGCCTGAACGAAGATGGCCCCACTTACGGTAGCGACCATTTCTGGTTCTCGGTTTACGGTTTCCCGGCGATATTCTCGATCGACTCTTACTGGGGCCCCGATTGGTATCCCTGGTATCACTCCACTGCCGACACCGTCGGGAACTTAGACACCGATTTCGGAATCGAAGTCGTCAAGGGGGCCGGGGTGACGATGGTTTCCTTAGCTGGAATCCTCGGTGAAAAAATCGTCAGGGTGGATCTCACTCCAGAATCTCCTTCGATAGTGATTCCCCCGGAGGGCGGGAGTTTCACCTTCGACGTCACTCTGGCCAACTCCACCAGCCAGGCTCAGGATTTCAGTGCTTGGGTGGACGTGATCCTTCCCGTCGGCACTCCTCATGGCCCACTGAAAATGAGGAATGTCCACCTCGCGCCCCACGGCAACGTCCAGGTGTTCGACCTGGTTCAAAATGTACCCGGCCCTGCCCCTGCTGGATTGTATCAGTACCTCGGCAAGGTTGGGACCTACCCGAGTTCTGTCTACGACTTCGACCTGTTCACGTTTGTCAAGCTTGGGGCCTCCGGGGAAAAGTATAGCTGGGAGATTTCTGGGTGGGAGGAAGAACAGTCGCCTTTGCTCACCCAAGGGGATTTTGAGCTATTAGGGAATTTCCCTAATCCCTTCAACGCTTCAACTATGATAAGCTACTATCTGCCAGAGGAGATGGAGGTTAAGCTGGAGGTCTATAACCTCGCCGGGCAGAAAGTTGCAGCCTTGGTCGCTGACAATCAGCCTCCAGGGATTAAGGAAGTTGTCTGGGATGCTGCTGACTACTCATCTGGGGTTTACTTTGTGATGTTGTCGTTTGGTGAGACCTCCGAGGTAAGACGGATGCTGCTTCTGAAGTAGGCAAGCAAACAGGAAACAGGAAACAGGAGATAGGAAACAGGACATAGGAAACAGGGGATAGGAAACAGGAGATAGGAGATAGGAGATAGGAGATAGGAGATAGGAAGCAGGAACAGGTAACCGTTCACCAGTGACTGGCAGTTGGTGATCGGGAGGTGAGTTTAACATAGAAAACGGGATTCGAGTTTCTCACAGTTGAGATTCCTCTAACCTCCACAAAGGTGAGATCATGGCAAAAACGAAGATTCTGTTAGTGGTATTCCTTCTGTCCCTTTTCACAACGGCATTTGCTGGAGAAGGGCCAGGTCCATTTCCTTTGGTCCTGCAGGGAGATTTGATCCAGAGCCTCCCCGGGGGATTTCCAGGGGTGAAACCTTTTTACGATCCCTTCAACGTCCGCGTTAACCTCGACCAGACCCGCCAGGTCCATAACGAGGAGCAGATCGTAGCCAATCCCCTCAACCCCGACAACGTCGTAGGCATCTGGAGAGATTTCCGCTTCGGCTATCGTCAGGTTTATGCCGGCTATTCCTTCGACGGCGGCAAGACCTGGGGAGAATATCGCTTTGTGGAGCCAATCTACGAATACGACAGTGACCCCGGCTTGACGGTTGACGTCGACGGGAATTTCTATGCAGTGATACTCTCCTTCAACTCCACCTACCAGCCGAACGGCCTTTTCGTTTACAAGTCCAGTGACGGGGGAGTAAACTGGAGCGGACCTTACACCGTCATCGACGGAGTCCCCGGAGTGTTCGAGGATAAGGAGCTGATGGCTTGCGACCG
>Ga0209979_1003371_pt1 | contig 14160 bp, 14 predicted proteins | sample AnhtaG_FD_183114 | JGI IMG/M metagenome (GOLD analysis project Ga0209979, IMG submission 183114) | Deep subsurface microbial communities from Anholt, Denmark to uncover new lineages of life (NeLLi) - Anholt_01485 metaG (SPAdes) (version 2) | ecosystem: Environmental > Aquatic > Marine > Oceanic...
TCCTCCAATAACATTACCTCCACCGCTTCCTTCAATACCTTGAGCACATAAGCCTTGATTTCTTCCCAGGCTCCCGTTACAATATCAGAAAGTGATACTTGATCCATGGGTATCTCCTCCTTTCTTCTTTGCCAGGAGATACCCTCTCTTATTTCCAAGAAAAATTCAACACTAAATTATACAGTCTCGATAGATTAAGGAAGGGGGAACAGCTTCTTTTTAAGTATCAAAGGTTATAGAAAGGCTTATTTGAAAGGGAAGGCTTTATGGCTAAAGGAGCCCTTTTCCCAGCTTGAGGCTGCACTTTGCCAGTTGGTAGCGGGCTAATCCATTGAGGCCCTCGGGTTTCATAAAGAGGAGGAGGAAGTGTTCGGGGGTGATCGCTCTCAGAACGAACTTCATCTTTCCGGTCTGAAGGGTTAGCTCTTCCACCGCCCCCACCTGGGGATTGAGGGTGAGAAGACGGGTCTGTTTGATTAAATTTAAGCACTCCACTGCCAGATTTTCGATCTCATCTGTTTCCCCTCGGATGACCTTATCAATTACCAGACCATCATAGTCGAGCAACACTACCCCGATGGAGTGGTTAATGCGGTCTAAGAGTTCTTGCAGTAAGGTGTTAAACATCTGGGTCCTGCTGAGGTGGTCTCTTTTTCTTTAATGTTTCCAGCCACTTGTTGAGAGATTCTATCTTTCTTCTCTTGGTGTCTTCTTCCCCTTTCTCCATAAAAGAAGGGGCTGTTGTTTTCTCTTCTTTCCTGACCTCTTCCCTTTTTTTGAGGTCCAAGAGCTGTTCGTATCTGAACTTAAGCTCTCTATTGTCGGGGTTGGCTTCAAACAGCCGTTCATAGACCTTAATAGCTTTGTCAAAGAGCCCCTGTTTGGCATAGAGCTCGGCTATAGTTGCTGTAGCCAGCTCATCTTCCTCCTCCTCTGTGGCTGGCAGTTCGGGCTCCGATGGGGCTGCCGGGGGCTCTTCTAAGGGGGGAGGAGGGGAGCTTTCCTCCGGGAGCGGTGGTATGGGTTGGGGGGCTTGAGATGGCGGTTCCTCTGGTTTCTCTTCGGAAATGGGGAGAGAGCTCTCTTCTTCAGTGAGGTCGATCAGCATCTCGGGAGGCTTTTCCTCCCTTTCTTCGGTGGGCTCCTCCGGTTGCTCTTCTTCCGAGGTTGCTTGGGTTTCACCGGGGAGCTCCGCCGGGGGCACATCTATGACGGTTTGCTGGTCTAATTTTTCTAATATATCCTTTACCTTGGAAGCTACCTCCTTATTGTAAGGGGCTACGCTTGCAACAGTCTGGTACCGTTCTAAGGCGCTTTTGAGGTTACCTTGCAGAAAATATATGTCACCTAAATACTTATTTGCCGTAAGGTTATCAGGAATTTTGCTGATTACCTCTTCAAATTCTGCTTGGGCTTCTATCATCCTTTTGAGGTCCATGTATGCCCTTCCCAGCACCACTCTGGCAGACACATAATTGGGATGCTTTGTCAGACCTTCCTGGCAGATAGTGATAGCTTCTTCTAACATTCCCGATTTGCGGTATTCCTCGGCTAAGGGGAGGAAAATATTGGAATCAGGGTCCCTATCCAGCTTCTTTTGAAGTTCTTCAATCCTTGGGGAGATGTTAAACTCCCTCGTATCTTCAGCCATAAGCCTTCTCCCAATGTGCCCTTTTTTTCTTTAGGGGATTGGTCTTCTTCCCCTTATCATTTTTGGGCATCCACCTGCGAGAGGGGTCGCTCTATGGGTTCTACCTCCCTCAGGGTATGCTTATGGTCACTGTTGCCGAAGCTCTGTCGCTCTGACCATCGGGGTCGGTGACGGTGATGATGAAGGTTACCATATCTCCTGAAGAGCCAGCGTTAATGGTAGCAGTGGCATAGGGGTTCGTGGTAGGTCCGGTGACACTGAGCACAGCATGGGCGCTGCCAGTTCCCTGCCAGGTGAACTCATAGGTCAGATTCGCCCTATCCTCCAGGTTTGGGTCGGAAGAACCCGAGGCATCCAGGCTCACCGTGTAGGGGATAGAGGGGATGGAGGTGGGGTTAACCACCAGGCTGGCAGTGGGTGGCTCATTCTCTCCCACGGTAACCGCCTTAGAGGTGTAGAAGAACCCCGATGTGGCGCTCACCACAGTGGACACTAACACCTGGTGGAGGAAAGCATAGTCAACCCCATTGCTGTCAGCTTTTACCTTGATAGTCTGTTGACTGTTGTCGAAGTATCCACTGCCAGTGGAGAACTCGACCTCTGCCTTCGGTATGGGGACATCGAATTTGTTATATACCACAGCCATCAGGACAAGCTCCAAGGGAGGCTCCCCCCCACCACTGTATTCGCTCCCCTCCATGTCCATAACGGTCAGGTCAATTCTGCCGGCATCTTTCTCGGTGCGCTGGAACCGGATATATACCTCCGCTAACGCGTCCCCATGCTTGGCGGTTACCTCAGCAAGGCATTCATTAAGTGGAGCAAGGCACTCCTTGGTGGAGCTTATTAGATAGGCGATGGCTTCCCCCCGACTGGTAATAGCGGTGTATGCTTGTGGGGTATATGATGGGTTGAACCCATCAGCGGAGAGGCTCCCTTCGTCGGTGGTGAAATACACTATTAGCCCGTTGGGAACTGGGTTTCCATCTTTATCCTTTACCGTGGCAGTGATGATGCTGGAGGAGTAACCGTCAGCAGGTATCTGGGGAGGAAAAACAGAGAGGGTTATGGTGTTGGAGGAGCGGGTATCCTCTGTCGGGTTGTGTTCATCCCCTAAGGGACCCGAGGGTCCAGTCGCATCATCAAGGGAACAGAAGGTAATCACCACCCCTATCATAAGGGAAAGCAACCCAATTAGAAGATGTCCTGCCCTGGTTCCTTTCTTTATCATTTCATCTTCCTCTTTATTCAGAGTCAGGATAATCCATAAAGGTTATCATAACAAAGCCGCTGGTAAAGACCTCTTCCCCCGTGACCGTCTCTCCGCTGAACTCAATGAGCGCCTTGCAGGTTATTGAGATGTAGTTGGTAGTGGGCTCAAAGCCCAAGGACCAGGGCTGCAAGTACTCCAAGGGGGGCTGAAGCTTCTGCTGGGCGTTGAGAATCACCAGCTTACCTATAGTTGCTGTCTCCCCAGCCGGGACGCGATAGCCGACGTACTTCTCGAAGGCAGCAGGCGCATCCACTCCACCGTCAGTCCGCACAAAGGAGACCCGGTAACTGCTGACAATTATGTCTTGGTAAGAACTTGGGGTGAAAGCAGTGGGGTTTTTGAACTCGTTTACCAGAGTTACTTGCACAATCTCATCCACAGGTTCCCCGTTGAAATTGACATCGCCGAAGTGCTTGGGGAGGTTGTAAACCGGAGTGATGTATAGCGGCTCTATAGCGTTAACCACCAGGAAGACCGGGGCGATGGTCTCTCCGAGCTTGTTTTTGGTGCCGCAGGCAAAGCCTCCTATCAAGAGGGACAGTATCAGGAGGAGCAACAAGGGTTTATTTTTCATCTCCCTCTCCTTTAATTTTAGTGATCCCTGCCTTTCATTTCAAAATCTTGGGGGTGACAAAGATCAGAAGCTCCCTATTGCTTTTAGTCTTGGATCGGCTCTTAAACAGCCATCCGAGGATAGGTATCCGATGGAGCAGGGGAGTCCGGGCCTGCTCATAGCTCTCCGCTACTTGCATGATACCCCCAATGACGGCTGTCCCCCCATCAGGGATCAGGACTATCGAGGTGGCGCTTTTGGTCGATATCTGGGGGTTGGCACCAGCGGTCAGGGGGTAGTCGTTGCTCACCTCGAGCTCCATTATGATGGTGTTATCCGCGGTGATTTGAGGGGTGACCGTCATCTTCAAGGCAGCATCCTGGTACATGGTGGAGACCATCCCCATTGCCATCTGGGTAGTGACCGGGATACGGAAACCGCTTTTGATGGTGGCGGGGATGTTGTTCATAGTGGCAATTTTAGGTCGCGACAGCACCTTTGCCAGCTCCTGGCGTTCAAGAAGCTCCAGCTGGGCGTCAATGGAGAAGATACCGGTAAGACTACCAAAAGCGAAGCCCAAAGCGGTGTTGGGTGCCTCTAAGGTGGGAAGGTTTACCGCATAGGGTGTCCCCCCAATCCCACTTTCAGTACCCATCATTCCCCCCGTCTGCCCGGGCATTTGACTCATACCCATCGCACCCATACCCATACCGCCCATACCCATACCCATACCCCCCATTCTCGTCCGGCTGGGGGCAGTCCCCTGTACCTTGAAACTATTGGGGAAGAAGAAGTCGGTGGTGTTCCCATGGAGGGCATCGGCGACCGAACTGAACCCCCACTTGACCCCCAAGTCTTGTAATACTCTGGAGGTGGTCTCCACGATGCGCGCCTCTATCATCACCTGTGGAGTGGGCACATCTAAGCTCTCGATAAGGTCGGTAACGGTGTCTACTCGACGGGGTATGTCGGTAATTATCAGAGTGTTGGTCCTATCGTCTATGATGACATCCCCCTTGCTGGAGAGGTTCTTGCGAATAATCGGTTCCAGATTGGCAGCTTTGGCATAGCTGGCTGCCCAGGTCACGGTGATGGCGTCTTCCGCCAGTTCCATCTCCTCCTTCAGCCTCCTCTCAGCGGCGGCTTCCTGGGCTAACTTCTGGTTGGTGGCGATGCGAACTACATTTAGCTCGTATACCTTTCCTAACCCGTTGTTTTTGAGGATGATGTCCAAGGCTTGGTCCCAGGGGACCTCGTGTAGGACTATAGTGATCCGACCGCTTACATCGGGGTCAATGACGAAGTTCAGCCCGGTTATATCGGCAAAGAGTCGGATCACATCCCGGATGTCGGCATTTTTGAAATTGAGGCTTATCGGTTCCCCGGTGTAGCGGTCCTCAACTCCGGATACCCTTCTTGTTTGATAAAGGGTGGGGGGAATCTGGGTCTCCTGCTCCGGAGGCGGGGTTACCTCCTCCTCTCCTGCTGGGGGCTGCTCTTCTGGCGGAAGCCTCTTCTCTGCGGTAGAGAAGGGGATGCTCTCTTCCTCCTCCTTTTCACCCTTTGGTTCCTCAGGTGTGAGCTTCTGGGGAGACGGTGCTTTTTCCTCTACTATTACAGGGGGTTCCTCTACTGCTGTGGCTACCTCTTTTTCCCCTTTTAGCTCTTCAAGGGGTGCTTTTTCCTTTGCTATTGCAGAGGGTTCCTCTGCCAGTGTGGCTACTTCCTCGGGAGGTGTTTTTTCCTCTGTTACTGCTGGAGTTTTTTCCACCGGTGTGGCCACTTCTTCGGTAGACGGGCTTGGGGTTGCCTGCTCCATGGCTCGGAGGAATACTTTCAGGAGGTTTCCATCGGTGAGGATGTCGTAGCTCTGCTTGAAGTTTAGGTCCAGAACTATCCGGGTGACCTTCTGGGGGGTAAGTCTGTATTGGGAGGTGCGGATCTGATAGAGCTGAGGGTAGCTGACCTTGATGGTTTTGCGTGGGAGTTTATTGGTGGTATTCATCAGGTCGATCACTAATCGGGGAGGGGTATCCAGCTCTTCAACCTCGTATTGCACCTTTCCAGTGGTGTTTATGGTTATCATCACCTCTTCTTCTATTCGCTGGACGAGGATTTTATCCACCTCCACCGCTGACTGGTTCCCTTCGTTGTCTAGAAGGGAATTAAGGAGGTCTTCGTATCCGGTCTGTAAGTATGCTGGGGGGGTTGGTTTTGCTCTGATGGGATAGCTGGCAAGGGTTAGCAGTAGCAACCAAACCAATATCAATAATCTCTTTTTTCTCATTACTTTTCTCCACTAAGAGGATCAAGCCTCTTTATAACTTGGCGGGTCTTTCTTATGGCGGTGGGGTCTTCTATTCTCTGTTCAAAGATTACCATGTCTATGGTTATCTCTCTAATTCGGCCATCCCCCAGCTCATCGTTCGCCTTTAAGAAATAGCCTAAGTTGTCGGTCCCATTGAAAAAGGCGATGTACTCACCCCCTTTCTTGATGATACCAACCAGCTCCACCTCGGATATGAGCATCCCGGCGATGCCGGGCCTTATTATCCTTCTCTGTTGGGTTCTCTTTATATAAGGGCTCACAAAGGGGTCCCGGAGGGATTTGGGGCGGTAACCGGTCGGTTTACCCGCTAAGACTTCCTCTTCCTTTTGAAGCATCTCCTTAACGGTTTTTTCGGGGGTCTTTTTCTCTTCCTTTTTAGCCTTCTGCTGTTGCTGCTGGATTTCCCCCCAGGCTATCAGATGTTCAGCCATGAAGACGAGAGAGAAGAGTAGGGTCATACAAGTAAGAGTTATAAGCAACCTTCCCCAAGGGTAATTTTTCTTTCTCATAAACATAGCGCTCCTTCTAACTCCTTTTAGGAGCCGATGAAGATAAAGGTAGTGGCAGTGAAAGTAGCTATTATAGGTTTCTCCCCACTTTCTGGATTGGAGGTGATGTCAATCCCGGTGATGTTGATCAGCCGTGACAACTTGCTTACTTTGTCGAAGAAGGTAGCCAGGTTATGATAGGAGCCGTGAACCTGCATTGAAATGGGATACTCAGCGTAGAACTCCTTTCCTATCAGCTCCCCCGGGTCGAACTTCTTTATGTCAAGGTTGGAGTCTGTGGCTAAGCTCTGGAGCTTACGCAACAGGTCTTCGGTCTGCCTTTTATCGGGGAGTATCCGTAGCATAGTCTGGAAGCGGTTTTGCAGACGCTCAACCTCCTGCTGGAATTCTCCCAGCTTTTTGGCAGTTACCTCTCCCCGCTCTATCTCCTGTTGCAAGGTGGCTAACTTTTCCTTCTTTTTTTCAATCTGCTCGGCTTTTCCGGAGTAGACCGACACATAAAACACCACGAAGAAGGCGGCAATTATTACCACTATCACCAGCAGTTGGGCTGTGGTGGATAGTTTGCTAAAGTTCATAATAGCTACCTCGTGCCTTTCGTGCCCCCTTTTACTTTTTTACAAAGACCCAGGATAGGGAGAACCGAATCTCCCCCTGGCGGCTCTCCTCGGCATTTATCAAATTGACACTGCCCGATTGAACATTTTCAGAGTAGTTCAGGTTCTCCAGGAAGGTGGCAACGGCGTTGTAGCTTATGGCACTCCCCTCGAGGCGCACTAGGTTGGCCTGCTGCCGGAGGGTGTGGAGCCACACTTCAGTGGGTAAGAGGTCGCTCACCTGTTGCATTAGCTGCACCGGGCTAGCTTGGCCCTTTTGGAGGTTGACAATGAGGTTGAGCTTCCTCTGGAGGCTCTTCTGCTGCTCTTCAAAGGCTTTTACCTCCTTTATGATTCCTTCCAGCTTTACTCTTCTCTGCTCGGCAATCCGGATGTTGCGGTCAAGAACAGCAGTTTGTCTTTCTACCCGCCACCATAAGTAGCCTATCACCCCCAAGGATATCAGGATCATGAAAATTAAAATATGGTTCTTTCTCTTCTCAGAGACCGATATAGGGATCCGTTCCCGTGAAGGGACCATCTCCTCTTTTAGTAGGTTTATTTTTATCATTATGGAGCTACCTCCCTCATGGCTAACCCCACAGCGACCCCGAAGATGGGGGCAACCTCCTGGAGATTCTCGGGGTCGAACTCCTTGGGGTCAAAGCTGATATTCCTGAAGGGGTTGAACATTTCTACGGGGGTATTTAATTTCTCCGAGAGGAACTGGTCAAATCCTCTTATCTTGGCAGAACCGCCGGAGATGATGACTTTGTCCAGGGAAACAGCCTGGAAGAAGTCGACCGTCTTCTGGACCTCTCTAACTATATTGGCGGAAACGGAGTTGAGAATGGAGAGGAAGCTCTCTTGGGGAATCCCCTCCACTTCAACCCCCTTCTTAAGCTCTTCAGCCTGTTCATAGCTGAGGTTCAGCTCTTTCTGAATGGACTCAGTATACTGGTTTCCCCCGAAGGAGATGTCTCTCCACAGGACCGAGGTTCCCTCCTGAAGTATACTAATGTTGGTCACACTGGCTCCCACATTTATCAGAGCCAGTACCTTATCCAGTTCATCAGGGTAGTTTATCTCAAAGGCATTCTGGAGGGCGAAGGCATCGACATCCACAATGAACGGTGTTTTCCCTGCTTGACTTATGACGCCGGTGTAGTCGCTGATTCTATCCTTTTTTACAGCTACCAGTATGACATCCATGGTAGCCTGCTCACCACCTCTTCTCTCCATCACCTGATAGTCTAAGTTTACATCCTCCATGGCAAAGGGGATATACTGCTCTGCTTCCCAGTGGATCGACTCAGCCAGTTCCTCGTCACTCATCACCGGCAGAGAGATCTTTCGGATGATGACCGAGTGCCCCGACAGGGAAGTGGCTACATTCCTCGTCTTTATCCTGTTCTGAACGAAGAGCTGATGGATGACATTGGTGACAGCCCCAGAATCCATAATAGCTCCATCAACAATCGCCTCCGGAACCAGCCTTTCCATCCCGAAGCTGACCAAGCAATATTGGTGGATATCTTTGGGGGTTGGCTTCAGTTCCACTACCTTGACCGAGCTGGAACCGATGTCCAATCCTACCAGACGCTTCCCTTTTGAGAAGACCAATTTTCTGCCTCCTTCACTAAAGAGAGAGAAAGGGTAGCAGATGTTAGAAGCTCCTCAAGGATGTCTTTCTCTTTACCACCTTTCCCCCTGGCACCCGACGGTTTTTATATTTCAGGCAGTTCCTTATATCTGCCTCGGTCCATATACGGTAGTTACGATAATCTCGGTCTGGTTCGGGAATCTTTCCCTGACGAAGCCATTTATACAGAGTCTCTTTGGTAACCCCAACTCTATCAGCAACTTCTGATGTCTTATAGAATTTCATAGAATTCTCCTGAATTCTATGTAACACTATAAAACAATTTTATCCCTCTTGTCAAGTAAAATCTTTAAAGAATGTGAAGTTTTTCTGGAAGCGAAGAGGGGTTGCAACTGCTCCTCTATTATGGTAGCATAAGAGGTCTAAGAGAGGAGGAGGTTGACGGTGGCTAAGGTTTGTGCCTTTTGTGGTAAAGGGGTGCACTTTGGTAGTAGGATAAGCCATGCCCACAATGTTACCAAGCGTAAGTTCCAGCCCAACCTTCATCGGATGCGAGTGCAGATTGGAGGGAGGACTCAGAGGATATATGTTTGCACCAGGTGTCTTCGTTCGGGAAAGGTGAGCAAGGTGGTTAGGTCTTGAGGGTGGAAGATTCTCTCTGAGGTTTAAGAGGCGGCGAGGGTCTGGCGGAGGACCCTTTTTACTTCGATGACTCCCTTGATGCCCCGCAAGGAGCTTACGATCTTCTTCAAATGGTTTATATCTTTTACCTCCAGCACGAGGTGGACCAAGGCTTTTTCCCCCTCCAATTCTTTTTGGGAGATGTTCTTTATATTTGTTTTCATGGCGGCAATGACGGTGGTGATTTTAGCCAGCATTCCGGGTCTGTCTTCCAGGTAGATGGAGACTTCCACCGGGAAGGAGTAGTCTTTGTCCAGCTCCCATTCGACCTCGATCACCCTGTCGGCATCGTAGAGGAGGTTCAGCAGGTTGGGGCAGTCGGCAGAATGGATGGAGATCCCCCGGCCTCGGGTGATATAGCCGACGATTCTCTCCCCGGGTATAGGGTTACAGCATCGGGCGAAGTAGGTGAGGAGGTCGTCGTGTCCTTTCACCCGGATCTTCTTTTCTACTAATCTTTTTTTGTCGGGAAGAGGGAGGGGTTGGGGGGCTACTTTTTCTGCCAGTTGCTCTGGTGGGAGGAGGTGAGAGAGGATCTGGCGGGGGGATAGTTTTCCGTAGTCCAGGGCGGAGAAGAGGTCGTTTTCCTGGGAGTAGCCAAGTTGGGAGGCGGCTGCCAGTATTTCTCCTTTGGAGAGGAGTTTTTTCAGGCTGTGGTGGTATTTTCTAAGCTCCTTTTCCAGAAGTTTCTTCCCCAGTTCGATGCTCCTTTCCCTCTCTTTCCTGTTGAGCCATTGCTTTATTTTACTGCGAGCCTTGGAAGTTTTCACAAAGGTGAGCCAATCACGGCTGGGACCGTGCCCCGGGGAGGTGGTGATTTCCACTATGTCGCCGTTTTTCAAGGTGGTTTTGAGGGGGACCAGCTTCCCGTTGACCCTCGCTCCCACGCATTGATGTCCCAGCTCAGTGTGGATGCTGTAAGCGAAGTCGACCACCGTGGCGCCCTGGGCGAAGGATTTCACCATCCCCTTGGGGGTAAAAGCGTATACCTCGTCTTGGTAGAGATCGACTTTGAGGGAGTGCATGAACTCCCGGGGGTCTTTCACCTCCTGTTGCCATTCGACCATCTGACGGAGCCAGAGGAACTCCTGGTCGTCGGCAGTGGGGGGGAACTTCCTCTCTTTATATTTCCAGTGGGCGGCTATACCCTCTTCGGCTATTTTGTGCATCTCTTTGGTGCGGATCTGAATCTCAAATACATTCCCCTCCTTGCTGATGACCGAGGTATGAAGCGATCGATATTTGTTTGGCTTCGATATAGCGATGTAGTCCTTAAACCGTTCGGGAATAGGGCTCCAGAGGTTGTGGATGATTCCCAGGGCGGCGTAGCAATCGGCTACATTATTAGTGATAATTCTGAAGGCTATGTAGTCGTAAACCTCATCAAGGCTAACTTTCTGTCTTAATATCTTCTGGTAGATGCTGTAAAGGTGTTTCACCCTCCCCTCGACTTTAGCTGAGATGTTGTTCTTTCGCATATTGGTTTCCAGTATCCGGGTTATCTTCTTGATGAAGCCCTGGCTTACCTTCCTTTCTTTCTCAATCTTGCTCTGCAAGCTCTGGTAGGTCTCCGGATAGAGGTAGCAGAAGGCGAGGTTTTCCAGCTCGCTTTTTATCTTCCCCATACCGAGGCGGTTTACTAGGGGGACATAGATGTCGAGGGTCTCGCGGGCTATGCGTTGCTGCTGCTCGGGCTTATGAAAGTGGAGGGTTCTCATGTTGTGGAGGCGGTCGGCGATCCTTATCAGAATCACCCTGATGTCGTCAACCATAGCCAGTATCATTTTACGGAAACTCTCGGCTTGCCTCTTTTCTTGCGAGGTGAAGGGGATTTTGCTTATCTTGGTCACCCCGGCAACAATGTTGGCAATATCAATACCGAAGTAGCTCTCTATCTCTTCCCGGGTGGTAAGGGTGTCTTCCAGCACATCGTGGAGGAGCCCAACAGCCACCGAGGTGACATCAAGGCGCCTCTCGGCTAAGATCTTCGCTACTGCCAGGGGATGACTGAGGTAGGGCTCCCCTGAGAGCCTCACCTGTCCCTTATGTTCTCTGCCTGAGAAGATATATGCTCGCCTCAGCAGGTCGATATCGGCTTCGGGGTTGTAACGGAGAACCTCTTCTACAATGTCTTCGAAACGGATCATAGACATAAGACCTTTTTGGAGTTAAGCTTCTGAATTAGTATATCAGAAAAGGGGTGGTTTGACAAGGAATTAGCTCAAAGCAAACCACCCCTTTTTCCATAGGTAGGGGAGTCTCTCCTCTTTGGTGAATCGACCTCTGAGTAGTGTAATCCTTCTCTTCTATTTACCGGGCAGGGGGGTGGAGAATTTCTTCTCTATCTTTTCTCTGAAGTAGGGTCCAGAATTGTAGGTGCAGAAGGGGTAGAGGCTCCCATCGGGGGTGGCATAGTGAATGACGCATCTTCTTATCCGGTCCACATCGTAGTTGTACAGGTCCATAAAATGCATTCCGCCCACCATCAGGGACCTATACTGGGGTCCTCCTGCCTTTCTGCCTACATCCTTATCCATCATTCCTGCTAGCTGGTCGAGGAACTTGCCGAAGGTGAGCCCCTTGGGGGCTTTGTCATTGTTGTAGTATTTCCGGAATGCTTGGAAGGCTCTGATCTTGGAGAAGGCTTTGAAGCGGGACTTTCCGGCTTTTCCAGCAAGCTTGTTCAGGTCTATGAGTAGGTTAGGTATATCAACAAACTGGGTGATCGGTTTGGCGGTGTTGAAGGGGTCGTCCTTGTTAAGGAAGAGGTAGGTAGCTAAGGAGCAGTGGGGATGGCAGGTGATGCTTACCGAGTTGAACCCCCGCACTGCCATGAAGAAGCGGGAGAAGGGGACGGTGGAGCACAGGGGATACCAGTCGTCATCGGTGAACAGCCCGGTCTGTTCCTTAAGGTCTTTAGCTAGGTCGGGAAGGGTGTAGCGCTGCTCCTCTAATTTCTTTCTGCTTATCCTTCCGGTGAACGCCACCGGCTGGTAGCTGATGCCGGACACGGTATCGACGTTCTCCATAGCTAATCTGAGGATGTCGCCCACCTGATGGTCGTTTACCCCTTTGATGATGGTGGGGACGAAGACGACCTTTATGTGAGCCTTTCGGAGGCTATCTATGGCTTTGAGCTTTATCTCGTGGAGGGCTCTCCCCCGGGTTTTGAGGTAGACATCGTCGCTCACCCCATCAAGCTGGAGATAGACGGCATGCAGCCCCGCCTCGGCGCACTTCATAGCGAAATCTGGGTCACTCAGCTTCAGCCCATTGGAGGCAACTTGTATGTGGGAGAAATCCATATTCTTGGCTGCCCGTAGGGCATCAAAGAACCTGGGATAAAGGGTGGGCTCCCCGCCGGCGAACTGGACTGCCCGAGCCTCTACCGGCTTAATATCACGGAGGGCTTTCAACATTGTCAGAACCTGCTCAAAGGATGGTTCGTAGAGGTAACCGGCGACATTAGCATTGGCAAAGCAGATCGGGCAGGTGAGGTCGCAGCGGTTAGTGAGATCGACATTTCCCATGGCTGCATGGCTGGTGTGGAGGTTGCACATACCGCACTGGTAGGGGCACTTGGTGGCTTTGGTCACCTTGGGATTGGTTAGCCCTTCCCCCTCCCCGAAGGTCCACCTCTCGGCTTTGAGGTAGAGGTTGACATCAGACCAGTAAATATCCCGGAAACGACCATGATCCGGGCACTCCTTTTCCAGAATGACCTTCCCATTCTCCTCAAATAAGCGACCTTCGATTACCTTCCGACACTCGGGACACAGGGAGGAGATTGTTTTGGGCAGACCTCGGTTTAGCGGATTTATGGGGGAGCCCAGATAGGTATGGGTAGCGGGCTCCACCCCTTTTTCCATCTCCTCCTGGCGTATTATCTCGTTGTAATCAGTTGCTTTAGCCATCTCATCTCCTTTCCCTTAATGGTTAGGTTAAAGGGATTGAAAAGAGTTAATCTGGCTTGAGGGAGCTTGAGCAGTTCCTTCCAGGTATAATATATACGCTGAACCGCCGCTAACTGGGTCATAACTGCCAGAATCCATAGGGCGGTCAACAGATGGTTAGCCAGGCATCCAATTATCAGGGTGATAATCCTTTCGGGACGGAGCATAAACCCCACCCGACAGTGAGGGATAAGGTTCTCAGCTCGGGCACGGGTGTAACTGGTCAGCACGGCACCCATCATCACAACGGTGGTAAGCACTATATAGCCGGTCTGGTCCTGTTTAGAAAAATATATGATTATCCCCAACAGGAGGACCATATCGGAGTAGCGGTCGATGACGGAATCGAAGAAAGAGCCGAGTTTGGTCACCCGTCCTGAGATGCGGGCAACCTCTCCATCAACCCAATCAAACAGGGCAGCCAGAAGGATGATTACCCCCGCCGTCCTTATTCTCCCGTAAGCAAAGGCGATAGCTGCCCCACAATTGAAGGGCAACCCCAAAAAGGTCAGCAGATTGGGATTAACGCCCAGCCGGGAAAGAAGCTGGACCAGAATCCTCTTTATCTGCGAGAAAAGCCATGCTACCTTTTCTCCTATCATAATTAGCCACTTTACGAAAAAGGGTTTTCAGAAAAGAATAGCCACCTCTCCTCTTGAGTCATAGAACGCTTAAAGAAAAAGAGCTCCCCCATTAGGTATGAGAAGGATAGTTAAAGAGCTGCCCCTTCCACCATAAACAGAGTTGTGCACAATATTTTCGGGAGGCTCACTCATCTCTTTCGCCTTTGCCCTTATTATATTAGGGAAAAGGGGAGATAGTTGTCAAGGTTTATTTTAATTAAAAAGCCCTTTCATGGGGAGCCCCCAGGGGTTATTTTTAGTGGGAGCACATCGCTCCCCCTTCTGGGGGATTCTTAGGAGCTGTTCTCTTCCCTTTGTCACGGTTGCTTCGGCAGGGAGGGAGAAATTTTCATTTGACATCGGAGACAAAATAAGCTAATATTAGCTCA
>Ga0209979_1003372_pt1 | contig 14157 bp, 11 predicted proteins | sample AnhtaG_FD_183114 | JGI IMG/M metagenome (GOLD analysis project Ga0209979, IMG submission 183114) | Deep subsurface microbial communities from Anholt, Denmark to uncover new lineages of life (NeLLi) - Anholt_01485 metaG (SPAdes) (version 2) | ecosystem: Environmental > Aquatic > Marine > Oceanic...
TTGTCTTTCGCCCTGGTAAAGAAACAGACCTTTTACCGGGTGCCAGAACCAGCTAGAACAACATGGTAGGAGGTGGTAATATTGTATCTGGTGGGCAGGGAGACGCCGATCGATGTTTTGGGAGCTCATTTGAGCAAACCCGCGTACACAACATGGTGCCCCTGCCCTCCCGGCCAAACCCGCATGAGGTATGATGGGACCTCCCACTGAGGAGTGAGCCCGTATCTAACAGCTAAATTGGGAACCGGGAAGAAAAGGGAATGGGGTCTGCTCACCAGTATATTAGTAAAATTTAGGTCGCCGGGGTCATTGCCTTAAAAAATATAGTATGTTGTTACCTTTAGTATTTCACTAATAAACCCCACTCCAAAGTCGCAACTACTTCCAAGTGGACATGCTTCATCGGATTCTAATCTATAAATATTGCTCTGGTTTTCTCAATTCTACAAAGACACCATGAGCATCTTTAGGATGTACCCACGCGATGGGGTAATCCGGTCTACCCTCAGTTACCCTGGCACCTCTGTCTCTCAACTTTTCAATGCTAGCAGGTATATCCTCAACTTCGAAGCCAACCAGGTACACTCCCTCTCCCCGAGTTTCCAGAAAGCGTCCCACTGCACTTGATAGGTCGGTTGGCTGTAGAAGTTCTATATGCCCTTTGCCCAGAGGCAGAATCGCATTTATGAAGCCAAATTCCTTAGATTCTCCTCTATTGTATACTTGGAGGTCAAAAAGCGTCTCGAAGCATTTTATGGCACCTTCGAGGTCTTTCACCACTACGGACAATTCAATAACATCGCCCAACATTGATATCCTCCTTCCGATACAATCTTGCCCAGTCCACTTCGGTTTCCAGGGCCGCAACTTTACTTGGTTCTGCTTCCGAGCAGATAGTAGCTATCGACAAGAAGAGGCTAGGTATCCCTAGCTAAGTTACCCAGCCTCTTCCGTAAGCATGACACCCGCAATTTCGCCTTTAACCCTTCCCTATCCTGAACATCTTGGTTCCACATGTTGGGCAGACACCCTGGGTTGCCGGTCTGCCGTTCTTCATAGTTATGGCCTTAGCATCCTTCATTTCTCTTTTAGCACGGCATTTCACACAGTATGCTTGCATCTGTTCACCCCCTTTTTGGTATGAACGATAAACTATTCCTTCCGGCGATGTCAATAGTCACATAAACTACGAGCTAGAAACTACTCACCTTGATAGGTAACAGAAGCTTGAATTGTTCCTTTTTTACTCTATGCTTTTACGCCTAGCCTTCAGGCGTTAAATTTAGCGCACCATTTTATCGATGGTGAAAATTCTGGCTTATTATGCAGGCGCGACTGCATGACTTGTTTGACATACATCATAGATGTATAATTTCATCAAATGATTCCCGAATTACATAACAAATTCTATTAGTCCGAAATGAAGCTAGATATTATCACATAATATAACCAAAAGTCTTTTCGGTTGTGTCGAGGCGATGGCTTATAGCGTGAATATTGAAACAAGATCACCGTCTTATTTAGAGATAGTACCTGACAAGCCTGTAGAAAGGTTTCTTAGGATGTTTATCCTTTCTTCAAAGGCTGTGGAAGAACTCGTTATCATCTCACCGATAATAGGTATGCTGAGGGGTGGAGTCAGTGTTTCAATGAATCGCGTAATTGAGAGGATAAACAGAGAGCATATTAAAACCTATGTAATCACAAACGAACCCAGTCCTTATCATTCTTCACACGTACAAGCTATGACTGCCTTAAGACAGTCTAACTTTATTGAAATCCGTTATAATGAGTCATTACATGCAAAGGTTTACATTTGCCGTACCCGGGATGGAGGTTTTGCTCTTTTGGGTTCCGGTAATCTAACTGAGACATCGATTCAGCGCCGCATTGAAATTGGCATGATCATATTCCGTCGGGGGAATGGTATCCCATTGTTTCAGGAACTGAGTAAATGGGGACTCGAACGTCTAAGATCTGTCCGTGGTAGTATACTAATAAAGCGAATGACTTTAAGGAGGTAGTACAAATGGACTTCAAAGAATGGTTTTGCCTTAATGAAAGGGATAGCTTCACTATTGATCCACAGATTAACTCAGAGGATGCCCAGTTCTACTTCGGCAGAGCAACTAAGCTCAAAGAACTCCAGACCCAATTGAGGAAAGGTTTCATTGACCCTGGTGTGCCCAAGATATTCATATATGGCTCCTTCGGATCCGGAAAGACGCAAACCCTATACAATCTGGCCTACTATTTGCAACACGACCCACCTAAGTCGCTTCAACTAAAGCCTGCCATTATCCATGTTGTTTTAGATATGCAAAGTAAATCAAGCCACTTAGACTGGCATCTCCAGCTTATGGAAGCTCTCGGAAAAGAAAGGGTTTCACGTTGGATCGATGACCTATTCAGTAAAGTTCCTAGCCTGGATGAAGCCCTGACGAGTCTCCTTTCCGATTACAACATTATCAATGCGGTCAAGAATCTCCGCGGTGGTGGGGACATGCCAATGTTAGCGTGGCGATGGTTGGCTGGACATCGCTTATCACCAGCCGAACTTCAGCGTCTACAACTCACACGAAATTCTGGTGATATCGGGGCAGGCGATATGGTGAAGGTACTCGTCGGGTTGGGGCATTTGGCTGAGAAAAACGATGAAAAGCTTATTTTTTTCATGGACGAAGTTGAGCAATTCACAAACATTACAAATGCTGATTGTTTTGAGGCAGTTCACAACTATCTTAGACAGCTTTCAGAACAGAAAAACTCTTCGGTTGGATTCATCATGTCAAGTTACGGACTAACTGACGATGATATGCCACGAATGATGGTTAGAGGAGACATCAGAAACAGGATTGGAGCTATCAATTACATCGAGATACCCCCACTCCCTTCAGTAGAAGATATCCGTACATTTATCTGTGAATTATTGTTAAATTTTATTGATCGGAAGGCCGCTGAGGAAAAAATACAGCAACAAGGGTTAGCCGTTTCTCTAGATACATATCCTTTTGATGCTGACGCATTTGAAAAGCTTTGTGATTATGCTTCCCAGGACCCTACTAAAGCGCTCCCTAGAAACATCATCAAGTCAATAAACGAGTGTGCCATATCAGCATGGGATGTGGAAAAAGCTGTGATTGATGTTGAAATCGTGAACGAAATTGCTTCTTTAGTGTTCGGATAATGAAAAGATTTACTGTAAAACCGAAAGCTGCTACAGGTAGGACCCTTTGTATAGGAGGGCCTAGTGGTGACACGGACAATGTTTTGTTAGGCCGCCTTGCGGAGACTGGGCCGCCAATTCCCATTGTTCATGATCTTTCGTTGGAGCATGTAATAGCAATGGTGGGCAAGCGTGGTTCGGGCAAATCATATACACTCGGTACTTTCCTTGAAGGCTTGTGTACAAAACCCGGGAAGTCATCAATTGGACAGGTTTCTGGCAAACGAGCGGTACTCCTTTTCGATACACTTGGTATCTTTCAATGGATGGACATCACATTATCTCCAGATTCAACACAAGGAATAATGCGTGATCAATATGCCGTCCGGAATGGATGGTCACTAGGAGAGACTCCAGAACTTAAGGTATCAATCTGGGTTCCTCAGATTGATACCAATCCAGCAACGCAAATTAGACATCCAAATTTTACAATAAGCTATTGTGATTTCACCGCATCCGATTGGGGTTATCTTCTTGGTCTGGACATCTATCAAGACCGAATGGGACAACTACTAAATGACGCTTATATCAAGGTTACCCTCGAAGGCTGGATTGACGAAAACGGCCAGCATTCAGCAAAACAAGATTATGACATCAATGACCTCTTGAATTGTATCCGTAGCGACCGTGAAATTGTCGAAAGCTATCAAACTGAAACTCGTCGAGCTGTAATTCAGCAACTTTCCACGTATGCCAGGAACCCTCTTTTTAGTACTCAAGGTACATTGCTGAGTGATTTACTGCGTCCCGGAACGCTGAGCGTGTTGGTTATGAACAAGATGTCCGATGAACTCAGGTTTACCCTTATTACAACACTAATTCGAAGAATCATGCGAACTAGAATTGAGGCTTCAGAAATTGAGAAGGACCAGGCTATTAGGGGAGAAACTTCGCATGATGATATGTCCTCACAAACAAGCCTGCCTAATGCGGTTATTCCGCCATGTTGGATAGCTGTAGATGAAGCACAGAACTTCCTCCCATCTGAGAAGCGTTCCACCGCAACAGATATTCTCGTAAAGCTTGTTCGAGAGGGAAGAAATTATGGAATATCATTTGTCATTACTACCCAGCAACCCACTGCAATAGACCAAAGAATAATGTCACAAGTCGATACCCTAATATCCCACAAATTGACTGTGCAAACCGATATTGACTACATACGTCGTAATCTCAAAAGTAATTTACCCGAAGATGTAAAATATGCGAACTCCACCCTCGCATTGGATGGTTTGTTGCGTTCGCTAGACACTGGCCAGGCCATTATATCAAATACAGAAGCGGAACGGACTATCATTGTCGACATTAGGCCACGAATGAGTGCTCACGGAGGCTTTTAGTGGTTCTTAGCGAGCTTTGTATTATTGAGAATGCTTCCCGTCGCATGCAAAGGCTTGGATATTTGAAACTTCTGATAGCCCAAGCGTCTAAGTCTTCGACTTCAAACCTAAAGGTTTTGGGTGGCAATCTAATAAGTACTGTTACCAGACTAATCAGCATAAATCCTACACCAGATCTAGCCAACTATCTACGAGTTACCATATCGGGCCAACCAGATAAATCTTTGTTACAACAATTAGAAAAATCCCTCTCGCTGACCAAGCCCACAGATATTAAGGTACAGATACAAGATATCTACTTGAGTTCAAAGAACCTGCCTTCCCAACGCGGGCGATTAGTCCCTCGCGATTCCACTAATTATCCTCGTCTTGGAGTAAGTCTCGGTCTACTACGTAAAGATTCATATACCCCATTGGTACGAGGGCAAGTACTGCTGCATCTACTTAAATCCGATGAGGTCAGTACATTCCAAGAGTACAGCCCCAATATGAATCCAATGCTACTCACACAAGAACAGCAATTCTTCTTCTTGTACACAATTATTACAAGCGATAGGCACCTTATAATTCCTCTTTACCATCAACTATTAGATACGAAAGGGGACTTTGCAGATTACGAAGCTGGGAATCTTCTACCGGGGATTATTAGGGATATCTATGAGAATCTCCGTCAGCAAGCCAGGAGCGGCGCAGATGAAATTCGACTAAAAAAACTGCTGGAAATGGCTGATGTAATTGAACGTTGGAAAGACAGAGAATATAAAGGTCAAGGTGCACGGGATGAAACTATAACGGTTCGTTTAGAACCGCTAGTAGATCTAGGAATACTGACTAAGAAGGACCCTCTTTCATATCGATATCGGTTGTCATCAATCGGCCGCCATTTAATGACTCAACTCACAAAGAATAAGAATGGACTAGATATTGAAAGACAGCTTTTTGAACATTTTGTTGAGGCTTATAGCTTAGAGTTAAAAACATTATCTGATGACAGTGATCGTCTTCCATTCATATATGAGAGTTACTCTCGATTAAAGAGTCCACTTGGATATGCACCTATCAATGATGTCATGTTGCTAGGCATACTACTTGCCATCGAAGCTAAGCGAGGATATTTTGAAATAGAGGAAGGAATGCAAACGGCTCGAACAATTCAGCAAAAATATCCCAGCTTAGTGCGGTTTAATGTAGACAGGATGGGGAAGCTCAGTTTTATAAAGTTTGATAAGGAAATAACCGGCTAATTTATATAATTCTGTAACCGGGATCATTTTTATGGATGTGCTACTACGAACAATAGATAATTGATTAGCAATGATTGGGATACTTGATGAGCAGAACTGAAGATGTATCTAAATGGGAGCATCTTGGATTAAGTCGATGGCCGTTTTACACAACTGTCGATGAATCAAGCGCAGCAATCTGGGCTGACCGGGAAGAAGTTAAAACCGTAATCGACCGGTTAATCTGGCAATGGGTGAGACAAGATAGAACCTACATTCATCTAGTCTGGGGAGACCTAGGATCGGGAAAATCGCACACCTTATTCTATCTACGTCATCATTTTTTAGAACAACCCCACCTCGGGGTTCTTCCTATCCGTGCTGTTATGCCTAAGGAATTCAAGGGGTTCCTTGAGGTGTATCAAGCAATAATGTCGGCTTTGGATTTAGACCAGGTTGCTGAGTTATTTTCTCATGTATACCGTGATTATGGAAGTAAAAAAACTATAGTAAAAGATGTTTTCCCGTATATACCTGATGCAATAAATGCATTACTTCAAATGCGCTCGGATATCGAATTCAAGAAGCGCTTGGCAGAAACGTGGTTACGCGGGATCCGACTTACTCGAAGTCAGATGGACACACTAGAAATTAGCAGAAGTATAAAGGACACGGATGACTGTGTTGCAACGTTGAGTGGTCTTATTAAAATTGTAGCAGCTTCGAAAAAGTATAATCGCATACTGATTATGCTAGATGAATGCCAGAGAACCTGGGAAGTGAAGCCTGCAATCAATCAAAACATAAATGTCGGTCTGCAGACTTGGAGTGACGCTAATTCAAATCATCTAACTCTAGTTCTAGCTTATAAATGTGGCCGGGAACAGGATTTCATCAGTCTAATAAGCAAGGATATTAAGAGTAGGATAACCTATCCAACAATCAGCTTACCGTTACTTAATTCAAAAGAAGCGCTAAGCTTCGTTCGTTCTGTACTTGGACAATGCAGTATAAAACCTGAAGATTTATCGTGGGGACCTTTTGATGAGAATATGGTAAAAGCGGTAGTCCAACATCTTACCAAAGTCGGCGGGACAACTCCGAGACATTTAATGACAGCCTTTAATGCTCTGCTTACAGAATATGACTTTCAAATAGTAAATCAAGGTCATTGCAATTTAACAATAGACCAAGCAATAAAAATAGTAGACGATGCGCTAAGTGAACCTTTCACTGAAGACGAATAGCAACATTTCTTCTTTATGTTATTTAATAAAGGGAATAGAGGTGGAAGATACAATATATGACACCCTGGATTTTGATTCAAGTTGGCATTCTATTCAGAGATCAATAGAACACAGTGCGGCATTTAAAGGTGTTTTGCCTCCTTGCGTGCTTTCGAAGAACTATGAGTGTTATGACTGCATTGCAGCAGAACTACAAGAGTGTCCTGTGGGATCTGATGGAGACTACCGATCCTACCTCCTATTTCTACGTGATTCATTCGTTGCGCACGAAAGCAAAAGGGCCGCACAGATTAAGTTACTGCAAAATGTACTTAGACGGCACAAGCTACCGCTACATTGGGAATATATAGCTTTGCTAGCTATAAAGGAAGCACCTGATCTGTTTGTATCACCACAGTCCGTAAAAGGTCTGGTTTTCTTTAATCCTGATTTATTTGTTATGGTACGTGAAGGCGTATTTACCCTCACAAAGTATTAGATATCTAGTAGCACATCGAAAGTTTAGATAAGTTTGTTTTAACTGCTACTTTTGATTAATGATTTTTGACTTAAACTGTAGTAGACAATGTTTGGAAAGACTCCCGACTAAAGCGGCCGATTACATAATAAGCCAGAATTTTCACCATCGATAAAAAGGTGCGCCAAGTGTTACGCATGAGGGCTAGGTGTGATAATTTGAGGTAAAAAAGGAACGTTTTTTACCAACATACAGCAGATGGTAAATCTGATTGTGGATCAGATTTAGTTTGTTGGATACAGTTACAATACAGTGAATTTATCGGGCTCATAACCCCGCAGTTATTGATCCCACTAGAGTAATGTAAATGGTATAATATAAATGGTATAAATTGCATAATGTAATATACAATCTCTTCAAATTTAGCAAGACAAAGGTTTACTGAAAGATTGAAGTAGATAACTACTTGAAGCAAGGGAATATGTACTGGGTAGAATCAGCTCTGTCCGAAGAGCAAAAAGCAGTACTCAAGAACAAGAGCCTAAACGCTTGCATTCTGGCTTCAGCCGGCTCAGGTAAGACAAGAACATTAGTGTATCTTCTAGCAATGGATTTAGCTAGTGGTATCGCACCAGATGAAATTGTAGCATTCACATTCACGGAAAGGGCTGCTGAAGAACTGCTGGCTAGAATACACAGCTTGATTAAGAGCAACTTGCCCCAAGCATCTCTGGAAGGTATGTATATCGGTACCATTCATGCTTGGTGCTTTCAGTATCTTCTAACACAAAGTGAATTCTATAATTTTTCAGCTATGGATGAATTACATGTTGATGCATTAGTTAGTAGATTATACGATTACCTTGATCTAGAAAGTAATTATGAGCGTGTATATCCAAAAGCAATAGATAAGTTCTTGGCAGATCTAGAGATATACTATAACGAGAGCCTAAGAATAGATGAGATACCCGATAAAGTACGCCCCAGCATTCTCAAGCTACTAGAAGTATTGCATCAAAACAAACTATTGACTTTTGGTGGAATGGTGAAACATGCAATAGAGAGTCTTCAACAGAATGGACCGATACGTAATCTTAGGCGATTATATGTTGACGAATATCAAGATGTTAATCCAGCACAAGTAGCATTGATACAAGCTATGGTCCCACCAGAATGCAAAATTAATGTAGTTGGTGATGAGCTACAGTGTATCTACAATTGGCGTGGAAGTGATGTAGAGCGCATTCTAGCATTTACCACTGACTTTGCGAATGTATCCAAATTCACCCTAGTAGATAACTACAGGTCAAGACCACCTATCGTAACATTTGCCAATGACTTTGCGAAAACCATTAATCTAAGAGAATCAACAAAAGAAATGAAACCCCACCGTGACGATATTGGTTATGAACTTATCCATTGGTTCAGCCTAACTAACGAGCAGGAACAGGCTGATACTATTGCTTACATCGTTAAGGAATTCGCCAACCGTGGAATACCCTGGAATAAGATGGCTATCCTACTGCGTTCAGTCATAAAGTGGGGTAGACCTATTGTTGATACACTGACTGAAAGAGACGTACCAGTTCAGTGTCCGATCCTGGCGAAAGGTGGGGAATTCATAAACGGTTTTTTAGTACCTTTATTTGATTGGCTGCGAGTGGAGCGGAGGGAGCCCAAAAATGCAATTGAGGAGACTGAATTTGAAGAGAAGGCTGCAATATTGTGGAATCAATTAAGTAGGTGGATGCCAGCAACGAGTACAGAGGACATCTTTTGGAAGGGCTTAAACCATTGGCTAGATTTAGTAGATACGAAGCAAAACGAAGCTTACAATGTCCGAGGCTGTTTATATGATTTTCTAGATGAATGTGGAATTCGGATAGCACCTGATGAGCATGATCTAATGATAGGTTTGGGTATAGCCACACAGATAATCCGCAGCGTTGAAGAAATACATCGTCGAAGGTTATTAGAACAAGGGCGCCGCTCACCACGCGGTGTTGTCTCAGAAGTCTATTTTGAATTACTACGTAAACAAGAAGAATTCGGCGAAAGTGCACCAATAAACACTGAAGCAAATCGCGTGCTAGTAACTACTGTTCACCAAGCAAAAGGATTAGAATGGCCGATTGTGATAATACCCATGTTAGCAAAAGGCTGTTTCCCTGTCAGACAACGCAGTCATGAAAGTACATTTCCAAGAGAGATTTCTAAACGCTATGGTACATCGACGGAAGATGAAAGACGACTATTCTACGTTGCCATCACGCGTGCTAAAGAACGACTCTTTCTTCTAGATCCAGCACAACCTTCTGAAAGAGCTCGTTCCATATTCCTAACCGAGCAAAATAATGCTAGTCATATCGTTATTACAACTAAGTCAGATATTAAACCTAACACATGGAAAATCAGCAAGGAAGATTTACGAGAATCAGACCCTCCACCAAGGAGAATTGGACTGGCCGATCTGTTGATATATGTTGAGTGCCCTTATGAGTTCGGTCTACGTCGGATCGTTGAAGTTCAACCATCAATTGGAGAAGAACTCGGCTATGGTTTGGGTTTGCACGAGATCATCAGACGCCGATTTGACGCCGGAGTAAGATGGCAAGAGGAAGTAATTAAGGGACATGTCGACCGTCATGTCAGCCTCCCATATATGTCGGAGCAGGGTGAATTCACTGCACGAAGAGCAATAGCGAATGACTTGAAAAAGCTTGAAGATATCGGTGCGTTTGCAGCGAAAACAGAGTCTGAGATAAAGTTGGAGGTAGTCCTTAGTAATGGTGTTATTCATGGCATTGTAGATAGCGTTCAAATAAATGAAGATGGAACAATATTGATTAGAGATTGGAAATCAAGTATTCACGATCGCTTCTTATCTAGATATGAGAAACAGATACAATTCTATGCCTATGCATTGCGTCACCAAGGTAAGAATGTGTCGAATGCTGAGATAGTTGATATATCAGAGTCTGCGCAACAAAACAGAATTGTTGCACATCATGTAGATATCTCAGAACACACTGTAGAGAGACTAGTGGATGCCCTTGATGAAGCACTAGTAGGGATTGCAGCGAGTACATTCTCACCTAAACCAGATGGAGTTTCGTGTGGCTGCTGTGATATGTACAGGATCTGTGCTGTGAGGATTAGTCATGACATACATCAGTAGTATAGACGACATGTGGGAACTGAAACCTACTAAGGATGACCTCATTGCGGGTGCCGAATATGCATCTATTACTTTACCTTGGACCTTTGACCGGATGATGATCAATACAGGATCCAGAGGTCAACAATCACGATCCCTAAATATATCAAAGGGGATCGTTGTACAAGAGATTCTACGCAGAGAACTGAGAAGGAAGGGCAAGAATCCCCTGATGCAGGAGAAGAGTCACAGAGATGAAGATTTGTTCGATTTTAATGTGAAAGTAGAGGGACAGTTGTGTAAGTTGGACATCAAGTCTTTCAACTACTATTCTGACTATGCCGACGTGGGCAGGAGTCCTCTTTCAAAGGAACTGATAATAAAAAACTCTGGTTATTACGGAGAGGATTGGCGTCGGTTTTTCCCAATGCTTGTTCCACATACACAAATTCTTCAACCAAAAGAGGCTTATTGCTTTGTAATGGCAAGTAGCATTGACCCAAGACAGAATGTAGACAAGAACCGCTTTGATCACCGACTAACAGCCTTTCCTTATGGTGAGCTTCTCCCATTTCTAAGTTCCAAAAGGCTATGCTTAGCGAGAGAGGGAGCTAACAAAGGTATTTACATTGATTGCAAGTATACAACCCAAGCCCTATTTAACGGTCCAGAGATCAAGCTAGTCGTTATTGGAGAGTGGGCTGGTAGTTTGCAGAAGCATGAAATTGGTATAAAAAGAAACAGTCAAGTTTCAGACATTGGTCCTTTGTCATGTGTATCATCATTCCAGATTAGTAGAGATGATTATGAGCGAATGTACGGATCAATAGAGATTTCTATCGGTCGAAATGAGTTCGGCGATATAGTATTAAACGCATCAAAGCGCAATATAAATACATTACCTAGCAGCCGACTAACTATCAGTCGGGAGGACTTCACTAACCTAATACTCCCTACAGATTACAAGATCTATGTAATAGGTTGGATCGGCAAGAACGAGTTCCTGGAGAAATGCAAAAACTACGTAGGATGGGTATGGCCTCTGGATAGGATAAATAAGTATGAAAACCAGGTGTGGTCACAAATAACTGAAAATGATAGAATTATGATAAGACGAATCGGCTTTGACGATTGTATACAGACCAAGCCAAGTTTACTAAGGGCTGGATTGATGAAGACTACGGGCAAAGGAAATGGAGCCTGTTGCTACGTATTCCCTAATATTGGATATGGTGGTGGGGTAAAAGAAACGAATCTTTATGTATTGCCGCAAGACTTGCATATCATGGATGAATTCGGCATTCTTGAATTCTTTGAGCCAAAATGAACAACCTAATAAAGAATAAACTTTTCGAAGATTCTAAGGTGCATGTACCGTCAAGAAAAGGTCCACCAAACCGAATGAATGACCTTTCCTATACAGATTGGATGAAATTCCAGAAGAGTTTCTTCAAATTCACATCTGCACAAAAGCTAATTGAAGAGTGTATTTTATTCTTTACAAAGTCCGTTTGGAAGGATGGAAATCCTTCGTTTTCCCTTGTAGTAGGATCAGATTATCTTAATACCAATGCTTTATTACCACCCCGAGTTGTACATGAGTATTCTAATTTGAATACAATTCACGAAATCGTATCTACTCTTCAACAAGTCGCTAGTCTAGGTAAGAGATACGATTTTGTATTGGTCGATTTGCGTCAATATATCAAGAATTCCAGAACCTTGTCCTCCTTCCTGAGCAACTACAGTGACAAGGTCTTTAGAGAATTGAAAGGGATTCTAGCGCCTGATAAATATTGCGCCATATTAGTGAACACTGAAAGTACCAATGGAGCTGGCTTCCCATTACCATGGGCAGTTGCGGACTCATCTCGCTCATGGCTTAAACTCCGTGACGAAAAAGTTGGAATTATTGAAGATGATAGCAAAGTTCTATATTGTCTTTTTATGCAAAACCAAAGCGATGAGCGCCTACCAAGTTCGGTTAGACCTAGTAATATACGTATAGCTAAACTTCATAAGAAAATACCTGCCTGGGTAATACCGAAACCACCTCCTAGAAAGAAAAACGAGATACTGCATCCAGCCAAATTCCCCGAGACACTCATTAAAGAATTCATCGAATTTTTTACCAAGCCTGGGGATAGCGTTTTTGATCCTATGGTAGGTACAGGAAGCACGGTTATTGCAGCGATACGATCTAACCGTCATGGATATGGAATTGATCTCATCCCAGAATATGTAGAAATCGCCAAGAAACGCGCTCTAGATGAGGTTACTCCTAGAATGTTTCCTGAGTTCCAGAATTCCGCTACGTTTAATATAGTACAGGGTGATGCAACACGATTAGATGAATTAACAGACTTTCCTGATGTCAGATTTGATTATGTTGTTACGAGCCCACCATATTGGTCTATATTAAGTAATCGAGGCAGCGAAGGACAAAGAGCTCGGCGAATAAGAGACCTCCCACTTACATATTCTAAAGACCCTAGAGATTTGGGTAATGTGGAGGACTACGACCATTTCTTAGATCTCATTGAGTATACCTACAATCTAGTTGCAGAGAAGCTAGCAGACAGCGGCTATCTTACAGTAATTGTTAAGAATGTGAAGAGACGACACACTATTTATACTTTAGCATGGGACATAGCAGTCAGATTATGTAGAAAAGACGGTAAATATGAATACTTAGGTACTACATTATGGTGTCAGGATGACATCAATATTAAACCATTCGCTGTGGGTATACACTGGGTAAGCAACGTCCTGCACCAATATTGTATGCATTTCAGAAAACGATGTTGAACACATGACCAGACTATTGTCAAGTTAACCCCTGACTGGGTAGTGTATCATTTTGAAAAGGCTGGACGTGAAACTGTGGATTTAATACTTAGGCATTACACCGAGCTGCTGAATCAGACCCACGTCAGTAACATTCCAAAATTCCACCCACCTACCAGCTGCGATTCTAATTAAAAAAGCGACGGTAATATCAATTTTTTTCCCAGTTGCTGGGATGCCCATATATTCGCCTCTGTGAGTCGCTCTCCAGTTCACCAGTACAGCCACTCTGTCCCCCTCGGCAACCATGTCCTTTTCGGTAATATGAATATCAGGGAAGGCAGTGAAAAACATATGGGCGTAATTTTTTAGTTGCTCCAGAGATACATCACCAGTGGGTAGGTGCTCAATGTATTCGGGGGCTAGAACCTTAAAAAATTCTTCTAGCTTTTGCTGATTCCAGAATTCAATGACACGGCGCACGAGTGCTTTATTCTCTTTTACAGCCATGGCAATTCCTCCTATTGCTCAGTTCTATGCATTTTATTCTAATCCAACTAGCTTTACAATATCCTCTACGCTCAAGCATTTTAAAATGATACACTACCCCTGACTGAGATCAGCGAACCTAGCAAGAATCTGGTTGTCAATTCAGATTACTATTTTGATTATATTGAAGTACTAATATCTGCTAGCGACCTATCTATTGGCATAATAAGC
>Ga0209979_1003373_pt1 | contig 14157 bp, 11 predicted proteins | sample AnhtaG_FD_183114 | JGI IMG/M metagenome (GOLD analysis project Ga0209979, IMG submission 183114) | Deep subsurface microbial communities from Anholt, Denmark to uncover new lineages of life (NeLLi) - Anholt_01485 metaG (SPAdes) (version 2) | ecosystem: Environmental > Aquatic > Marine > Oceanic...
CTGAGAGACGAACGACGTTCGGCCTGCCCCTCAAGCCCCTCTATACACCGCTGGACGTCGCCGGCAACGACTACCTGCGCGACCTGGGTTTTCCCGCCGGCTACCCCCTTACCCGCGGGGTGAGCCCTTTGGGCTATCGGACCAAGGAATGGACGCGGCGGCAGGTGGTGGGGCTGGGCACGGCCGAGGAGACCAATGAGAGGCTGCACTACCTGTTCCAGCAGGGCCAGACAGGCTTCAGCGTGTGCGGCATGGGCTATGCTCCCTATGAATCCAGCGATGAGCGCTCGCTGGGGCTTCTGGGTCGTGGCGGCGTCTGGATCGATACCCTGTACGACATCGAGACCCTGTTCGAGGGGATCGATATGGAGCAGATCACGATCAACCAGATCGGCGAGTCGGTGGCGATCTTCGCCATGATCCTCTCAGAGGTCCGACGGCGGGGCATCCCCTTCGCCAACCTGCGGGGCACCATTCAGAACGTGGTCTTGCCGGGCGGTGAAGGGCCGGAACTGCGGGGCAACCACGGGGTGGATGTGGTCGAGTACTGCTGCCACCACCTGCCTCGCTGGAATCACACCAGCGTATCCGCTCGCGACATCCGTGAGCAGGGCATCTCCTCGATGCAAGAGGTCGCCATGGCCATCTACGGGGGAGTGTGCACCACGAAGGCGGCTCTGGCCCGAGGGATCGACATAGACGTCGTAGCCCCTCGCGTGACGTTCTTCCTGAGCGCGGAGGATGAATTCTTGGAGGAGGTGGCCAAGTACCGGGCGGCGCGGCGCATGTGGGCCCGCCTGATGCGCGAGCGGTTCGGCGCCAAAGACCCTCGCTCCTGGCTGATGCGCTTTCACGTCCAGACCTCGGCCATCAGCCTCACAGCCCAGCAGCCGCTGCAGAATGTCATTCGCTCCACGATCCACGCCCTGGCCGCGGTGCTTGGCGGCGCCCAGTCGATGTCGGTCAACTCTTTCGATGAAGTCCTGGCCATCCCCACCGAGGCGGCCGCCATCCTCTCCCTGCGCACTCAGCAGATCATCCTCCACGAGACAGACGCGGCCTCCGTGATCGACCCGCTGGGAGGCTCTTACTGCATCGAGGCCCTGACTAACCAACTGGAGGATGAAGCGGGAAAGCTCCTGACCCGCCTGGAGGCGATGGATGGCGAGAAGGCCTGGGCCTACATATGGGAGGAAGCCCACCAGGCGGGCTACCGCCGCCAGCAGGCCATCGATGGGGGCGAAAGGACGGTGGTAGGGGTCAACTGCTACGTGATGGGTGAGGACGAGGAGAAGGCACTGGGGCTGGATGTGGGGCAGGCCTTCGAGTACGACCCGACCTGGCGGGACAAGCAGATCGCCCGCCTGGAGAAGGTGAAGCGGGAACGTGACGCGCGGAAGGTCGAGGCGGCCAAGAAGCGGCTGGTGGAGGCCTATAAGGCCAGGGAGAACATCATCGAGCCGATGATGGAGGCGGTGCAGGCCTACCTGAGCATCGGCGAAATCGTCGAGCTGCTGGCGGCGGTGTACGGCATGGATGAGCTGGAGAAGCGCCACGGCTTCTATTTGAGCTTCCTGTACTAGGGGCAACCATGACAGAGGAAAGGAAGATCCGCTTTCTGCTGGTGGCCGACTCCCCCGGTCACACCACCGGCTACTACGTGGTGGCCAGGGCGCTGCGGGAGGCCGGCATCGAGGTGATCCTGGGCGGCTTTCAGCAACCGTCGGGCATTGTGGAGGCAGCGGCCCAGGAAGACGTGGACTATGTCGGGTACCGCATCATGGACCGCGAGCCGCGCATTGTTGTCTCCCTGCTGATGGAGCGGTTGAAGGAAAGGGGACTGGAGCACGTTCGGGTGGTGGTGGGAGGCATCATCCCCAGAGGGGACATCCCCAGGCTCAAGGCCATGGGCGTGGGGGAGATCTTTCGGCCGGGGGCGAAGCTGACGGACATGGTGGCCTATGTGAAGGGCCACGCCCCCAGGAGCGCTGGACCGGCTTGAGGTCCCCCAGAGCCACCCCGCCCTATCCAGGCTGTGCAGATAGAAGAAGGCGGCGCCTTCGGAAGTACGACCCATCACCCCATCAGGTGACCTGAGTATCCTCCGCCTTCCGAGCGCACCGCCCGTGAGAGATAGACGCGCCGGGGCCCAAGGTGTTGCATCAGCGACCGGCGCCGCTCTGGTCGATGCCGAGGAACTCCACCTCTGTGCCCAGGGTGATGCCGTTCTCGGCGGCAAAACCGCCGTTGACCTCGAGCGCGAACTGAGAGGGCCCATCGATGCGGCGAAACGTCTCCGTTTGGGGCTCGGCGTTCTCGATAACGCCCACTACCCGGAACTCTCTGGAGATGAAGATCATGTCGAGGGGGATCAGGGTGTTCTTCATCCAGAAGACTAGATCGCCCTCCGCCTCGTAGATAAACAGCATACCGGCATCGGCCTCGAGCTGCTCGCGAAACATCAGTCCGCGCGCCCGCTCTGCCGACGTGCGCGCCAACTCCACCCGAACGCGGACTTCCGGCCGCCCCGTAGGCCGGAACACCACCACCGGCGTCTCGGTGCTGAGGATATCGCTGTCACTCCCACGGCAGCCCACTCCAAGAGCGATGATAAGGACAGAGAGTATGAGAAAACCTACGCGCATGCGCATAAGCCCTCGCCTATCTCGATTCAAGAACGCTTCAAGGAATGCGATTCTGCGGGGTGGAGCAAGCTTGATGCTGGGAAAGCAGTCCGGAGGGTCGCAGCGGCGCAAGCGCGTCCGCAATACCTACCCCTGATCGCAGCGATACTAACTGGCGCGCTCGGCGGGACTCGAACCCACGACCTCAGCCTCCGCAGGGCTGCGCTCTATCCAAACTGAGCTACGAGCGCGCTATTCAACCGAGACCAGCACCCGCAGGATGCCGGCATCCTACTTTGCGTGGTTGGTGCCGAAGGTGGGACTTGAACCCACACGTCCTTGCGGACACTACGTCCTGAACGTAGCGCGTCTGCCATTCCGCCACTTCGGCGCTGTCCCAAGCATACCACTATGGTGGGCGGTGCAGGGCTTGAACCTGCGACCTCTTGCGTGTGAAGCAAGCGCTCTCCCACTGAGCTAACCGCCCCCCGGCGTGCGCCCAAATTCTACCGCCGAGGCCACAGCCAGTCAAGCGGCTCGGGCCCGGCGATGGCGTCCCAGGCGAGGGCCTAGCGCCCCAGGGCCGCGGCCGGCGGCCCGGCAGTGGGCATGCTGGAACCGAACCCCCAAGGCCTCACGGAAGGCCTTTTTGCTGCTGAGCGGCCCAGGTGGTAGATTGGACTCAGCGGCATGAGCTACGTCTTCATGAAGGTTCTGGAATCAGCGCCCCGCCGATACGATTTCGGCATCCGGCTCCTCTCCCTGGGACGAATCGACCGGGTCCACCAGGAGATGGCGGAATGGGGTGCCAGCGACGGCGCGCGCGTGCTGGACATCGGCTGCGGCACCGGCCTGCTGGCTCTGGTCTGCGCCCGTCGCGGCGCTCAGGTCACGGGCATCGACATCTCGCCCCTGATGCTGGACATCGCCCGCCAGAAGGTGAAGCAAGCAGGGCTGGAGGAGAGGATCACTCTGGTAGAGATGAGCGCCATCGAGCTGGACGAGAAGTTCGAGGGCGGCAGCTTCGACACGATAATGAGCAGCCTCGCCTTCAGCGAGCTGTCCGATGACGAGCAGCGATTCGTCCTGGGCCAGTGCCACCACCTGCTGAAGGACGGCGGTCGTCTGATCATCGCCGATGAGGTGGTGCCCCCCTGGCCGAGGCGGGCGCTGCACCTGCTGGTGCGCCTGCCGCTGATGGTCGTGACCTACATCCTGACCCAGACCACGACCGGCGCCGTAGCCGAGCTCGAGGCCAAGATCGCCGCCGCCGGCTTCCGCGTCGAGTGGACGCACCGAAACCTCCTGGGCGACTTCGAGACCGTAGCCGCGGTGAAAGAGCCGACCGCCTAGTGCTAAAGAGAGAGCGTCAGTGAGAGCGCTGAGATCTGCAATCGATTTCCTGAGCGACGCGATACAGACCGGCTTGGGCCTTCTGCCCTTCCCTGTCAAGACCGGCCTCATCCGCGTAGGGCAGCCCGACCGCCAGTCGCCCGTGCTGGTCACCGGCAACTTCGGCCTCACGGTGCGGCGGGTGCTCCGCGCCCTGCGGGGGCTCGACGCCTACCTGCTGGTGACCAACAGCCGGGGCATCAACGTCTGGTGCGCGGCTTCCGGGGGCCACTTCACGTCCAACGGCGTCATTTCGGTGGTCAAGACCAGCGGAATCGGCAACCTGGTGGAGCACCGCCGTCTCGTCCTGCCCCAGCTCAGCGCGACCGGCGTCGAGCGCTCCGTGGTCGAGGAAAAGACGGGCTGGCGGGTGGTATTCGGGCCGGTCTACGCCGAGGACATCCCGGCCTACCTGGCGAACCACTACAGAAAGACGGACAGGATGCGGACGGTGCGCTTCGACCTGGGCCAGCGGTTGAGGATGGCCATCATGTGGGGGACCCCCATCTGCGTCATCCCTCTGATCCCGTTGCTCATCTGGTGGCGACATCTGGCATTGCCGTTCGCTGCGATAGTGTGGGGCATCGCCCTGATCACCTTCGTGGGATTCCCCTGGCTGCCCGCCAGGCTTTTCGTCGCCCACTCCGACAAGGCTCTGCCCGGCTGGATCAGGTACCTCGTGGTGTTCGACCCGCGGGGTCAGAAGATCCTCGCCGTCTGGGCGGCGGCCGTCGCGGGGCTGGTGGCCTACGGCCGCCTGGCCGCCGACTGGGGATGGATGACCATCGTGGGATGGGTCCTGGCCTCGCTGGCGGTGGCCCTCCTGATCAGCCTCGACCTGGCCGGAAGCACGCCCCTTCACAAGAGCGGCCTGCACGAAGACCGCCTGCTGACGGTAGCACTGGACGCGGACAAGTGCGAAGGGCGGGCCATCTGCCGCGAAGTGTGCCCCAAGGGCCGGTTGGAGGTTGACAGCAAGGCGCACAAAGCCAGCATCATCAGCGAGAACGAGTGCGTGCAGTGCGGGGCCTGCATTGTGCAGTGCCCGGAGGACGCCCTGGCCTTCGTGGACGGCAGCGGCCGCCGAATCCCGCCGGACGAGATCCGGCGCTACAAGGTCAGCCTCCTGGGCGAGCGCACCCGCGCGCCGTGACCGCCTCCTCCAGGGATGAAATACTGGCGCTCCACAGCTATACTGTGGTCTGCACCACTGCTATAGTCACAAAGCCATGACAGGTGCGGGGCGCTAGTATTCGAACTGGGACGGTCCAAGAATCTATCAGGGAGGTCAATCAATATGGAACCGCGGGAGAAGCGACTGCCCGAGGCTACACGAGAGGTGAGCGACTCGCTGCTCGGTCGGCGGATGCCGCTGCCGAACAAGCAGGATCGCCCGCTGGCGCCGGAGATCAAGTGGGTGGCTGAGCGGGCCGATGTGGAGTTGCTGGCCGAGTTCGCCTGTCAGGCCGGTGCTGAAGTGGCCGAGCGACACGGCGTGGACGCCCGCACGGAGGCTTGCGCCATCGCTGCCGAGGATATCGTGCTGGATGAGCGAGCGCGCTGGAAATGCATCATTCCCCTCTGTTTCGGCTATGGTTCCAGCCCCATGTGCCCTCCCTACGCGCCGACCACGGAGGAGATGCGGGTGATTGTCTCCAAGTATCAGTACGGCGTCCTCCTTCGCTACATGCCGCCGGTGGAATCGCATGTCTACCCGCAGTTCGTTACCGAGTCGTCGGCGCGGGTAAACGAGCTAAACGAGATCGTGGGTATGGTGGAAGCGGAGGCAGGCTATCGGGGCTTTCACCTGGCGATGGGCTTCAAAGGCGGACCGTGCTGCCTGTGCGGCAGGTGGTCGGCAAAGCACTCGGCCGATTGGTTCCAGGGCAAGAACGTGCCCCGCTGCCCGGTGCTGGAAGGTAACATGTGCCACTATTACCTAAAGGCCCGACCAGCATTGGAGGCTTGCGGCGTGGATGTCTTCGCCACAGGCAAGAAGGTGGGGTGGACCACCTACCTCGTGCTACCGGAGTACCCCGAGCAGTCGATACCCTGTGTCTCCTGGTATGGGCTGGTGCTGGTCATCTGACCGGCCTTGGGCTTTCGAGGGCCGCCCTCGAGTCCCACACCGCCGCCCGGAAGATCCCGCGGGTCATGGTTGCTCGCGATTCGTCGGCACGCCGAGAGTAGACTTCGGCGCGCGCCTCGTGGACCTCAGCGTTGCCCGGATCGGCCGCCATCGCCCAGTCGACAAGGTGGCTTGCCATAGCCAGATCCCCGTCGGCCATTAGCTGTCGAGCGCGCTCCACAAGCGGGCGCAGGCCGCCAGCCAGACGGGCAATCTCCTCTCCCTGCTGCGCCTGGGGTGCCGGCTTCAGCTGCGAGGGCGTGCCATCGTACCAGCCGCCGTATAGCCGCCAGACGTTCCTCACTATGAATTCCGGCTCATCGTAGACGGGCTGGAGGTAGGGCCGTCCCTCGAGGTGAACCGGTGGGCGAACCGTGTGCAGGATGGCGTCCAGAGTGGCGCCCTGGTTCATCAAGGCCACTGTTTGGTCGTGCAACGATTCCAGGAACTCCGCAGTGTCGGTCAGGGCCTGCCGCACCCGCTCTCTGCCGACCACGATGACCCCGTGTCCTGGCGAGAGCACCTCTGCCTCCAGCGCCGCCATCTTGCGAAGGGCCCGCGCCCACTCCGAAGGATAGCGCTGCACCTTCTGCGGGTTGCCGGCGTTGGGCACGGCCCATATGAAGAGGTCGCCCGGGCAGAGAACCTTCCGGCCGGGTATCCATACCCACGTATGGTCGTCGGTCTCGCCGCGGTCATGATAGAGTTCGAACCGTTCTCCACCCACCGTCAAGACCAGGGAATGCGCGTAGGTGGTGTCGGGGTAGGTGTACTCGGTCGGCCACTGGATGATGCCGCGCGCCGCTGTTTCGCCGCCGGTGCTTCGCTTGAGGGCGTCGGCTCCAAACTGGCGGGTGTTGATGATGCTGTTGTAGCCAGCGGTGAGGATGTACCGCTGGAAGCGAGCGGCGACGGCTTCGTGGCCGACCACCCTGGGCCCAGGCCAGTCGCGCTCTTTGGCCTCCTCAGCGAAGGGAGGCACGCCGAAGACGTGGTCCACGTGGCCATGGGTGTAGACCGCGGTGTCCAGCCTCGCCTTGGACCACGAGCGGATGGCCTGGAAGGTCTGCCTCTGGTTGAAGTAAGCACCGGTGTCTATCAGCACCAGGCCGCCCTCTGTATCGAAGGCGGTCACATTGGCGAAGGAGCGGTAGAAGATCGTCTTTTCCGCGATCTCCTCGATGTCGCCGACCGGGATCCAAGGGTGATGGTCATCGGTGGTGACCTCTCCCTTCCACATCCTCTCCGCCAGATCCATCACTGTCCCCATGAGGATGCCTCCTTCCTGGTCGAATGGGTGGGCGGCCTTCTACGCCCGGGTTGCGTCGACGTCGAAGATCATGGGCACTCGGCTGAAATAGGACGGGAGCACGAGCGTCCGTAGGGAAGGCCCGCAGTGAGCGAGCACCATCTCCCAGGCGCGCTGGAAGTCGGGTGCGTAGGTCGCTCCCACTGCCTCCAGGCCGTCATGCGGCTTGCCGCTGGCGAAGACGAGCAGGCCAGCCTGATCCAGAACGTATTGGCTCTCGTTGAACAGCCACACAGGATGCGCGCTGTGGTAGGCGTGACGATTCCGGTACATGTCTAGATACCGCGGCTCGCAGCGCAGCCGTTCGAAGTGCGCCTCCACCGCCTCGGCTCGCCGGGTGGTGGCAAAGAGGCGAAGGGCCTCCTGATGCGAGGGGTGCAGGTCTGGATCGATGTGGCCGTCGCAGGCCGTCACCAGCACCATCGCGCCGCCGGCCCGAAGCAGAGGCTTGCGCCGCCAGGCGCGAGCCACGGTGGTCGCCGCCATGAGGTTGAGCAGGGGGTTACGCGTGTCGCCGTAGAACACATACTGGGGAACGCCCAGCACAATGACGTCGTACTGCGGGGAGTCGTGCACATGCTGCTGGTCGGCGCACCGCCAGGCATCGTCCCGCAAGGCCCGAAAGTGCCCCGCAAAGAAGCCGGCCCACCCTCCGGTCGGATCTGGCACCCCCTCCACATAGAAGACGTGCCGGCCCGTGAACTCCTCGATGCGGTCCATGACCGCGTCCTTGTGTCGTTGGAACAAGCTGGTTCGAGCGTCCGAGTGGCAGGACTGGGGCGCACCGATGACCTGCAAGCGATGGTGAGAGAAGATGCTGCGGGCGCTGGCCAGGCCGACGGCCACGCCGGTTCCCGAATATCCACCCCAGATCAGGGGCAGAATGGAGCCGCAGTAGATGAGCAGGTCCGAGTCCAGGAGGATACAGTTGTGCTCCACCACGTCCCCCAGGGCCGAGGTCCCCATGTCCACAAGCTGCGACGCGTCCTCGGCATCGTGAACCAGGAAGCGGTCGGGCCAGAACCGGTCGACGAACTCCGCCGAGAAGACCGGGTAGACCCCCCGGTACACGCCGATGAAGTCCTGGCGTGGCGGGCGGTCATGGGTTCCGCCGGCTGAGATGAGGGTAATGTTGGTAGGCGAGACGCCGCAGCCCTGCAAGTACTCAACCAGGAAGGGCACCGCCAGGTACTTGGGTCCGTACTTCAGGGGGTCGTCGAAGGCTATGGTCACCCGGCTGGAGGCCGATACGAGGTCCGAAAGCGGTGGCATGCCGTACGGCCGCTCCACCGCCGCCCGCAGGGCGGCCAGCGGATCGGCCAGGGCCGGGTGCTCAGGCCGGGGCTGGGCATCCACAACGTCGGCCCCGTCCGGCACGTCCACTTCGATGGTTTGGTTCCAGCGGTCGACGCCAATCAGCAAGCCTGGGGATCCTCCTCTTCGGTGGGGCCTGGGTCGAGTTGGGCTTCCGTAGCTGTGCGGAGCCTCACGGCCGCCGACGATGGACCAACCCGAACCTCGGCCGCTGTCAACTATAGTGGGGCCGCAGCGTCCTTGGCAACCCGCAGGCTTTGGGGCGAAGAGAGCAGGATGGCTTTTGCGGATGCTGAATCCAGGCCTCATCGCCCAGCCACCCCCTGCTCCTGCCCAGCGGCAGCGTGTGGTTCGTGGTGGCGGAAGGGTGGGCGTGGCCTCTACGCTTGCCAGTCCTCGCGCCTGCGGGTAGAATCACGGGGCCAGGCCCGTTCGCTCCGTGGTGCTGGCCGCGACGAGAGCTCTCGGTCGCGCGGCCGCTAGCTTCGCTATGGGGAGGAGAAGCTTCGATGAAGACCACATATTGTATTCGGTCCTTGGGGAATGTTTGGGCTGTGCCCTTCATCCTGCTTCTAGCAGGGCTCGCGCTCATCGCCTTGGCGGTGGCCTGCGGAGAGGAAGAAGGGGAAGCGACTCCCACCCCTGGCGGCACGCCCACGGCCGCAGTGACCGGCACTCCTGCCGCCGTGGCGGAGGTGCCGGGCATCACGGACACGGAGATAATCCTGGGAGCGGATGTAATCCTCGGTGGCGCCATGGGGGCGGTCTACGCGACGATCCCTCAGACCGTGGAAGCCTACTTCAGTTACATCAACGACACCCAGGGGGGCGTCTGCGATCGCAAGATCGTCTACAAGCTGGAGGACAACCAGGACGACCCCGCCAAGGCCGTCGAGGCGGTGCGCAAGCTGGTGGAACAGGACAAGGTGTTCGCCATAGTCGGCTCCCTGGGCGATTCTCCCCATCCCGCCGTTTGGGACTATCTCAACGAGAATGAAGTACCCGACATCTTGTGCTCCGCCGGGTCTCACATGTTCGGCGACGACCCCGAGGGACACCCCTGGACGGTCCAGATGATCCCCAGCTTCAGGATCGAGGGGGTGTTCTTCGGCCAGTACATCTCCGAAAACCTGCCCGGCAAGAAGGTGGCCGTCCTCTATCCGAATCTCATCATGGGCACCGACCTCCTGCAAGGGGTGAAGGACGGCCTGGACCCCGATAAGAACGAGATCGTCTCCGAGCAGAGCTACGAGATCACGGCGATCTCCATCGCCTCCCAGGTGAACAACGTAAAGAACTCCGGCGCCGAGGTAGTCGTCACCAATGCCACTCCCGGCTTCAGCGCTCAGGCCATCAAACAGGCCGACCGCCTGGGCTGGCATCCCCAGTGGATACTGAGCTACATCAACGCCGACGAAATGATGTTTCTGTTCGTCCCGCCCGAGCTCATGGAGGGTGCCATTAGCCTCCAGGCCCTCAAGCTAGCGGCCTGGACTGACGACCCGGCGGTAGCCGAGCACCACCGCCTCATGGACGAGTACGGCGGGCCCACGCCCACTAACTTCACCATCTATGCCCAGGCGCTGGCAGAAGTGGCGGTGGAGGTGCTCAGCAGGTCCTGCGATAACCTCACGCGAGAGGGGCTCATGGATGCACTGGAGTCCATCAAGGACTGGCACGGCGACCTGCTCATAGACGGAGTGAACATCTCCTTCTCTGACACCGACCACACGGCCTTTCAGACTGCCAGGATGCTGCGGGCTACCGTGGAGGATGGCAAGGGCAAGTGGGAGTACTTCGGCCCGCTATTTGTGTTCGAGTAGGAGAAGGGTATGACCGACTACCGCCCTTCATGGGACGAATACTTCATGAAGATAGCAGAGGACGCCTCAACCCGTTCCAATTGTCTGCGAAGGAAGGTTGGAGCGCTCATAGTGAAGCAGAGGAGCATCATCAGCACCGGCTACAACGGCACGCCTATGGGAGTGAAGAACTGCTTTGAGGGCGGCTGCCCTCGCTGCCTGTCAGACGTTGAACCCGGCCAGGGCTACGATACCTGCATCTGCGTTCACGCTGAAGCCAATGCCATACTCCTGGCTGCCAGACACGGGAACGCAACCGATGGCGGAGTTCTGTACACCACGGTTCGCCCTTGCTTCTCCTGCCTGAAGGAGGCCATCCAAGCAGGAATCAGAGAGATCGTCTATGAAGCCGAGGACGCCTACCAAGGACCGTTGGAAGAGGCCTATCAAGGGCTTGTGCGTGACTCGGAGCTCACGTTGCGGCAGTTCGTCCGCCAGGCAAGCTAGGCGCGCATCGGCTGCGCCCAACCGCCGTTGGGGCGCGCACGGTATGCAGCTTGAAGGCGGTTTCCGTTAGGGAAGCCTTCAGGCGATAAAACAGGGCGGATGCTGGTGGCAGCGAAGGGATTTGAACCCGCCACGGCGGGCAGGCTCGAAGCGTGAAGCCACTTGCTTCCCAAGCAGAGGGCCGTGGGTTCGAGTCCCATCGCCCGCTCTCAGATTCGAAGTCAGGCACCATTTTCTGCGTGCCCGAGAATCAGGTCGGCCAATTCCGCACGCTCTTTCTCTGTGAGTGGACGTTGGTTGGCCGAAATACTTCTGAGGATTGCCTCTAGTAGTCCAGCGCAGTCGACGACAATGTCCTTGCCAGTGTCCTCACCCAACCTACGAGCACTAATCAGCATGTCGTAAGTAATTCCCGTGCGAGGATCATGCAGAGTCGATCCGGTTGTCTGCGGGAAGCTGTCCTCAAGCGCAAGAAAGACCTTTCCCTTGGCAACTATCTCAGCAAGAGCGGTGATGACTACAATCCGCCCGAAACCGGCAAATCCCCTTCTCGCGTATTCTTCCTGTCGCCTAGTAGCTTCCTGGTTGCCGCGGACAATGATTTCCGTGAGAACCGAGTATGGCATATCACCGCCCGCTTCCACCACAGTCACCTTAAGAAACCACCGGTCATCTTCAAGCTCCCAGTCGATGGACCAGTCAACGTGTTGTTCTGGCGTCCCCAATCGACCCAGCGTGTCAGAGGTCACTTTGGCGAGAGCCTCCAGCGTCACCTTCAGCCCTTCATCGAAGCTAGTCCTAAAATCGGCATAAAGCTTGTCTCGCAGGAACATCGGTATGTCGCAGTTCTCAGCCAGAACCGGAAGGACGACAACTCTCTTCTCCTCTAGCTCTCGCACGAGACCCGCCGACAACTCCTTCTTGCACCACTGGGATTGCACGGATGCCCTGGAGAGCACCACGATGAGTGCGCTCGCCTCTTGTATGGCAGACTGCACGCGCTCCACTATCGAATCGCCCACGCTCAGTTCCCAGCGATCAACCCATACCCTTGCCCGGTGCTTCACAAGGTGCGCCGCCAGTCTGTTGGCGAAGTCCTTATCTTGGTGCGAATAGCTTATGAAGATTGGCATGGCTTGCTCTCCCGCCTACCTTCTTGGAGCGTCTCAAATGCCCCGGATCCAGCGGCTTGAGAATCATACTCGGTAACCCAGTCAGAGCCCAAATAGGGTTGCCAGTTGCCTTCTCGGAGCCTTTTCTGCGCAGCCTGTCCAGAATCAGGCATCATTTCGAACTTCCGTTTAGGGTCTAGATCTCCGCCGCCTTTATATGCTGGACGATATGGAGGTCGGCACCGTTGGGCCAGGACTGACGTTTCCTCTCCTAATCTCACCAGTCTTAGTCTCCTCGGCTTCTTCCCCTGCAACCGTCTTGCGTTCGTGGACAGTTGGTGAGCGCCAGCGATAAGGTCCATCGGTGAATCGCGGCGGTCGATGAGACTGCGCAGAACGTACACCGTGAAAGGCATCACCACAAGAGAGAGGGAACGGCTGGTGGCAGCGGAGGGATTTGAACCCCCGACCTAGGGCTTATGAGTCCCCTGCTCTACCACTGAGCTACGCTGCCACCCTGGCCTGCGAATTCGCCTTCGCAGGCAGTCTCGACCGAGGGAATTATATCAAGAGGCAGGGCCCTTTTCAATGTGCTTGGAGAGCCGCTCATGGTGAGCTTGTCGAACCATGAGCCGCCGCTCCTTCGACAGGCTCAGGATGAGCGGCCAGAGGCCGTCTAACCCTCCATCTCTCACCTAGACTGAAACACTACAGAAGCACTTCAAGGCTTGTTCGGGTTCTCGCTGGCGGGCCCCATGTACAGGCTGTCGTAGTAGACGTCGGCCTCCGCCGGAGCAGGGCCTGCCTGCTTGTCATCGTAGCGAACCTCGAACAGAATGCGAAGCTTTGAGAAGCCTTGCGGCGCGGCTCCCCACAGCTCTTCGAAGTCTTGCGTGATGTTGCGCTCGAAGTAGACCCACTCCCCTTGTCTGGGCTCGTCCCTGCTGAGAAACACAAAGTGGGCATTGCCGATGGAGAACGGCTCCTCGCTGATGCCCGCCAGGGGGTAGCGGATCTGGTGGTTGGGGTAGCCGCCGGGCAGATTGGTGACGCCGAAGGCAATGACAACGAACTGAAGGTACTGCTTGGGGGTGCCCTTGGTCCAGTTCTCTACTCGGTAGTAGCCTGATATCAGCTCGGGAAACTGGTCGGAGATTACCTCCTGCACGAGGTAGAAGACCTTCGCTTTCCCCCCCTCCTCAGCCGGCACGCGCATCCGCAGCAGGGCGCTCGACTCGCCGGAGTGAGCGAAATCCTGGCTCACCGCGAATGGGGGTACTTCCCCAGGGTGAAGGGAACACCACGGCTCCCCGCCGGACTCGAAGTCCGGATTGTGGAACAGGTTGGCCTGACCCTCCGGAGGCATCTGGGGCACACAAGCGCCAGGCGCAGCCGTCGGCCCCTCGGCCTCCTCCTCGCCGCAGGCTACCGCCAGGGTGAACAGCGCCAGCCCCGCGATGGCCAGCAAGCCCAGTCGAACAGTCCTACGCCACACCGTGCGCCCTCCCATGAATGCTTTGTGCTCAGCTATGGTATGTCACTTGCCCCCACAATGTAAAGAATGGGCGCTGCCGCAGGATTCGGTTGAGGCGCCCCTGGGCCAGGCGATACAATGAAGTGAGAGACATGGCGATGCAAACCACAGCGGCCGAGCGTCTGCAAGCCCAGCTACGGGCTCTTCCCAGCCGTCCCGGCGTCTACATCATGCGCAGCGGCGAGGGCGAGGTCATCTATGTGGGCAAGGCGGCCAACCTGCGCAGCCGCGTCCGCTCCTACTTCGGCTCGCCCCACAGCTTCGAGCCCAAGGTTCGGCGCCTGGTGGAGCAGATCGCCGACTTCGAGGTCATCGTCACCGACTCCGCCCAGGAGGCCCTCATCCTGGAGGCCACCCTGGTCAAGCGCCACCAGCCCTTCTTCAACGTCCGCCTCAAGGACGACAAGCACTATCCCTACCTGAAGATCGACCTCA
>Ga0209979_1003374_pt1 | contig 14156 bp, 16 predicted proteins | sample AnhtaG_FD_183114 | JGI IMG/M metagenome (GOLD analysis project Ga0209979, IMG submission 183114) | Deep subsurface microbial communities from Anholt, Denmark to uncover new lineages of life (NeLLi) - Anholt_01485 metaG (SPAdes) (version 2) | ecosystem: Environmental > Aquatic > Marine > Oceanic...
GGCCGCCGGCGCCCGAGGCGGTGCTGCCATGGCCATCAGGCTCTGCTTCGCTACGCCTGCAGGCTATGGTCACACTAACATAGACTGTGGTAGCGTTCATGGGGGCAGGTCAGTGCCCTGGGAGGAATTGGAGCGGCAGTTCATGAACGCGGATATCTTCCTGTTGCCCGCTCACCATACGCCCATGACGGCGTTCCTGGACGCCATGAGCTACGAGTTGCCGGTGGTCACCACCGACGCTTGGGGTAATCCCGAGATAGTGGAGGACGGTACGACCGGCCTTCTCGTGCACGACTCCGGGGTAGCCTCTCACTACGAGAAGATGTTGCCGCGCTGCTTTGTCCCTCCCGCTGGCTCCCCCGAGTATCACGACATAGTGGCGTCCACAAATCCTCAGATTGTCCAGGAGCTGGTGGAAAAGCTCAGCCTCCTCATCGAAGACCCAGAACTCAGGAGAAGGCTCGGCAAGGCGGGCAGAGAGGTAGTGGAGAATGGAAGATTCTCGATCCAACAGAGGAACTCTACGCTGAAACGCGTGCTGGACGAAGCCATCAGCCCTGCGGAGGTAAAGGAGTACAGCGCCGCATGACCGGTTCGGGGACCGGACAACGGGAGTGGCGGCAGCCCGAAGAGGCGCCACCTCCAGCCGTCCTGGCCCCCGCTCCGGCGGAGACGGCGCCGGATCCTCGTGGCGGCCAGGGGAGGCGTCTGGACGCCGTCTTCTGGGCTGGCGTCATGGCATGCACCTTTCTCCTTATCTGGAGCACCCTTTCGACCACCATCGACAGGGTCGACGAGGGGGTCCTCTCCATGGCCCGTCTATTGCCGCCGACCTACTGGGTAGGTTTCGCCCTGCTGCTAGCCAGCACCATCCTCTGGTACTTCAGGGGTGAGACGAAGGCTTTTCACTTCCTGCTGGTGGCCTTGTGGATCGGCTACCTCTTCCTGGGCCCCGGGCTGATGGAGGCGCATCCTCGCGGGTTCTCGTCCTACGGCCAGGCGTGGGGTATCGGGTACGTCTTGGAGGGCCGGGAGCGAGAGTTTGGGTATTTCCCTTGGCTGGGCTTCCACTACGCGTTCGCCGCGGTGGGCGAGCTCACGGATATCGGGTACCTCGCCATGATCAGGGTGGGCTCGTTGGTCATGGAGCTGACCCTGGCGGTGGGGTTCATCGGCTTCTTCGGGCGGGTGCTGCCCGACAAGAAGTCCACACTACTGGCGACCCTGGTGGGCTTGGCTATGTTCGCGGTCTCGGGCGTCGGGTTCTACCCGCACCAGATGGCGTTCGGCCTCATGCTATTCGCTTTCTTCTTTCTGGCCAGCCTGGATGCCTCCCCGGTCGTCAACCGCCTGCTGCTTATCGGCATCTTCTGCGCCATACTCATCACCCACGGCCTCACGGCTCTGATCGTCGTCTACGTCGCCGCCATGGCCGCCCTCACCCGCTGGAAGCCCTCGGCCGTCGGGCGCTGGAGCCCCAGCACGGCGTCCCTCTCCCTGTTGTTCGCCACCCTTTTCGTAGCCTGGCTCCTGTATTCCAGCGATTTCTGGTTCGCAACTGCCGTCCGCGCTTTCCGGGATAACGTGGTGCGCGAACCGATCGCCTTTATATCACCCTTCGGCCACGTCTCCCCTGCCCGGGGGGGCGGGCGGGCCGAGGTCTCTCTAGTGACCTTCGCGTTCCTGGCCGTGTTGCTGGTCTGGTTGGTGAGCGTTGTGGCGAGAAGAGGGTTCTGGAACGACCTCCGTCGCGACCGCCTTTTCCCACTGCTGGCGGTTTCAGGCATGCCGATCCTGATCATGGGCGCGGGCAACTTCACCTCCGAGGGATTCATACGGGTCTTTTTTTACGCTATCCCCTTCCTGGCCTGGTTCCTGGCCAGGGAGTCTGTGGCCAGGAGAAGCGCCGCCGCTTTCTTGGTGGTTTTGCTCGGTCTGGGCTTTGTTATTCTCTACGCCCGGGAGTTCCAGGAGTTGCCGACAAGCCAGCAGTTCGCGGGAGTGAATTTCCTTGTAGACGCCGCGGAGCCCGACGCCACCGTCATCCAGGGCGATGGCCTGTCCCTGGGGGCCATCACGAACGCCATCGATGCCCCGAACATCGCTAGCCCGGTTCACCACCCCGCAGACCCGCAACTAGAGCTAGCGCCGGGCCCCGGCGACTACACCTTTATCGTGCTCTCCGACTTCGGGGAGGGAGCGGCAACTTTCGCCTTCGGCAAGCCCTGGTGGGAAAGCCTGCGGGACTCCGTCCAGGGCGAGGGCTTCGCCAAGTTCTATTCTAACGGCCGGTATGATGTCTTCACCCGCCAGCCGTCCTAAGATGAGAGGAGCCAGGAGGAGGCCTCTGTGGCCCCGGCGACAGGCACGCAGGACCGGTGATGACGTAATGGGCAGGGCATCCCGCTTCCTGCGAGGGTTGCGCTCGTTCCTCCCCATCCCATCTTGGTGGACGATCTCTAAGCATCTGGACAAGAGGGGCAAGAGCCTCCTAGACGTCGGCTGCGGCCGGGGAGGGCCCATCGAGCGCATCAACCGAGAGCGGAAACTGTTCTCGGTGGGAGCAGACATCTTTCGACCCTATCTGCTTCACTGCCGCTCAGCGGGACTCTACGACGACCTGGTTTGCTGCGATGTGCGGCTCCTACCCTTCGGCCCGGACAGGTTCGATATCGTTCTCCGCAGTGAGGTGCTGGAACAACTGCAGCGATACGAGGCGGAGGGGCTCATCAACGAGATCGAGCTGATAGCCCGTCGTCAGGTGATCATCACGGCTCCGGTCGGCCGGTGCCATCAGGAAGAGTACGACGGCAACCCCCACCAGGCCCACAAGAGCACGTGGGTACCCCAGGATTTCCGTCGGCTGGGATACACCGTGCGCGGATCCGGCCTACGGGGCATGGGAGGGCTGATAGCCCAAGAGACCTCGCCCTTACCTGAGTGGCTGCGGCTCGTTGCCAATGCCGTCTGGATATTGGCGAGCCCGTTCTCCTACTACTTTCCTGAAATAGGCGGCAGCATGGTGTGCATCAAGAAGCTCAGATCCTAAGTCACACACAATAAGGGGGAGCCTACTATGCTGAGTACATCCATAGTCATCCCGACAAAGAACAGTGTCGATACTATCGAGCAATGCCTGTCCTCCTTGATGCCTTACTATCGCGAGGGCCATATCGGCGAAATGGTGGTGGTGGACGGCCACAGCACGGATGGCACACTTGATGTGGTAAGCGAGTACCCAGTGAAGCTACTTCTTGAGGAGGGTAAAGGCAACATTGGCATGGCCTATGATATCGGCTGGCGCAACGCGCAGGGAGAACTCATCATATTTCTTGATTCAGACGTATACCTTGATGAGGGCTTCTTTCCTAGGGCACATGAGCTACTCTCCAATGACAAGGTAGGGTGGATAAGCTGTGTGGCAAGAGCTGTAGTGACCAACAGGCTGACAAAGACCCAGGCGGAGGAATGGACTGGGGTGATGCGTGCTCCCGCACCGTCTCGATTTCGGCGCCTCTATACCAGACTTGTCTACGCTATGGCTCCGGAGTCTCTTGGCGGCGGTCCGTGCATGATTGTGCGCCGCATATGCCTTGAGGCTGTCGACGGATTTCAGGGCTTGAGTTTGGGAACTTTGAGATGCTGTGGCGATGTTTCCGTATCGCAGAGAGTTGCCAACAGGGGATGGAAAACAATCTGGTGGATGGATGCCCCCGTCTATCACCACCCACGAGCTACGTTTTCGGGATTGATGAAGCAATTCTATGGCTATGGCGAGTCGCTAGCCCATATGCATCTGGAGAGGGAATTCAGAGAAAGCTACCCTTGGTATCACAAGGTCATCAGCATTGTGGCTCGTTTAGCTTCACTGGCAGTCGCAATTTATCTAGCGGTTCGTTTCCGCAATCCGCTACACATCATCACCTATCCCCCGCCCCGCTATGCTTGGGCTATCGGCTACATAGTTGGCTGGATCGGTGCCACGAATCAAAAGGGGAGGAGCCTCAACTGAAGCAGCAAATTGGAGGATCCTGCCCCCAGACTGCAGAGGGCGCGCTGCCCTCCTCTGCCTTCCAGCGCATGGGTATCGAAGTCTAGCCAGCCCGAGGGAGGAGCGAGGCGTGAGGCGTTGAAGCCTGTTCTGGACGAAGCTGCGGGCGGCCCTAGGGTGCGCGTCTGGGCACCAGTGGTCACGAGGGCGATTGCGCCAGAAGCGTACACAGGAATAGCACCGGCGTTGCCAGGATCGGCAAGGGCACCGATACCGCTAGCTAACCTCGTTCCCTGTTCCCCCAGAGGAGTCATCGTAGTCTCCAATGAGGTTGCCGGAAAGGTCAGAATCCATTACCCGGTTGTCTGACGAAGCGGCCCCTGGCCTGATGCTTATCCCCCATTCCTGTGTCTTCGGAGTCTGGTCGTCATACGACCGACAGAAGGCAAAGACGTTCCTCGATGACGGGGTTTCGCCATCGGTGCCTAGAACTATCCCATAGGGCATACCAGCACTCGCATATTGGCCATTATTGCGAGCAACAAAGTCAGAGATATGGGAATCAGAAGTGCTATAAAGGGAGAGTCCTGGCCCACCATTATACTCAGCCGTACATCCTATCACCCTTGTGAAATCCGATTTTTCTAAACCTATCCCAGCGTTTTCATTGGGGCCGTCGGCGATGGCGTTGTAGCGAGCTACAAGGCCCACAATTTCAGAGTACGGTGCCACACATACAATAATGCCACTACCTTCTGAGAACGGGGTGCCAGCACCGTTTCGCTCAGTGATGCCGCCAATAATCCTATGGCCACCGATTCCATCATAACCCGCTATCTGCATCCCCACCGCGCCATTGTAGGCAGCGTAGGGATTCACAATCTCAAGGAACTTGGCGGTAGTCGTTATGCCCCGCTCAGCGTTGCTGATAGCGCGGGGTCTAATCAGCTTCGTGTAGGCACAGTCTCCGAGTATCATCCCATGCCCAGAGGAGCCAATGACTGTTAAATCCTCAAAGACCGAACCCAAGATGTCGTGATCAAGCTGAAGGCCTGCCGAGCCACCTACAATGACCCCGAGGTCGCCCGCACTCGTTACGGTGACGCGGCGGATAAAATTGGGCGATGTGCTTGAGGTGCCGTCGATGTAGAGTCCTATATGAGTTGTGTCGAAAATTGATACATCCTCAATGGTACAGTCATTTGAGTTCTCAAGAACGATCCCGACCAGGGAAACTGTCTGATTGGCCTTATTCCCGTCTATAGTTAGGTGTCGAACGCTACAGTCCGACCTGCCTACTATACGAACCATCGCATTGTCAATGGTCGAACTGTCTACCGCAGTTATCGTGGTAGCCTCACGTCCCATGCCTTCGAGTGCTATGTTGTCAACGGCAGCGAAGTCGATCCTCGCTGCCAGCGTGAATGTCCCCTCCGTCAGCACAACCTTGCCACCACCTGCGGGTAGGGCAGCGATTGCCGCGTTGATCTGCACCTCATCGGCGGTGCCATCGCAGACGAAGTCGGCCCCCAGTTTGCTCTGGGGGGCGGCGTCACTAGCCGCCACAATCAGTGTGGCAGGCGTCGGCGTCGGACTGGGCGTCGGCGTCGGACTGGGCGTCGGCGTCGGACTGGGCGTCGGCGTCGGACTGGGCGTTGGCGTCGGACTGGGCGTCGGCGTGGGTGTCGGGCTGTTCGCAGGGGGCGGCGCAGGTGTGGGCGTGGTCGCGGGCGTAGGCGGGGCCATATCCGGCGAGCCGATCATTATGACTCCCTGCAGATAGTCCAGCGTAGCCAGCGAGCTGAGCTCCGGCCGATCGGGGAAATGCCTCAGCCAAGTTTGGGTTTCGGGGTTCAACCAGTAGACGCCAGCAACGCCTACATTCGCGCACGTAACCAGCGCCTCCTCGGTGGGGAAGCTGTCCTGGCCCTCCCACAGGGACATCGCCCACTTGCCCGGCTGAGGACAGTTCTGGAGTCCGCCCTGCGACTGCCCCTGCAAAGCCGCCGCTCCCGCTGAGGACAGGCCATCGGCATTGTTGACGGAGGCGGTCATCGCCTCAGACCCGCGAGTGACGATGGCCTGCATCGAGTGGAGTGCCAGCAGGTTACTGACTTCTGGCCGACCAGGAAGATAGCGTAGCCACCCTTGAGTCGCAGGGTCAAGCCAGTAGACAACAGCTACGGTCACATCTTCGCACGTCGCCAGGGCCTGGTCTGTCGCCGTGCCATCGCTGCCTGTCCACACGGATATCGCCCACTTGCCCGGCTGGGGGCAGTTCCACAGTCCGTCCGGCTCCGAGCTCTCAGACAGTACCACCTCGCCACTCCAAGCGCTGGCACCCAATGCTGCAATCGCGAAGCCCAATAGGGCGAGGACCCAGCCACCATTCTTCATTGAACGCACCTCCCGGAACCTTGTCCTCCTCGCGCTCAACGACGCTAGGAAGACCTCCGTCGTCGAACACCCTGCCCGCCGCTCTCTCGTCGACATAACTCTAGACGCGCAGCCGGGCTGGGATGTTACATAAAGCCAAGCACTACATCCCGAATGTTGGTGGCAGCCTGAGCGCGCTCAAAGCTCAGCATCGTGAGGGCACTTCCTGATGCATGGCCCCTGAGCGGGTGTCAGCATCAGGCTCAGAATCCCCAAGAGCAGCTGCCCAGAACTCCGCAACCTGGAATAGAGCGTTTGCCTGCTCAGGAGCAGCTGTTGCCTGAAGAGGTGTGAATTCTCCAAGGAGAGGCATGGTACGTGATCCGAGAGTTGCCGCGGCAGGGGTTGTCCATCAGCGAGATCTCCCGCCAGGCTGGCCACGACCGGAGGGCCATCCGCAAGATCCCCGACGACCCGAGGCATCCTGCGCCGTATGAGCGCCGGAAGCGAGGGAGCAATCTGGACCCCTACAAGCCCTACCTGAGGAGGCAGACGGCAGCAGGGGTGCTGAACGCCGTGGAGCTGGTGCAGGAGGTGCGCCGGCAGGACTACACGGGCGGCATCACCCTGTTCCGTCAGTTCCTCCACCCGTTGGAGCCATCGGTTCCGGTGGTGACGCAGCGGCTCAAGACATCCCCAGGGCACCAGAGACAGGTGGACTGGGCCCCCTGCGGACTCGTCTGGCACCAGGACCGGCCGCGTCCCCTCTCCGCCTTCGTCATGCCCTTGGGCTGCAGCCGTCGCCAGTACGTGGAGTTCACCACTCGCCAGGACAAGGAGGCATTCCTGCGTTGCCATGTCAATGCCTACCGCGATTCGCTGGGGTGCCCGCTGAGGTGCTCCACGACAACCTGAAGACGGCGGTGTACCAGCGGGAACCCGCGGGTCAGGCGCGATGGTGTGGAACAGGAGGCTGCGAGACTTCACCGACTACTACGGCTTCATCTCCCGCGTCTGCCGGCCCTACCGCGCCCATACCAAGGGCAAGGTGGAGACGGGCATCCGCTACCTGAAGGGGAACTTCCTACTGCGACTGGACGCGAGTGCCATGAGCCCGGAGGAGCTGGGTAGCGCCATCAGCGCCCCGGGCCATGCCGAGGCTGTTCGCGCCCTGGCGCGGGCGAGGGGCCGTAACGGTGTGGGTGAGCACAGGCCGGGGCCGCCTCACCGACAACGCGGCGGATGACTTCCAAGCCGCTTGGTCACCTGACGGTTCGAGGATGGCGTTCGTTTCCGGCCGCGAGGGGAACTTCGAGATCTACGTTATGAACGCTGACGGCTCGGGCCAGGCCCGTCTCACCAACAATTCGGCGGAGGACATAGAACCGACCTGGAGCTCTGGCGGCGACGGTCTGCCACCGTAGAGCAGTGAGACGCCCCTTGGCCGCGGCGCGTAGACAAACAGGTCCCCGGGCCAGCAATCGAAGGAGGCGCATACTCACCCGGCGTGTCGCGACCTATCGGGTCAGGCCTATGACTGGCAAACCTGGCGACGGTAGCAGGCCTGACTGAGCTAGGCGTCGATGATGGTCTGGTCCACGTCCAGCCACTAGTGTTTACGCTGGGGCAGAAGCAAGGTGACCAAGGCCACCTTGCTCCCGTAACCAAGACACAGGGGACTGGCGGCGGCCTCACGGAAGTGACCTTTTCCAGCACCACCAGAAAGGCGCGGTAGTGTCCGGTTCACTTTGCCTGGCTCAAGAATGGCCAGGAGAGCTGGGCATCGGGCAGGCCTCCCAGATCGAGCAAGAGATGAACGAAAGGCATCACACCATGTATCCACAGATCCCTGCGAATGGCCAGTAACAGGGCCTGGAGGACCACGTCGAACAAGGGCGCGCGCGAAGAGTCCGTCCGACCGGGCGCCGGGAAGAGATTCTTAGGGGCAGGAACGAGGTCAAGCAGCGAACCCTAGCACTCGGAAGAGAATTTCCGTCAGGCGGTCAGGGAGGGAGAGGCGGCCGAACTGTCCGTCCGAAAATGGGTGAGAAAGCCCCAAAGTTGCTGACGACATACAGTCGCCCTGCTGGTGGGTAACAGTCTTCTCGCTACTTCCGCGGCCTCAGGACGACGACCGGGATCTCCCGGTTGGCGGTCTTCTGGAACTCCTCGTACTCGGGGTACATCTCAACGAGGAGCCGCCACAATCGCTTCCTCTCCTCCCCGCTGGCCTCCTCCGCCTTCACCCGCCTCTTCTCGTTCCTCGCCTGCACTTCCGCCTCAGGGTTCTTCTCCAGGTTCAACCACCAGAGGGGATGTCGCGGCCTGCCCGCATTCGAAGCCACGACGACGATGTTCTCGCCGTCGGTCACGTACAGCAGCGGTGTCGTCCGTGGCCTGCCGGTCTTGCGGCCGGTCGTTGTCAGCAGGAGGATCGGCATCCTAGCGGACCCGCCGCCGATCGCGCCTCCCGTCAGCCGGTAGCATAATCGGTACATCGCCAACGCCACCTTCCTGAGGCTCGGTGGTACGGGCATGGCCCGCCTCCTGACTACGTGCTTTCCAGCTGGACCTACTACCACCCGCTGAAGAATAGCGCACGGCCCCAGGACGCACAGCCTCATCAGGACGACGCGTGCCCCGCCGGCCGTCTGCGCTTACTGGATGCGAGGCTCCATAGCGGCACTATCGTAGTCGCAGGCGTAAGGGCTGGCAAGGATGACGACGAGGCGACAGTCGAGGCCTCGTCTCAGAGCGAACTTGTCCAATGTCCTGACCCCACACTGTGGTGTAGCCAATGTGGGCTAGTAACAGCATTTTCGTCCCTCAGGAGCGCGATTCGACCGTCGGCACCCAGAGCTTGTTGGCCTTCAAAGGACGGGCTTGATCGTGCATTATGGATGGCCGTGCCGTTTCGCTCAAGGGAACATGACATGACAGATATCGTAGCTGTCGAGGCGGGCAAGTACACGGTCTACACCACAGGAGTATGGCCTAGCGCATTCCCATGCACATCGACAGGCAGGCCACGCAATGGAAGATGGTGCGGGGGTGCTGGACGGAGGAGATCGGAGTAGCAGTGACAGGTGGCTTGACAAGGGGCGCAAGCTGTGGAATAGTGAGAGCGACGACAACTGAATATCGGAGCTAGAGCGCTCCTCACCTGCTGCGGAAATCCGGCCGGAGAGCCGTGCAGCAGAGAGGGGCGCTTTCTTTTGGCGGCGGCTCCGACGAGCAGAGCAGGAGGGAGCCAGGCTGTCAGTCTGAGTGAGGTGGAGATCTGCTCCATCCTCCAGAGCGAGGATGCTGAAAGATGTTTGGTTCTTCAAAGGAGGTGGTCTGTATGAGGGGTGGATATCGACCTGGAGCGGGCCGGCGTAAGCTGACCGAGGGAGAGCGCCAGGCCATCGATAAGATCCGGGCGCGCCTACCGGAGCTCGTGGAGGTCCTCATGGATCGGGCCGTTGGCCATCGATACCAGGACAGCATGGGCCGGGTCTATACTGCGGCGCCGGACGTCCGCGCCGCGATGTACCTGATCGACCGTGGGCTCGGCAAGGTCAGGGAAGAAGCAGCGACAACAAGCGTGGACGTGAGCGAGCTAATCGAAGCGCTGCGTGGCGACGGAAGGAGGACTGAAAATGCGTGATCCAGTCCGTTTCGCTGAGGAAGTGCTACGGTTCAAGCTTTGGCCGAGACAGGCCGAGATCCTGCGCCAGTTCCCTCGTCACCAGGTGCTGGTGCTGGCCCTCGGCAGACGCAGTGGCAAGTCCCGCCTTGCTGCGATTTGGGCCACCTATGACGCCATCGTCGGCGATTATGCCGGGTGCCTGCCCCCCGGTGAGAGACGCTACATCATCTGCGTGGCCAGCAATCGCGACCAGGCCGGCATCGTCTACCGTTACATCCGGGGGTTCTTCGAGCTGCCGATCCTAGCCGAGCTGGTGGTGAACGAGACCTCGGAAGAGCTGTGGCTTGCCAACAACGTATGTATCAAGGTTCTGCCCTGCTCCAGCCGGGCCGTGCGGGGACTCGCCGACAGCACAATCATCCTAGATGAACTGGCCCATTACGTTGATACAGAGGACGGCGACCAGGCCGGCAGGCGGGTCTACAACGCGCTCTTTCCCAGCCTTGCCCAATTTGGCGACAAAGGAAAGCTGATCGCCATTTCCACGCCGTGGGGCAAGAGGGGCATCTTCTGGCAGGTCTGGCAGCAGGCTCAGAAGGGTGCGGCGGGCATGGCGGGCTTCCGCTACTCAACTGGGGAGATGAACCCGACCATTAGCAAGGAGTGGCTAGAGAGCCAACGCCTCAAGGAGCCTGATGTCTTCGCCTCTGAATACGAGGCCGAGTTTCAGGATGCGGCATCGGCTTTGCTGCCGGCGGACGCCGTCCGGGCCTGCGTGGTTCGCTCCGAACGTACGCCCTACCAGCAGGGAATGAGCTACCTCCTCGCCTTGGACCCAGCCTTCACCAACGATAGCTTCGCGTTCGCCGTGTGCCACGAGGAGGGCGACAATTCCGAGCGGGTGGTGCTGGACTACATCGACCGGCTTGAGCCCCCAGTCTCTTTTGTCGAGGCTTGCGAGTTAGCCCAGCAGCTCTCTCAAGCCTATGGCCATGCGCGGGTGATCACCGATCAGTATTGCGCGGCGCCATTGGAGCAGGCTCTGCGAGAGAAGGGGTTGACGGTGGAGTTGAAGCCATTTGATGCCACGCGCAAGCAGCACGTGTTTGCAAGTCTCAGCGCACTCATCCGCGCTGGCCGCCTGGAACTCTACCCCGGACCGGTCGTGGATGAGCTGCTACGGCTCAAGAGGGTGCTAACGCCAAGCGGCATGCGGGTAGAGGCGAGCAGCGGTCACGACGACTTGGCTACCGCTCTTGCCGTGGCTGTCCACGAGCTGGCAAGTGAGGAACGCAGGCGGATTGCTGTGTACTAGATGGCACACCCCAGGCGGCCCGCCAGTGGAGTCAGCCTGTGAAAGCGGGGAAGTCAACGACTGCCTGGTCCAAAGGGCGAGACCCCGGTGGACCACAGCAAGTTCACCGTGGTTCGCTCCGATCTCAGGTACGGGCTTGTTGCGGCGTGGGCACGTAGATCAGGAGGTCACCGGGTTGGCAGTCGAAGAAGGCACAGAGGCGATCGAGCGTACTGATCGCGATTCGCTCCTCTCTATCGTTGGCGAGACGAGCCAGCGTGGTCCTACTGAGGCCTGTCTCCGACCAAATAACATCATAGGTGATCTTTCTTCGTGTCTCCCGACTCGTGGCGGCCATCAGCTCGCGCAGGCGACTCTGTATCAATCCAGATGCCTCCTTTTCTTACCGTTCGCGCTCCAAAATTTACCTTAAGACTTGCGAAAACTCTTGACAAGGGGGATCCCTAGGTGTTAGGATAGAAGCACTAGCGGGACAAAATGCACAGCTAGAGGGTATAATGGATTCACTGACAGTAAGTGCTTGCCAAATCTGCGAGAGCAGCCGCCAGCTGGACAGCCATCACATCCAGCCCAAGGGCATGGGCGGAAGCAAGGATCCGGCCATCGAGGCGCCGGAGAACAAGATCACGCTCTGCCGCACCTGCCATCACAACATCCACGAAGGGGGTTGGCAATTGCAGCGCTCAGACCATGAACTCAGAGTCGTCGACCGAGGGACTGGAGAGCTCATCATGCGCCGGCTCTACGACAAGAGCTTCGACGCCTCTGGCTTCCTCCACCAGCTAACCACGGCCGAAACCTCTTTGGAACAGCTGGTCAAGGACGTGCCCTTCCTTACCGATGAGCAGCTGGTGGAAGCCTTCGCCTCCGCCCGTTCCCTGGGGAAGCGGGCCTGGGTCATCCAGGCGGCCATCCTCTATGAGGCCCAGCAGAGGAGCGTCTACGGCGACCACAGCCTGGAGGCCATCGCCCGCCGCTTCGACATCAGTCTGCGCCAGGCCCAGAAGTACGCCCTGGTCTGGAAGCTGTACTTCGGAGATGGCGTCAACGTTGACGCAATTTTGCTAAACGAACCCAGTTGGTACGTAGTGGCGGCCAGCGAGAGCCCTGACCCTGAATTCTGGCTCGGTCACGCTCAGGACCGCAAGGCCGAGGACTCCCGCTACAGCATCGCCGAGTTCCGGCAGGACATCTGCTTGGGCAAGGAGGCCATCGAGGCAGGCACCGAAACAGCCATACCGCCCTGCCCGTGGCAGACAACCTACTGCGAGAAGGTTCTTGGGCTCATCACCTCCGTCTCCCGCTGCCGGGACTGCACAGTGGGCCAGCGACTGCTGGGAACAGCCAAGGAAGAACAACTGACAGCTTCGAATCCGATTCCATGACTAGAGGTGCATCATGGCAGAGAGCTATCAGGACAAGCTGGACAACTTCTCCCGGGGCAAGAGCTTCGTGAAGCTGCGGGGCGGCGTCCCCAACTCGAGGAGCGAGCCCTGTGAGGCCTGCGGCTCTGGCCAGCCGGGGACCCTCTATGGCATCCGGGAGCTTCTGACCGGCCTGGATCATTTCGTCGGCTACAACTGCCTGCGGGAGCTCATGCGGAAGAAAGCCGTCCTCCAGGGCCGGGTCAGGGAGACCACAGAGGAGGCCTTCAGCCGAGCCCAGAAGAGCAGCAACGGCCAGTTCGGCCAGGGCCATAACGGAAAGCCAGCGGGCGAGATCAACACCCAGCCCCACCCGGCGGAGGGAAAGGCGGCTTCAAGCCTCCCCACGCTTTCCGAGAGGACTCGCCATGCGCTGCCCCCGGACGTTCCCGTCATCGCCACTCCGACCCTTGTGGTATGGGAGACCGAGGACGCATTCAGGGCAGCCGTTCAAGTGAACGGCCAGAACAGTGTGACCGGCGTCTGGGGTGCCGCTGAGCAGCCCAAGTGGCGCCAGCTTCTGACGCTCCAACCCGACAACGGCTTCCTTCTCATCAAGCAAGAGCACCATGACCGCGCCGCCCTGGCCCGCTGCGTGCGATTGGCCACTCAGAACGCCTATCTCACCCTGCAGTCCCAGCAGGCCAAGCCCAGGGGCGACGAAAGCAATGTGGCCATGGCCGGAGGGGCCAGTAGTGGATAGGTTGGAGCAGTTGGAGAGAGCTCGGGTCAGGGCCTGCGGCGTGAGGGTGGTGAAGCTGGCCGGCCAGGACCGCTACCTGGCCAGAAGCCGAACCTACGAGCCGGGGAGCTACTTCGAGCTCTCCGTCAGCCCCTGGGGCCATGTCCGCTGCACTTGCCCGGGCTTCACCTATCGAGGGGTCTGCAAGCACGCTGAGGCCCTGAGGGGCAAGCTCAAACCCCGTGTGCCCGATACCCGATGAACAATGGGAGCGCTCCCCCGAACGACGGCCCTTCCGGTTCCCCGAAGCAGCCAATGCCTGCCGCGGCTGTGCCGCCTGAGCATCGGCCAGACCCCCTGACGAAGGAGACAGCAATGGTGCTAGACACGACTAACGAGCGGACCGGCGGGATGAACGTGGCGCCCGCCCTCGTGGACGAATACCTGGACCTCAAAGAGAAGCTGGAACCCCTGGAGAGGCGGCTGGCACAGGTGAAGAACCTCCTCAAGGACCTGGTAACCGAGGAGGGCCCCTTCGTGGACGAGCTCCGGAACGTCACCGTCTACCTGCAGCCGCGCTTCCGCAAGGAGTATGACCCCGAGCGACTCCTTGCCACCTTCCCCCGCCTGGCTGGCTGCGTCAGGCCCGCCGTGGACGTAACCCAGCTAGAGGCCTGCCTGCGCTCGGGCATGGCCACCGAGGGACAGCTGGAACGCGCTGGTGTCCTCACACGGGC
>Ga0209979_1003375_pt1 | contig 14156 bp, 13 predicted proteins | sample AnhtaG_FD_183114 | JGI IMG/M metagenome (GOLD analysis project Ga0209979, IMG submission 183114) | Deep subsurface microbial communities from Anholt, Denmark to uncover new lineages of life (NeLLi) - Anholt_01485 metaG (SPAdes) (version 2) | ecosystem: Environmental > Aquatic > Marine > Oceanic...
CCTTGGGGAATTGGACGTCACCCATGCTGTAGATCATGTGAAGGAAGCCGGTGCACTGCTGGACCGGGGAGAAATCACCGTTGCGGTGGTGATTCCGTCAGGTTTCGCCGCAGCGCTGAGCTCACCGCGTGAGAGACCATCGGTGCAGGTCTTGGTGGACGGCTCCAACATCATCGGCGCATATACAGTGGTGGGTGCCGCAGAGGGCGCGATTGGGGAATTCGGGCGGGACACTGTGGTGGAGCGACGGGAATTCACCGCTGGAGGAAACCCCAGTGTGCCGATGCTAGACCTGAAGTCTACCGCCCGCTTCAACGAGGAGATGAACCACCGCTACTACCTGCTCCCCGCCCAGTTGAGCCTTATCGTTCACATCGTCACCCTGACGGTGGCCTCAGTGGGAATCGTAAGGGAACGAGAGACAGGCACGCTGGAGCAGCTGATGGTCACGCCGTTGAGACGAATCGAGTTGATTGTTGGCAAAGCCACCCTACCCACTCTAATAGCCTTTGTGAACTACCTCGTCATGTTGGCCATAGTTGTGTTCGGTTTTAAGGTTCCCGTGAGAGGATCCGTGCCTTTGCTGCTGGCAGTGACACTACTGTTCATCATGGCGCAACTGACCTGGGGACTGGTGATCTCCGCAGTATCGGCCACGCAGCAGCAAGCGATTCTGCTGATCTTCATGATTGCCATCCTCAACGTAGCCTTCTCTGGCTATCTCGTGGCGGTAGAGAACATGCCTCTGCCGATGCAGTGGGTTTCAAGTTTCTTTCCTATCCGTCACTACCTGTCGATGATGCGTGGCATCATGCTCAAAGGAGCCACGTTGGCCAACCTTCAACCGCAACTCACAGCCCTGATAGGGTTGGGTATCGCCAGCCTCATCGTGAGCGTGCGCAGCTTTCGAAAACGATCGGAGTGAGAGATTGAGGAACAAACCATTTCGCCCAAACCGTGTCTCTTGCAAGAGACCTTCCAGAGGCATGTCAGCCACGACTGTCATCTATGAGTCTCTGAGGTCTCAGTTGACAACCTTTCCCAGAACGAGTACGCTTGGTGAGTGAGCACTCACTCACCCGGTATGTGGCTTGATCGATGGAGGCATGATTCGTGCCCACGGTGAAAGAACATGTCATTGAGACTCACGACCTGACGCGCAAGTTCAAGAATCTGGTTGCTGTTGACAACCTGAATCTGGGCATAGGCCAAGGGGAGATCTTTGGCCTGGTGGGACCTGATGGCGCGGGCAAAACCACCACCATCCGCTTACTGTGCGCCATCATGAACCCCACCAGCGGGAGCGCAAAGGTGGCAGGCTTCGACGTGGTCAAGGAAGCCGAGGAGATAAAGAAACGCATCGGTTACATGGCACAGCGCTTCAACCTCTATGGTGATCTTTCTGTGTCGGAGAACCTGAACTTCTTCGCCGACATATTCGCCGTGACCGGCGAAGAGAGGAAGGAGAGGATTGCCCAGTTGCTGGCCTTCGCCCGCCTCACTGAGTTCCAGGATCGCAGGGCCGCTCGACTCTCAGGCGGGATGCAGAAGAAGCTGGCCCTGGCTTGCACCCTCATCCATCAGCCAGAGATCCTGTTCCTGGACGAGCCCACCACAGGCGTAGACCCCGTCTCTCGCCGAGAGTTCTGGGACATCCTGTCGGATTTGCACCTCCGTGGAGTAACCCTCTTCGTCAGCACCCCCTATATGGATGAGGCGGAGCGCTGCTCACGCGTGGGATTGATGTTTGAGGGTGAAATGATTGTCTGTGACGAACCCGAGAAGGTGAAGGAGCTAGTAGCAGGGGAGTTGATCGAACTGAGACCGAAAGACCTCAGACGGGCCAGAGACATCATCGCCGGTCTGGACGGTGTCCTCGAGGTCCAGACCTACGGCGATCTGCTACACGTCTTCGTAGACAGCGTAGGACGCCGCATGCCCGAATTGGAGGCCCATCTCAGGAAGGAGGATGCGGAGGTGTCAGGGCTGCGCCGAACCAGGCCCCGGATGGAAGAGGCCTTCATCTCTCTCGTCAGCAAACGGATAGCAGAAGGGCGCACCAGCAATCCCGTCGATTCGGGTGCGCGGAATGACAAAAGCAACTGAGCCCACCACCGATGCAGGGACTCCGACCACCAAGGAGCACACCACATGCAGAATGAGTACTCTGTGGTAGCCAAGGAACTCACCAAGGAATTCGGCGATTTCACCGCTGTCGATCACATCAACTTCGACATCAGAATGGGCGAGATATTCGGGTTCTTGGGACCTAACGGCTCCGGCAAGACCACCACCATCCGCATGCTCTTGGGCTTGCTACGCCCTACTGGCGGTGGCGGATCCGTCCTCGGATACGACATAGAGAAGGAATCGGAAGAGATTCGTAAGCGAATAGGATACATGTCCCAGCAGTTCAGCCTGTACAACGACTTGACCGTTTCCGAGAACCTTAACTTCTACGGGGGCACGTATGGGGTCTCTGGACAACGCCTACGTGAGAGGAAGGAATACATCCTGGAGATGGCCAATCTCAAAGGAAGAGAACGGGAGATGACCAAGAACCTATCTGGGGGCTGGAAGCAGCGCCTAGCTCTGGGTACGGCCATCATCCACGAACCGAAGATGCTGTTCCTCGACGAGCCCACCGCTGGGGTCGACCCCATCTCCAGACGTGCGTTCTGGGATCTGCTCTACGAGTTGTCGGAGCAAGGAACCACCATCTTCGTCACCACCCACTACATGGATGAGGCAGAGCACTGCCAGAGCCTGGCCTTCATCCATCTTGGCAGGATTGTGGCCCGAGGAACACCTCAGGAGATCAAGGAAACGATCATGAAGGGACAGGTCCTCGAGATAGATTGCTCCGAGCCTGACGTGGCTGTTGGCAGCCTGCGAGACGCATCGGTGTTCGATGAGGTGGCTCTCTATGGTGCCCTGATCCACGTGGTGGGTGAGGACCTGGACAGCCATAGGCCGCTGATTGAGCGCCTGCTGCAAGAGGGAGACGTTCAAATCAGGAGTATGGACATCATAGCTCCCTCGCTAGAGGACGTCTTCATCTCCAGCATCAAGGAGGAGAACAGGAAACTGGCCCTCTCTAAGGGAGCCTGACACAGACCAAGGCAAACAGCAGCAAGAGGAGATAGCGCAATGAGACGGAGAATAGTGATCATCCTGGTAGCACTGCTGGTGGTCGTCGCCGCCGCAGGTGGGTGGTGGTATCTCGGCGCCAACCCTGCTCTGCGGGCCCAACTCTCGTCCGAACTGGGTTTGGGCACAGAAGGGCTGCCAGAGGGGGTTCTCGCAGCTTCCGGCATCATTGAGGCGGAGGAAGTATCAGTCACAGCTGAGATGGGGGGACGTGTGATGGAGGCGCTCGCCGACGAAGGCGATCTGGTGGGAGAAGATCAGGTCGTGATCCGCCTGGACGACGCTTTCCTCCAGGCTCAGATAGCCCAAATGGAGGCAGGCCTCGACGCAGCCAAGGCTGCCTATGCGCAAACAGTAGCCGGCGTCCCTGAGGCGGAGATCCAGCAGGCCGAAGCACTGGTGACTCAGGCAGAGGCGGCTCGCGACGGGGCATTACAGGCGGCGAGGGATGCCCAGACCGCTCGCGCCAACCCTCAAGAACTGGAAGCTCGCATAGATGGGGCGCGAACTCAGTTGGCTATCGCCGAACTGACCGTTGATCAGGCTGTGGCGAACGCGCACGCAGGGGACATCCAGCAGGAGTTCTTCAAACGAACTTATGGGCTGCTGGAGGAGGGCTTCTACGTCGACATCCCCGTGCCTGGTCTACCGATAGAGATAACCCGGCACATCCACGTGGGTCCACATGTCTTGAGCGAAGTGCGAAGACAGGGCAACCTGGTGAACCAGGAGGCGTGGATGGCCTGGGAAGGCTTGTTTGCGGCCGAGGCGGCACGCGACGGGGCACGCCGGCACTTGGACAACCTGCTGGCCATGCGAGACAACCCCTTGGAGGCCAACGCCCTCGTCACCGCTGCCGAAGCTCAATACGACATCGCCGAGGCCAACGTTGCGGTGGCCCAGGCCCAACTGGAAGCCCTCCGGGCAGGAGCCACGGAGGAAGAGGTGAACATGGTAGAGTCTCAGGTGCAGCAGGCCGAGGCTGCCCTGGACACTCTCCGGGTACAACTGGACAAGATGACACTCCGGGCACCGAGAAGTGGCACGGTCCTGCGACGCATGGTCAGCGCGGGAGAGCTCGCCGCGCCGAACTTCTCTCTGCTGACCATAGCCGACCTGGACCAGGTCACTTTGACGGTCTACGTTCCAGAGAACCAGATAGGCTTGGTGAAGGTAGGCCAGACCGTACACGTAAACGTTGACTCCTTTCCAGAGCAGACCTTCAGTGGAGAGGTAGTGCATATCGCCTCACGAGCGGAGTTCACACCCAAGAACGTGCAGACCAAGGAGGAGAGGGTGAGCACCGTCTTCGCCGTCAAGATAGGGATTCCCAATCCAGATCATGCGCTGAAACCCGGCATGCCCGCGGATGCCCAAGTCCTGGTGGTGAAATGAAGGGAGGCCAATTGATGCGACTCAAGGGGAGAATGCCGGCCATTGCTTCTTTGTTGATCATCACCATCGTAGTCGCTCTCCTGTGCTCTGCCTGTCAGACAACAGATGGAGCGGGGCCCATTGAGGCCTCAGGCACTATCGAAGCGGAGGAGGTCGTCATAGCTTCGGAGTTCGGCGGAAGGGTGGAAGAGATAGTGGCCGGCGAAGGCGAGGAAGTAGAGGCAGGCCAAGTTCTAATACGGCTGGACACCGACCTTGTCGAGTCCCAAGCCGGAGAAGCTGAGGCAGCCCTGGCCGCAGCACGCGCTGCCCTGGCCCGTGTGGAAGCTGGCGCACGGCCGGGAGAGATAGCCACAGCAGAGGCTATGCTGGAACAAGCCATGGCGGCCCGCGACGGAGCACAACGCGCATGGCGGGATACAGTGGCGATACGGGACAACCCCCAGCAACTCAACACCCAAATAGACGAGGCTGGCACCCAAGTGGAACTGGCGGAACGGGGAGTCACCCAAGCTCAAGCCCAGGTAGAGACGCTCAGGATACAACGGGACGCCTACGCGGGTGGCGGCGATGATGAGAGCAAGACCAGGTACAACGCCCTTGACCAGCAGGTCCAGGCCGCTCAAGCGGCGGTAGCCATCGCTGAGGAGCAGGTAGCCGGTGCCAGGGCCAATCTGCAAAACCTAATCGACATGCGTCAAAACCCCGTTGCCCTGAACAGCGTCGTCAATCAGGCCAACGCACAGTACGAAGATGCGGTGGCGGCGGTCGGTGTGGCCCAGGCCAGCCTGGATGCATTGCTGGCAAAGCCCACCCCGGAAGAAGTAGCTGTGGCTCAGGCCCACGTGAGTCAGGCCGAGGCTGCCCTGGGTATGTTACAGATCCAAATGGAGAAGATGACTTTGTATTCACCTTTGAGCGGCTTGGTCAGCAACCGGTCCATCCACGTAGGAGAGACAGCTTCTCCAGGGGCGACGCTGATGACCGTCGCCAACCTCAACGAGGTGAAGCTGAGGGTCTACATACCCGAGAATCGGTACGGTCGCATCCAACTGGGACAATCGGTCACCGTGGAGGTGGATTCCTTCCCCGGAAAAGCGTTCCAGGGAGAGGTGACTTACATCGCCTCGCAGGCTGAGTTCACCCCGCGTAACGTGCAAACCAAAGAGGAGCGAGTGAACACCGTCTTTGCGGTCAAGATCCTCATCCCCAACCCTGACCATGATCTCAAGCCCGGCATGCCTGCCGACGCCACGATAGTCGTCGAATAGGTCGCCGCAACCGTATCACCTGCCAACAGCGCAGCCGGGCAAGAGATGCTCGCCTCCGTTGTCCCCTACCGACACGGTTGATGTGGGGCTTTCTGTGACATATAATGGGCTGAGTCACGACGATTAGGCCAACGGCAAGAGGAGGCGGAGGATGTCAGCAGCCAAACTAGTAAAGATCATGGCGCTCACCATCCCGCTCATCACGGCCGGATTCTTCTTCGGAAGCGCATGTGAGCGGATCAATCAACAGTATCACCTCATCCTTCTTCTTGACAGAGATGTCCTGTATGTTCTACTGTGCTTGTTGTTGGCCATGGCGACAGTCGCCGTGACTGCTGGACTCGTCGCCGTGCTTGTCCGACCCTTCTGGATATGTATCGTTGCCTTTGCCGTCTCGGCGCTGGCTGCATTTGTCGCCTGGGAGCTAAGCCCCGCCAGCGGTGTGGCAGCTTTGATATACCTCATCGTTTCCATGCTCTACGCCAGAGGGGTTGCTGGAGCGCTGGACAACCGCCTGAAGTTCTCCGTGGAGCCGATATCAGGAAGCCAGTCCATATTACTTGCAGGACTCGCCATCGCTGCTTGCGCCAGCCTCTATTTCGGGTACGCAGTAGAGATTGAGAAGCGAGGCTTCGCTTTCCCGCTGGCGATGAGAGACATCATCAGCGAGATGACCATGGCACCGATGAGGGCGCAGATTGAAGCTCAGACGAACCTAGCATCGGAGGAGAAAGACGCTCTGCTCGCTCAGATGATGGAGGGCTTTGAAGAACAGTGGATGAGACCCATGGAGGAGATGATACAGTCCTATGAAAGGTTCGTCCCCTTGATGGTAGCCTTTATGCTGTTCCAGGTCCTGGCGGTGATCAATACCCTTTTCTCCTGGATACCGATCGTCATCCTGGCCATCATCTTCCCGATTCTCACCGGTCTGGGTGTGACAGAGAAGGTAATCGAAACGAGAGAGGTAGAGAGATTGACTATGGACTAGGACAAAGCCAGCGTAGTGAGCGGAGAAACGAGACACATAACGGCCAAGGTCAAGAAAGCGTAGGCGTAACCGCTCCTGTGGCAAGAGTGATCGCTCTGGTGGGTGACATGAGCTACCCAGGTCGCTTCTGCGCACCTTGGCGGACAAGGCATTGGTCGAGCCAGATAGTAAGATCAACGTCGAGACATCCTTGCAAGACAGAGAAAGAGGCAGCCGGAGGCATAGCCTTCATGTTCGAGCAGCAAGAGACGAAGCTGGAAAAGGTGTACACTGCGTCGGGTCAGTTCCAGGCCCACGTGATCAAAGGCAAGTTGGAAAGCGAAGGCATCCCCGTCCTTCTCCAGTATGAGAGCCAGATCTTCGGCCTCACCGTGGATGGAATGGGAGCGGTGCGGATCATGGTCCCAGAACCCCTCGCTGAGCGAGCCAAGGAGATAATCACTCGTGCGGAGCCTTGATCTGAGCCGAAAGGCTACGCCCTTCCGTTTGGTCGCGTAGACGGTGAGGCCTGAACGCTCCTGGTCAACCCGTGGGATTTCACACACCATGCCGTCTGCACCACGATGTCACAATGCAGACTCCTCCATATTCCTTCTCGACGCTCATCAAGCGGTGGTCTCCCTCTCGCGTGTTGGTAAGGTGCATAGTACAACAGTATCGCTGATCCACAAATGGCATCGGCCCGCCAAGACAGGTGATACATAAGTACAGAACGGCAAGTTGTGGCTGCGGTCAACTCTTTCTGTCCCAAACGAGGATTTCCTGACTGTGCCAACACGGATCCTCGCAAGGTGGTCAACACTGGACATACGAAGAATGGCGGCTAGCCTGCCACGGCCGCCACCGCACCAGCTCATGATGGTTTCAGCGCGCGAGGGAGAAAGAAGGTCTTGATCATGGAGTCTCTGTCCAATGCGGAGAGAGAGTACGAGGATCAAGAGTTCCGGGAGCTGACCGCCCGAGGAGAAGAGATCGATTTCAAGGAATTCCGAGAGTGTGCTTTCACCGACTGTTTTCTTCGCGAGACGGCCTTCAGGGGCTGCAAGTTTCACAGTTGTGTGTTCAGACAATGCGACTTGAGTCTTGTTCATGTGAGGGACTGCAGATTCGTGAATGCGAGATTCGAGGACTGCAAGATGATCGGGGTCAATGGGGCTGTAGCTGATTGGCCCAGGGGCAAGTCGCTCTTCGCATCTATCGGCTTCTTTGACTGCTCCGTCAGTTACTCGCCCTTCATAGGTTTGAGACTACGTGGCATTACCATCACAAGATGCGTGGCCAGAGAGGTTGATTTCTCTGAAGCCGATCTCACTCTCGCCAATTGCACTTTCACGGATTTCTCCAGGAGTCGCTTCCTACACACAAACCTGACAGGGGCCGATTTCACGGGTGCCACCGATTATTCGATCAACGCAAATCTGAATCTCTTGAAGAGCGCGAAATTCTCGCTTCCTGAAGCAATGTCGCTGCTCAGTAGCTTGGATATAATCCTAACCGGTCCGACAACCAGCGGATGTCAGGCCTGACAGATGCCGTCTTCCGGCGGCATTTCTTCCACCGGCTTGAGCACGAAGAGGCCACCCACTATGATCGCACCACGCGAACCTTATGTCAACGTCGCCCCACTCTACTCGCCCCAGAGTCTGCAGGATTATGTCCATGATGGCGCTGCCACCATAGTCACGGGCAACACCTCTTCACGGGCCGAACGTGGAACGGAACAGATTGACCTCCAACCAGCCGACGTCCTCAGAATGCACCACGGTGGCGCCGAACGCTATTGGGCTGCAGCCCCCGACTGGAAAGGCGACGATCACGTGCAGGGAACCTTCAACCTAGACGTCCATAGCGTTATCGTCTTCAACCGCTAGGCACATGACACACGAATACATAGGCAGCATCCACCTGCATACGACCGCCTCCGATGGGGCTGCCAGTCACGAGGAAGTGAGCCAGATCGCTTCCCAGACTGGCCTCGATTTTCTCATCGTTACTGACCATAACGTCTTGCTCGCAGGCAAAGATGGATGGTACGAAGACCTGCTCCTACTGGTGGGTGAGGAGATCCACGACACGGAGCGTGTCCCAGAGGCTAACCACTATCTCGCCTTCGACATCCAGAAGCACATCGCCGCCAACCGCAGAACCGTCCAGGAAGTCATTGACGAAGTCAACGCCCAAGGGGGCTTTGGCTTCATCGCCCACCCCTTCGAGCATAGCCCCTCTTTCACAGGCGAACCTGAACTGCCCTGGATCGATTGGCAGATCACCGGATACAGCGGTCTGGAGATATGGAATTACATGTCCGAATTCAAGAGCTACCTCCACAGCCTGCCGCGAGCACTGCTCCTCATCCTCTTCCCCCAGATAGCCATGACTGGACCGTTCCCCGAGACCTTGGCCAAATGGGACGAACTGCTGCGATCCAGAAAGACGGTTGCCATCGCCGGCACCGACGCCCACGGCAACACTCACCGATTGGGTCCCTTCCGCCACGCTGTGCTCCCGTATGAGCATTGCTTCAAGGCGGCCCGAACCCACATCCTAACCCCTCGACCCTTCAAGCGAGAACTGGAGCACGATAAGGGACTGGTGTATCAGGCACTGAGGCATGGCAACTGCTTCACGGCCTACGACGCCATCGGTGACGCCTCCGGCTTCCGCTTCACGGGCCGGAGCGGCCAGCAGACCGCCACCGTGGGCCAGGACATCCTTCTGCGCGCAGAGGTCGAGTTCGAGATCCTCTCGCCTCTACAGGCAGAACTGCGGTTGCTCAGAGATGGAGAGGTTGTTGCACGTGCCCAAGGCAGCCAGCTCACGTATAGCACGGGAGAAGGCGGGGTCTATCGCGTCGAGGCCTATCGGAGGCACCTCCTCAAGCGCCGCGGCTGGGTGTTCACCAATCCCATCTATGTGACGAGCTAGAGACGCCTCAGCACCACCAACACGACGCCGAGTACTCCTGCGCCAGCGAAGGAAACCACGGCCAGGGTCAGCAGCAGGCTCGAAATCCATCTCGCTGAGCTGGACTCGACTGCTGCGGTCGTGGTGGGCATGGGCGGCGCCAAAGTGGAGGAGGGCTCTGGGGCCACGTTGGGCACAGCAGCGTCAATCGCTGCCATCGTGGCCGTGGGGCTGAGTGTAGGAATCGGTGTGGCCGTCGGTGTCAAGGTAGCTGTCGGCGTGGGCACGGGGGTGTGTCTCTCTGCGGGCAACGGCGTCTCAGTAGGAGCGGGTGTCTCCGTGGGTGGCACGGACGTCGCTGTGGCCGTCGGGGGTAGCGGTGTAGGCGTGGGGCTGGGTGGTTCAAGCGTGGGCGTAGAGGCGGGCTGGTTGGGATCGGGCATCAGGGTCACGGCGTCGAACCAGACCTTGTCATTGCCGTGAGATTGGGGGTTATGTGCCCTCACGAAGACGGTGATTACCGGATTCTGGGCCACGGCCGACACCTCCAACTCTGGAAAGACGCCTCCTAGTTCGTCCCAGACCTCAGGACTCCAGAGGATGTCGGGCGACGTCGGGTCGGTGCCTCCCAGAGGGTCTATGCCCACTTTGCGCCCGATGAAGAGACCGGAGTTCCTGCTGCCTTGATCATCGTAGGAGGCGTATGGCGCCCAGCCTATGGCCGCCACATAACCGTCGCCGGGCGTGACCCCCACCTGCTGGTATATGCCTGCCGTGTAAGGCAACCAGGCGGAGAATATCTCCTGTGCCGGTGCCAGAGGTGTCTCACCTGCGCTATTGAAGGCGGGAGTCTCCACGGCGAACTCCACGAAGGGAGTCCAGCCGGTGGCAACCGCCCCGTAGGGTTCCATGAAGTCGAAGGTGTCGAACTGGCAGTTCAACGTCAGGTTGTTCGGATCCTCGCATGGGTCCTGAGCGTGAACCCCTAGGACAAGAGCCGCGAATAGCAACGCAGCGAGGACCAGTGCTACCTTCGCCTGTTTCACCGTTCCGGCTTTCTCCTACCTCAGTCTCTGAGTCTCAGTACCGTAGTCTGCTCCAGGCAGGCAGTATACCACGCTCCGCTGGCACTGGCAAAGTCCGGGGCGGGGCGCGAGATGAAGAAGTACAACGAGCTATGCTGCTTCGCCTGAGCCACTGTTGCATCCCTAGCGAGTCCGGATGGGGCTTGGTGGCTTGAGGCAGAGGCATGCACTTGCCCTTCTTTGCGGGGACTGTCGTAGAGTCAGCGCCCTAACGACTCGCCGCCCTGAGGTCGGCGAGTACCTTTGGACTCCACCGATCGATCCCGGGGCCGCCATTCGTGCTTCCCACTCAGCGTTGAGACGCACTGCCCGGATCCTAGTGCCCCGGCCACGGCTGGAGGACACAGTCAACTCTTGAATGCCACGACACAGTAAGGTCACGACAAAGGACCGCCTGCCCGCTCGTTCGGCGATTTGGTCCCAAGAGTATTGCAGGGTTGCGTGACAGGCTATCCCCGGCGGTCCGACACGTTCGTCAAGAGCATCCTGACGACCTGTCATTCTGCGGAGCGAAGCGACGCCTGCCCTGAGCAAAGTCGAAGGCAAGAATCTCAGCCTTGGCCAATAGCCGTTTCCCTATCCAAATGGCCGAGGCTCTTCGCCTTCGCCACGCATCGGCTCAGAATGATGACATGTTGGTCAGTCCGGGAGGAACTGCCGGTCTCTGACCTGCGACTACTGGCAAGAGATGGATTTCTCCTCCATCAGGCGCTGGAAGGCTTCGACCGCCTTCTGCCCGGTCACCAGTTCCGCCTTGTCCTCCTCCAAGTTGGAGGGCTGGAGTTTGACAACCCACGCTTCCCCGTAGGGATCCTCGTTGACCAGCGAAGGATTGTCCTTGACGGACTCGTTGATGGTTATGATCTCACCGGAAACAGGCGCCGGCACGGGTCCGACCCACTTACCGCTCTCCAATGTACCTACGCTCTTCCCGCGGGCGACCTTGCGCCCCACCTTCTTGGGCGTAACCGCCACGACCTTTCCGGCCACGGCCTGGCCGGGGTCCGGGACCCCAACCGTGACAGTGCCATCCTCCTCGAAGCGAGCCCAGACCAACTTGTCACCCGCTAGGTAGTAGAGATCTTCCGGGATACTGCAGCCCCTCACTTCCGCCATAGTCCCTCCCTCATTTCTTATCTTGGTGCAGGATCAACGCTTGGGCGACCAGATCCACCACTCCGACTACGGAAACGTCCAGACCATAGTGCTCTGCCAGATTGATGATTTGCAGCTTGCAGTTGTCGCACGCCGTGGCTACCACCTCAGCGCCGCTCTCCCGAATCTGATCAGCCTTTGGCTGCCCAGAAGCCAGGCGGACCTCATCATACTCGGGGATGGTGATCACTCCGCCACCACCTCCGCAACACCAGGCGTGTTCACCGCTGGGAGTCATCTCCACGAAGCTCTCCGTCGCCGTCTCCAGGCAGACACGCGGCTCCTCGATCAGCCCCCCCTTGCGGGAGAGGTTGCACGGGTCGTGATACGTCACCACGTCCTTATTCACGCTGGGGTCCAGCTTCAGGCGACCCTCGGAGATGTACTCCGCGATGACCTCGACGATGTTTTTGACCTCGAAGGAGAGTGGCTTGCCCAACCAGCTCTCTGCCGCGACCTTCATGGCCCAGTAGGAGTGCCCGCATTCGCTGAGCACCAGCACCCTGGCCCCCAGCCTTTCCACCTCATCCACCAGCCGCTGCGCCATTTCGTCTCTCCTTTCCTCCTCTCCGGAGAAGAGACCGAAGTTGGTGCCGTCGAACCGCCTGGTACTCATCGTCCAGTCTTCCCCCACAGCGTAGAAGATCTTCGCCGCCGAGATGATGACGCTGGGGAACCTCATGATCTGAATCGGCGTGGGAACAAAGAGGACCCTCGCACCTTCCCTGTCTAGGGGGATCGTCGCTTCGTCGTCATCCACCTCGTCCTGGAGTTCCTCCTCGAACCACTCGATCCTGTCGAGGAATACCTTGTCGCTGATGGCTAGCGTGTTTCCCAACTCATAGGCGTTGTTGGTGTGTTCCCACAGGGGGGCGGGGACCCTCCCGGCATCGGCCAGCAGGCCTCTGATGGCGCTCACCATCGAGGCATTGTCAATGCCAAAAGGACAGTAGAGAGCACAGCGCCGGCAAAGGGTGCATTGATAGGCCATCTTCTGGAGGCGATCTAGAACCTCTTCGTTCAGCTCCTTCGCGCCCACCAGCCAGGGCGCCACCCTGCCCAGCCTGGTGAAGTACCGCTTGTAGACCTTCTCCAACTCCTGAGCTCTGGCCGAGGGAATCTGGTCCACGTCGCCAGTGCCGACGTAGGCATGACACGCATCGGCACATAGTCCGCAATGTACGCAGACGTCAAGGTACGTCTCAATCGGTCCCTTGACCCTCTCTTCGAACAACTCCACCAGGTCTTCCGTCCTGGTATCAGCCTCCGTACTCACAACTCCATACCTCTTCTCAACACCTGTTCTCCTGCCGCTTACCTGTAAGTCCACTTCAGGGTCAACGCGCCCCCGATGATGTGGACCAGCTTGCTGAAGGGGAAGTATATCAGAAACAACTGTACTAGAAAGAAGTGCAGTGTGAACATCACATTGTTCACCGGCGCACCAAACCTCAATTGGAAGAGATTGGTGAAGAAAGCGCGATACTCCGCCACGTCTACATGCATCAAGAAGCGCATGTAATTGCCCGAGACGGCGATGGCCAGAAGCAAGAGAAGCAGGAAGTAATCGCTGGGGACGGAGATGCTCCGCACGGGCATACGCAGTCTCCGTACGAAAAGGGCTAGGAGACCAAGCATGAACGCCATCCCAGACGCCCCGCCGCCCACGAGGGCCAACAGGTCAACCTGCTCTGGCGTCAGACGAAGCAGATCCCACAGCCAGCTGAAATCCATGAACAGCCGGAAGTGGCCCACTACGAAGACAAATATCGAAAGGTGAAAGAGCCAGCTCACGACCCACAGGGATCTAGATCCCTTGAAGACGCGACGGAAGGTGACGATTTCGGTCACGATCTCACCCAAGGTGCGTCCAACACTGCGCGGCTCAGGCGGCACCACCAATGAAACCGAGGCCCGTGGACTGCGCCACCAGCGATAGACCCGATCGGCCAATCCGCCGAAGAAAACGCCCGCCGTGATGAATGGCAGCATGTTGGACACGAACCAACTGAACCAATAGCTCATAAGCTATCTACCCCTTGCACCAAGAAGAGACCTGCCCTCTCAAGAGTGAGGACTCCCGGGCAGCATCGGCCTCGGAGACTACCAAGTGTCCAGTCAAGCGATCAGAAGGATATGACAGCGTCAGCTTCCAAGGCCATGCCGTTGAACGCCGCGCCGCCGATCATCTCCACGCCATCAATC
>Ga0209979_1003376_pt1 | contig 14156 bp, 13 predicted proteins | sample AnhtaG_FD_183114 | JGI IMG/M metagenome (GOLD analysis project Ga0209979, IMG submission 183114) | Deep subsurface microbial communities from Anholt, Denmark to uncover new lineages of life (NeLLi) - Anholt_01485 metaG (SPAdes) (version 2) | ecosystem: Environmental > Aquatic > Marine > Oceanic...
TCGATGGTGGAGATGTCCCCGGAGTCCTTGCCTGAGACCACTGCTTTGAGGACCCGCCGCATGATCTTGCCGCTCCGTGTCTTTGGAAGCATTTCAACGAGATTCAAGTCGCCGATAACGGCGAGGGGGCCAAGCTCGTGCCGCACGGTCTGCAGTAACTCCTGTCTCAGTTGCTCGGACGGCCGGATCCCCTGTTTCAGCACCACGAATGCTGATATGACCTCGCCCCGGAGCTCGTCCGGCCGGCCGGTTACGCCAACCTCAGCGACGGCTGGGTGTTGAAGGAAAGCAGTCTCCACCTCGATGGTGCCGATGCGATGGGCGGCTATCTTGATGATCTCGTCGGCCCGTCCGTTGAACGAGACATAGCCGTCCTCGTCCATGGAGGCAGCGTCGCCCGTGGAGTAAACGTTGGCGTGAGGGATCAGGCCCCAATAGTCATGTCCGTAGCGCTCTGGCTCATCCCAGAGCGTCGGGATCAGCCCGGGGAACGGTCGCTTGATGACGAACAGACCATTCTGGCCAGACTGGCACGGCTGCCCCTCGGGCGTCATGATCGCAGCCTCGATCCCGGGCAGGGGGATGCCTGCGGAGCCAGGCTTGATCGGTAGCAGCGCAATCCCGTAGGGATTGCCTACCACTGGGCCGCCTGTCTCCGTCGCCCACATGTGGTCGATGACCGGGATCCGATCCTCGAAGACCTGCTTCTGGAACCATTCCCAGGCTGGCGCGTTCAGCACCTCACCGGCGCACAATGCGCGCTCGATCGAGTTCAGATCGAAGCGGCGGGCGACCTCTGCGCCGTAGCGCATCAGGAGCCGCACCAGTGTGGGCGAGGTGAAGATACCGCTGACCCTGTTCTCTTCCAGGACGCGGTAGAAGGTCTCCGGCCCGGGATGGTCAAGGGCACCCTCGAAGGAAATGGTCGTGCAGCCGAAGAGGAGCGGCGCGTACACAATGTAGCTGTGCCCAACGATCCAGCCGATGTCCGAGGTGGACCACCAGACATCGCTCGGCTTGAGGCCAAAGACCCAGGCACCCATGCTCCGGATGTGGACCTGATAGCCGCCATGGGTGTGCACGGCCAGCTTGGGCTTGGCTGTCGTCCCTGACGTGGGCAGGATGAAGGAAGGCTCGTTGGCCTCCAAAGCCACGTAGCCAGCATCCTGGCCCTCGGCCAGGGCAAGGAAGTCGTCCCACCGGATATCCCGGCCCGCCTGCATCGGCACCGCGGCGCTTGCGCGGCGGAGGACGACCACATGCTCCACGGTCTCGCTCGCTCCTTCTTTGAGCGACGCGTCGACGATCTCCTTGAGCTGGACTTCGCGCCCCTTCCGCCAGGTGATATCGGCTGCGAAGATCACCCGAGCTCCCGTCCGCACGACCCGGTCGGCGAGCGCGCTGGCCCCAAACCCGGCGAAGATGACCACATGGATAGCCCCGATGCGGGTGCAGGCAAGCATTATCGTGATCGCTTCGGGGCAGGTGGGCATGTAGATGGCGACGCGGTCGCCCTTCTTGACGCCGAGGCCGCGCAGGGCCGCCGCGGCCTGCTTCACCGCATACAGCAGTTGAGCATAGGTATAGACCTGCCGCTCGCCCCGCTCGTCTTCGGCGATGAGGGCCGCCTGTCCGCTCCGTCCGTGCTCCACGTGGTAGTCGAGGCAGTTGTAGCAGAGGTTGGTCTGGGCGCCGATGAACCACCGGAACGTCGGCGGCGTCCACTCAAAAACGCGGTCCCACTTTCGGAACCACGGGAGTTGCTCTGCCGCCTGAGCCCAGAACCCTTCTGGGTCCTCGGTCGCCTCACGCATGAACCGACGCACTATCGGATTGATCACTTCCACGGCCTATGCCTCCAGCCGAATAGACTGTACTCCCGTGAGTCCTCTATGACGTGGGCTCGCCAGCCCTGAGATCTCCACAGCCTTGCGGCGATGTTCTGAGACATCGCCGCGTTCATCTCCGTTTCCTGGTTGGTCACCAGGTGGGTCAAGTAGTCCCTGACCGATCAGGGGACTCTAGCCAGGCGACGCCGCCAGTCATCGTCGTCCAACTGGCTGAAAGCGTCCAGGTGGCGCTGGAGCGCTGCGAGTAGCAGGCCAGGCTGGTCTCGATTCCACCTGATGTTGGTCCTCCAGCTTCAGGGGAGGAGTGCATATGCTGACGACGAGCGCTCGCCCGTTCGCAGGCCGGACGCTGTGAACGGCCTGCTTCTCGATGTGTGTCGTCTCGTAGGAGCGGAGACGGACAGTGCGATCGCCTACGGTAACCTCGACCACTCCCTCGAGGACGGCGTAGAGCTGCTTGCTATCGTTGTGATAGTGGGGAGCGATGCAGTCTTCCTTCGCGAGACTGAGGAGGTGCATGCTGAACTCTGGCGTCTCGACGTGCGCCAGCACTTGATAGACTCCCATATGCTGCATAGTTGTCTCCCTTCCCTTCTTCGCCTCGACAATGCCGCTGGCCATTACCTTCCTCGACAGCGGCCAACTGCCACGAATAGTCCAACATTGCCTTCGCTTGGCCCTCCCTCGCGTTCTCGCTGCTGGCGAGTCACTGGACCTTTGCGGTCTATGCCGGGCGCTGCCCCAGCAGCTGTTTTCGGGCGCGAGGGTGAGCGAGCGGCTTTGCGCGCTCGCGAGCTTTCTTCGCCGCCTTTCGTTCCTCTCTCTCGCGCTGAAGGGTGTCGAGAATGTCGTCTCCGGGAGGGAGGAAGCGTCCTGGGACGCGGGGGGCCCGCTCACCCTGTTCGAGGTCGAGGGCGGCGCGGGCGTACTGCCAGACGCGCTGAACGACGAGGTCTGGGTCGGTGATGCGGCGGTAGCCGTAGTCGGCGGTGTCGATGTAGGCCTCCACGTCCTTAGGAGGGAGGGGGCCGCGACGGTGGAAGAAGTCCCTGTCCATGGCGAGGGTGTCCTCGCTAGCCTGGGTGTAGAACTGGAGGACGCAGCGGGCCATTCTGGCGCCGGCGACGGCCACGCAGCCGAAGCGAGGCGGGGAGCATTTCTCCTGCTCGTTGAGGAAGGGGCAGGACTTGGGGCCAAGCCTCTGGGCGTCCTGGAAGGTGCGGAGATCTGGGTCCGCTAGGCAAACGGTGCAGGGGTTGCCGTAGTAGATGAAGCACTTGTCTTTCATTTGGTTCACCTCCTGGGAATTACGGTTCACCTATAGTTTCGCTTTGCTGCGGGGAGGGTGCCTCGGCCAAGGGTCTGATTTGCGCACTCCTTTGGCTGAGGGTGGGCCAAAGGTTCTACTACCAAAGTTCGATTCAACTAGCGGTAGATTCGAGTATGATACGGGTGCTGTATCCGGCATTAGAGAGGAGGAACCGACGATGAGCCTATCCGCGGAAGACCTGCGCCAGCGACTGGAGGAGATGCGCCGGGAATTGGACCAGCTCAAGAGCAGCGCCAGCATCGAGGTGAGGGAGAAGCTGGCTAACCCTGCCCCCCTCGGCCTGGCTGGCTTCGGCCTAACCACCTTCATCCTCAACTTCGTCAACGCTGGCCTCGTCCCCAAGGACAGCATCGGCATGGTGCTGCCGGTGGGCCTCTTCTATGGAGGGCTGGCCCAGTTCATGGCCGGCATGTGGGAGATGAAGAAGAACAACACCTTCGGCTTCACCGCCTTCTCCTCCTTCGGCGCCTTCTGGATGGCATTTGCGGTCATGGTCATTCTGAAGGACACGGAGGTGATAGAGCCGGTGCCCAAGAACGGCCTGAGCGTCTTCCTCTGCGCCTGGGGCCTGTTCACCGCCTACATGACCATCGGGACCCTGAAGATCTCGCGCGCCCTCCAGGTGGTGTTCGGCACCCTGACTATCCTGTTCTTCCTGCTGGCCTGGGGCGAGCACAACGAGACGGTGATGAAGGTCGCCGGTTGGGAAGGCATCTTCTGTGCCGCCTCAGCGCTCTACGCCTCAGCGGCGCTGGTGATCAACGAGACCTGGGGGCGCTACGTGCTGCCCCTGGGCTTGGTCAAGGCTTAGAATATGGCAGGGGGCCAAGAGGGCTCGCTGCATGTCGGCAGCATTCTGATATAGTTAAGCAGAAGAAGAGGCAATATGAAGGGGCTCTCCCTACAGAGCACGGAGGCGGCCGTTCTAGAGCGTGACCACCTCCAGTTGCTGTTCGATGTTCTAGGGAAGAAGGGCTATCGGGTTGTGGGGCCGACGGTTCGCGACCATGCGGTTGTCTATGACGACTTAACCTCTGTCACGAACCTGCCCGTCGGATGGACGGATGAGCAGGAGAGCGCTCTCTATCGGCTCAAGAGACGCGATGACGGGGCGCTCTTTGGTTACGCCGTCGGCCCCGACTCCTGGAAGAAGTTCCTCCACCCGCCGGTTGTGCGCTTGTGGCGAGGCAAGACCGGTGGCAATGGCTTTCAGATCATGGAAGAGGACGAGGAAGTACCCAAGTTCGCGTTCATCGGCGTCCGGCCGTGTGAGATCCAGGCCATCGCCATTCAGGACAAGGTCTTCTTGAACGGCGAATACAGGGACCCCTTCTACGAAGCACGGCGTCAAGCTCTCTTTGTAGTTGCGGTCAATTGCGGGCATGCTGGCGGCACCTGTTTTTGCGTGTCGATGAACAGCGGGCCGAAGGCCACGTTCGGGTTTGACCTTGCACTGACGGAAGTGCTGGAGGCTGGCCGCCACTACTTCCTGGTGGAGGTCGGCACGGAGCTGGGCGCAGATATTCTCGGTGAGGTTCCCCATAAGGCGGCAAGCGAAGAGGAAAGGGCGACGGCTGAACGTATTGTGGCAAGAACCGCCGACCAGATGGGCCGGAGGATGTACACGATGGGCCTCAAAGACTTGCTCTACCGCAGCTATGAAAGCCCGCATTGGGACGAGGTCGCTAAGCTGTGCCTGACATGCGGCAACTGCACGATGGTCTGTCCGACCTGTTTTTGCACCACCGTGGAAGACCTCACTGACTTAACAGGGGAGCACGCCGAACGCTGGCGCAAGTGGGACTCTTGCTTCACCATGGACTTCTCGTACATCCACGGCGGCAGCGTCCGAGCCTCAGCGATGGCCCGCTATCGCCAGTGGATGACGCACAAACTGGCAACCTGGATCGACCAGTTTGGCACATCGGGCTGTGTGGGTTGCGGGCGCTGCATCACTTGGTGCCCGGTTGCGATCGACATAACGGAGGAAGTGAACGCGATCCGGCGGAGGGAAGGTAGAAGGTAGCAGAAAGGAGGAGGACCGATGACCATGGAGACCCTTGAACGTGTCCTGGCAGAGCACCCCTTCTTCAAAGGCCTGGAAAGGCCTTACCTGCAACTGCTTGCCGAATGTGCATCCAGGGTGCGTTTCGACGCCGGAGAGGTTATCTTCCGAGAGAGTGAACCGGCCAACCTGTTCTATCTCATTCGCCGCGGCAAGGTGGCAGTGGAGACGTTCAGCCCCAACCGCGGCTCTATCATCATTCAGACCCTTGGAGAGGGTCAAGTTCTGGGGTGGTCGTGGCTCATTGCGCCGTACCGACGGCGTTTCGACGCTCGGGCGGTGGAATTGACACGGGCCATTGCCCTCGATGGGGAATGCCTTCGTGAGAAGTGCGAACGGGATTACCAATTCGGCTACGAGCTCATGAAGCGTGTTGCCCAGCTTATGGACCAGCGGCTCCAGGCGACGCGATTGCAGCTTCTGGATGTCTATGACGGCGGTCGTTCCTAAAGGGCAGGCGATGATGACAGGTCTTTCCGGCCCGATGGTGCCAAGCCCCTTTCGCGTTCAACGGGTGCGGAGGGAGACATACGATACGTTCACCCTTGAACTTGAACCGGCAAACGGTGCTGACGGGTTCTCATTTGCCGCCGGGCAGTTCAACATGCTCTACATGTTTGGAGTAGGCGAGGTCCCCATCTCCATCAGCGGCGATCCCACCAAACCTGAGACGCTCGTGCACACGGTGCGGGCGGTAGGGGCAGTGACGCAGGCGATATGCAGACTGAAGCGCGGGGGTGTGCTGGGAGTGCGCGGTCCCTTTGGGAGTCACTGGCCTGTGGAGGAAGCGGCCGGAAGCGACGTGGTGATCGTGGCCGGCGGAATCGGGCTGGCGCCACTGCGGCCGGCGATCTACTATCTCCTGTCAAACCGGGAGAAGTACGGCAGGCTCGCCCTTGTCTACGGTGCCCGAACGCTCCAAGATCTGCTCTACCAAGTTGAGCTTGAGAAATGGCGCGGGCATTTCGACCTTGAAGTGGAGGTCACTGTGGATACTGTCGCAACCAGTTACCGCGGCAATGTGGGGGTTGTGACAACGCTCATACCCAGAGTCCAGTTTGACCCCTTGCACACAGTGGCCATGGTCTGTGGTCCCGAGGTGATGATGCGCTTCACATTGCGCGAACTGGAGGCGCGCGACGTACGACCCGAAAACACCTTCATCTCCATGGAGCGCAACATGAAGTGCGCCGTCGGTTCTTGCGGGCACTGTCAGTTTGGCTCCACCTTTGTCTGTAGAGACGGTCCTGTGTTCCGCTACGATCGGATTCAGGAATTTTTCGCAAAGCGGGAGGTTTGACGTTGCCCCGAGCACGCAAACCAAAACTTGCTGTCTGGAAATTCGCCTCCTGCAGCGGCTGTCAGTTGGCCCTTCTCAACTGTGAAGACGAACTGCTCGCCGTGGCTGGCCAGGTCGACATCGCATACTTTGTTGAGGCGTCGCGGGCCGTGGTAAGGGGCCCCTATGACCTTTCGCTGGTTGAGGGTTCCATTACGACGCCCCATGATGTTGAGCTGATTCAACAGGTGCGCCGGGTCTCCAAGCGTCTGGTTACCATCGGCGCCTGTGCCACTGCTGGAGGCATTCAAGCGTTGCGCAACTTCAAGGACGTGCAGGAGTTCGTCTCTATCGTATACGCCGCGCCAGAATACGTCGAGACATTGGACAAATCAACGCCTGTTGCTGACCATGTCCCCGTTGATTTTGAGCTACGCGGCTGCCCCATCAACAGGCAGCAGCTCCTTGAGGTCATTAGCGCTTTTCTGCATGGACGCAAGCCAAATGTCCCGCCGTATAGCGTCTGCATCGAGTGCAAAGCACGCGGAATCGTCTGTGTGATGGTTGCGCACGGCACGCCTTGCCTTGGACCCGTAACCCAGGCCGGCTGTGGCGCCATCTGCCCGGCGTATCATCGCGGTTGCTACGGGTGCTTCGGGCCGAAGGAGACGCCGAATACGGAGTCGTTGAGCAAGTGGTGGAGCCATCTCGGGATGGAGGATCAAGACCTGGTGCGGGCGTTCCGTACGTTCAATGCCTGGGCTGAAGCGTTTCGCGAGGAGAGCGTAGCCCATGAAAAGTAGGACGATAAAGGTGGACTACCTTGCCCGCGTCGAAGGCGAGGGCGCGCTGTATGTGAAGATCAAGAACAACAGGGTGACCGACGTCAGGTTCAAGATCTGGGAGCCGCCACGTCTCTTTGAGGCCTTCTTGCGTGGCCGCAACTACAGCGAGGCCCCTGACATCACAGCCCGCATCTGCGGCATATGCCCTATCGCCTACCAGATGAGCGCGGCGCAAGCGATGGAGGGCGCCTTCGGAGTCACTGTGGATGGACAGGTCCGTGCCCTCCGCCGGCTGATCTACTGCGGTGAATGGATCGAGAGCCATGCGCTGCATGTGTTTTTGCTTCATGCCCCAGACTTTCTCGGCTACGAGGATGCCATCCAGATGGCCAAGGACCATCCCGAGGTCGTCCAGCAGGGACTGCAGTTGAAGAAGGTGGGCAATGAGCTTATGGCATTCCTTGGCGGCAGAGAGGTCCATCCCATCAACCTATGCGTGGGGGGGTTCTATAAGGTGCCGACCAAGCGGGAGCTTGCCCCTTTCATAGAGAAACTTAAGTGGGCACGGGATGCTGCTCTTGAAGCTGTGCGCTGGACGGCAACGCTACCCTTTCCGGACTTTGAGCAGGACTACGAATTCGTCGCCCTGCGCCACCCCGACGAATACGCCATCACCGAAGGCCGGCTCGTTTCCAACAAGGGGTTGGACATTGCCGTTCGCGAATACGATGACCACTTCGTCGAAGAGCACGTCCCGTACACCAATGCGCTGCACTCTGGGCTCAAGGAACGCGGCGCCTACCTTGTCGGTCCCCTGGCCCGCTACAACGTGAACTTCGACAAGCTTTCTCCACTGGCGCAACAGGCCGCACGCGATGCCGGCCTCGGGCCCGTCTGTCGCAATCCGTTCAAGAGCATCATTGTGCGCAGCGTGGAAATTCTTTACGCCTATGATGAGGCCCTACGCATCATCGATGAGTACGAGATGCCGGAGAAACCGGCTGTGGAAGTCCAGCCGCACGCTGCCACGGCCTACGGCTGCACCGAGGCGCCGCGTGGCACTTTGTACCACCGTTACCGTGTTGATGATCAGGGAGTGATTCTCGACGCGAGGATCGTTGCGCCGACCTCCCAGAATCAGAAGAGCGTCGAAAGCGACCTCTGGCAGCTCGTTCCAAAGCATATGGACCTACCACCCGATCAGCTCACGTGGCGGTGCGAGCAGGCGGTACGCAACTACGACCCGTGCATTTCTTGCGCCACGCACTTCTTGAGACTCCATATTGAACGGGAGTGAAAGAATGGCGATGCCGCCCGGCAAATCGGGCACGCTGATCATCGGTCTGGGTAATGAGTACCGGCGCGATGATGCGGTGGGGCTCATCGTTGCTCGACGCCTGAAGGAAGCGGCAGCGGAGCATGTCCGGGTTCGGGAAGAAAGGGGAGAGGGCACGGCCCTGATGGAGTCGTGGAAGGATGCTGACACGGTCATCCTGATCGATGCGGTTCGTTCGGGGGCAAAACCGGGGACTCTTCGCCGCTTCGATGCTCACAGGCAGCCCATCCCGACAGAGTTCTTTCGTTGCTCCACCCACACCTTCAGCGTTGCTGAGGCCATCGAGCTGGCGCGGGCGCTCGGCCAACTTCCACCGCGGCTCATTGTTTATGGCGTTGAAGCGAGAAATCTTGAGGCAGGTCTAGGGCTCTCTCCGGAGGTTGAGACGGCAGCGCAGGAGGTGGTGGAACGTGTGCTTGGTGACCTTCGGCGCGATCCTGCTCTTGCTCAATCGTAAGGTCATCGCCTCAGTGAGGTAAGATTCACGAGGTACACGGAACTCGCGGCAGGCTGCTAGCGGCTCTCACCCCATCAGGATTATTGGAGGGAGTGGTGCCCGCCTGGTCTCTGCCGGTGCACCAGGTCCGGACTGACGCTCGATTCCCAATCTCATCAGCGTCTCAGACGAACACGATCAGGTCATAGTGTTTGACCGTGACGAGTGGCATCCGAATACGACCGACTCACTCTTAGGCTCGCACAATACTCGATGCAGGAATTAGGCGCCTGCCGGGTTCCCTCGTTCGGTCTTCTGCAGTCTTAGAGAGCCTGCCTGAGAAGCAGCAGATCATCGGTCGGCAACCAGTGCCCGCAGGTGCCCGGATGGTCAATCAGCACGTGCTGGTCAGAAGAGCCCTCTGCGGCATACCGTGCCGCCGCCTGGGGAGCGAGAGCAAGCCTCTAGGTGCCCATTAGGAACTGCTTCTGCACATTCCGAAAGTTGCTGACGACCCACCGCGCATATTCTAGGGCTCGGGCAGTTGGCCCCATCCGCGAAGCAGGCGGACAAATGCCAGGGTAGCTTCTGTCTGTGGCTGTACCTCGCCGGAGACTTCGGACACGCGGAAGAAGTACCCTTCGACAGGAATCCACGGCAGGCGGCACCTCACCTCCCACGTGCCGCCTCCTTGGTAGTATCCGGCGCACGGCACATTATCAACAAACTCTTCCACAGCCCTCGCCTCCGTTCCGCCTGCAATCCACTCCTTGACAACAGCGATGGCCTGCTCTGAGGTAATGGAAGGAGCATCATGGGTGACCGGCACTGAAGCCGATGAGCCGTCTCTTTCGAGATGCGGCATCACCAAGACGCTGATAGATATGACAGCGATCGACAGTGCTGCAAGCCCTGTTAGCCAAATCGCCCAGCGTCTCACACCTTGTTCATACATGCGGTGTCGAATCTCGTCGGTGCGTGCCGGCCGCGCAGGATTCATCGGTGCAGACCCCCGGCCGTGCCGTAGGAAGGCGGCAAAACGGCACCCGGGGCGCAGATCGCCCTGCGCCCCGGATACTCGTGAGGCCAAAGGGGCCTAGCGCCCGGCTATTTTGTGACCACCAGCGTCCCGGCAAAGACATCGCCGAGGCGCTGGCGCCTGGGGGAAAGACCCGCCGTAGCGAGCCCCACCAGGTATGGAACAGCAAACGGCAGCGCATCCACTGGTCGCAGGATGCTACGCTTGAGAGCTGCAACCCATCCGCAGGGACTACCATCATATTTGACGACCCTCAGTCCGAGAGCCAGTTTGCCAGGAGTTACGCTCCGCGCTCCCTCAAAGAGAACATAGCAGACGAAGATAGTCAGGCAATAGAACAGGAAAGGCTGCCAGCCAAGCGAGAGGCCGAGCATCAGGCTGCCGTTGTCTAGATCGGCGGAGTTGTTGCCCCAGATCCCAACCACCAGGGCGAGGCCGGCTATCATGAGGACCGCATCGACTAGACCAGCGGCAAGACGGCGGCGTAGGACCTTGACATCGAGGCCCTCGGCGATGACCACGGGAGCCCGCACCTTGGGCTCGGGACGACCTCGGCCCTCCTCCATCGCCTCAGGAGCATCTCCACGCCTGGCTTCGTCGTAGTGTGCCCTCAGATCAGGGTTGACGAGCACCTCGTAGGCTTCGTTCAACTCCCGCAGCTTCGCGCCTGCCTCCGGATGCCCGCGGACACTCGCTCCGTACTCGGTAGCTAGCCGCCAGTAGGCCATCTGGATGACTTCGTGGCGTGCCTCCGGATCGACCGCCAGGACTGCGTAATAGTCCTTGTTCGCCACGGCCTTATCGCCGACGGCCTGACGCTTCGAATCCTGTTCAACCGTTGTCAACGAACTCTCCTCTTAAGCTAGTCATATGTATCGAGCGGCCGACCCACTCACTAGCCCCCCATCGCTTCGTAGGCGGATATGCCTGCCGGAGCCAGAATGACGATGAACAGCGATGGCAGAATGAAAAGGACCAGGGGAAACGTCATCCAGATCGGTATGCGCTGAGCATGGGCCTCTACGCGCTGGCGTCGCTTGACCCGCGCCTGCTCCGCCTGCACCCGTAGCAGCTGACCAATGCTGGCGCCAGTGTGCTCCGCGTGCACCACGGCGTTCACAAAGGTGATGACCTCGGGCACGGCGGTTCGCACTCCCACATCGCGCAGGGCGTCTCGGCGCATGCGGCCCACAGCCATTTGGTCCAAGGCGTACGCGAGCTCATCGGATAGAGGGCCTTTCAGCTTCTCGGTGATCTTGGCGAAGGCGGCATCCAAGCCGAGGCCTGCCTCCACACAGGTGGTTACCAGGTCGAGGGCGTTCGGCAAGTCTTTGAGGATCTGGCGCTGACGTCGGCCAACCCTTCGGGCCAGCCAGAAGTAGGGCACGTATATCCCCAGAGCAAGGAAGGTAAGAAAGCCCATGAAGTAGAGAGCGCCGGAGGTCGCTTGTGCTGCCAGCATCAGCGCTAGGAAGGCACCGGGAAATGCGGCGGCGCTGGCTATCCAGATCAGGATGAACCCCCTCACGTTGAGCGAACTGCCGGCGAGGGTTAGTTGCTGCCTCAGCCGTGCCAAGAGAGCTGCGGGAAGAAGGCTCATCACCCTCTCGCTAAGTCCCTCCAGGACGGGCCAGACCGCTCGCTCGACGAAGGGCCTCTCCAAATCAGGGATGTTCTCAGAGCTGGCAGCCGCGGCCAAGGTGTGAATTCTCGCCTGCAGGGGGCTATGGGTTCTTCTGGCGATGCCCATGGCTATCAGGCTTATCGCCAGGAAGACCAAGATCGCCAGGCCGAAAGCAAGCATGCGTACTCCTCCTAGACTTCGACAGTCACGATGCGCCGAATCATCAATAGCCCAACCAGGTCCAAAACCGCTCCTGTGACCAGCAGGATCCTGCCGGCGGTGTGGGTGAACAGAACCGACATGTAGTCGGGGCTAGCGGCGAAGAAGAGAAGGACCAGGGCCACAGGTAATAGGCCTATGACGATGCCGCTGAGTTTCTTCTGAGCAGTGAGGGTGTTGACCTCCCCCTGTATGCGCACTCGCTCCCGTATGGTGTATCCCACGTTGTCCAGGATCTCGGCGAGATTGCCGCCGACGGTGCGCTGAATGAGGATGGCCGTTACTATCATGTCCAGGTCGTAGCTCTCCACCCTCTCGGCCAGGGCAGCCAGAGCATCCTCGAGCGTTGCCCCGACATTCGTCTCATGGATGACGCGGAGCAACTCATTGGATAGGGGAGGAGAAAGCTGCTGGGCAGCCTGGTCCAGGCTCTGGAGAAGCCCGAATCCGGCTTTCAGCGAGCTGGATACCATGGAGGCCATTTGGTCTAGTTGGTCGTTGATCTTGTGGACGCGGCGCGCTGTAAGCGCCTGCACAATGAAGGCGGGGAGCATGAAGCCGAACACGGCTGTCATTGCAGCGGCAACCAGACCCACGGGATGCCCGCCGCTGAACAGTGCTACTAGGAGAAAGCCTAGGAGAGCGGCCAGTAGCCTGAAGGTCAGATATTCGCTGACTCGAAGCTGCAGCCCGGCTCGCTCCAGCTGCAGAGCGGTTCTAGCCGACCATCCGCCCTGGGAGGCAGGGCCCGTCCTTGCCGTGCGGACCGCTGCTGGCGGTCGGCCCTCCTCCGTGGCACTCGGATAGGAAGCCAGGCTGCGCACTCGCTGGCGGAGGGCGCCTCGCTCGACTAGCATGACCCGTGAGGCGGCCATGGTAAGCAGCAGGCCAGCCGCGAAGGCCAGAACGATTGCTAGGAAGGCAAGAAAGTTCACGGTCCACCTCCTCACAACATCGCTGTTGGCAGAGGGATACCCGCCCGCTCGAGCTGTTCGGCGAAGCGAGGCTGAATCCCCGTGCACACATGCTGACCAACTACACGGCCGTTGTCGTCTAGACCTTCCTGGTAGAAGCGGAAAAGCTCCTGCATGGTTACGGTTTGACTCTCCATGCCCGATATCTCGCTGATGTTAACAATCTTGCGAGAGCCATCGACGAAACGGGCCAGTTGAAGCACCAGGTGGATGGCGGAGGCGATCTGCTCTCGGATGGCCCGGACGGGCAGATCAAAGCCGGCCATGAGAACCAGGTTCTCCACGCGCGCCAGGGCATCGCGCGGCGAGTTCGCGTGGACAGTCGTCAGGGAGCCTTCATGGCCGGTGTTCATAGCCTGAAGCATGTCGAAAGATTCCGACCCTCGCACCTCGCCCACAATGATCCGGTCGGGACGCATGCGGAGGGCGTTGCGCACCAAGTCCCGCTGGGTCACCGCATTGCGCCCCTCCAGGTTGGGCGGTCGTGCCTCAAGCCTCACCACGTGGGGCTGCTGAAGCTTGAGCTCGTTGGGGTCCTCGATGGTCACGACGCGCTCGCTCTCAGGGATGAAAGCGGAAAGGGCGTTGAGTAGGGTGGTCTTGCCGGTGGCGGCGCCGCCGGAGATGAGGATGCTCAGCCGTCCCCGCACGCAGGCTCGGAGGAACTGGGCCATCTCATCGGTGAAAGTTCCTACCTCTATAAGGTCAGTTACTTTGTACCTGTCGGCGCGAAACTTGCGGATACTGATGGTAGGGCTGTCAGGGGCCACCGGCGGAATGATTATGTTGACACGGGAACCATCGGCGAGGCGTGCATCCACGTAGGGCGACGCCTCGTCCACCCTCCGCCCGAGGGGGGCGATGATCCTCTCTGCTATCCGCATGATGTGGTTGAAGTCGCGAAACTGGACATCGCTGCGGTAGATGATACCTTCACGCTCGAAGTACACGATGTCAGGGGCATTGACTAGGACTTCGGAGACGGAGGGGTCATTCACCAGAGGCTCGATAGGACCGAGGCCTAGCACCTCATCGGCCACGTGGGCTGCCAGTTCGTCTCGCTCCAGCCCGACCACGGTGGGCGCTAGTTCGCCTATGGTCGCCCTGGCAGTTGCCTCCACCGCCTCGCGAGCCTCCTCTCGCCCGAGAGCCTGTATCTTGGCGGAGTCCAGGTCGTCGATGAGCCTCTCGTGGATGCGGGCGACCAGATCCCACTGAG
>Ga0209979_1003378_pt1 | contig 14152 bp, 10 predicted proteins | sample AnhtaG_FD_183114 | JGI IMG/M metagenome (GOLD analysis project Ga0209979, IMG submission 183114) | Deep subsurface microbial communities from Anholt, Denmark to uncover new lineages of life (NeLLi) - Anholt_01485 metaG (SPAdes) (version 2) | ecosystem: Environmental > Aquatic > Marine > Oceanic...
AACCCGCGACCCGGGCCGCGACGCAACCCGGTAGTCCGCGGCCGTCGATCCGGCTGACGCGGATCTTCACGTTTTCCTGACGCGATGCTCCGCCCGACGACGCGACCGCTGGCGCCCGATGCCCATCCCCTGCTCAACAAGGGCTACATGGTGCCCACACCCTCGATAGGCGCGATGTACATGCGCATTCTCCGGTGCGTCAGACACGGCGTATCAGGGGCGATCATCTATGGCCATACGAGATGGGGCAAGACATACGCGATCCGCTATTGCGTTCGCCTGCTTCGCGAGGAACTGCCCCGTTCCGCCATCCTTCATGTCGGCATGCCGCAAAATCCGTCCCGCTCGGAAGGCCTCTTCTTCGGCATGCTGCTGGCAGCCGCGAGGCATGATCGGCCTGACAGCGGCTCGGCCTTGCAGCGGCGCTTCCGTCTGTATAACAGGCTGGCCGAAATGGTGGAGCGCGTGTCTGGCAAATCGCTGATCGTATTTGTCGATGAAGCACAGCGTCTCGAGATTGAACACTACGAATGGCTGCGCGATGTGCAGGACGAGCTGGAACGTCGCGGCGTCCGGATGTATACGTTTCTGATCGGTCAGCCGGGCATCCTGAACCGCAAGACGTCGTTCAGACAAAGCATCGATACCTCACAGATCGTGTCGCGCTTCATGATTGAGGAAATGCGTTTCGAGGGATTCCGTTCGGCCGCAGACCTGGAGGTGCCGCTTAGCGCGTACGACGAGTCGGTTTTTCCGGAAGGAAGCGACTGGACCTTTACGCGTTTCTTCTTCCAGCGGGCATATGACGCAGGATTCCGGCTCGGCGGGCAGAATGAGCTGGTGTGGGACGCATTCAGCGAGGCGCATCGGCGTGCACGCTTCGACTTCACGATGGAACTTCCGATGGAGTTTGTCGCGCGTGCCGTGGAATTCGCGCTGGGCGAGAACATGCTGCATGATGCGCCGGATTTTGCGCTCAGCCCGGCATTGTGGGCACAGGCGGTTGACGAATCGGATTACATCGCAGCGCTCGAAGATCTGCGTATCGTCTTTGTCGACGACGTCCCTGGTGGATCATGAGACGCCGCTTCGACATCCTGCTTCCTCTCGCCGACGACGCACCGATGGGTGAATCCTGCTGGCGCGACGACTGGAATGTACCCGGGCAGTCAGCGTTCATGCTGCTTGCCAAGTTCCAGCAACTCAATGCTATGTCGTGTACCTCACTGGCAAAGGCGTTCCTGCGCAAACCGGGCCCGTGGGCGCTACAGCGGGACATCGATTTGCGCGATGCGCGGCAGTTCGACCTGCTCCGCATGACGTACCTGCTACACATGTCGCTGCCCGATGTCGCCGCCGCCTTTCTGGCGCCCTGGGATCTGTCCGAAGTCGAAAGTGATCCGACGCTACGCTGGTGTTCGCAGTGTGCGGGGCGGGGCGTTCACCTCACAGCATTCCAGTTTGCAGGCTGCGACACGTGTCCGGTTCACGCTTGCAAACTTCGCGACCGCTGTGCGCAATGCGGTCGGACGATGGTCGCCTATCGGCTGCGGGCTGGTATTTTCCGCTCGCCGTTCAGTTGTCCGGCATGCGGGCATGACTGGGCGCCAGCGCTTCGTAGCACTGACGATCGCGCACTGCGGTTATCTTCCGTCTACCGGTATACCGTGGCGCAGAGTTTAGCCCGTGGCTGGTTTGGGCGCAGAGCGCCCAATGTTCGGCGACTTCTGCGTCCGCCCGACCTGACCGGGGAGCAGGTGACCTGGCTGGGTTCGGCACCGCGCCGGGGGAGCGGTACCGATGTGGCGAAAGCTTCCAGCCAATGGCTTGCACGGGGGCATACTGATGGCGATCAGTGGGGGATGGTTTTTCACCGCGACAGTAGTCATGCGGTTCGAGGACCGGATGATGCGTTGCGAGCAAACCCTGCAACGCAGTTCCCCGCACCCGGGGGGAAGAGCGGCGACGACATGCTGACGGATTCCGTCGCATGCTACAAGGCGATCAAACGATACGTCCTGCGTTGCATCGGGAGCAGGCATCGCGCCTGCGTCGTCACCGCAGCCTCGCACCTGACGTGGCGACTCGATGCGCTCACAACGACGCCTTTCTGTCCGGTAGCACAAGCGGTCCTCCGGTGGCGCACCAAATGGGAGGGTGTCGGTGTGCCGTCCCATCTGCTGGTCAAAGGGGACCATGGATTCCTCGGGATCCTTGTCTGGCTTTCGCTGTTTGCGCCAGTGGGTCTCCCGCAGTGGAGCAGGGCGACTGACCGCTGGGTGATCCTGCACATATTCGCTCAGGCGTGTCTCGACAGCTTTGATCGCTATCTGCAGGAAGCGGTGGATGCGACCGTCAGATCGGCGCCCGTATGGATGCCGTTTCCCGTCGTGGACTTTCCGGAACGTTCATGGGCGGTGCTGGACGGAGATCCGGAGCGATGCCTGGTTCGCCTGCTGATTGCTCCGGCTCCGGCCCGTCGTGCTGCACAAAAGGGAGAACTGCAGATCAGCGGCAAACACTTCCAGCAGCATTGTGGCAACCTGAACCGGAATGCCGCGCCGGCCGACCGGCCGATGGTACGTGCGGGGCGCAGACGCGCGATGAATTACGACGGTGCCCGCAAATCGACTGACCCGTTGACCATAGATCATAAAGGAAACATCGGTGTGACGGCGATGGTGCTGGCGGTCCTTGCCGCATCAGATGCCGCATAGGCGTGCTGTGCACGCCGCTTAGGTGCGGTCCAGCCAGGGACGAAACGGCAAATGCAAGGATACACTCCCACGATCCGTCGCAGCGCGAGTACGCGAAACTGTTCGGGCCAACCGGCCGCCAGCTGGCATGCCGCCTCCTGCGTCCGTAGCAGTCGGATGCGGTGTCGCGCCACGCGTGGACCGCTTTAAATGTTTCACAACTTCGCTATTAAAACCGTCACTGCAACGGCGTGCCGGCCCGACATTTCGAATTTTCGTCGGTGAAACATTTAAAGTGGCCTGCGGTTGCGCGCCGGTCAAAGTACCCCGCGAAGGCGCTTCGGGCAATGCAAGCGGTGCGTTTGGGCAACTGCTGCAGCGTTATCCGGAAATTGGTCGTTGGCTCGAGCGGGAGGATTGCAGAGCGAAGTCGGCCGCACGCAGAGTTGGCTGAAGTGCATCGTCAACTATGGCGCTTGCACGGCGCGTTCATTGACCAGTGTCGGAAGGCGGCCATTCAGGCAAGTGAGTAGCCGTTCAACCAGAAGCACCTGGTTGAGCGGACACTCGCAAGTTGCACCCGCTAGCTGGCCAACGGAGCTTCGACGCAGTAGCACGAGCTGTCGGCGCGGGGCAAATCGCTCTCCCATGGAGTGAAGAGCCTGAAACCCTACGAAAGCCCGCGACGCGACCGTATGAAGCCGTCGAATTTGACGGACACAAGATGGATGTGCGTCTGACGCTACGTATCGATGCCCCGTTCGGCTTTGAGACGCTGCTCGGGTATTGTCAACATGTTGACAATACCCTCTTTAGAACATATGCCGGATGCCCAGACGCGCCATGATCTGATTCGTCGTCGAGGACGGCGCATCGGCGCCTGTGATGTACGCAGTATTGAGCGGCGCCGCGCTCGCTGCGGCTCCCGACACGTGCTGGTACATGCCCTGCACGTAGACGTCGGTCCGGCTCGACAGCTTGTAGTCGCCCATCAGGCCGACCTGTTGCCACTTCGGCTTCGAGTTACCCGCTGTGCTGTCAAAGTGACCGATCGTGTAGTTGTACATCGCACCGGCGAAGATGCTCGGGGTGAACTGGTACTTGACGTTCAGTTCGAAGTTATCGAACTTCAGCGAACTCGCCTCATTGGCAAAATTGCCGACGTAGACCGATCCTGTCGCGTTCGTCAGGTCGGTGTGCGAGTAGACGAAGCCGACAATCGCTGCTTCGGCGATCGTGTAATTGATGCCTGCGCCCCACACTCGCTCACGCCCCGCGAAGAACGCAGTATCGTCGGCGGCCAGCGATCCGGTATTCGTTCCGCCCGGGTTGTTGATCTGCATGTAGGCTGCGGCGATCGCGACCGGCCCACCGACGTATTGAGTACCGACGCTATACGAGCGGTTGTTCGCAAAGCCGCCGGCCTGGTTGCTGAATCCATACAGGCCGCCAAACGAAAAGCCGCCATACGTGTTGCTGGCGAACTTCACGGAGTTGTTCAGACGGAACGAATTGTCGGTGTTGTCGTTGTCGAACGGGTGTGACAGCAGGTAGCCGGCCCAGTTGCCGTTGGCTGTGAGCGGCGCAAGATAGTCCACCACCGAATCGTATTGCCGCCCGAGAGTCACCGTGCCGAGGGTCGCCGACTGCATGCCGACCCAGGCCTGGCGACCAAACATCCGATGTGCCTGGCCCAGTGCCCCCGAATTGACATCAAAGCCATTTTCCAACTGGAAGACCGCCTTGAGTCCGCCGCCAAGATCTTCCGTGCCCCGCAGACCCCAGCGGCTACCCTGCGCGAAGCCGCTTTGCATTTCCACGTTGCTATGGCCGCCTACGCTGTTCGTGTAGTTCAGGCCTTCGTCGATGAGGCCATACAGCGTTACGCTGCTTTGCGCCAATGCGTGGAGCGGAAACACGACCGCGCCCAACGAAGCGCCTGCGACAAGCAATCTTTTCATATTAGTCAATCCTGAGAGTGTGAACATATCCGTGCTGTGCCGCGCATATTGCGTTGTCTAGATACGGGGCCGACAACAGGCAGGCACAGGGCGAGCACACTTTAGGGCAGCAGAAAAGCCGTTCCGGTGCAATTCTGTATTGACCAAAAGATGTTGCAGTCACCCAACTCGCATCTTGCGATGAGAGTCCGATTCGTGGATCGATATGTCGGGTTGCCGATAACGGGCCACGGTGAAGTCGACGAAGCTGCGTACGCACCGTGTCATATAGCGTTTTCCTGAATAAAGCATCCACACGGTGCGCTCGTCGCCTTCGACATCAAAGCCACCAAGCACGGGCTGCAGTGAACCGTCCTGCAGTTCGGAAAGGATCAGGGATCTGGGCAGGCGTGCAATCCCGAGGCCTGCCACGACGGCCCGCTTCACGGCAACCAAATTCGACGAGCTGAAGATGGGGCGGAGCGCGACGCGATGTGAACCGTGAGCGTCGCAGAACTCCCAGTAACGGCCGAGCATGTCCGATGCGAGCAGCACATCGTGACTGGACAGATCCTGCGGGATGAGGGGCGGACCGCGTCTTGTCAGATAGTCCGGCGACGCGACGATCACGTCCCGGACCGGTGTCAGCGACCGGCATACAAGTGACGAATCGCGCAAGCGACGTTCCGCGCTGAACCACACGTCGTAGTCGTTGACGATGAATTCCTGGGCGCCTTCGATGACGGTCAATTCGAAGCTGACACGTGGCTCGATCAAATGATACGCAGCTACCAGTTCACCAAGGTCCGTTGCTGCGAAGGACTCGGGTGCCGCAATCTTGAGTGAGCCAATCGACTCATGCGTTACGGACGAGATATTTCCTTCCAGCAGGTCTAGCTGGTTGAGCAGTTCGGCACACCCCTGCCAGTACGCGTGTCCTGCGTCGGTTAGCGATACGTGCCGCGTTGTACGGTTAAGCAGGCGCACATTGAGGTAGGCTTCCAGCGTGGCAATGCCCCGTGTCACCACCGCACTTGAGACGCCAAGCTGTTTTGCGGCGACGGAGAAGCTCAGCGCCTCGGCAACCTTGGTGAACATACGCATTGTGGCAAGCTGGTTCATGGCGACTGGGGGAAAATGTCGCATGAGATTGGCATTTGCACGATGACGGGACTCTGACGAGCAGGTGACCGTTTCGTCATGTTGCACCGGTCTGCATACGTGGCCGATTTCAGAAATCGATGCGCCGCAGTGACGCCAGGCCAGCCCGGTCTGCGTCCGGCAATCTGGCCACGGAGTTGTGATGACCGGACATAGCTTTTCTGGACGGTGCGGTTCCAGAAAGCAGAGGAAGGAGAACCTTGACCTTCCCCTCATGGAAAGGTTTACTGTTCCTTCTGTCATCTCATGATTGAGGCGGGCAGCATGAAAAAGTCGTCCAGATTGCAGGCCCCGGAAACGCACGGTGCGCACCACGTGCATGATTTGCATCCGGAAATGGAGCATCGCCAACATCACGACGCACATCACCACGATGCCGGTTCAGACGCCGAGCCACGGGCGACAGTGCAGGGGCAGCGAGTCGATCCGGCCAGTGTCGAATACACGTGCCCGATGCACCCACAGGTGCGTCAATTGGGGCCCGGGAATTGCACGATTTGCGGCATGTCCCTCGAACCGGTCGCCGTTACGGCGGACGCCCAGGAAAGCCACGAACTCCGCGACTTCACGAGACGCTTCTGGATTGGCGTAATCTTGACCGTGCCCGTCGTGATTCTGGAAATGGGCACTCATCTGCTCAGGCTCGACCGTCTCGTTGCGCCACAGGTATCGAACTGGCTGCAACTCATGCTGGCAACCCCGGTGGTTCTCTGGTCTGGCTGGCCTTTTTTTCTGCGCGCCGTGACGTCTGTTGTGAACCGCAGTCTGAACATGTTCACACTGATTGCGCTTGGTACCGGGGTGGCCTGGTCATACAGTGTCGTGGCGACTGTGGCGCCACAGCTATTTCCGATGGCCTTTCGTACGAGCGGGGCAGCGGCCGTGTACTTTGAGGCCGCGGCGGTCATTACCGTGCTTGTGCTGGTGGGCCAGTTGCTCGAGTTGCGCGCACGCGAGCGGACATCCGGCGCGATCAAGGCGCTGCTGAATCTCGCTCCCAAGAGGGGCACTAGAGTCGGTCCCGATGGAACAGACGAAACGGTTGCCCTGGAATCGGTGCAGGTTGGTGATCTGCTTCGCGTCCGGCCGGGTGAGAAAGTGCCGGTGGATGGCGTTGTCACCGAGGGGCGATGCACCGTCGACGAATCGATGGTGACAGGTGAACCGATTCCCGTAGCCAAGGCGCCTGGATCGAAGGTCACTGCCGGCACCTTGAACCAGACGGGCAGTTTCGTCATGCAGGCGGAAAGAGTCGGTGCCGATACGCTGCTTGCACAGATTGTCCAGATGGTCGCGTCAGCACAGCGAACCCGGGCGCCCATCCAGCGCCTGGCGGATCAGGTGGCTGGCTGGTTCGTGCCAGGCGTAATTCTCGTGGCACTTGCTGCGTTTATCGCGTGGTTTGGATGGGGGCCCAGCCCCGCGCTGTCCTACGCCATCATTGCAGCCGTTGCAGTATTGATCATCGCGTGTCCTTGCGCCTTGGGCCTCGCGACTCCCATGTCCATCATGGTCGGCGTCGGTCGCGCGGCCCAGCGCGGCGTGCTGATCCGGAATGCCGAAGCGCTTGAGCAGATGCAGAAGGTCGACACGCTCTTGGTCGACAAAACCGGCACCCTGACCGAAGGCCGCCCCAAGGTCGTGGCCGTTCAGCCAGACGGGACGCGGGATGAAGGCGAGCTTTTGCAGCTGTTGGCGAGCGTGGAACGCGCCAGCGAACACCCACTGGCGGCAGCTATTGTCTCGGCGGCACAGGAAAGAGGCCTGGCGCTGCTGCCGGCAACGGATTTTGATTCTCCCGTTGGCAAGGGTGTTCTCGGGACTGTCGACGGCAGGAAGATTGTCTGCGGCAGCGCAAAATTTCTCCTCGAACAACACGTCGTAATTCCATCCGGTGAACCAGGTGAGACGCTTCGGTCTGAAGGCGCGACGGTCATTTATATTGGCGTCGACGGGCGTTATGCTGGCCTTGCGGGAATCGCGGATCCCGTAAAGGAATCGACGCCGGAGGCAATCCGCGCGCTACATCGCGAAGGAATCAGAATCATCATGCTGACCGGTGACAACAAGGTGACCGCGGAGGCTGTTGCACGAAAACTCGGCATTGACGAAGTCGTCGCGGAAGTGTTGCCGCACGACAAAGGGGCTGTTGTTGAGCGCCTTCAGGCGCAGGGGCGGGTAGTGGCAATGGCCGGAGACGGCGTCAACGACGCACCTGCGCTCGCTGCGGCAAACGTTGGCATTGCGATGGGAACAGGAACTGACATTGCGATGGAAAGCGCTGGAATTACCTTGCTTAAGGGCGATCTGTTGGGCATCGTGCGCGCGAGACGAGCTTCGAAGGCAACGATGCGCAATATCAGGGAGAACCTGTTTTTTGCCTTCGTCTACAACGCGGTTGGTGTGCCGATTGCGGCTGGCGTGCTCTACCCGTTCTTCGGTATCCTGCTGTCGCCCGTCATTGCAGCTGCTGCGATGGCGCTGTCCTCCGTAAGTGTGGTTGCCAATGCCCTTCGGCTGCGGGCAGTTCAGATTGACCGGTAGCTCCCATGCCGGAAAGCATGACGTGCGACGGCCCCGAACTTGTGTCAGGCAAATTCAGGGTCGTGATTGTTTAGGATCGGGACGGAGCGGGGAGCAGGGCGCCGCGGAGAGCGATTGTTTTTCACAGTTTGCGCTGCAACGCTGTCATGCGTGCAGCACATGCGGAAAATAGAGGGTGAAGGTTGTTCGCTGGCCATCACTCACGACATCCACCTTGCCCCGATGCAGTTCCATGATCGATTTCACGATAGCGAGGCCCAGGCCCGAATTCTTGGCCGCGCCATGCCGTGACGCGTCGACGCGGTAGAACCGTTCAAATATCTTCTCGATGTGCTCCGGTGCTATCGGCTCTCCCCGATTGGTGACCTCGATAATCGCGAACTGTGGCGAGTCAAACGCGAATAGCTCGACGGCGGATCCAACGGTCGCATGGGCAAGGGCATTCGACATCAGGTTGCCGACGGCGCGCCGGAACATCGTTGAATCGGCAAGGATCTTCACATTCCCTTCAACTGCAATGCGTACACCATTTTCCTCAGCTGGTCCCTGAAAGTAGGATGCCAGCCGGCGGAACTCGCTTTCAGTATCGAGATCGGCGAACTTGATGTGTTGCGTCGCGTTGTCCGTGCGCGCGAGGAACAGCATGTTTTCGATCATACGCTGGAGCCGCTCGCACTCTTCGATATTCGAGTCGATGAGCACTTCGTATTCCTCGTTCGTTCTCGCTCGGGACAGTGTGATCTGCGACGAACTGATGACGTTGGCAAGCGGGGTGCGCATGTCGTGCGCCAGATCGGAGGAAAACTGCGAGAGACGGACAAACGCACGCTCGAGCCGGTCGAGCATGCGATTGACCGAGACTGCAATTTCCTGAAGCTCGATAGGCCCTCCCCTGAGGTTCAGCCGTTCGCTCAGATTGTGCGCCTCGATACGGGAGGTCTGACGTCCGATACTCTTTACGGGGACAAGTCCGCGCCGGGCGACAGCGTAGCCCAATGTGCCCACCAGTGCGGCGCCGACGGCCGCTGCCAGCCAGATGTCGATCCGGTAACTTTTGAGCAGCGAATGCCGGTCATTAGCGGACCTGACGAGCAAAACCCGAACCGGCTCGCCGGACGGCAGTTTCTCTTCGGCAAAGATACAGCGGGACCGGCCGATGCCGAAGGGTTCGCACGTGTATGGCTCCAGCGGCGTGGGATTTCTTGCAGCGAGGGACGACAGGTCGACTGACGATTTGTCTGAGTGCTGGACCAGGGCAGCGCCCCGCCGGTCGAAGATCGCAAGATAGACGCCGGGATGTGAAAGCAACACTTCGTGGAACATGTCCGCGTTAGCCCGCACCGCCTCGTTCGAACCGGAATCGCGGGCCATCTGCAGAAACTGGTTCAGCTTGCCGCCAATTTCAATGTCGTCGCGCCGCTGCAGTTCAGTCGACAGCGAGTCGTACAGGAAGGTTCCCATCATGGCGAAGACCACAATGGCGACTGTCGAGAACGCGGCCGTAAGACGCCTGAGTAGTGAATACGTGGAACTAGCTGTCATGACTGATCGTCAAGCACGTAACCCATTCCCCGAACCGTGCGCAACAGCTTTCTGTCGAACGAATTGTCGATTTTCGAACGTAGTCGCTTGATGGCCACATCAACCACGTTGGTGTCGCTGTCGAAATTCATGTCCCAGATTTGCGAAGTGATGAACGTTCGCGTCAACACCTCTCCCTGGCGCTCAGCTAACAGTTGCAGCAACGAGAACTCCTGTGCGGTCAGATCGATGCGGGTGTTTGCGCGCCGCACACGCCGCTTGATAAGGTCAATTTCCAGATCGGCGATAACCAGCATATCCCGTACCCCACGCGGCGAGCGCCGCAGCAGGGACCGGATGCGCGCGAGGAACTCGGCGTAGGCGAAGGGCTTGGCCAGGTAGTCATCGGCGCCTAGTTCGAGGCCTTCGACCTTGTCTTCGACCGTGTCCCGGGCCGTGAGTAGAAGAACAGGGGTCTGCTTCTGTTCCCGGAGACGTTTTAGCACCTCGAAGCCGTCGAGTCCCGGTAGCATCACGTCGAGCACAATCAGATCGAACTCCTCGTGCAGCGCGAGAAAAAGTCCGTCCTTGCCGTTGTCAGCTGTATCGACGGTATAGCTTGCCTCCATCAGCCCCTTCCTGAGGTAGGAGGCCATCTTTGGCTCGTCTTCGACTATGAGTATCCGCATAAAAAAGTGATTGACGTTATATAGCGGGCGAAGCCGAACGAGTCTGACCACGCCAGACTAGCGCGCCGATCGGGTCCCCAGGATGACGGCAAAATGACATTTTTTTCATCTTGGGCATGTCTGAAAAAATGGTCATTTTGCCGCCATCTCATCGTCACTCGCCCGCAGATAAGCTTCGGGCCGTGGTCGTGCATGGATGTATGCCGAAAAAGCCTGTCGCTCGCCCGCAAAGTTAGCTCCGCCAGTATACGGCGGGTGCGCCCGCATGCTTACAGTCGTCTTAAATCGCCTGCTAGACTCCGTCACCATGTCGTACTGGCGCAAACTCTTCGTTATCGTGCTGCTGCTCCTGAGCCTTCCGGTTCAGTTGTTCACGGCCATCTCCATGCAGTGCGGATCGCCGCATGCTGCAGGACACGTGGCATCGGTGCAACGCGCAGATATGGTCGGGGTGGGGCAGGTGCATCCTCAACTGCGGACGGCGAGTGTCAGTGATATCGCTCCTGAGCACCACCACGGTGACGTGCGCTGCCCCGATGCCTGTTCGACATGCGTGTCCTGCTGTCCCGGTGCAGGAGCGCCATTGTCCGCGCCCGTGCATGAATCGGTCGACACAATTCGCGCGTCCGCACCGCGACCTGCCCCTGCGGAGCCGATCCGGTTTCTGACTGATGGCATTGAACGTCCCCCACGTATTTCCCTTGCCTGATCAGACCGCTGCGGCTGCGCGCCGTGACGTTTCCGATTCGTGCCGGTGATCTCGGATCGACTGGCCAACCAGTTTAATGACAAGGAGAAAGATTCAATGCGAAGGTTTTCTGTGGCGCTGCTGGGCGTGGCGGCAGCTTTGCCGATGATTGCGCATGCAGCGCCACCACCAGCAGATCCGGCGGATCCCGCTGCGTCGGTGGGGGCTGCGTCGGACGTCCCGTCCGCATTTGCCGACTACGTGCCATATCAGGACAAGGGGCCAGGTTCATGGCGCGATCTGAATAAGGCGGTCGTGAGTGCCTCTGGCATGGCCGGTATGAATCACGGTCAGATGCCTGCCGGCGGAGTGACCACCAGCACGAAAGAACATTCAACAGAACGCGGGGGAGTATCCAGATGACCCGGTATCTCGGCACAACGAGCCGATTGGTCACGGCTGCTGGCGTGATAGTGATTCTTGCAGGCTGTACGACCTTTTCGAAGGACGGCGGCTTCAACACCGTTTCCACGACCGCCTCCGAGCGTCTTGGGAAAGACGCCGTACTGGTGAAGACCGACGAAGACAGGGACACGGTTGCAAAACGTACTCAGGAACTGCTTTCCAGGCCGCTTGGCATGGACGACGCCGTGCAAATCGCTTTGCTGAACAACCGAGGCCTGCAGGCCTCATACGGCGAACTCGGCATCTCCGAGGCGGACCTTGTGCAAGCGGGACGACTACCCAACCCAGGTTTCATGTTCAGTCGCACCCATGGGAGCAACGATCTGAGCATCAGTCGCACCTTCACGCTCGGCTTGTTGAATGTCCTGACGCTGCCGCTGGCGACGCGTATCGAGAGCCGCCGCTTCGAGCAGACCAAGCTCCTGGCCGCAGACGCGATGCTCAAGGTGGCCGCTGACGCGCGACGGGCCTATGTCAGCGCGGTCGCCGCCGAGCAGGTCTCGGCATATGCCGAGCAGGTCAAGGATTCGGCAGAGGCCGGTGCCGAAATCTCGCTACGGATGCAGCAGGCCGGCAACTTCAGCAAGCTCGACTACGCGCGTGAGCAGGCTTTCTATGCAGACGCCGTGGCGCAGCTGGCGAAAACGCGGCAGCAGTCCGTGTCGGCTCGGGAGAAACTTACTCGTGCAATGGGCGTGTGGGGTGCCGGGACGCAATACAAGCTGCCCGAGCGCCTGCCGGATCTTCCCAAGACCAGGCCTGAGCTGAACGACCTTGAGAGCTTTGCGATGCAGAACCGGCTGGACATCCAGGCGGCGAAGCTGCAGACGCAGAGTGTCGCAAGCTCGTTGGGTCTCAGCAAGGCGACGCGCTTCATCAACGCGCTGGACGTCGGGTATCAGAACAATTTCACGACCGCCGACGGCCATGAACAGGGCTATGAAATCAGCGTCGAGATTCCCATTTTTAACTGGGGCGGCTCAAAGGTTGCGCGCGCCGAAGCGATTTACATGCAATCGGTCAATCGCGTTGCCGAGACGGCGATTAACGCAAGGTCCGAGGTTCGCGAATCGTACTCGGCCTATGTCACCGACTACGACGTGGCGAAGCACTACCGCGACGAAGTCGTACCCATCCGCAAAACGATTTCCGACGAGCTGCTGCTTCGCTACAACGGCATGCTCGCGAGCGTGTTCGAACTGCTCGCCGATTCGCGCGACCAGGTTGGCGCGGTGAACAGCTATATCGACGCGCTGAAGGACTACTGGCTCGCGGAAACCGACCTGCAACAGGCAGTTGGTGGCCGTATACCGCCACTTGCGGTGGCTTCAGCGCCATCCGCACCCACGACGCAACCGGCGTCGCCTACAGATTCCGAAGGTAAATGAAATGGTGTCACGTCGAAAATTTCTTGGCGGCTCGGGGGCCGCGTTGCTGGGGGCGGCTCTCGTCAGCAAGGCTGGTGCTGCGTCACTGCCCGAGGCGCCTACGATGGCCAAGGCCACGATGCAACCCCCACTCGCGCCTCCCAATGGCCGTCCCTACACGCCCGTCGCCACGCTGAATGGCTGGTCGCTGCCGTGGCGCATGAAGAACGGCTGGAAGGAGTTTCACCTGATTGCCGAGCCGGTAGTGCGCGAAATGGCGCCGGGCATGAACGCGAACCTCTGGGGCTATAACGGCCAGGCGCCTGGCCCAACCATCGAGGCAGTGGAAGGCGATAAGGTCCGTATTTTCGTGACCAACAAACTCCCGGAACACACCACCGTTCACTGGCACGGAATGCTGTTGCCGTCCGGCATGGATGGCGTCGGTGGCCTCACGCAGCCGCACATCCCTCCGGGCAAGACGTTCGTCTACGAATTCGAGCTTGAGAAGCACGGCACCTTTATGTATCACCCGCACGCCGACGAAATGGTGCAGATGGCGATGGGGATGATGGGCACGTTCATCGTCCATCCGAAGGACCCGGGTGTGATGCAGGTCGACCGTGACTTCGTGTTCATCATGTCCGCGTATGACATCGACCCGGGCAGCTTCACGCCGCGCGTCAATGAGATGACCGACTTCAACATGTGGACGTGGAATTCGCGTGTCTTCCCGGGCATCGACCCATTGCCGGTACGCGCTGGGGACCGTGTGCGGATCCGCTTCGGCAACCTGACGATGACGAATCACCCCATCCATCTGCACGGCTATCACTTCGAGGTTGCAGGCACCGATGGTGGATGGATTCCACCGGCTGCGCGCTGGCCGGAGGTGACCGCAGACGTTGCGGTCGGGCAGATGCGCGCCATCGAATTCACGGCAAACCGGCCCGGCGACTGGGCGTTTCACTGCCACAAGTCCCACCACACGATGAATGCGATGGGGCACTCCGTACCGAACCTCATTGGCGTGCCGCAGAAGGACCTCGCGAAACGCATCAACAAGCTCGTGCCTGACTAC
>Ga0209979_1003379_pt1 | contig 14143 bp, 11 predicted proteins | sample AnhtaG_FD_183114 | JGI IMG/M metagenome (GOLD analysis project Ga0209979, IMG submission 183114) | Deep subsurface microbial communities from Anholt, Denmark to uncover new lineages of life (NeLLi) - Anholt_01485 metaG (SPAdes) (version 2) | ecosystem: Environmental > Aquatic > Marine > Oceanic...
TTCGATACAGCCATTGGCGTTCTCTTTGTGGGCGCCTTCGCCCTGGGCATCCTGATCATCAGCCGCCAGGAGGGCTACATCGTTGACCTCTTCAGCTTCATCTTCGGCAATGTGCTGGGCGTAGGCCAGGACGATCTCCTCCTCATTGCCGCCGTCGGAGCGGCGGTACTGGTGCTGGTGGCCCTCTTCTACAAGGAGCTCTTGTTCACCGCCTACGACCCGACCATGGCCGCCGCCGCCGGTCTGCCGGTGGCGGCTATGCAGTATGGGCTGCTGGGCCTTATCGCCCTCACCATTGTCATCTCTCTCAAGGCAGTGGGCATCGTACTGGTGGTCGCCATGCTGGTGACCCCGGCTGCCACCGCCCAGCTCTTGGTACAACGCCTCCACTTGATAATGGCGGTGGGCGCCGGCGTAGGGGTTGTGTCGTCCCTGGTTGGCCTCTACCTTTCCTATCACGCCGATGTCGCCGCCAGCGCCGCCGTCGTGCTGACGGCAACCGTGCTTTTCCTGATGGCCTTTCTCTTCTCACCGCGGCGCGGGATCTTCGGCCTGCGGCGGCCGTCGATCCTGACGGAGGCCGGAGAAGGCTACGGCAGCCCTAGGTAAGAAAAAGCGCGACGGGTCGAGGACACGCTTCCCGTGATGTGACTCCCCCCAGAGGTGAGGGGACATCCCCTTGCTACTACCCCCTGATTGGCGTAGGCTGTTGACTCGGTGGTGGTCTGGCTTGTAATAGAGCCAAGGACAGGAGGTAGAGAGGTCATGGCAGAGAATGTGACTATCCAACCCGGTTGGCAACTGAGTGGAGTGTGGTACGAGGGTTGCGCCTCGGAGGGGCACTGCCCACTCTACTTCGGACGCGATATGGAGCACCCTTGCCGCAACTTCGCCGTTTATGACATCAAGGAAGGGCAGGTAAACGGCGTCGACATGGCCGGAATTCAGGTTATCAGCGTGGCGGACATCCTCTCGAGAAGGGCCGCCGACTTGCTTGTCTCGGGCACGGCGGCCGCCATCTACATCAGCGACAACGCCACCGAGGAGCAAAGACGGATCCTGGAGTCGTTCGTCGCAGCCAATCTGCCACTGCCGGTCAGAGAGTGCCGCGCCATCAAGTTCGTTCCCATCAGCGTTTCGGTAGAAGGCAGGACCTATCATGTCACGATGCCTTTCGGTGAGCTGAAAGGTTCACTAACGGTGGGTAGCGACGGTGGCCCCCAGCGCATTGAAAACCATTTCATCGCCTTCCTCCGCAACTTCAACATCGCCAACACGGAACTGTGGAGGTACAACGACCTGGGAAGAAACTGGGAGTACCACAACCGCAGCGGCACCGTGGCCGACTTCGTGATAGGAAGGTAGCGGACCACGGTCCGGGAGGAGCGAGCACGGCCATTGCCGCATAGTCTCGCGCCGCTTGTGGCCGCAGCCTGTTTCCATAAGCAACCGCCAGCCCTAAGATAAGAGAGGGGGTGGCCACTGTGAGTGACAAGAGTTCTTCGACCGATAAGACGCCAGCTCCTGCCATTGACCGCAAAGAGCGGCTGAAGATACCGCCTCAAGAGATCCCCAAACAGGACCCTAAGGAGCGAATCAAGAACTGGGACGAAGTCTACCTCGACTTAGACATAGAGACCGCGCGGCGGGAGGCTTCTCGCTGCATCCAATGTCCTGCTGCCGCCTGTACCAAGGCCTGCCCTCTCCACAACGACATCGTAGGAGCATTCGCTCTGCTAGAGCAGGGCGACATCATCGGCGCAGCCAACAAGTTCCGCGAGACCAGCCCCATGCCTGAGATGTGCGGCCGTCTCTGTCCCCACGAGCAACTGTGCGAGGGCGCCTGTGTGGTGGGGAAGAAGGCGAAGCCTGGCGCCGTTGGCAGGCTAGAGTACTTCCTCGCCGACTATCAGCGAAAGCACGAGGGATGGCCCATCCCCGAGGTGGCTCCGCCCACCGGCAGGAAAGTGGCCGTGGTGGGCTCAGGCCCGGCCGGCCTGGTGGTGGCCGAGGAGCTCGCCAAGAGGGGCCACACGGCGGTGATTTACGAAGCGTGGCCTCTACCCGGCGGTCTCCTTCGCTACGGCATCCCCAGCTTCATAATCAGCAAGGCCGTGGTCGACGATAAGATTCAGATGCTGGAGAAGCTCGGAGTGACCTTCGTCACCAATACCCTTATCGGCAAGGACATCACCGTAGACAGCCTCCTCCGGTCTGACTACGATGCAGTGTTCCTCGGCTACGGCGCCGGTCAAGGCGTGAAGATGGGTGTCCCCGGGGAGGACCTCGACGGCATTATCATGGCCACTGACTTCCTGGTGCGGTCTAACGTGCCACCAGAGCATCTACCTCCCGACTGGCGCAGACCCGTCGATCCCGGCGACAAGGTGGTTGTTATCGGCGGCGGCAACACGGCCATGGACTGCCTCCGCTCGGCCTTGCGGCTAGGCGCTCGGGAAGTGACCTGCGTCTACCGCCGCACTGAGGTAGAGATGCCTGGGAACGTCAAGGAGAGAGAGAACGCCGTGGAGGAAGGCTCCAAGATCATGTACCTGGCGGCGCCCATCGAGTTCCTCGGCGACGATCACGGCCGCCTGCGGGTGGCCCGCTGCCAGCGCATGGAACTGGGCGAGCCCGATGAGAGCGGCCGTCGCAGGCCAGTGCCCATTCCCGGGTCCGAGTTCGAGATACCAGTCGACACGGTGGTTCTGGCCATCGGCTACCGCGTTGAACGCCTCATCCTTGAGGCGACCGACGGCCTGGAAGCCAACAGGAACGGAACGCTGATAATCGACCCGGAGACCGGCGCCACCAGCCGCCCCGGGGTGTTCTCCGGCGGTGACGCCGTGCGCGGCCCAGACTACGTCGTGGACGCCGTGGCCGATGCCAAGGTGGCAGCCGCAGCCATCGACGAGTACCTGCGTCGCAAGAGCCTAGGCGAGACTTAAGGCCACGACTGTCCCCATGTTACAATGGCGGAGCCATGGGGGTTCTCGCGTTCCGCCCGTCCCCCTGCCCGGCCTGCTGATGCAGAGGCGCGGAGAAGAGTAGGCCAACCTCATCCAGGGAAGGTGATAGCGATGAAGGTCGTTCCAGGCAGGTTCGTACTTGCTGCGACAGCGCTTGCGACGGTCTCGATCCTGGCGCTGGCGGGGGTATGGCTGCTCGGCGGTGACAACTTGGCCGGGGCCAACCCAGTCTACAATGTAGGCGTAGACCTCGACACCTCAGGGAACAGCGCGAACCAGGTGGGCAACACCGAGATTTGCCTGTCGAAGAGTGGCGGGGACAAGTTTGACGTCGACGTCTGGCTATCTACACTCTGGCCGGAAGAGACCCTCGGCAGGTTCGACTACTCGCTGAACTTCGATGACACCCGCCTCAAGATAAACACCCAGAACCACCTGATGCTGCTCACCTTGCAGGAGGGGAGCGTTGTGAGCGACACGAGCGAGGCAGTGCCCGACGTGACCTCGCCCCACTACGTGACAGCGAGCGACTACACGGCGCCCGAGGGCGACTACACGGCGCCCGAAACGGGCGTACATGGAGTGCTAGGCCGCTACGAGGTGGAGGTGCTGGCTGACGCTCCCTCCGGCCTCGTTTACCTGAGCCCGACAGATGTCGTCCTGCGCGACGGGACGGGCAGCCCCCTCACTGTCATGCATGTCCTGTCGGCGGTTGTCGCTGTAGGCGTCCCCTGTCCGACACCCGTGCCCTGGACACCCTCGCCGAGCCCTTCACCCAGCGCCTCCCCGAGCCCTTCGCCCAGCCCTCCACCCAGCCCTTCGCCTATGCCGATGCCAACACTGATGCCTTCCCCTGGTCCTGCGCCGACGCTAACCCCTGTACCCAGTCCGACCCCGGAAGCTGAGCCTTCTCCCATGCCAACGCCCACACCGACACCCGCGCCCGCCGCAGCCCGTGTTATTGCGCTTCCACCTACCGGGGCGGGCTCTGCATCAGGTAGCTCCTGGCCGTGGTGGTCGCTTGCAGTTGCAGGAGCCGTAGCTGGAGCGGGAGCTATGTTGCTGGCTTACCGAGGCCTAGGAGCAAAGCCACATTAGGAGACCACCTATAGCTGCTCCATGAAGCCAGCGATCTCCTGCACCTCCACCTTCTCCACCGCCATCTCCGGCGCGTAGACGATCTCGTCCGCCGCCCACGCCAGGGTCGGGCGCCGCTCGCGCCCGACGCCGATGATCCCCTGCAGGACGTTGTGGATGCTATCGTTGAGGCGGATGGCATTGGCCTTGATGGGTTCCGCCAGGCGGCCGTCACGGATGATGTAGGAATCGCCCACCACCGTACAGGTGAAGTCGCCCGCGCGCAGGCCATTCACGGGGTAGGTGTACCAGATACGGCCCAGGTATAGACCATCGCCCACCTGCTGCAGCAGCTCCTCCCGGCTGCGGTCGTCCCCTTCGACGATGACGTTGGTGGCGAAGATGCCCGGCTGGGCGTCGAAGTTGCGCCCACCGCCGCGAGCGAAGCGGAAGCCGTTGCGGGGCACCATGGCCGCTCGATAGTCGCCGGGGTCCACCCCCAGCTTCTCGCGAGCCTTGGGATCCCCCAGGATGCGCTGGCTCTCGTAGTGATTCGTCAGCAGGCCGGTGAGGACGCCATCGCGGATCAGCTCGGTCCGACCGGTGGGCAGCCCCTCGCAGGTGATGCCCTTGCTCCCCGCCAGCCCCGCTGCCGCGCCGTCGTCGTAGATGCTCAGCTTCTGAGAGGCGACCTGCTTGCCCAGCTTCCCCATGAAGGGGCTGGCGGCGGCATAGAAGGTGCCCAGGCTGACGCTGGGCATCACCAGGTACACCATCAGGTCCATCACCGCCTGCGGGCCGAAGACGACCCGATACTCGCCGTCCTTGACCCGCACGCCACCGATGGCCTGAACAGCGTTGCCGGCCGCCTCCCGCCCGGCCTCATCGCCGAAGGCCGCCAGGCGGGTGGCCGCCGCCCAGCCGCTGCCCTTGGAGCCTTCTCGCTCGACCATAGAGGTGACGAAGGAGAGGATGACGCTCGATTCGTCGGCCTGCACCTGGGGCATCGCGTAAGAGGCCACGGCGATGCGCTCCTGGAGGATGGTCACGTCTCCCCCCACGATGAGCCCCAGGGCGCGCAACTCGCCGCCGGCCAGGTCGATGAGGGTCTCCGACGCCTGGAAGGTGCGCAGAGCGCCGCCCACCACCTGCCAGCCGCAGCCCACCAGGTCGGCGTCGGCCAGGCGCATCAGGCGAGGGTCGTGGTAGCGGCGCAGGGTTCGCTTCTCGCCGCTGGGCCTGGGCAGCGACACGAACTCGGGGTCGAGGACCGCCCCCTTGCGGGCCTTGGCCAGCGCCTCCTTCACCCCCTCGATGGAGATGTCGCTGCTCTCGCTGCCGAAGCCTATCTTGCGCCCCTCGGCCGTCCGGAAGACGGCCTGCACGCCGATGCCGTAGGACTCAGTGGACTTGGGCTCCTCCACGCCGTTGCAGGGGATGTGGGAAGTGTAGTTTAGGCGGGTGAGCAACTGGCCGTTGCTGGAGGCGAACACCTCCGCCTCCTCGACGTCGTCGATGGTGCGCAGGTAGGCCAGGCCTTCAGCGACGGCCCTACGCAGCGCCGACAAGGCGATCATTTGCGTGCCCCTTCCTGCGGTGCGCTCCCGCCCTTGGCGAAGGCCAGCGATTAGTTGAACGACGCGCCCAGCTCCCTAAGGACTTCATATAGATTCACGGCCTCCACGCCGAATGCCCTGCCAACGTCAGGAATCTTGGGCTTTTGAGAGTTCGGAGCCGCCACCTCGAACGTCACCACTTTGCCGCCATGAGCATTAGCGTGCGCTATTACCCACGGGTCGGCACCCCTGAGGAATTCGGCAGCTTGATGCAAAGGGTAGTTCGCGTTCACGTAGTCTGCGATCCTATGGCAAGCGGCCTGAACCTGCTCATCGGGTTCGACGAAGAAGCCGCAGTCCTTTCGAGTATCTGCCCATGCGCGCAAATCATCTTCTGCTCCATCGTGAAGTTCGTCATACACCAGACGCGAGCTAGCGATGATTCCCTCGTTGGCCTTTTGCTCCAAGAAGCTCCAAAAGCCCGGCGCGATGTCAAACCCATAGGGACCGTTCTTAGGTGTGATGAAGCTATCCGTATCGAGCCAGAATTCAGGCATCGGATAACCCGCCTGTGAGAAGCCGGCTACGGATGTCGTCAACCGTTCTGACCTTCACGTTCAGCAGTCGCGCCGCGTCTCTGTCAGAAACCAGCCCCTCACCGGTAGCGGCCAGTAGAGTAGACGTGAAGGTTCTGCTACTGCGGGCCAACAAGGTTCTGTAGAAATCTCCCCCGCCCTGGCTGCCCCTGGGCCTTAAGTTGGCCACCAGCTCCTGATAGTAAGCCCGATAGTCTTCAAACGTGACCTTGCCGTTCTCGTAGGCACGGCGGAGGACAACAAACTGGCTAACCCGGTATCGGATCGCGAGCGCCCGTAGGTTTGTCTCTATGGACCTCCAGTCCTGCCATCGAAGTTGAAAGTCTCTATTGGGGAGCAGTGTTTCCGCCGCTACTTGATCGCATAGCCGGTCAATCTCGTTTAGCTGCTGGGAAGGCCGCCGCATATAGTCTGGATTGGATATGCCGCTCTCCCCTACCCACAAATGCGCGAGTTCGTGAGCAAGGGTAAATATCTGCGCCGTTTTGGCGTCTTGCGCGTTGACGAACACGAGTGGGGCTAAGCGATCGCTTATTGCGAAGCCGCGAAACTCCTCCACATCCAGCGGCCGATGGGTGTTGTTCTCCACGACGCCACTGCGCAGCACGAGAACAGCAGCCCGCTCTGCCCTGCGTATGAACTCTTGCAGGAACTGCTCCCAATTCTGCGAGTCTTGCCGCATCGCGTCCTTGATCCCTAAGGTGCTTGCGATATCGGCGGCAATCGTTTCTGGGCCATCACTGAGGGTGAAGCGGCCAATGAATGGAACGGGTTGTGCCTCCTCGCCCTCCTGATACTCGCGATACCATTGCTGCTTCCGAAGAACGTCATTCACCAGGTCGAGAAAGTTGGGGCTAGGCGGACGCAGCGGTGCCCCAGTGAGAGTCCGCAAGTCCGGTAGAGGAATTTCCTCGGACGGCGGCGCTGAGAGGAACAGAAAGCCGAAGGGGACGTTGAGCTTCTGGGCCAGATTCTGCGCCTGGCGAAATGTCGGTCGCTCCTCGCCCTGTTCCCAGGCCGTGATCCTAGCGACCGCAACGTTGATTCTTTGCGCAACCGCGTCTGCCGTTAGGTTGTTCCGTTCGCGCGCCCACCTAACCAACTCGGGCGTAACAAATGCTTCAGACATGCGCCGTCACGCCCCCGTCAGCTTGGCTCGCCCCCGCAGCGTCGGGCCGCCGTTGCTCATCCGCTTGGTCTGCATTGGCTGGCCCTTGCCGCAGTTGGGGATGGGGAACAGGCGAAAGTCGTTGCCCACGGCATCGATGCTCAGGAAGTAGTCGCGGCTGTCGCTGGTCAGGCCGCCGTCGCGGAACATCTCCCCCAGCTCGCCGTTGCGGATCTCGAAAACCTTCATGGCCGTGATGCGAAAGTTCTCCCGCTGCTCGGCGATGGACGGGATGCGATGGCCCACCACGTAGTAGCCGTGCTCCACCTCGCGGATGATGTCCGCGGGGTCGCGGTCGCCGCCGGCGAAGCAGGTGTTCGACATGCGGACCAGGGGCACCAGGGAGGCATCGGTAGCCTTGTACGAGCCGTTGGGCTCGGCCCCCAGCAGGCCGGCCGTCTGGCGGCTGTTCATGAAGCCGCCGAAGATGCCCTTGTCCACATGAACCACCCGCTTGGCGGGCGTGCCCTCGTCATCGTACAGGTAGTGGCCGAAGCCGGAGAGGGTGGCGTCGGTGAAGGCGGTCAGCAGCTCCGAGCCCACCCGCTTGCCCACCTGGTTCTCCGCCAGGTCCTTGAGGAACCAGCTACGGCCGGCGTAGCCCGTCTCCATCTTGAGAGCGCGGTCCGCCTCGGTGGGATGCCCAATGATCTCGTGCACCAGGAGGGCATTGTAGTGAGGATCCGTGACCACCACCACGTCCTTGTCGCTGGTCTTCAGCGGGCGCGAGTTGGCCAGGGCCACCGTGTCCCCGGCCAGGTCGAGGGAGAACGTCCTCAGGTCGGGCCGCTGGATGTGCTCCTCGTCCACCCCCTGGGTGACCGCCTCCCACCCTCGCTGGTGCCCGACGAAATCGTATTGCTCCTGTGCACCCTCCTTCCCCACCGCCACCACGAAGCACACGCCGCCGGTGATGGCCCAGCTCTGGTCGATGTTCGCCCCCTCGGAGCTACAGAAGAGCTGACGGCCCAGGACAGTGGAGGCGCCAACCTGGTTGTACATGACCTGCTGGTCGATGCCCTGCACGCCCTTGGAGACCTCCCGCACGTACCGAACGACCTCGTCTAAGGACAGCGAGCGGGGATCGATTTGATACCGAGGCGGCACGCTGTCCTGACACAGTTCGATCGGGGCCAGCTCGGTACTGTGGAGGGCCTCCGCCAGAGGGCCCAGGCGCTCGCGGGCCAGGGCCTTGCACTGAGCGCTGGCCAGCGCCCGCTGGTAGGCGTGGTCGATCCCGGCGCGGAGGACACGCTGGAGGCGGGGCAGATCGGCGGCCCCCAGTTGCTGGCCGAAGTAGCCTGCCGCCGTCATCTTCTCCCCCCCACCCGAGGCGGGTCCGCCTCCGGCGGAGGCGATGACCCGCACGCCGAAGGAGAAGCCGTAGTCCTCGCTGCTGAACTTATCCATGCCGTTCTCGGCCGCCGCCCCTTTGCCCTCGCCCACCTCGATGCGCAGGTCGCAGTACCGCAGGTGGCGCAGCCGGCGGGCCGAGCGGCGAACCAGCTCGCAGGCCATCTCGCGGATCTGGGGGATGACGTCGATAGTTACCTTAGCAGGCATAGGCCAACACTCCTCAAAGGAAACGAGAAGGAACGTCAATCGATCTTAGCGGCCAGCCAGCGCCGTTGTCCAGCGCGAGCCAATGGCTACCATTCCACCCCCAGCGCCCGCAGCTGGCGCTCCATATCGGCGGCGCCCTGGAAGTGGAAGGCGTGCATGCCGGCGGCCCGCGCCCCCTCGATGTTCTGGGCAAGGTCGTCGGTGAACACGCAGCCGTAGACGGGCACCCCCAGCGTTTCGGCGGCCAGGTGGTAGATGCGCGCGTCGGGCTTGGCCACGCCCACCCGCGCCGAGTTGATGACCACATCGAACAGGTCCATGATGCCGTGATGGTTCTCCAGAATGTCCTCCAGGTTCTTGGTGGCGTTGCTGATCATGCCCACCTTATAGCGCCGCCGGAGCTTTCGGGCCAGCGAGACCACGTCCTCATCGATGCCCTTCCAGATGTGGTGCCAGTCCTGGCGAATGCCCGGTATCGGCCGCCCGGCCAGCTCGTACAGCTTGTCCAGGGCACCCCTCAGCCACTCTCGCTCCGAGCTGCGCCCGACCTCCACCTCGTGCCACTCGGGGATCTCGAACAGAGCGTCCCAAAACCCGCCCACAGGCAGACCATACTTGTCCTCCAGGCGGGCCATCTCCTGGCGGTCGAGGCGGCCAACGACGCCGCCGTAGTCGAAGAGAACCGCTTGAATCGTCATCGGCAGCTAGAATCCCTTGTAGCGATTAGCTATCGGCAGGCGGCGGTCGCGGCCGAAGGCGCGGGGGCTGATCTTCACGCCGGGAGGAGCCTGACGACGCTTGTACTCATTCCTGTCCACCATGGCCATCACCCGCCTCACCAGCTCCTCCTCGAAGCCCATGGCCGCTATCGCGTCGACGCTCTTGTCCTCCTCCACGTAGGCCTCAAGGATGGGGTCGAGAGTCTCGTAGGATGGCAGAGTGTCCACGTCCCGCTGGTCGGGGCGCAGCTCCGCCGATGGCTCCTTTTCCATCACGCTTTGGGGAATCACCGCCTTTGGCCCCAGACTATTGCGATAGCGGGCCAGGCGATAGACCAGAGTCTTCGGCACATCCTTGATGACGGCGAAGCCGCCGGCCATGTCGCCATAGAGAGTAGCATAGCCGGTAGCCATCTCGCTCTTGTTACCGGTGGCCAGCACCAGCCAGCCGAACTTGTTGGACAGGGCCATGATGATGAGACCGCGGATACGCGACTGGATGTTCTCCTCAGCCACTCCGAACTCGGTGTCGGCGAAAGGCTCGCTGAGAAGGTCAAGGAAAGTGGAGAAAGACTCCTCGATGGGAATAGTCATCAGTTGAATGCCCAGGCTGTCGGCCAGTTCGCGGGCGTCCCTGATGCTCCCCTCGGAGGAGAAGCGGGAGGGCATGGCCACGCCCACCACGTTCTCGCTGCCCAGAGCGTCCACCGCGATTGCCGCCACCAGGCTGGAATCGATGCCCCCCGACAGGCCAATGACCGTCTTCTGGAAGCCATTTTTCAGCAGGTAATCCCGGGTGCCCAGCACCAGGGCATGGTACACCTCAGCGTCATCGCTCATAGAAGGAGCGCAGCGACGTTCCGCGGGAGGCTTCTTCTCCGCCAAGGGCTCATCGGACACCTGCACCTTGGCCACGGAACTGCCAGCGCCAGAGGCCACCCTTCGCCTGCGCCGTCGCGGCTCGTGGAGGCGAGCTTGAAACGCCTCCTCCACGTCCAGATCACAGATCAACAGCTCTTCCTCGAAGGCAGCAGCCTGGGCCAGGACCTCACCCCAGGGGCTCACCACCATGCTGGCGCCATCGAAAACGAGCTCATCCTGTCCGCCCACCTGATTCGTGTAGCAGATGAAGACGGCATAGTCGCTGGCACGAGTGGCCAGCATCTGCTCACGGAAGCGCCGCTTGCCCATGTGGTAGGGCGAGCCGTTAATGTTAATGATCACCTGGGCGCCAGCGTGCGCCTGGGCTCGCGTGGGGTCGTCCGGGTACCAGATGTCCTCGCAGATGCTCACCCCCACGCCGATGCCAGCCACCATGTACACGGGGCACCTCGTCCCCGCCTGAAAGTAGCGGTTCTCGTCGAAGACGCCGTAGTTGGGAAGGAACTGCTTGTGGTACACGTCCACCAACCGCCCGTCGTGAATGATGGCGGCGGCATTGTGGATGTCGTGGTCGCGGTCGACGAAACCCATCACCGCGCTGATGCCCTGGCAACCCTTCACCACCCGTTGCAGTACGGACAGATTGTCGCGAATGAACTGGGGGCGCAGCAGCAGGTCCTCCGGCGGGTAGCCAGTGATCGTCATCTCGGGAAAGCTAATCAGGTCGACGCCCAGCTCTCGCGCCCGGCCCACGTACTCCAAGACCTTGGCGGCGTTGCCGTCCAAGTCGCCGACGGTGGTGTTTATCTGAGCCAGCCCCAGACGCAACGTACGCACATCACTCCTCCCTGAGGCGATTATCGTCCTTTGCCGAAAGGAGGGTCAAGCCGATTTCGTTATGACAGCCATTGATCACCAACAGTTGTGAAAGGGTTTACAAGCCCCACCGGCAGGGCTATAATGTCGCGGGAGTGATAACCTGGTAACTATGCTGGGCAGAGGAAATTCTGACGAGGAGCCCTGGGGGGCTCTTTATTTTTTGCCCTGAGCCCAGGAGAAACAGGAAGCGAGATCGATCTGACGGAAGGAGGGCATTCGTGTCGAAACTAAAGGAAGCGCTCTTGAAGAAGATCCAGGAGAACCGTCCGCGCACCCAAAAGCTGCTCAAGGAGCATGGTGACGTCAAGGTGGGTGACGTAACTGTCGCACAAGTGATCGGCGGCGCACGCGGTGTTCGCTGCCTCGTCACCGACATCTCGTACCTAGATCCGTCCGAGGGCATTCGTTTCCGCGGCAAGCTGATCCCCGAGACCTTCGCGGCGCTGCCCAAGGCGCCGGGCTGTGAGTACCCCTACGTGGAAGGGTTCTGGTACTTCTTGCTCACCGGTGACGCACCGACCGAGAAGGAGACCCTGGAGGTCGTGGAGGACTTCAAGGCCCGCCGTGCGGTTCCCCAGTATGTGATCGACCTGCTGCGCGCCATGCCGCGCGACACCCATCCGATGACCATGTTCTCGGCGGCAATCCTGTCTTTGCAGCGTGAGTCAATCTTCGCCAAGCGCTACGCCGAAGGCATGAGGAGGGATGATTACTGGGACCCGATGTACGAGGATTGCACCAACCTCCTCGCCAAGCTCCCGTCGATCGCGGCCTACATCTACCGCATGAAGTACGGGGCGGACGTCCACATCCCCGCCAACGAGGCCCTCGACTTCGGCGGCAACTTCGCGCACCAAATGGGCTTTCCCAAGCCCTACGACGACGTCGCCCGCATGTACTTCATCCTCCACTCGGATCACGAGTCGGGCAACGTGTCGGCGCACGCCACGCACCTGGTCGCCTCAGCCCTGTCGGACTGCTATTACGCCTTGTCAGGCGGGATGAACGGTCTCGCCGGCCCGCTCCACGGCCTGGCCAACCAAGAAGTGCTGCGGTGGCTGATGAACTTCCAGGAGAAGCTGGATGGCAAGGAACCGACTGAGGAACTAGTACGCGAGGCACTTTGGGATACCTTGAAGGCCGGCCAGGTGATCCCAGGCTTCGGGCACGCGGTGCTGCGCAAGACCGACCCGCGTTATACCGCGCAACGCGAGTTCTGCCTCAAGAACCTGCCCGACTACCCGCTCTTCAAGCTCGTCAGCATGGTCTTCAAGGTGGCTCCGGATGTGCTCAGCGAGCAGGGCAAGGTCAAGAACCCGTGGCCGAACGTGGACGCGCACTCGGGCGTCTTGCAGTGGTACTACGGCCTGACCGAGTGGGACTTCTACACGGTGCTGTTTGGTGTCGGCCGGGGCATCGGCGTGCTTGCCAACATCATCTGGGACCGCGCACTTGCCTATCCCATCGAGCGACCCAAGTCCCTCACCACCAAGATGCTGGAGGACCTGGCTGCGGGGACTCCCTAGCCTGAGGACATACCGTCCGGTAGCAGACCCGCAGAAGCAGAGCGAGGTCGAGGGGCTAGCCCCGTATCTCCTCGATGCGAAAGTGGAGGCGTCCAGCCGGCACTGAGATCTCCACCTCGTCGCCGACGGTGCGACTTAGGATCGCCTTGCCAACGGGCGACGCGATAGAGATCTTGCCTTCGGCGGGGCTAACTTCGCTTGGGCTCACCAGTACGTAGCGCACCGCTGATCCCGACGCGAGGTCACGCAGAATAACGGTGCTGCCCAGGTGGGTCTTAGCCCCTGGAGCCGTCTGACCCCCGACCACCTCTGCATGCTTTAGGATGGTTTCCAGCTGGCGTATGCGCCCCTCCACGTGCGCCTGGCGCTCGCGCGCGGCATCCAGGGGAGCGTTCTCACGGAAGTCCTTATCCATCATCGCCTGCCGCAGCTCCTCGGCGATGCCGGGCCGCTGAGCCTTTAGAGACTCTAGCTCAGCGCTGAGGGAGGCTTGTCCCTCAGCCGTCAGTTGAGACGGTGTGGCCACCGTGGCCGCACCGCCCTCAACATTCAGGGGGCTCTTGCGCAGGCGCAGGTGGGTGGCCAGGTTGGTGGTGGTCAGACCCTCCTTCTTGGCGAAGGCAAAAAAGGAACGCAGAACCTCAGCCCGACGGGCAACATCGGCTGTGGCAACGCCCAGAGATTCAGCATAGAGCGCTACGTCATGGCCGCGCAGTTCCCCTATAGGACGATCCGCTCCATACCAGCGGGCGAAGCGATAGACCTCCCTCTGACTCTCCTGGTGCACTTCGAGAGGCAGAGTGGACAGAAAAAGGGCAGCCGCTTGGGACAGGCTCACAACTTCCCCACCACTGCCGGCACCAGCACCTTCCGCTCCGTAAGCCATCCTACCGCCCATTCTAGGAACGCCAAATACCACTGTCAATCACCCTGAGGCCCCTCGAACTTGACACAGTCTTACGGGCAGGGCACTATGGGCAGGCACAGAACCATGCGTTTGACCCTTCTGCCGACGATTCTATTGCTCCCCCTCCTATTCGTTCTCGCGGCCTGCGGTGGCGATGGTCAGGAGGAAGTAGTTCTGATCGAAGACGCCGAGGCTATCGCGCTTCAGATCGGCGACGTGCCCATGGACTTCCTCGAGGTCGAGGGTAGTGCCATGCACATCACCAATGCCGAGAGCTGCGCTGGGGCCCAGGGCGACGAGC
>Ga0209979_1003380_pt1 | contig 14142 bp, 13 predicted proteins | sample AnhtaG_FD_183114 | JGI IMG/M metagenome (GOLD analysis project Ga0209979, IMG submission 183114) | Deep subsurface microbial communities from Anholt, Denmark to uncover new lineages of life (NeLLi) - Anholt_01485 metaG (SPAdes) (version 2) | ecosystem: Environmental > Aquatic > Marine > Oceanic...
AACTCCGTTTCAAAGGGCTTACCCTGCACCTTGGACAATAACATATCTGTGACCCGCTGAGCTGCTATCCTGTCAGAGAGCTCCCGCTTGAGGATGCATCGAGAAATATATCCCTCTTCACCCGGTTTACCTATCTCTTGCTTAACTTCACGCATCATCAGCCTCGAAGCCCCTATATGGCTCACTGCGCCACTAAGGACCCAGGGGATTATTTCTATCTCTCCCTCAGCAGGCTCACTACTACCGGAGAAGCTGAAAGTTACAGGACCACCAACAACCCTTTCCACAGGGGGCAGAGCAATCAAATTGTCCATACTTCCCACATTCACTACGGCGTCAGCCCGTGGAGTATTGAATAGAAGAGCATTTTTGCAGGTATTATCAACTGACTGGTCTACTGCAATGATCGCAGTTTTTACCCCAAGCTCCTCGCACAGCTCACAGGTCTGAGCTAGATCGACATGAGGAGCCCCGCCTCCAGTTTTGGTGAGGATAGCCGCGTCTGCTCCAAGGACTGACTTGACCAACTTTGCTGACATAGCCGCCAATCTCTCCCTTTCCGGTTCGGTGGACTGGGCGACAGTAACCACTACACCAACGAAACACAGCTCCTTTCCATGTCTATTGTATAGCTCTTGGACTATCGGGTGATTTTGAATAGAGTAAGTTTCTATGGGGTGCACAGTATAACTCCCTAAGATGGCCCCATCTAGGATCTCGTTGGGATGCACTATAGTGGGCAGGAGTTTTTTCACATCATCACCATAGAAGATCGGCCAGTTCAGGGATTTCGGGATAGGTTGCTGGAGAGAGTGAATTTGATAGACATAGGCGACTCGGGGTAGGTGTTCCATTCCCTTGCCGACCTTAGCTAGAGGCTCAAGATTGTAAACCTCTATCTCATCTGCTTGAAGGTCTTTGGCTGCTTCGGCGAGGTAGACCGCAGCTTTTAGCCCGGCGTTCCCCAGGGCGTTTTGATAATCGGGTCGGGCAATCCCACTGGCAGGGTGACAGAGCAAAACAACGTTTTGAAGCTTACCATAGAGTCCCATCTCAGCTCCTGGCCCCGACATGTCAATCAACATTCCGAGTGGCCCAGATGTATAGTCGATGGTTACAACAGCCGTCCCTCGCAGCACCCGAGTACATCCTTCACCTGCGGTTTCTAGTCTACCCAGCGCCCCCGGGAAATTCTCCCCAGTTCCTCCCATCTTGGCTCGGGGTTCAGTTACGTCAAAGACCTGAACCAATCTACAGCTCTCGCCGGGGTATGCCAGCTCAATATCGACTTTGCTGAATCTTTTATCTTTTCCTAGTAGCTCTTTAAGTTCCTGATGGTTTATATAAAGAACCCTATTGATGATTGCCGTCTTTTCTGCAAACTGAACATCTTCAATGTTAATTATATCAAGTTCCAACCGCATGACTGTAACTCCTTCTCTTTAGAATTTAATACAAGGGTAGCAGCCAAACTATGACAGGATGTATTAGGAGCCATCGCTACCCAATTATATCTGGTCTTCAAAATCTGTCAAGCGTCTCCATGTCCTCCGAAATATTAGCACAATTCGGCAAGCGTGAACAAAAGCCTATGTCGAACTTTCGACGAACTCCTTTGGCTGCACAATCTGGCTTAGTGTGCAATCATAATTACGGTGATAGTGCTGCAGAAAATTAGTTTATTATGGAGATTAAGTAAACTGGGGGGGCAAATACAAGGCTGTGGAGGTTTACAGTCCCGCTTGCTCATAATCATCTACCATTCGCTGAGTTCAACCTGAGTGGCTCCTATGCCCCCGTGATAGCGGTCAGCTGGTCCATGAAACCTTACCAGAGGATGGTCTGATAAATAACGTCCAACTTCCCGACGTAATATGCCTGAACCCTTGCCGTGAATGACCCATACCCGGTATAACCCAGCCTGAAATGCTGCGTGTAGAAAACCATCGAGCTTGGGGATAGCCTCATCCACAGTCAGGCGATGGAGATCGATCTCTTCTCTGCTCGTGCTCATCTGTCAATTGCTCCATATAAGTAAAGCCCACAGATTATTGGTTACCTGATTATACCACTATCGTAGTGATTAATCGGGTCAGCTTAATGCGGTAACTCCAACAGTCAACACAAGGATGTAACTTTATGACGAAATGTTACTCCTTTAATTCTTCAGTATTCCAAATGCTATGTGCACAAGAATCTTTAACTCCGGACTTACAGTGGTATATTGACAATGCCACAAAAGTAACTAAACTCAAATCCCAACCTTTAAAATTGTTATATTAATGTTCTAAACTGTATAAAGGCTTTATTAGGAGGCCACTATGCGGTGTGAAACGTTAACTGATCCACCGAAGCTCGCTAACTTAATACAAGAGCTTGATGGTACGAAGATGAGAGAAGTTGCTATGTAGCCGAATTTAAGCGCCCCCTAAGGGGATTTAAGATAGCTATGATTCTGGTTAGTGCCTTTCAACGGCCTTGGGGCACTAGTGTAAATACAGAGCGATAAGGAGGAAGACGTGAGTAACACTGAAGGGAAAAGAAAGGTAAAAGTCATTGAGGTCAGCGGCCCCCCCTATGAAATGGGATTTCAGTACGGGACAGCCTGCCCAGACATCAGAAAGATGCTCGACCTCACTTACCAAGGGTTAGGGGGGCGTGACGCGGCAATTACTTTAGCAGAGAAATATGTACCCTTATATCTTCCCCCCACCGAGGCATATGCACCTGAAATTGTGAATGAGATGAAAGGGATTGCTGCAGGAGCAAAAGTCGATTTCAGGGAGATCTTTTTCCTTAATATTCTCTACGAAATTTCAGTCCATAGTTCGGTGGGATGCACATCATTTGTAGCAAGCGGGGAAGCAACCAGCAACGGTGAGCTTATTATCGGGCAGAATTTCGACTGGTTACTGATGTGGGAAGAGATAATGGTTCTTTTAAAGATGAAACCAACCGAAGGCCCCAATGTTCTGGCAATAGCCCCGGCGGGATCGTTAGGACTCTTTGGTTTGAATTCAGCAGGCATTGGATTGAATCTGAATATGCTCATAAACAAGGATTCTATGTCGCCTACCAGCGGCGTGCCTTTCCATGTAATCCTTAGGAAGACCCTGTCGAATGAGAACGTCGGCGAGGCTATCGGAACGATAGCCTCAGCAAAAAGAGGATCCGCGATGAATTTTATACTTGCGAGTGACGCAGGAGACAGCGTGGATATAGAAGCAATACTGGATGACCTTGATATCCATTATCCTGAGAGAGGGTTTCTTGCACATGCAAACCATTTTGAGACAGAGCGATTCAAAAGTGCTGACCTGGCTCACATTGCTTTTCCTGACACCTATGTTCGTTCAAATAGATTAGCCACGCTAATGGGAAGACATTGGGGTAGTCTGTCTGTTGATGCGATGAAGGCACTTTTGCAGGATCACAACAACCACCCAAACTCGATTTGCAGGCATCCTGATCCGAAAGCCCCTCTTCCAATGCTCAGGATGATGAAGACGCTGATTAGCATTATCAGCTGTCCGAAAGAGCGGAAAACGTACATTGCACTCGGGAACCCCTGTGAGAACGAGTATGTGGAATATCAATTGTGAATGAGGTAGAGGGGGATTGAGATACGCTTACTTAGTGTGAGGTTGTCGGTGTGACCGATAACCTAGCAGCTTCTCTACGTCTACAACACGCTACATCTGAGGTTTTTGTCTTCGGCCTTTTTGTCATCAAATAGTCATTGTGTACATTACTTTTTTACATTTTAATTAGGCCTTCGCTTGTCAATTCATCAGCTCAGCATCACCGAATGGTGACTACTCCCTGATTTTACCAAGGCGCTTGGGTATTTTACCCGCTGATTTCAGCAATACAATCCGCTGTGACGCTTGATTCGCCAAGGCCTTTTTCAATATTGTGAGGCCTGATTGGTCTGTCCTAACATACCAGCTGAGTCCACAGACCAGGTAATAATAACTCATAAAGCAATCACAGGGCTTATCGACAACGAACCTAACTTGACACTTAGTGCAACCCAGCAATTGTAACGTATCTGGGGTGAGACCGCCGATTATGGAATTCCTCAGTAACTCCGGTGAATACTTCATCAGGCTTTGGGCTACCTAACCCCACTGGAGTTTCTCGAGCAGTGGAAAGAAAATCAAGGGAAGGAGGTCATGTGTCACTAAGGTGCTGGACGAGTACACCCTATTGACAAAGCCTCTAAAAAAAAACTATACTCGAATTCCAACATTCAATAAATATGGTAAAAAAGAATATGATTTATTTCCGGGAACATGGTGGAGTTGTAGACACTAGGATCGTTAAATAATACTGCGATGACTGGTGTCTTTCCATTTTGATTAAACATTTGTAACACTGGCAAGATACCACAGGGTGTGACAGATGAGGTAATCTCTCAAAGTTAAGCCGATCATTAAAAAGAAAGGAGGCACAAACGATAGCAGATTTAGTTATCATCAACGGCAAAGTGGTCACGGCTGACAGTAACTTTTCTATTGCGCAGGCAGTGGCGGTGAAGGGCGACAAAATTGTAGCCGTCGGCACAAATGATGAAATTGAAGCATTAGCTGGTAAGAATGCGAAGGTTTTAGACCTCAAAGGGAAGACAGTACTTCCAGGAATCAACGACGCTCATATCCATGCTGCCCTGTATGGCGGGACGAGACCTCCATTGGCACTGGACGTGGGTTACCCGACGGTAAAGTCAATTAGTGATATTGTAAAGGCAGTCGGCGAGAAGGCAAAAACGGTTAAACCCGGTGAATGGATTCGGGGGGTGGGATGGGATGAAGGTTATTTGGAGGAATGTTTAAAGGATCAGACAAGGCATCCTACAAGGTGGGACTTAGACCCGGTATCACCAAATAACCCTGTCTTGCTTGGTGATTACTCACAGCATGAACTGTGGGTCAACAGTAAAGCTCTTGAGCTGGCAGAAATCACCAAGGATACGCCTCTTCCTTCGGGAGGCGAGATTGTAAAAGAGCCGGTTACAGGAGAGCCTACAGGCACACTAAGGGAACTGCCAGCAGAGGGCTTGGTAATGAGAGTGGTTCCTCTTTGGACCAAGGAACAAAAGAAACAGGCAATTCTCTCCATGATGAGTGAGCTCAATTCGCTGGGGATAACCAGTATTACTGAAGCTGCTCTCGGTCCTGGCGGCACCGGGTTTCAGGGGGGGCTATTGGATGCTGAGTGTATCAGCGTCTACAATGACCTTTACAATGAAGGCAACCTGACATTAAGGGTTAACATTCTGTATCTTTTTGGAGAGTATGGCTCGTGTTCTTTCAAGGATTTTCAACAAATAGTACCTTATATAGGAATACATTCCGGTTTCGGCAATGAGATGCTGAGGATAGCTGGAATCAAAATGTTTGCTGATGGCATACCCACAATTAAGACAGCCTGGATGTACGAAGAATATGTTGGTGGAGGTAATGGTAGTTTAGTTCTTCCAGGGGAAACTGATGAGGAGCGCCGTAATGAATTGATAAAAATGATTATTTATGCTCATAAACATGGCTTTCAGTTAGGCATTCATTCTATCGGGGGTAGAGCTATTGAAGCATGTATAGATGGCTTCATAAAAGCTGAGCGGGAAGAGCCCCGGGGGCTTCGTCATTATGTTATACATGGCGATTTTATAACAGATGGATATGCTAAACGCGCAGTTAAGTATAATATAGGTAATTGCGTGCAACCCATAATTAAGTGGACGCTTTCCGACGTTATGGATAAGGTGGTTGGCATAGAATTGTCGGCACGGGAATGGCCGTTAAGAACTCTGCTTGACATTGGAGTTCACCTAAGTGCCGGTTCTGATGCTCCGGTAACCTATCCAAACTGGCTACAGGGAGTCCAAGCAGCCGTTTTGCGGGAATCTAAAGCCACCGGTACAGTAAGAGGCCCAGAGCAGCGCATTACCGTAGAGGAAGCAATCGGTATGTACACTATCGGGGGTGCATGGCAAGACCACATGGAGCATATCAAAGGCTCTATTGAGGTAGGCAAGTTGGCTGATTTCTGCATTCTAGACAAAGATATATTGACCGTTGAGCCACATGGTATAAAAGATATACGCAATTTAATGACTATTGTCGGCGGCAAGATTGCCTATGATGCTGGGGTGGTCTGATTCAATGGGCAAGCATCGTGAATCACTAGTAGGGGGTGAAGTATGTGAAATGGTAGAGAAAGATGGATAAGAAAGAACTAATTTCTGAAGGAGGAAAAATGAAAAGCAAGAAGAAAATATGCAGCGTTCTATTGGCAGGTCTTCTGGTGTTGGTATTGCTGGTAACAGTCGTCGCTGGCTGTGCTAAGCCAGCACCTGCACCCGCCGCCAAGGAGATAGTGTTCGGCTCTATCCTGCCAATGTCTGGACCTATCAGCATCGTTGGTATGTTATGGACACGGGGTTTTGAGTGCTTCTTCGAAAAAATCAATGAGGAAGGCGGCATAAATATCGGGGGCCAGCAGTATACTTTCAAATACATCTCTGAGGACAGTAAGGGGTCAGCCGAAGCCGCCGCCGCTGCTGCTCGCAAGCTCATTCATCAGGATGGAGCGACATTTATATGTGCTGCCATTATGGAGCCATGCGTGGAGGCGGTTTACGAAGTTTGTGAACAGAACAAGGTACTGCAATTAATTCCTTCGGTAAATATTTCCGGGCACCCGGTAGACATTAGCCCAGAAAAGCCGCTCCTTGTCCGACCAGACATTTCGTTTGATGATACACACACTATGGATTTTGACTACCTGAAAGAAGCTTACCCGGATGTAAGAACCGTAGCTATCTCTGCTCCCGATATCGGTTACGATGGAATGGTTGAAGATTGCAAATATGTCGCAGCACAGCGGGGCATGGAGGTCGTAGCGGCAGAGATGTGGGAATGGGGTACGATTGACTTCGTTCCCGTCTATATCAAGATTCTAGCCTCCAACCCCGACGCCATCATGATGATGGTAACTGGACAGTCGCCTGACCAGTTGAGGGCAGCTCGTCAGCTGGGTTTTGATGGGCCGATGTTTGGGAACTCCCCACTTGGCGCGGAAACTCACGTCGCCGTCGTTGGTCCTGAACTCACTGATTTTTTCTGCAATGGTTGTAATCCCGAGGAGCCCACGCCGGTAATGAAAGAACTCATAGATAGGTGGGCAGTAAAGTATAAAGGGGAGCCATATATTTCCGATTCTATACTGGCTTGGGATGAGGGCTGGATACTAATCCAGGCTATGCAGAAAGCCCAGAGCGTTGACCCAGAGAAAGTCATCGCCGCTCTTGACACCATGACCGAGCCGGGAAGTCTCCAGACAGCCTTCGGCCCAGCCCATATGGGAGGGGCTGAGAGGTTCGGGGTCAACCGGGCGCTGATAAGACCTATTCCTATTACCCATATCATGAACGGTAAAATGAAGGTTGCTGGGTACTTCTTCGGTTCCAACAGGTAAATAACCCATTTATGGGTAATATCCCTAAAGTGGAAGGGCTGTTAGTTACCTAGATGGCCTGGCTAATATAAACTATAAAGATAGAATATAGCTAGAGAAATTTCCACAAGCTATGCCCTTTAGCCAGATGTAGTCAGGCCATCTAACTATGCGCATTGATAACGGCTTAAACAGACGGAAGGAGTTACATATTGGACTTACCGGCTCAGGTGTGGCTGCAGGCGGTAGCCAATGGGTTTGCCATCGGCTGGCTCTATGTCCTGATGGCCTTGGGCTTGACCTTCATGTTGAGCATGATGGGCATCCTGCAGCTTGCCCACGGCGAGATATATATGATAGGAGCCTATATCGTCTACTATCTCTCCGTGCCTTGGGGTTTAGACCTTTACGCAGCGGTGTTCCTAAGCATGGTCATAATGGCAGTCTTAGGTCTTTTCTTAGAGAAGTTCCTTTTTCGTCCTGTTCAGGGTCAGATATTACCCCCCATCATTGTTAGCATAGGACTAACACTGATACTGACAAGTGGTGCTGTAGTAGGCTTTGGTCTTTTTGAGCGGAGCATCCCCAGGCTGGCACATGGGAGCTTTGAATTTCTGGGTAGTGCTGTTCCCAAAGACAGGATTATAGCTGTGGTCTTCGCCGTAGCTCTGCTCTTGCTGGTATATCTCTTCCTCAAGAGGTCCAGATACGGGCAGGCAATGGTTGCCAGTGCTCAGAACCGGGAAAGCGCTTTTCTGCGGGGAATAGACCCCAACCAGATGTCACGCCTCGCTTTTTTAATCGCCTGTGCTCTGGCAGCCGCTGGCGGCGCACTGGCAGGGTCAATATTGGAGCTTACCCCCTTTATGGGTACCCAGCCTCTGGTAAAGGGGGTGGTTATCATAGTCTTGGGAGGCATGGGCAGTCTTTTGGGTGCCACTGTAGGGGGAATAATACTCGGTCTTCTTGATGGCGTTCTTCCCGTTATTTTCAGTCCGGTAATATCATCAGTGGCTCCCCTCATTATCGTGATTATTGTCTTGCTGGTGAGACCTCAAGGATTGTTTGGTCATGAATAGGAACCGGTTGATTGACATTTCCAGTATTGCAGCTCTAGTCATTATTCTGTTTTTAGTACCCGTATTAATCAAAAATGTTTACTGGGTATCTGTCTTAGCTCTGGTTGGAATAAACATCCTTCTGGCTAGTAGCCTGCGCACCATTAAGCTCCTTGACCACATCTCGTTGGGCCACGTTGGTTTCACGTTGATTGGAGCCTACGGCTCGGCCCTACTGGTAATGAAGGTAGGGTTACCCTTCTGGGCAGCACTGGTAATTGCCGGGTTGATGGCAGGCGTTCTTGCGCTGGCTCTGGGTTACCCGTTTCTCAAGGTAAAGGGGATGTACTTCGCCATACTAACCCTTTTGACCGCAGAGACCCTAAGGTTAGTCGCATATCACTGGAAAAGCTTGACAGGGGGGACGTATGGTTTGACGCATATTCCCCCTCCCAACCCGCTCACCATTCCCGGGGTAGGCACCATAAGCTTTGATGCCGTACACAGCTATTACTATATAATACTGGTCGTAGTCCTTTTGTCCCTCTTTATTATCTACAAACTGGAGCATTCCCATGTGAGTTTCAAGTGGCAGGCTATACGTGATGCCGATAACCTTGCTCAGTCAGTAGGTATTAACGTCGCCTGGTACAAGATGGTTAACTTCGCCATTGCCTGCTTCTTTGCTGGTATTGCTGGTGCCCTGTTTGCCCACTACCAGCATAATCTAAGTGCCGACTTCACCTCAAGATTCGGAGTGTGGACGTCCCTCTATCTTCTGGTATACATCGTAGTTGGTGGGGAACACAAGTTCGCTGGTCCCATCATAGGTACACTTATCATAACATTAGTTTCCGAGTTTGCTCGGCCGCTGGGAGAATACCAGCCCATGATTATCGGGGCTCTAGCTATCTTTGTCGTGCTCCTCCTGCCCGGGGGAATAATTGGTTTGCCCAACCGGTTTAAGCTTTGGTACAGAAAGCTATTGAAACAGACCAGGAGGGTGCAAGGTTCAGTGTAACCAACACACAAAGACAAACGAGAAAGTAGAGGAGGTTACTATTATCAGTGCTAGAAATTCGTAACTTGGACAAGCATTTTGGTGGTCTGGCAGCAGTCAGTGACCTGGACTTAGATGTTAGTCAGGGGGAGATATTCGGCCTGATTGGACCCAATGGCGCTGGCAAGACCACTGTTCTCAACATGATAGGGGGTGCCTTTTTCCCTACCAGGGGCAAAGTAATTTTTAAAGGTGAGGACATAACTAGATTTCCGCCTTACCGGAGGGCCCAAAGAGGGATAGCACGAGTTTTCCAAAGGAATGTCCTTTTTCGCAGCTTTACAGTAATGGAAAATCTGCTGGCTGGTTTCCACCTACACTCCAGAAAGAGTACTACCGAGATATTCTATAAGAATGCTACTGCCCGTAACCAAGAAAGGGTCGAGCATGAAAAGACTATGGAGATACTGAAGTTTGTCGGACTGTCTGAACAAACTGACGAACTGGCGATAAATCTACCCCATGGAAACCAACGTGCCTTATGCCTGGCGGTAGCCCTAGCTACTGAACCGGAACTCCTGCTTCTAGACGAGCCACTAACCGGGATGAATGCTGAAGAGATAGCAACCATGATGGGTATGATAAGGGCACTCAAAGATGAGAGGGGAATTACCAGCATTGTAGTAGAACACAACATAAGAGCAGTGATAGGGCTTTGCGATAGGGCGGTTGTACTTGATTATGGGAGAAAGATTGCCGAAGGCTCACCTAAGGAGGTAGTTGAAAACCCAGAAGTAATCGAAGCTTACCTTGGAGCGGAACAGGATGCTATTTGAAATTAGGGATTTAAAGGTTCATTACGAAGGAGCAGAAGTACTAAAGGGCATCTCGCTTGAGGTGGAAGACGGCGAGATAGTAACCCTTATCGGAAGTAATGGGGCAGGCAAAACTACAACCTTAAGAACCATATCTGGGTTAAAAAGTCCTACCACTGGGGAAATATGGTTTGAAGGTAGAAGAATCGACCAAATGTCACCACAAGATGTGGTTAGGATAGGCATTATTCATGTGCCACAAGGGAGAGAGTTCTTTCCTTACATGTCTGTCTCAGAAAATCTAAGACTGGGCGCCTTCCTACGAAAAGATAGGGATGAGATAAATAAGGACTTGGAGGAGCTACTCGAGCACTTTCCGATACTGAAAGAAAGGAGCCGCCAGCAGGCAGGAACGCTAAGTGGGGGAGAGCAGCAAATGCTTGCCATCGCCATCGCCTTGATGGGTAAACCGAAGTTGCTTTTGTTGGACGAACCATCCTCAGGGCTTTCTCCCATCATGGTTGGCGAGATAGGCAAAATTGTTGCTGACATAAATAAAGGCGGTACGAGCGTTCTACTAGTGGAGCAGAATGCTCGATTAGCCCTCAGGCTTGCTCATAGAGGCTACGTGTTAGAGACGGGAAATATTGTTTTACATGGGGAAGCCAAGGAGTTAATGCATAGCGATCATGTAAAAAAAGCTTATCTAGGGCAATAACGATGCGAGGAGGTTAATATGAATTCAATCCAACGAGATTTATCTATATTTAACAAATTCAATTTTGAGAGGCAGCCTGTAGGCGTTAAGTTCTTATTTAAGAAACCACCAAAAGGAATCGAGCAGCTGGACAAAAGTATAGCTTTTTGTGAGATGCACAGAGAAGCGCAACTGAGAGGGCTCCCGTTTTACGCCGCTAGGGAGAATTTCGGTTGCGCAGGTCCGATACCATTGGGGATGGATGAAATTGATCCAATTTTCGCAAGTGGGCAGGTGGGACCTATGTTGGGAGTCTTTAAGGAACCACGTGCTAATAGAAGAATATATCAAGTTCTTCCAAAACTGGATAGGAATACTGTTAACTACGTCGTTTTCTCCCCATTAGATAAATTGTCGTTTGACCCAGATGTTTTAGTTCTTACTTGCAGTACTCCGAGCCAGGCAGAAATCGTGCTGAGGGCATCAAGCCACACGACCGGGAAAATGTACTCTAGCAAGTTAACAACCGTGTTGGGATGCGCATGGCTTTACGTTTATCCATATGTAAGCGGCGAATTGAATTATATGGTCACTGGTCTTTGCTGGGGCATGAAAGCAACACAAGTATTCCCAGAGGGTCTTATACTAATATCTATCCCCTTTGATTTGCTCCCGACTCTGATACAAAATTTGCAGGATATGGAGTGGGTCCCTACTGCTTACGCTGTAGGTAGAGATGCATATCTAGAACGGTTTCATCAAAAACTTGACAAATTTATCCAAGAGCAGAAGAATTCTTAACCAATTTAGAGGAGGGTATTAGGATGAGCTTAGAGAAGAATAAAAGAATAGCCGAAGCAGATGTGCGGTGTGTCGGAATGGATAAACTGGACGAGAAACTCTCTTACTATGACAAGAATCCAACAGTCTGGGACTCCGTCATCAGGGTATTGAAATACTCGGAAAGCAATTGGGTATCTGGATTTGAAGAGGTGAAGAAATTCTTCACGTGGCTTGCTGGATTGCCTCCAATAAAGGTAGAAATCCTTAATGTCTTTGGAGAAAGGGACAAAGTCGCCGTTGAGTGGATGTTAATAGGAGGAGAGGGAGCTAAGAAATTCGAGATACCCTGTGCTAATCTGTACGATTTTGAAAACGGCAAGATTAAGGGTGTGCGGATGCAGTTTGACTCAGCTGCTTTTGCCCGAATTGCAGGAAAGTAGTAAAAGCAGAAATTTTTAAAATTATGCGTAAAATTAATCGAGAAAAAGTAAGGCGGCTGATTGAGCGGGAGCAGGAGAGATATATCGCAGAGCACCCTAAATCTCTGGCGTTGCTCAAACAGACGCGGAAATCATTTATCGGTGGTGTGCCGATGCATTGGATGGCCGATGCCCCGGCAGCTATACCCCCGTTTATCACGGAGGCACGAGGTGCCCGTATTACCGATGTTGACGGGCATACATATCTGGATATGTGTCTGGGTGGCTCGGCAGCGATATCGGGGCATTCCGCAGAGCCAGTAGCGCAGGCAATCTGCAAGCAGGCTAAAAAGGGGCTAACCACCATTCTCCCCTCTGAAGATGCCATCTGGGTAGGAGAAGAACTGCAACGCCGTTTCGGGTTGTCCTACTGGCAGGTATATACGACAGCAACGGACGCCAACCGGTACGCCATCAAGGTAGCCCGTCAGGTGACCAAGAGGCCTATAGTGCTGGTGTTTGACGGCTGCTATCACGGTTCTCTAGATGAGTCTCTAATAAGTGTAGAGTATGGTTCCAAGAAGGCAATGGGGCATGATGTTATCGGTTCACTATCAAACTTAGCCTCGCGGGTTATTCCTTTCAATGACCTTAATGCGCTGGAAAAGGATTTATCTGCAGGAGATGTGGCCTGTGTCCTTACCGAACCGGCGCTGACCAATGTCAGCATCATTTTCCCTGAAAGCGGTTTTCACGAAGCGCTGCGGGAAATGACGCAACATTTCGGCACTTTACTGATGATAGATGAGACTCATACCATTACTGCGGGCCCAGGTGGCCTTACCCGCCAGTGGAACCTCAAACCAGACATTTTCACCATGGGCAAGGCAATTGCCGGCGGTTTGCCGGCGGCTATTATGGGTGTCACCGAAAAGGTTGCAAAACGATTAAATGTAGGAGCTAATTTTCCGGTCGGTATGGGTAACACTTTAGCTGGCAACCCTCTCCAAATAGCAGCGATAAAAGCCAACCTGGAACAGGTCTTAACTGAAGCAAATTACAAAAGTATGATTGCCGTCGCCAACCTGATCGGTGATTTTATAGACACCATAATAGATGAATTTGATCTCCCTTGGCATCTGGCTCGCATCGGATGCCGTCTTGAGCTTTGTTACAGCCCTAACCTTTTCCGGAACTTCGCCGAATTTGAAGCGGCTTACGACGCAGAAGTAGATATTTTAAGAAGGTTGTATTTTGCTAATCGTGGCATCTGGGTTACTCCGGTGCACAGCACCATGCATATCTGCCCTCAGACCACAGCGGAGGATGCCGCCTTTTTAAATAGTGTATTTGCAGAGTTTATCAAGGAACTCACGGCAAAGTAAAAAACAAGCAGAGAGCATCCAACAAAAGCTTGGATCGTGCAGCCAAGTAACAAAAGTCCGTTTTGTAACTTGCCCGTAACATGGATTAAAAGGCATGGAATTCTTCCAAAGTGCTTGGAGGTGACAAAATTGCATTTTGTGCAACAAGAGATATATAAAAATCCTGGTGATCTATCGTTTGATTAACCTGCCTGGTAACTTCACTTCAAGCGTGAACATCAATTGCAACTTTGTTAAGTAGTGCTTCTTCAGCGAAAATCGGCACACCTGCCTTCACGACAAGAGCTATGGCTTTAGCAACTGGGCAGTCAACCTTATAAGATTTATTATGGTGAGTAAATAATAATTTGGCATAAAAGTTGTTATTCTCAAAGCCATTTATTATGAGCGATTCGAGCATGGCGTCGGTGGTATCAACTCCGGCTACGGAGAAATCGTATTCTACCGGCTCAGCAGGTTCGGTGCCTACTAGTAGACTTTTTATAATGTCAGCCTGCGATGAACCCATATAGATGGGAAGATAGCGT
>Ga0209979_1003381_pt1 | contig 14142 bp, 17 predicted proteins | sample AnhtaG_FD_183114 | JGI IMG/M metagenome (GOLD analysis project Ga0209979, IMG submission 183114) | Deep subsurface microbial communities from Anholt, Denmark to uncover new lineages of life (NeLLi) - Anholt_01485 metaG (SPAdes) (version 2) | ecosystem: Environmental > Aquatic > Marine > Oceanic...
TTAGCAATGCCCTCAAGCTGCTGGTCATCATCATTCATAGTGGGTATGATGTTGGTAACCACCTCAACATGCATATTCCACTTTGTTTTAGCCCGCTTGGCAACGTCAAGTATCCCCCGCCAGCGACTCACCTTGGCTAACTTTTGATAAAAGGAGTCAGAGAAGCCCTTAATGTCAACTCGCCAGCAATCCAGGTAGGGTCCAATAGTATCCAGCGCCTCGGGGGTCAGGTAGCCATTGGTTACATAGACGGTGTACAAGTTGTTCTCCTTAGCCAACTTGGCTGAGTCAAAAGTGTATTCAAACCAGACACTGGGCTCATTGTATGTCCAGGCCATGCCCACAGACTGGCGGTGTTTAGCCTGTTCTACCGGGAACTTTTTAGCCATTTCTATAGCCTCTTGAGGCTGAATTTCCAGAGCCTCATGCCATGGTAATTTCAACTCAGGACAGGAAATTTGCCAGTTCTGGCAGTCCTCACAATGAAAGTTGCAACCCCAGCTACCCAGGGAGAGAGCTATGCTACCGGGGAAGAAGTGGTATAGGGGCTTCTTTTCAATGGGGTCAGGGGTTACTGATGATGCTTGAGCATAGTTCAAACTATACAGGACACCGTCCCTATTCTGATACACACGGCAAACCCCAAACTTGTCCGGACCTATCTTGCAACGCCACTGGCAGATATTACACCTTACCCTGGAATTCGGAAGCTTCTCGTAAAGCATTGCCTCATGCATCATTAACCTCCTGACCTAATTATACCACTCAGCTATTATCAATTATAGCCCTTGTATATGTCCAGTGCCTTAGTAACACATTGTTTCTTTACCTTGTCTTTGCGAGGCACGAAGTGCCGAAGCAATCTTTTGTTTGTTTTCCTCTTTCTGGGATTGCTTCGCTTTGCTCGCAATGACACAGAAAGAACTGTTAGGGCTTGACCTGAACTTAAAGCTGAACATATACCATACTTTGAAATTTCACTCATCTATCTGAACCAGAGTAGCCCAGAGGTCGTTTAGAAACGCTACCACCCAGGGTGGGAGGGTGGGAGAAAGAGATTGCTAAATAAAAAATCGTAACAAGAGGTGATAAGCTATGAATCCTCTTCAGGCTAGATAGATAATGGCTATACCGCTGACAATCATAATAACAGCGATGAGCCGTAGCACCAGCATTAGCTTGCCAGGCTGCCACTCTAGAAACATTGGTGAGACACGGCTGAGGACAAGAGCATATATGACCACAAATATGGGGCGGCTACTGACAATAGTGGACACCAGAGACACCGGTCCCCTCTCCATCGCCCAGAATAGCAGCACTGCCCCTACCACTGCCAGGGTCTCATTAGAAGCAACTAAGGTTATGACCGAGTTCCGCTGTTTCATATTGCCCAGCTCTTTGATAATATGCGGGCGTGCTGAAATAAGCAGGAAAATCCCGGACATACAGAACGAGGTAATCCAGTACATATTCCCGAAGGAAATGTAGGCTAGAGCATATTTGGCAGTTACGTCTGCCATCGCCATAAGCAGGCTGGAGCCGACAAGAAGGAGGAATGACCTACCCAGCCAGGCAGTCGGGCTACCTAGGTCCCATCTAGCCGAGACAATTACCGCCCCAGCTACCACAATAATTATGGCTATCCACTCCAGGTAACTGAGGGTCTCTCCCAGAAGTGGAGCCGCCATAATAGCTACGAAGATAGGATAGGTGTAGACCACCGGTATAACCCGGGACACCTCCACCCTTTTCAGGGTATAGAGCATGATGGTAAGGGCTGTAGTTCGGAATACTCCGGAGGCTAATGCCACCATTAACACCCAGGTGCCAACCCCTTCAGGCAGTGGAAATAGGGAGAATAATACTAAACTATAAACTAGAATAACCAACCCTACCGGCAGTAGGAAAGCCCGCAGGCTTGGCATTCGCCTGGAAATGAGGTGGCTATCAATAATATTCACCGCGCCAAGGACAGCGGCGCTTAATACAGCGATATTAACCCAATCACCTGGCATCAGCACTCACTCTTGTTAAAATCATAATAGTTTACACTATAACAATGTTACAGCAAAATCCCAACTCTACCTTGAATACCACTTTAATCCAATGCCAATTGCAGACTGTGTACTGATATTCTTATCACCCTCACCCCCTTTATCCCACTCGTCATTGCGAGGGTGAGCGACGAAGCAATCTCCAGGAACACCCGCCACTGAGATTGCCACGCCTTCGGCTCGCAATGACAAGAAGAGGGGGGAATGATATTAAAAAGAGGGGCTACCGCCCCTCTTAAACACCCTTAATATTTGATTATTCTTTAAATGAGCAACAATAGGTTTTGTAGGCTCTGTAATTTATTGTAGCGCCCCAGTTATATAATTACTTTTAAAAGGCCAGCTACTGCCAAAATTATGACGCCGAGCCCAATACATACTATTAAAAAACAAATCACGTGCGAGAAAGGAGGCTTAGCCATCCATTTGGGGACTTCAGCTTCTATAATCTTATCACGCTTGAAAATAGCTTTTTCTTCACCTTCCAAACCTTTTGTCGTGAGGAGGTAGTAGTGCCTCTCCCCCCTTGCAGGAAAAGGGTACTTGGGGAACCATTTGGGAGATACCTTTAGGAAGTCTCTTTTCCAAAGGACAAAAGTGAGTAAAAGCGAAAGAAGAAACCCACCTAATATGGCATACCAAGTAAATGTCACAAGTATCCCCTTTGTTGAATTATATCACAAATGATGGAGAGTTGAAGAGAGGCTTCGCCTCTCTTATAAAATTTCTTCCCCCTCTCCTTCAAAGGAGAGGGGGATTAAGGGGGTGAGGTAGATAAAGAATACCTTCACTCGCTTGACTGCGTGGCTAACAGTAGATAGACTTGATGAGACGAGATAATGAAGGTTATAGGGCTTACTGGCGGTATAGGTAGTGGCAAGAGCACGGTATCCCGGTTTCTGGCGGAACTGGGTGCGGTCATCTTGGATACGGATAAGGTGGGGCATGAAGCCTATAAGCCTGATACCGAGGCGTGGCGGGAGGTGGTGGCTGCTTTTGGCAGGCAGATTCTTACCCCTAGTGGTGACATTAACCGTAAGAAGCTGGGTGAGATAGTTTTTAGCAATGCTGAGGCTCTAGCCCGGCTAAATCAGATAATGCACCCCAGAATGTATGATATGGTGAAGGCTCAGCTTGAGGAATACCAGCGGCAAGGGGTGGATGTGGTAGTGCTTGAAGCTCCCTTGTTGATTGAAGCTGGCTGGGCTTCATTAGTTGATGAGGTTTGGGTTACTGTAGCCTCTGAATCCACGGTACTCAGGCGGCTTAAGGAGCAGGTAGGGCTGTCTCGCCAGGAAGCTCTGGCTCGCATTCGCTCCCAGCTATCTTCAGAGGAACGAGTAAAGCACGCCGATGTAGTAATAAATAATGACGGTGACCTTGATGAGCTAAGAGCCAAAGTAGACAAGCTATGGCAGGAAGCTGGCGCTTGACACCTAGCTATAGCAGTTGGTAGAATATGCTGTTTAGAGGAGGATAGAGAGATTTACGCTATTATTGAAACTGGCGGTAAGCAGTATAAGGTCAGCCCCGGTCAGACTATAGATGTAGAGCGGCTGGATGTAGCCGAGGGCAATAGTATTGAGCTGGACAGGGTATTGCTTATTGCTGATGATGACAAGGTAACCGTAGGCACGCCCGTTGTTGATGGGGCGAAGGTAATTGCCACCTCGCAGGGGGAGGGGAAGGGTAAGAAGATTATCGTTTTTAAGTATAAGCCGAAGGTGCGTTACCGTAAAAAAACAGGGCATCGTCAACTTTATACCAGGTTAACTATTGACAAGATAGTGGAGCCAGAAGGTTCGTCAGCACAAAAAGAGGTGATTCAAAGTGGCACATAAGAAGGGAGGCGGCAGCACCCGCTTAGGTCGGGATAGTAAAGCCAAGCGGCTTGGTGTCAAGAGATACGCCGGGCAGAAGGTAAATGCTGGGACTATATTGGTTCGCCAGCGTGGCACACGCATTCACCCAGGTAACAATGTGGGTTTAGGCAGGGACTATACCCTTTATGCCTTAATTGATGGCGTGGTTAAATTTGAACCTACCAGCAACAACAGGAGGAAGGTTAGCGTTTGCGCTGGCTAAATGGTGTGAAAGATAAGATTCATCCCAAGTATTATACCGACGCCGAGGCAATTTGTGCTTGCGGCAATAGGTTTATCACCGGCTCCACCAAGAAGGTACTAAAGGTTGAGCTGTGCAGTAAGTGTCATCCTTACTTCACTGGGGAGCGGAGGGTAGTGGATACCGCCGGTCGGGTGGAGCGGTTTAAGCGGCGTTACCAGCGGGAAGGTTAAGTAGACATAATGTATAAAGGTAGGAGCGGGTTACTGCACCGCTCCTTTTTATTTTTGGTGCTAAAAATCCTACGGAGCTTTTTCGGCACAACCAACACCTCCAGCCTTACACAGTTTCCAATGGTCTGTTGGGGGAGTTTAACTGTGGCAAAGAAGTTCTATTATGGGGGACAGGCGGTTATTGAGGGGGTGATGATGCGAGGACAGAAGGCCATGGTAACCGCAGTGCGTCGTCCCGGTGGTGGGCTGGCTATCGATGTCCAAACGCTAGCTAACATATATACTGGTTGGCTGAGGAGAGCCCCATTAATACGGGGCATCGTTGTTTTGATTGAAGCTCTGGTTCTAGGTATTAAGACTCTACTCTACTCAGCTAATGTATCTCTGGAGGAAGAAGAAGCGGAGATTTCGGGAGGATTGGTCTGGGTTATGGTTGCCGTTGCCCTGGTGTTTGCTATTGCCCTGTTCTTTATAGCTCCCCTTTTCCTGACTAAGTTGCTTGACCCCTACCTTAATTCACCACTGGTATTTAACCTTATAGATGGCTTTATTCGACTGATTATTCTCATCGCTTACCTTAAGTTAATATCACTAGTGCCTGACATCAAGCGAATATTTGCCTATCATGGTGCTGAGCACAAAGCGGTGAATGCCTATGAGGATGGTGCTCCGCTGGAAGTGGAGACAGCCAGAGGATATGGCACCGCTCATGTGCGTTGTGGCACCAGCTTTCTGTTTGTAGTATTGATTATAGCCATTATGGTTTTTGCCCTTGTTGGCTTACCATCGTTGTGGTTGATGGTGCTATCGCGAGTTCTCCTCATCCCGGTTATCGCTGCCCTCGGTTACGAGGTTATCTATTTTGGAGCCAACCATGCTAAGAATAAATTAGTCCGGGCGGTTGTTGCCCCCGGGTTGTGGTTACAGAGGCTGACTACCAGGGAACCTGATGATAGCCAGCTGGAGATTGCCCTAGCGGCATTAAAGAAGGTAACAGAAATTGACCAGCCTGAGGAAGCGGCTCAGGCTTCCTCTTGATGGCTTACCTCTGCATCTTGTTTGGTTAGTTGTTGGAAGAAGCAGGTCTTATTACCGGTATGACACACCGGACCTAGTGGGTGTCCCTTAACCAGAATGGTATCGCTGTCACAATCCTTCCACACTGAGCGGACTATGATACGATTGCCTGAGGTTTCCCCCTTATGCCATAGCTCCTGCCGGCTGCGACTATAGAACCATACTTCACCACTGGATAAAGTTCGGCGCAACGCTTCCTCATTCATATAGCCCAGCATCAGCACCTCACCAGTATCGTCATCCTGAGCTATAGCCGGGATAAGCCCCTTTTCATTAAACTTTAACATCAGTTGGCTCCCCTTTCCTCCACTTTGCTAATGGCAGCTAGGGCCTGTTTCAGGTTGATGTCCCCGGTGTAGAGTGCCTTGCCCACTATGGCAGCCTCTACACCAAGTGATTTGAGCATTTTGAGGTGGTCTAGCGATGAAATGCCACCGGCGGCAATGATAGGTAATCTAATTGTATTTACCAGGTCAGCGATAGTGGCAAAATTTGGCTCAGTGAGGGTGCCGTCACGACTAATATCGGTGTAGATGAAACGCTTTACCCCTAGCTTGACCATAGATTGGGTAAACTCCGTAGCTTTTAACTCTGTTCTCTGTCGCCAGCCGTGTGTAGCTATGCGTCCCTGCCAGGCATCTATGCCAACAATAATAGATTCGCTGAATTTACCACATGCCTCTTCAATCAACCTGGGGTTTTCCACAGCGGCTGTACCCAGGATGACACGCTCTATGCCAGCCTTAAGCAATTGCTCTACTGTTTCCAGTTGGCGGATGCCACCACCCAGTTGGATAGGAACTAATACAGCACTAGCTATCTCTTTAATAATGTCCAAGTTATAAAGCTCACCGGTAGCAGCACCATCGAGGTCAACAATATGCAGCCTTGGTGCTCCCAGCGATTGCCACTGTAGAGCTACCTCTACCGGCTCACCAGAGAATATGGTTTCCTCGTTATAGTTACCCTGATACAGGCGAACGCACTTCCCTTGTCTAAGGTCTATGGCAGGAATTAATTCTATTTTAGCCTTACCTCTCTCTTTATGCCAAATGTATTATATCATTATTGTTGCCGTGATAACAATGCTCCCCTACGGCCAATTCAATTCCTTGACACGGGTGGGGTCAGATTGTTAGACTGTGGTCGCCGCACTCTTATTCTTTGGTTGGGATTTTATGACAGAAGAGATTTCTTCACATACTTCTTCGTCACCTGAACCGTCGACGAGAGGGTTTGTTTATATTTTCACCGGCGCTGGCAAGGGCAAGACCTCGGCAGCACTAGGGACGGTATTCAGAGCCTCAGGTCATGGTCTGAGAGTATACATTACTTACTTTATGAAAGGTGCCTACACCTATGGTGAACGCAGTATCCTGTCTAAGTTACCCAATGTCAATATGGCTAGCTTTGGGCAAAGAGAGCTTATTGACAAAGCAAATATTAAGCCAGAGGAAATAGAGCAGGCAAGGCAGGCTTTAGCTACTAGTCGTGAGGCTATGCTCAGTGGCAACTATGATTTGGTGGTGTTGGATGAAGTGAATCTAGCCGTAGCCTGGAAACTGGTTGAGCTGGATGAAGTGATTAAGCTTATTACTGATAAGCCAAAGAATGTGGAGCTTATCCTTACCGGTCGCAAGGCTGATACCAAGCTGGTTCAACTGGCAGACGTGGTTACTGAGATGCTGAAGATTAAGCACCCCTATGATAAAGGGGTAATGGCAAGAAAGGGGATTGATTATTAGCCAAATAATATAAGAGGGGGAACGAAACGATGAGTATCACACTAAGTGCAATTAAAGCTGATGTTGGTGGTTATGTGGGGCATTCAGAGTCTCATCCTGATGTTTTAGCCAAGGCTAGAGAGTGCCTGGCTAAGGCCAAAAAGGAAGGGCTACTGGTTGACTATCATGTAACCAAGTGTGGGGATGACCTGCAACTAATTATGACTCACCAGCAGGGTGAAAACAGTGAGAAAATCCATAAACTAGCCTGGGACACCTTTGTTGACTGCACCGAGGTAGCTAAAAAATTAAAACTTCATGGTGCTGGGCAGGATTTGCTGGCTGATGCTTTCTCGGGTAATGTTAGGGGGATGGGTCCCGGGGTAGCTGAGATGGAATTTGAGGAGCGGGCAGCTGAGACCGTCATTATTTTTATGGCTGATAAGACCTCATCTGGAGCGTGGAATATGCCCCTATACAAGATGTTTGCTGACCCGTTTAATACCATCGGGCTGGTTATTGCCGAGAATATGCACTCTGGATTTACCTTTGAGGTGCACGATATCAAGGAAGGTAAGAAGATAACCTTCAACGCCCCTGATGAGATTTATGATATGTTGGTTTTCATAGGGGCGCCTTCCCGCTATATGGTAAAGGCGGTCTATCACCGGGGAACCAAGGAAATAGCGGCGTCGTCCTCCACCCAGCGCCTGGCTTTAATTGCTGGACGATATGTGGGTAAGGATGACCCGGTGTGCATTGTCCGCTCTCAGGGACAATTCCCAGCGGTAGGCGAGGTGCTGGAACCATTCACCTTGCCCCTGCTGGTAGAGGGGTGGATGCGAGGTTCACACCACGGTCCTCTTATGCCAGTGTCCATTCCCGATAGTACTCCAACTCGCTTTGATGGGCCACCGCGAGTAGTGTCTGTTGGCTTCCAGCTTAGTGGAGGCAAGCTGGTGGGACCTCGTGACATGTTTGCTGACAAATCGTTTGATAATGCTCGCCAGCAAGCAAGTGATATCGCTGATTTCATGCGTCGCCACGGTCCCTTTGAGCCGCACCGTTTACCTTTAGAGGAGATGGAATACACTACTATGCCTGAGGTGATGAAAAAATTGGAGGGAAGATTTACCAAGTTATAAATTATGGGCATGGACAAGCTCCTTTTGGCGACAAACAATCAAGCCAAGGTGCGCGAGTACAGGAGTTTACTCCAAAACCTCCCCTACGCGCTGATTACCCCGGCTGAAGAGGGTATCATTAGCGTAGTTAGTGAGGTAGGAGAGAGCTTTGAGGAGAATGCTAGATTAAAGGCTATGGCTGGTGCGATTAGGAGTCAACTACTGGCTTTAGCTGATGATTCAGGGCTGGAGGTTGATGCTCTGGGGGGTGAACCTGGTTGGTTAGCAGCTCGCTATGCTGGTGAAGGTGCTTCAGATAAAGATAGGGTTAACTACTTATTATCACGGCTCAAGGGTGTACCCTGGGAGAAGCGGTCTGCCTGTTTCAGGTGCGTTATTGCTATAGCTACGCCTGAGGGGAAAATAGAGTTTTGTTCCGGCGAGTGTGGCGGAGTTATCACCTTTGAGCCCAGGGGTAAGCAAGGTTTTGGCTATGACCCCATCTTTTACCTTCCTGAACTGGACAAGACAATGGCTGAGTTGCCTCTGGCAATAAAAAACCAGGTTAGTCATCGGGGGCAGGCAGCCAGAAAAGTATTCCAGGTGCTAGAAAGGTTAAGGGGTCAACAAAAATCCTGATTTTGGTAAATTATTAAGCGAAATGATTAACATTGACTAGAATTTGGTATATACTACTCCATTACAGTTAGCATAATTTTTTGGGGGTGTATTATGAGGTTGTCATGTCTTCAGGAGAATCTAAATCGGGGGCTTAGCGTGGTCGGGAGGGCGGTAGCTACCAGAACAACCCTGCCTATAACCAATAATGTTCTTTTAGCCACCGACCAGTCTCGCCTTAAGCTAGTTGCCACCAATCTGGAAATGGCTATTAGTTGCTGGATTGGCGCCAAAGTAGAGGAGGAGGGAACAATTACCGTTCCGGCTAGGCTTCTTACTGAGTTTGTTAACTCCTTGCCCAGCGAGAGGGTTGATATTAGCCTTTCTCCTCGGACCAAGACATTGGGATTAAAGTGTGCTCGATTTGAGGCACGAATCAGCGGGGTTGATGCCAAGGATTTCCCACCTATACCCCGGGTAGATGAGGGCATTACTACCAAGGTAGAGGTGGACGCCCTTCGTCAGGGAATTACCCACATTATATTTGCCGCTGCCACAGAAGAATCGCGCCCGGTGCTTACTGGTGTTGATGCCCAGTTTGATGGTGATTTGTTGACACTAGCCGCCGCTGATGGCTTTAGATTAGCCGTATACAAACTGCCTCTTGCCGTGCCGGTTAGCCAGAAGACCGAAGTCATTATTCCAGCTCGAACCCTGGCTGAGCTAAATCGGCTTATGGTTGATGAGGAGGAGGCAGTTGAGATAACAGTAAATCCTAAAAAGAGCCAGGCTCTATTTCGATTGAAGAATATTGAGCTGGTATCCCAGCTTGTTCAGGGCACCTTTCCCCAATATACCCAGCTTATTCCCCAAAGCTATACCACCCGGGCAGTAGTTAGCGTCGCTGAATTCTTGAGGGCGGCTAAGACAGCTTCTATCTTTGCCCGTGATGGCAGCGGCATTGTCCGTTTAGTGATAGCTCTGGGTAGTGAGCTAACCCCGGGTAAGATGACTGTTTCCGCCCGTTCCGAGGAAATAGGCGATGATGTTGGTGAGATTGATGCTATTGTCGAGGGTGAGGAGGCAAAGATTGCCTTTAATGGCAAGTATCTAATTGATGTGATTAGTGTGCTTCATGAGGCACAGGTGGCTCTAGAGACAACCAATCCGTCAAGCCCCGGCGTTGTCCGCCCGGTAGGGGTGGACAACTATATCCACGTCATCATGCCAATGTTTGTGCAGTGGTAGATAAGCAGTGACCAAGCGGCGGATTGATAGCTTGATGGTGGACAGGGGGCTGGTGGAGAGCCGAGCTAAGGCTCAGGCACTAATTATGGCTGGTGAGGTAGTGGTAGAGGGGAAAGCTGTTATTAAGCCGGGAAGTCTGGTAAATGAGGAGGCGGAAATTACCATACTTGAGCCGCCTCGTTTCGTTAGCCGGGGTGGGCTTAAACTTGAGCATGCCCTGGATAAATTCCAGCTTGATGTCTCTTCTAAGGTAGCAACTGATGTTGGGGCATCAACTGGTGGCTTCACCGATTGCCTACTCAAGCACGGGGCAAGCCGGGTCTATGCTATTGATGTGGGCTATGGTCAGCTAGACTATCGGCTGAGGCAGGATTCACGGGTGGTGGTTATGGATAGGGTCAATGCCCGCTACCCTATCCCTCTACCGGAAAAGGTAGATTTGGCTACCATAGATTTGGCTTTTATCTCAGTAGAGAAGGTGATACCATCGGTAGCTGGGTTAGTCAAGGATGATGGTTATTTACTAGTGCTCATCAAGCCGCAGTTTGAGGCTAGGAGAGGGGAAGTGGGCAAAGGAGGAGTGATTAAGCAGCCTATAGTGCATGCCAGAGTCCTGGGACGCTTTATCGCCTGGGCGATAGAGCACCGCTTCAGGCTGGGGGGACTGGTGGCGTCACCTATACCTGGTGCTTCAGGGAATAAGGAATTCTTTGTTCTACTGAGGTTGAGATAATGCCCAGGAAGAGTGTTGCTCTGGAATTAGAGGGCTTAAATATTAGCTGAAAATTGACCTACCAATAGAAAATAGTTTATAATTTATTAAGTAGGGATTAGTTAGGGTGAACTCAAGCCCAAGGGAAAAAACTTCTGGGAACCCATTAAGAGGCAGTAAATTTGCACGAGTGTTGTGGCGTTTTTGGTGTTTATGCCCCCAATGAGGATGTAGCTCGCCTCACCTTTTTTGCCTTATTTGCTCTTCAACACCGCGGTCAAGAGAGCGCTGGCATTGCCACTACTAATGGTAAAAGGATTCAGGTTCATGCCAGTATGGGGCTGGTGTCCCAGGTATTCGATGAAGATTCGTTAAGTCAGCTCAGCGGGGACATCGCCATCGGTCACAATCGCTACTCCACCAGGGATTCCAGCCGAGTAGGTAACGCCCAGCCTATTTTGGTAAGCACCGGTTCAAATACTATTGCTATAGCCCATAACGGAAATATCGTTAATGCTGAACACCTGTATAAAGAACTCTGTGACCAGGGTTATACCTTTCAAACTTCCACAGATACTGAGGTTATCGGTAACCTCATCCTTTCCTCCCCTGAGAAAAACTGGATAGACAAGATAAGATATGCCATGCATCGGCTTCAGGGAGCTTATTCTCTGGTACTTATGACTAACCACAGTTTGTTTGCAGTTCGTGACCCCTTAGGTGTACGCCCTCTATGTCTGGGGGCTATTGATAGCGGCTGGGTTATAGCCTCAGAGAGTTGTGCCCTCGACCATATTGGAGCCAGTTTTATCAGGGAAATTGAACCGGGTGAGATAGTTTCTATTACCGAGAATGGTGTTGATAGCTACCAGACAGAGGTGGGTAGAAGAGCATTATGCATCTTTGAGTATATCTACTTTGCCCGTCCTGATAGTGTGATTAATGGTCGGCTGCTCTACCCGGCACGGCAGGCTATGGGGGAAGGGCTGGCTCAAGAACACCAAGTGGATGCTGATTTGGTTATAGGTGTGCCTGATTCAGCTACCGCCGCTGGCATCGGTTATGCCTGTCACTCAAATATACCCCTATGCGAAGGGCTGCTCAAGAACCGCTATGTGGGGCGGACATTCATTGAACCTGACCAGCGAATTAGAGACCTTGGGGTTAAACTAAAGTTTAACCCCTTGCCCCAGATGCTGGATGGTAAGCGAGTGGTAGTGATTGATGATAGCATTGTCCGTGGTACTACTACACCACAGGTAGTGAAGTTGCTGAGAAAGGCAGGGGCTAAAGAGGTTCACATGCGCATCTGCGCCCCGCCAATCCGTTATCCTTGTTTCTTTGGTGTGGATATGGCTAGTCGCTGGGAGCTAATCGCCGCTCAGAAAACTATACCTGAGATTAGGGATTTTATTGATGCCGACTCATTGGGCTATCTGAGTATTGATAGATTGATTAAAGCGATAGCTTTGCCGCGGGATATTTTCTGCCTGGCTTGCTTTACCGGTGACTACCCCATACCGGTGCAGGTCGAGATGGATATGCTGACACGAGAGTTGGAGGCCATATTCGGTAGTTACCGAGAGCGCTTGGCTATAAAACAGGAGCAAAAACGTTTTATCGTAAAACGGCGCCATGCGAAGCAGTCCGTTACTCAAAACCTGCAGTTGGAGCTTAATCTTTTGTAGCTTGTAACGGGAAGGGCTTTGTCATAGGAGACGGTTCCTTCTGGCATCAATCAGCGGTAAACCGCACTTTCAAACGTCCGTAGTTCTCTCTTTTCAGCGCCCTTATTAAAGGCTAAGCTATTCTCATATGCGTCAATTCCACTCCTTCCGTGCTTGCAACTAGGCTACCCCAAGTGCTATGATTAAATTCACCATTATTAATAGCTGGGGGCTAACTGCTCCAATTTCAATATTAAGGAGGGCTGATATGATGGGTTACTTCTCAATACTGGCGGCTATTCCCGGCTTCTTTTTGAGTTCTCTAATTTTTATGGCACTCTGGGGTGTTATCGCCCCGAACTTCGGGATAGAAAAAATAGGCTATCCCATGGCTATGCTGATAACTATCACCCTGTGGCTGGCCGTGGCACCTCTGGCGGCAGCGGCTGGTCGAAGAGTAACAAAGTAATCGCATTTTGGATTAAACTGGATTTCTTACCTAAGGAGGCAAAGTAGATAAAGGAAACCTATGCCGCAGCCGGCGTTAATATTGATATTGCGGCCAGAGCTAAAGAGCTAATCGCCAAGCAGGCTCGCTCTACCCTCCGCCCTGAGGTCTTAAGTGGTCCGGGGTTCTTTGGAGGGCTTTTTGAGTTTAAGGGGTTTAAGCAGCCAGTTCTGGTGTCTAGTGTTGATGGGGTAGGTACCAAGCTCAAGATTGCTGGCGCTCTAGATAAGCACAATACCATTGGTATTGACCTGGTTAATCACTGCGTTAATGACATCCTTACCTGTGGTGCCGAGCCGCTCTTCTTCTTGGACTATATCGCTATGGGTAAGCTGGTGCCGGAGCATGTAGAGGCTATTGCTCAGGGGCTGGCTCAAGCTTGCCGTGAGGTTGGCTGTGCTCTTATCGGTGGTGAAACCGCCGAGATGCCCGGGTTATATACCGGGGAGGATTATGATCTGGTAGGTTTTATAATCGGCGTGGTGGAGAAGGAGAAGATTATCATGGGGAAGACCATTGTGGTTGGTGACGCTATCATCGGCTTACCCTCCAGCGGACTTCATACCAATGGTTATTCTCTGGTACGCAAGCTCTTTGGTGTTACTCAATCAGTATTAAATACTCATTATCCCGAGTTAGGTCGAACCCTGGGTGAGGAGCTTCTGGAGCCTCACCGGTGCTACTATCATCAGTTAAAGCCGTTGCTACCGCTCATCAAGGGCATGGCGCATATTACTGGTGGTGGCTTGGTTGATAATGTGCCCAGGGTTCTGCCTCAGGGCGTGGCAGCGCAACTTAATAGTCAGGCATGGACTACTCACCCTATTTTCCATCTCATTCAGCAGCAGGGCAATGTTACTCAGGACGAGATGTATCATGTATTTAATATGGGTATCGGTATGGTGGTTATTTGCTCGCCTGACGATGTCGGTCAGCTTACCAAAGCAATACCCGAGGCTAAGGTTATTGGTAAGGTAGTGAAACAGATGGGGGAGGCAAGGGTAATCATAGATTAGATAGAAGGTAAAGGAGCGATTTTATGAGCTATATTGCATCCTGGAGCGGAGGTAAAGACGCTTGCTTAGCCTGTTATAAGGCAATGCTTAGTGGATA
>Ga0209979_1003383_pt1 | contig 14130 bp, 11 predicted proteins | sample AnhtaG_FD_183114 | JGI IMG/M metagenome (GOLD analysis project Ga0209979, IMG submission 183114) | Deep subsurface microbial communities from Anholt, Denmark to uncover new lineages of life (NeLLi) - Anholt_01485 metaG (SPAdes) (version 2) | ecosystem: Environmental > Aquatic > Marine > Oceanic...
AAGCAAACTCGACGGCATAAGCGCGAATATCCTGGCCTTGATATTCATCAATCCTGTAGCCGACACCTTCGCTATCAAACACAAAGAAACCTGTATCCCATACATTGTCCTGAAACTCTGCTAAGAATTGTTTGGCGTCAGATGTCGTCGCTAGAGAACTTAGACGATCGAGAACTGCCGCAGTGGCCTCACTGTCTGTATTTATCTTTTTAGTTGATGAAGCTGCATGCAATGATATAGTGTACTGGCACCAGGAGGACTTACCACTTCTATTAATTAAGACTAACGAGTAGACACCGGTCTCGTCTGGTTTGAAGATAAGCCTTGCTTCCCAGCTATTGCCTACTCTGTGAACATCACATGTTTGGTACCAGTCACTACTCATGCGATAACTTCTCTCCGAATAGTTATACTGTATATCCGCATATACTCCGCCCCGAAGCTCGTTACACACTTCAATACTGATGGGTTGATCGGAAGTGATAACAATATCCAGGGTCTCAATCGCTTCAAATGAGAACCTGTTGATATAAACACCAAAATTGTTGAAGGGATATTGAGATGGAAACCACCCGCTGTACTTATCAAGTGTCTCCTCGTCTAAGGGACTTAGAGTAAAACTATATGTAATAGGGAAATAGCGTGGTGGGGCAGGAGACAAAGGCACGGGCGTTGGACTTAACGGCAGTCCTGGTACCGTAGTTTGTGTGTGTGTTTGAGGCGGTGTACCCAATATTCCAGTCGTATTTAATTGTTCAATATGGGTTTCTATCAATAATGCTCCCCCAGCAACAGGAACAATCCGGCCGTCATCGTATACCACCCACGCAGCTTCATCCAATCTATCAAGGTACTGTATGGCATCACTGTAAAACCAGTCTGCTTCACTTAAACCTTCACGCGCCTCAGAACGAAAAGTTTCTACTAGAATTACCCATGCTTTAAGGTCTTCACTGTACTCGCTGTGATGAGAAAAGGGAGGGAATAGCAGTGCCACATATTCTTTTGCTTCGTGCGTTCGGGTCAAGTTCTGAAGTCTTTCAATGACCATAAGAAAAGCTTCGTCGCTCGACATAGTGGCTGGCACGGGTGTGGGTTCGAGTGCCGGAACCGATGTTGACGGGATAGAACAAGCCACAAATAGAAGCATACTGGTAACCAGGATTGTTAATACCAACTTTCGCATGTCAATCCTCCTGTGCGGATTCGCAAATACAATGCGCTATAACTATCCATGTACTAGATTATGACCTTGTTTTTTCCTAATATAGGCAAATCTACTGATTATTATGTTCTTACTATGCCTAAATGTCAACTAGTAGTTGTGTGTTTGCTCACGTCATCTCCTTGTTGTTAACCTTGCCAACGGGGCTACATAAGGATCATGCAGGGCTATGCTATATATAGGAGAATGAAATAAATGAGCGTGGGACAAAGAATTAGAAAACGAAGACAAACTTTAGAGATTACACAGCAGCAGTTGGCGAAAGCTCTTGACTTAACGCCACAACACGTTTCAGCTATAGAACAAGGTAAACGAGCTCCCTCTTTGACTTCTCTCGCTAAATTAGCTGAGGAGTTAGGAGTGACTATTGACTACCTTTTGACAGGTAAGGAACAGATTCTAACAGATACGATACCGGCAATAAAGGCTGATAAAAAGCTACAACTTGAAATAAAGAGGGCGCTGATAACATTAGTAAAGGAGCTACAACGTTAGTAGAATGAAGAGAACTGAGTATTTCTTAAGCCCAGGACAGATCATAGGACGCGGTCTAAATAGTAACAAGCATAATAAAAAAAACAGCCTTGTGGAAAGCCTCAGACGGCGCTGGAAGGATATGTAGCAATAGAAACTGCGACATCCTGGTTAATAGTATGGGAGTCCTAATCAACATGAACCCCCCATTAAAAAATGACAGCACGAAACGACCATATTACCTTTTACTAACGAATTTACTGCAGTCAGGTGGTTAGCCAATAACCGCCATGTTGTAGTTTTGAACTAAACTTACTAGACCACAAAAGCCCCAATTTTCTGACATGGCGATCCAATGAATAGGGAAAGGCATAAGGATCGCTGATTTGCTTACGATAGACTTGACGAGCCAGGTTTTACGACGTAGGTCTCCTAGATCAAGCCTAGGAGTAAAGTGCTTCTGCTTATTTAAAATCGTTCCGTTTTTATTCAAATGTTCCACGCCTAGCATTCAAGCGTGAAATATAGCGGATCTTTTTTAATAGCTGTTAACCGCTAGGTTGTAGGTTCGAGTCCTACTCGGGGAGCCAGTTGCCTCACTTCGATCCCATTTACCTGTTTGAATTCGAGGCTGTGGTCTACTGACCACTAGTTTTCCTTCTGTCCCTTTCATCTGTTCCTCCTTATTTGGTCTCGGATCCTTTAGTGGGCTTCGGTGGCTTTTTGGCCTTGGTCGGCGCCATCACAGCCCTGTCCAGCCCGTAGTGGGCGCAGACGGCGTCCACAACCAACTCGTCCCAGCCGACACCCAGCCTGGCCTTGAGCTTGTTGAGGGCCTTGAGTCCTTCCTCTGTCGTCCTCGCCGAGAAGACATGTTGCTTCTCCTTCGCCATTACCTTTACCTCCTTTCATCTCAACTCCACATTAAATATGGCGCGTTTCGGGCGGCTTGTACACGTCAACCGGGGTCGTTCAGGGGCGTCTGGGAGCGTTTACAGGGCCTGAAGTTTGGACACAAATGAAGAAGCCTACCAAGGCTGTTTGTTTCCCCGATAGGTAACTATGTTGTATCCAGAGGGCGCCTCCCACCTTAATTATGGCGCGCGGGCTACCAGTTCGTACGGGAGGGCGGGGGAGGTGGGGGCAGATGTGGATAGTTGTGAGACATTTAAGGTTATATACACTCCTTAATTGGATAAATAAATGATAAATTGATACCATAAGCCATAAAGCCAGTGCTATAATAAAGAAGTAGGATACCAACATGGATAACATCACAGATATTAAAAAGCAAGATAGGATTACAAGAGCCAAGGCTTGGCTTAAGAGAGCACGAAAGGATTATCGAGGCTATACGAAGGTTGTTGGACAGCAATATATTCGCTCTAAGAAGAGTCTACCTGATGATCCAGCATTGGCAGTATATTTGTTACAACAATCAGCTGAAAAGACGGTGAAAGCAGTTGCTATTGCTTCAGGCGAGTTTGAGACGAAGGAATTAAAACTAGAATATGGGCACAACTCCCTAATGTTACTTTCAGATATAATGATAAAAGTATTAGAAATTCCAATAGTAGAGCCGTTAATTCGACTTATGAAGATAAGTTTGGGTCAAAAGGGGGGGAAATTACTAGATATAGTAGAAGCACGTGCAAGATTTCAAGAGATTAAGCAGAATATTGCTAAAGATCGTTCTCCCGATACGCCAGACTGGCTTAAAGAATTCGCTTTATTACCCTCTGAGCAAATAAAACCTATAGTAATCATGCTATTAAAACTTCGCGGTAACATACAGAGTAGTATCCACAAAATCCTAAGAACAAATTTGAGATTTGATGTCCAAAAGATGAAGGATTATCTAGACAATACGACAGAGAGTAACTTGAGAGGCGTATTCGCACCGAGTTTCCGAGACAGCAGAATCCCACCTGATGCTTTGGCTTTTGCTTTAAATACGATTCCAATATTTACCGGCATTGATTTTAGGCAGTCTTTAGAATCAGCAATTAATGAAGACTCAGTTGATTTAAGAAGGATTTCACCAATGCTGGAGAAACGCAATATTCTTGAAGAACAATTCTTATCTGTCTGGGCTTTATGCTCGCTAATGTTTCTTGCAGCATTTACTTTTGCTCATGAAAGTTGGGCAAGATATCCAAATTCAGAAAGGAAGGATTTGGATTACGAGTCGTATACAGGAGAAATCGGCATAGTAAGTTGTTTGAATGAGTTGGGGCAGCTTATGAAGGATACTGTATATGATATTGAGGATATGTTAGAGACAATAGCAGATGTCTTCTCACACTTTAGGAGATAAACAAATCATTGAGGGCAACAATGAAAGAGAAGGAATTCAAACTAATTATTGATCGTGAACGACATGAGAAAGATGCTAAACAATATCTCTCAAAACACATTAATTTCCTAATTGACCTAGTTAACTATGGTAGCAATCTTATTCCACGCGTATATGGCTCAAGTAATAAGAAGCTTGAAGATATCATAGTAATCGCTGTATTGCTGAAACAAGTTATATCAATGATTGATGCTATTGAAGTTCTAATCTCAAAAGGCGCTGTAAGTGCAGCACATTTACAAGCACGCGCTGCGTTTGAAGCTTCACTTTATATTGACTGGATTCTTCAAGAGGAATCAGAGAAAAAGGCAAGGTATTACTATATTTCAAACTTGCGGAATCAACGACTATGGGCATTGCGTTTTAAAACTGGGACTGCTGAAGAGCGAATATTCTCTGAAGCCTTTGAGCATATAGAACAGTACACTAAGACGAATGATACTGAAGACTTGGAAAAACAGGCAGAGGAAGAGATTAGTAAAATAGATACACTACTTTCCAAACCTAGCTGGAATGAAATCAGTAATGAATTTGAGAAGACCAAGAATAAAAAGACTGGTGCTGAACGTGATTGGTATAAGTTGTTAGGAATTACTTCTATAAGACAGCTTGCAAAAGAAGTAGGACGGCTAGGGGAATATGATTTATTCTATTCTAGAAGCTCAGAGGTTATGCATGGAACAGCATACAAGGATCATATACAATTCGGTAAAGGTACTATTACCTTTGAGCCTGTAAGGCAGTTAAAGGATATCAATCTGATCCTAAGATTCATTACATTAACTGTAATTGCGTGTTACGTATCAATCCTCAAACACTATAGGTACGGGGAACTCACTCATTTCAGACGAAAATATACGCAAGATTGGAGACAAGAATTTCTAAACATTCCATTCATATCTTATACCTCTCAGACTAAGCAGCTGTAATTCCCCTATTTCTGTGACGAGAAACTTATCCCATAAAACATCTTATATTGTGAACTAACATATGTTGTTATCCTTGTTCAATCGTAATCACTGTGAATAACGACGTGGAAAGGAAAGCATAACGCTTCCCCTTTTACGGTCTTAATAGCGGGGGTTGGATTCGAACCAACGACCTCCGGGTTATCCGCCCCATCTGGTCAAGGGCTTGCCCAGATAGGAAGTCCTTAACCCCCTCCCCCCTATGCCGCCAGAGCGAATGTTCTAGAAAATGGGTTAATCGAACCCATAACTCGCAGGTTATCCGCCCCAAATCCCTATTCGCGCCCTATTCGGCAGGGATTACCCCACCGTATGCCCCCCATCGCCTGCACTAGGCCCCCTTTTTACGGGCTGCATTTCAAATTGTTTCAGAAATGGAGCGGGTTCAATAGAGATTTAAAAGGAATGGGTTGCCTTATGCCTCGTCTTCGTCTGGCTCATGTGGCTCCGGCGGTTCAGGGAACTCACCGTCTAGAGCCTTTTCCACTATCTCGCAAACATCCGGGGGAAAATCTTCTCCCAGGATCCATAGAAGGTAATCGGGGTATTCCGTGGCTATCTCTTTCAGCGGCTGTCCGCCGTGCTTTCCGAAGTTTAATGTCGCTTCGCCTTCTACCCATATGAACCGGCCTTCAAGGTCTATATAATCTTTCCGGACTTCGTTACAAAAGGCGCACAAACCGGATACGTCTCTGGGCAGGTCATTATGTTCTTCAACCATAGCATCCAATACCTCGGCCGATGCCGTGGCATCCTTTTCAGCACCGTGGGCGTCCTCCAGTTCCTTATCGCAGTACTTTAAGTAGGCAGCCTTCAAGTTGCGAGACTTACCCGGTTCACGAGGTTCCTTCTGGTGATATATGACCATGGAGTCCACCAGTTGGCGGTCCTCGCGGGAGAAACCGACCCCCGCCCTCTCTAACTCCGCTTCAAGGAAGGGCAGGTCAAAAGTTATGACATTGAATCCGGCGATGTCGCAACCGTCAAGGAATTCGCAGATACCCTTCGCATACCGGCGGAACATCGGCTCCTCGGCAATGTCTTCATCCGTTATCCCGTGTATGGCGGTGGCTTCGGCTGGAATCGGCACCCCGGGGTTGACCCTGTGGCTCTTGTACTCCTCGCCGCCGTCCGGGGTAATCTTGAGGATTGACAGCTCGACTATCCGGTCTGTGTATGGGTTCAGCCCAGTGGTCTCCACGTCGATGAACGCGATGGGCCTATCCAATTGAAGGTTTTTCAACACTTCCTCGCCCCCCCCTGTTTGGATTCTCCTGCCTGGGCCTCTGAAGCTAGCGTACCGTTTCAGGCCGTTTCACATGTTGGGACTTGAGTTTAGTCCTCTACCGAGGGTTTGTCAATGCATGCTCTGAGGGTGTAAATGGTAGGGCAGACGTCTGAAAGGGCCTAGATTTGGAAATGAAGTCTGTTAATCAATACAGGTACATATTCGCTAGGATCGGGATAGGACAAAATGCATAGGTTGTCCCATTAGGTAACAAAACAAGCAAATGTTACATGAACCGAATATTCTGGACAGTCATTTGTTGCCGATATCTGCCACCTGAGCGCAGGTATGTTCAAACTCATCTATATCCGTATTCTTCTTTAATGTTTTTGGCAAGGTTTCTCAAGATACTCAGAATCCCAATAACAGCACGCTGAACTTCAACTGGCTCTTGGGCTAACACCGTGGCTACATAGGGATCCAATCGCTTACCGCTAGAGACTGGGTCGTTCTCAGCTATCGTAGGAGAGCGGAGAGAGAGAAAGCCAGCTAGCATAAATAGCTCATCCTCATCAAAACCCAGGGGCTTAGCCATCTTTCGTAGAATATGGGCTGAGGGGAAACGCTCTCCTCGGTCTATACGACCCACGTGTGATATCGATACGCTTGACCTTGCTGCCAGTTCCCGAAGCGTCAATGACAGCGAAAGCCTTCGCTCCTTTAGTGTCCAAGCCAAGCCTTTACTGTAATTATTAATCATCCGACTATTATATGTTGCCAAATGGGCACAGTCAAGGCGACCAACGGGAATGGCAAATCTCAGCCTTGCGGATTGCCTGTTCTTTAGCTTAATCTTCAAGTTTGATTTGAAAAATTTGACAAATGGCAAATATTATTTGTAAAATTGTTGCTAATAGTGAACTTTTGATGACAATTGGAGACAATGGGTGCCAATAGCAGCCGAACTAAGATTGGTGCATAGTATATCTTAGTAAAGTGAAGGATGTAACAAATGGCTACCAAGAAGCCAAGTGTCTTGATTGTTGACGACGAACAGGTGGTCTGTAAACTTCTCCATAAGGAACTAAGTGAACGGGGCTGCCTATGCTCTATCGCTCTCGACGGATATGACGCTCTCATCAAATTAGCAGCGCAGGACTTCGATATAGTTTTGTTGGACATCAGGTTGCCCGGTATGTCTGGCGTGGAGGTTTTGAGCACGATTAGGTCAACTCATCACAATACCGCAGCTATCATGATAACCGGCGTCAATAGTGTTAATACAGCGGTTGAGGCTATGAAACTCGGGGCTGCGGACTACATTGTCAAGCCATTTAGTCTGGATGAAGTAAATACCAGTATACAAGTGGTCTTAGGGACCAAGAAACGGTTGGCGGAAGAAAGCGATCATCAAACACTTCTTTTGCTTGGCAGTGAAGCACAGGATAAGGCGGCTGAGGAGGAATCCTATAGACAAATAGATGCAATCGCTCACGGCGTAGAGTCAAGACATGACTTGATTTCTGGTCATTCAAGGATAGTAGCTCAGGAAACCATTCACATTGCTCGGCAGCTTGGTGTACCAGAGAAGGTGATTCAAAGATGGGCAGATGCAAGGTCAAGACTTGATTCTGAGAGGAACAGAATCATTGGGTACTCACTGGATAAACTTGAGCGAAGTCCACTTGCTCAGGAGCTAATGGGTCTGCTGAGGCCATATCCGTGCACACCAAAGGCCGATAAATCACAGAATTGAGGCAGGAAGGCAATATGACAGAACTTATGACTGCTGAGGAAGTAGCCAGTTATTTGCGGCTCACAAAGAGAACCATCTATAGGATGCTAAAGCGAGGCAAGTTCCCCGCAATCAAGATGGGCAATCGGTGGAGATTTGAGAAGAACTCAATTGATGAGTGGTTGCATCAAAACGCCGTTGGAACAAAGGCAGAAATACTGGTGGTCGATGACGAAAAGGCGGTTCGGTCACTAATCAAGAAGACACTGGAGGAGTTAGGACACAGGGTGACAGTTGCTGGAGGTGCTTCTGAAGGATTAGAACTGGTGAAACAAGCGGATTTCGACCTAGTTTTTCTTGACCTCAAGATGCCAGGAATGGACGGAGCCGAGCTTTTTCGCCAGATAAGAATCATCAAGCCCAAGTTGCCGGTAACCATCATAACCGGCTATCCCGATAGTGAAACGATGGCACGGGCTTTGGCTCAGGGTCCCTTGGGGGTTATGAGTAAGCCTTTCGGTGAATCAGATATTATTGCGGCTGTCAACAGTTTTCTTCGAATTACCAGCTAGCAATTGTAGCTGTTTTTTGCACTAATTACGGTGGTTGAGACAGTATGAACTTTGGCAGCAAACTGATGCGGGCTTACTTTAATTACGCCTATAACCCAGTTTATGACCTTACCACTGCTCGGCTCAGTCGTTATCGCAAGCTACAGAAAAGATGTGTTGGTAAGCTTGAACTCGAGGACAACGATAGAGTGCTGTGTGTGGGTGTCGGTACCGGGAACGAGATCTTTCACATCCTAGAAATGAACAGAAACGTCGACATTGTGGGTGTAGATTATTCACATACCGCATTGCAGAAGGCGCGCAGGAAAGCATCGGCATTGGGTAAGGAAATCGAGGGCCTTGTCATGGATGCCCGACGTTTAGAATTTGCAGCGGGAAGCTTTGACAAGGTGCTATGCATTCATGTCATGGATTTTGTAGAAGAAAATGAGAGAGTCACTGCCGAAATCCTTTGCGTATTGAAGGCTGGAGGACAATTCGTGATAACCTATCCCTCAGATAAAGAAGGTCCAAGGTTGGGAGTTAATCTTTTGAGGGACACCGTTTGCCATGATATGAGTTCACGAAAGCATCGTATTATAGCTCTCTTAGAATCGTTGGCGCGAATGCTAGTGAGCCTTATATACCTACCCCTTCTCTTTCGGTCAAGCCGGAAATCTTATTCACGTAGCGAACTAGAGGGAGTGATTAGTCAATCAAAAACCGTTGACCTCCAGATAGAGGAGGATTCTATCTATCAGGATTTCATAGTTTACGGCAGAAAATCAAGTTAAGGAGGAAAGTCGAATGCTTAGTGAAGACAAGTGTTTCAAAACGTTGACCGAAGCTGAATTGTGGCAGAGATATTGTGGCTTCTTTGACCTGTCTATGGAAGAGTTCATGGAAACCCAGAACGAACTTCTGGTGGACGAGATAGCTCTGGTATGCGACAGCCCTTTGGGTAAGAAGATTATGGGTGACCGTAAGCCCGAGAGCGTGGAGGAATTTCGCCGTACGGTTCCATTAACCACGTACGATGACTACGAGCCATATCTGAGTGAGCGACGCGAAGACGCTTTGGCAGTAAAGCCCTATTTGTGGACTCATTCAGCAGGGAGGGGAGGGAGTTTTAAGTGGGTTCCTCATAGCTCTGAAATTGTTGACAAAGCGGTCAGGAGTTATTTGGCCGGTGGCATTATCGCTTCGTGCAAAAAGAAAGGCGAGGTTAAGATTGCGCCAGGGGCTCGAATGCTCGTCATTCTGGCTCCTCCACCCTATAATTCAGGGGAGCTATTCCTCGCTCTTGCTCAGCGTTTCTCTTCCCGAATTATGCCCCCCCTTGAGGCGGCCGAAACTTCCGAGTTTCAGGAGCGAATCAAGAGTGCCTTCCAAATGGCTCTTAAAGACGGGGTAGACTTTATTGGAGCGCTTGCTAGTGTGTTGGTCAGGATAGGGGAGGAGTTCACTGAGCAAGTAGGTGGCATGAAATTTTCTGTGTTTATGTTGCACCCGAAAGTAGCCTTCCGTCTGCTTCGTGCCTGGCTACGTGCCAAGATTGAGAAAAGGGCGATTCTGCCCAAAGACATATGGCGACCAAAGGGTATCTTTGTCAGCGGAGTAGATACAGCTATCTATAAGGACAGCGTAGCCTACTATTGGGGCGTCACTCCAGTCGAACTCTATAGTGGCACTGAGGCACAAGCTTATGCTTTGGAGACTTGGAATAGGAAGGGGATGGTTTTCCTCCCTCATTCTGCGTTTTTCGAGTTTATTCCTTATGAGGAGTCACTCAAACTACAAGAAGATAAGCATTACCAGCCGTCTACGGTGCTACTGAATGAGGTCGAAGAGGGGAAACTGTATGAGGTTGTCATTACCCAATTCTATGGCATGCCGCTGCTGAGGTACCGGCTGAATGATATCATCAAGGTTATTGCCATGAAGGATGACCAGGCTGGAATCAACCTTCCTCAAATAGCCTTTCAACGCAGGGTCGGTGAGGTTATTAACCTCGGTGGGCTGGCCAACCTGGATGAAAAGGTCGTCTGGCAGGCGATTGCCAATACCGGGATAGGGTACACCGAATGGGCGGTGTGCAAGGAGTATGACCAAAATCAGAGCTTTCTTCGCCTTTACATTGAGTTGAAAGAGGAGAAGGACGCTACCGAGGTGGAGACCATGGTTGATGAACAGCTCAAGCTGGTTGATACGGATTACAAGGATATTCACTCCTATCTAAGTGCGCAACCTGTCAGAGTTACTCTTCTTTCGCCAGGGACATTCCAGCGTTATACAGGAGAGAAAATAGCGGAGGGGGCTGACCTGGCCCACCTTAAGCCAGCCCATATGAACCCTCCTGAACCAATGGTTCAACGCCTTCTTCAGTTAAGCGAGGTAGATAGCGGGAAATGACAGCTATTCTTTCTAGCCCGTCTTATTATCTGCCGCCGCTCATAGGGGTGGCTGTTGTACTTGTCCTGATAGTCATAGCATTAGTTTGGTCCCGCCGAGATTTCACTGTTGGATTGTTCAGCGGCTTTCTTGTGAGCATCGCGCTGCACAATTTGTTGATCTTTGGCATGCGATCCAGCCCCGACGTTTACCACGCCCTTCTATGGGAGAGAGCGATGTGCGTGCCTGCTCTAGCTACGTTTATCTTGTATTATCACTTTACACTTGTCTATACTAGTAATAGAGGGCAGAGGCGCGTTCTTTTGGCCTCTTATTTGCTCTTGATAGTAGCTGGTGCGCTCGCACCCACTGACCTAGTAATACAGGGGATGCGAGTTGAAGAGTATGGCTATGCTCCTATTGTCGGTCCCATTAGTTATCCTTGGTTTGCCGTTGGCCCGCTTCTGGTATTAGGTGGAGCCTATAATCTGCTCAGGTATTACAAGGTCTCCACTATGTCCGAAGAAAGAAAGCGGGCGATTATTCTCGCCGTTGCAGTGGTATTCCCTCTAACAGGACTGGTCTTGGACGGTTTTACCAATCTACCTCCAGTCTTTATCTGGGGCAACCTGATGTTTTCCATACTCTGTACCGTGGCCGTACTGAAGTACCATCTGCTGGATATTCGTGTTGCCGTCCGAAAGAGTTTAGTTTACCTGCTGGTCAGTGTCGGGGTGGCCATCCCTTATGTAGGCATATTACTATTGGTTAATCAAGCTCTCCAGACAACGCCGGGGCCTTGGTGGATGCACGTTTTAATCATATTACTTTTGGCCATTCTCCTTCGTCCACTGTACAGCTGGGCACAAAACCTGGTGGACAAAGTGTTCTACCGAGATAGCTATGATTACCTCAAGGAACTGGAACGATTCAGCCAGGAGACTCAAAGCGTCGTGAATCTCAAGGAGTTGGGCTCTCACATAGTTCGGTTGGTTAGCGGCGCATTGCGGACGCCAACCGTCTGCCTTTTGCTGACGTCCGAAGACAACAACGGTTTCCGTATCGTATCTTCTGTCGGCTTGGACAGACCGCCCTCTGGAATTGTGCTGAGGAACGAGGCGCTTCTTGTCAAATGGTTAAGGCTTCACGGACACATCGTGTCTTCTGAAGAGGTTGATATTGCCCCTCAATTGCAGAGCTCTTCACGGAGAGAAAAGAATCACCTTGAACGGATGGGAGCAAAGCTCTATGTTCCAATCAAGACTAGTCAGGGTCGACTATCCGCCGTACTGGTCTTAGGGCAAAAGCTTTCTCAGCAGTCCTATGCCGACGAAGATAAGCAGTTGCTGACGGCTGTGAGCAATCACATGGCTATGGCATTGGAAAACGCGCAGCTCTATGAAGAAGCAAGACAATCGGAGAAAGCAGTGCGGGAGTCGGAGGAAAAGCTACGTCTCACCTTCGAGTCTATTACCGAGGGAATTACAGTCACTGACCTGAATGTGAACATTGTGCAGATGAACGAAGCGGCGGTTTGCATGCATGCGTCTGATGATAAGGAGGAACTCATCGGGCGGAGCCTGTTTGAGGTCATAGCTGAGAAAGACCGCACTAGAGCTATGGCGAACCTAAGAAGAACACTAGAGAATGAGGATGTCAAAGACGTTGAGTACACATTTTTAAGAAAGAACGGGGACGAATTTCCTGCCGAGTTAAGTGCTGCCACCCTCAAAGATACGGCCGGCGAACCCGTTGGATTTGTCGTCGTCAGTCAGGACATCACCGAGCGTAAAGAGGCAGAGCAGAGGGAGAAGCAGCTGCAGGAGGAGGTTAATCTTTCCAGTCGACTGGCCTCCATTGGCGAGCTGGCAGCCGGTATTGCCCACGAGATAAATAACCCTCTTACCGGGATAGTGGGATTCTCTGAGCGGCTGCTGAGAAGAAGCGTCAACGATGAAACCAGAGAGGAGTTACAGGTGATTCATGACGAAGCTAAACGTGCTGCCACCGTAGTACAGAATCTCCGGACGTTTGCTCGTCGGCGCGAGCAAAAGAAGGAATACTCAAACATAAATGATATCGTCCAGCGGACTCTCGAGTTGAGGGCTTACGAACTAAAAACAAGCAATATCGAAGTTGTAACCGATCTCGCTCCTGGCCTTCCCGAGATATCGGTCGATTCTCAGCAAATTCAGCAAGTCTTTTTGAACATCATTGTGAATGCCGAGCAAGCCATGAGTGAGGCAAATCGTGGTGGAAAGCTGCACATCAAAACTGAGAAGACAAGAGGTCATGTCAGAGCTTCGATTACTGATGATGGTCCCGGCGTTCCAGCCGAACAACTCAACAAGATCTTCGACCCCTTTTTCACCAGCAGAGGGGAAAGAGGGGGTACTGGTTTGGGGCTCAGTGTCTGTCACGGTATCGTGGCAGAGCATCGTGGCAGGATATACGTAAAAAGCAAACCGGAAAAAGGTGCCACATTCTTTGTTGAATTGCCACTGAACATCGAACAGAGAGACGACAACAAAGTTGTTGAGGCAAAGTCTACTGGTAGAAGCGAGTAGCGTCGTAGGCTTCGCAAGGCAGGCGTTCCCGCGTATTAGTAGGTTAATTGTTGGCTGACATTCTTGGATGATACAAAGGCACATGTGGGTTTTGAGTAAGACATAAGTAACTGCTGCAGAGCAGGGATAAGTTGCATCTTCTCAAAGCGAAGTTCCGAATGCTTCCAAAGTGGCTGGCCAAATTGGATTCGAACAGCACGTCTTAGTGCACTTCCACTTTGTCCTTAGCCGGTGGCCAGACGAAAGTCACTGAAAAAACTCTCCCCAGCCAGCTCGAATCTTGTCGAAATTGGTGGGAAGTTCTAGGTTTTGTCCCCTTAAGTGGATCTAAGAGGACTCGAACTCCAACAAAAAGCCATTTTGTCAGATTTGACTTCTGCACCCAGTGACCCTCCTGATTTCGATAGGGGACCCGAAATAATTGGACAAGAAGCCCCAATCTACCCATAATAATACTCACTAGGAGGATATTTCGAAGCTGCTGATTGCACATGGGAGGTGAAATGGCAGGTTTCGTTGATAAAGTTGTTGGGCTCTACCATTTCGTTAGTGATAGGGCGCCGAAGAGTAGTCCGCTTGTTGACCCGAAGCCACGTACAGTCAATCCGTGGTGCAGAAGCGACCAAGCCCTGATT
>Ga0209979_1003384_pt1 | contig 14129 bp, 12 predicted proteins | sample AnhtaG_FD_183114 | JGI IMG/M metagenome (GOLD analysis project Ga0209979, IMG submission 183114) | Deep subsurface microbial communities from Anholt, Denmark to uncover new lineages of life (NeLLi) - Anholt_01485 metaG (SPAdes) (version 2) | ecosystem: Environmental > Aquatic > Marine > Oceanic...
GCAACAGTGCAATATGACATTCAAGAGTCGGGATCAGAGCATTTTCGACGGGTTGACCCTCAGATAGTAGGAAAGCAACCTCGTGGAATAGATCATATCCGACTCTCAAGATTTTCCCGTGAGGCTCAGAGAACTCTACAACAATGACCTCAGAATTGGTTTGGTTATAGCTCAAGGGTCGCCCTTGGCCGCGAAAGCTCGCCAGCTTTCCGTAGATCGGGAGTCGGGTTCCATTGTGATCAATGAGATGATCGGAGACGGCCGCGTCTACCAATATCCCTCTGAGATCATCAAACTCCGTTGACTTCGACGAAAAAATGGTTAGCAGCTTAGCACTCACCTCCGGAGTTTCCTGTAGGGTCGAGATAACCACCTCATAGCACCGCTCTGCGATAAGAAACTCCCAAGGTGTCTTGAAGAGTTCGAAGAATTCCCGAACAATTTCCCTTTCGCTTTCGTTACAGAGAATGCCGATCATCTTCAATGCTTCGCAAGACTGTGTATTCTATATCCATATCCATATATGGCATGATGTGATTTATCCAAACAAAAGCCACTTACGTTTTATACTTAAACCAAGAGACCAAATCCCAGCTCAATGGACCGTGCTGCCGCTGCAGTTTTAGATAATGGCAGGCAGTTTCGTTACTGATGGGTTGTCTTTGTTCCCACAGGGCAGGCAACTGCCGTACGACGTCAAGCAAAGCCTGCAGAACTTGTCGCAAGTAACCTCGTCTAGCGCCTCTGATCAGCGATGCTCCTGTTTTCAAGGGCACAAAAAGAATCAGCATCCACCAGGGATAGCGCACCAGATAGATGTATAGTGTGTTCCTGATGAAGAGGCAGTCCCGCTCGCCACCGGCCACACGCATTCGTGGCGATACTCGATGATAGACGATAGCTTTGGGATAGTAGAGTACCTTGTAGCCGGCGTCCCAAACCCGCAAGCTGAATTCCTGTCCTTCGCAACCGAAAAAGAGAAACTCCCAAAACAGACCAACCTGATCAAAGACTTGCTTACGGATCCCAGGCCCGACCTCGGAGAGATTCCAGCTAAGAAATTCCAAGTCCTGGTCGGCTTTGACCTTCTCTGTATAGACCCAGCCCGCAGTAGGGTCCAGTTCCTTGGTGTAAGCATTGACGATTTTACTGTTGATAACGCCTACCTCCGGCTCAGCCTGGAACTTACGCACGATGTTGGTCAGAGTGTCATGGCCAGGGCTGGCGTCGCTGTCCAGACAGAAGATGATGTCTCCCCGGGCAACGGCAATCCCGGCGTTACGTCCTGCGACACCCAGATTTCGGTCGAGCGCGACGAGCCTGACCGCGGGGTAAGCCTGGCGCAGCGCTTCTACGGTGCCATCAGTTGAGGCGTTATCGACCACAACGATCTCAAAGTTTTGGTAGGCTTGGTCATAGACAGACTGGATGGTCTCTAAAACATCCTCTTTGCGGTTCCAGGTAATGATAACCACACTTACCAGGGGAGGGTCCATCTCACTACCTCCAGATGGTTTGTCCTGTCAGCAGCCAATACAACTTCGGGCATTCGATGATCTCGGTCGGATCCTCCGGCCGCTGGTCAATTGATCTAAGAGCGTGTTTTGAAAGTGTCCGATGGGGTGAATTACGCCATATTGAGCGTCATTCAGCAGCCACCTGTGGGGTTTTTCGCCCCAAGACAGCTAAGAACGCTCGCTCTGTAGGGGCATGGACCAGATTCGCGATCCTATCGGGACTTTCAAAACACCCTCTAAGGCTTGTTGATGTCAATGAACGTACCCTTTTGGCCGTATGCTGGGCAAGCACGGGGCGGCCCCGGCGTTGCCCTGCAGCGCTATTTGCGCAGCCGCACCGGCAGGTACACCCGCCAGGTGACGGCTCCCACCAGTCGAATCTCATCTACCCAGAATGCAGTTGATGCTTCATCATTTCGATTCTGGATGGCAATCTGGGCCAATGACCGCCCGCTTGCATTCAAATCACTCAACGGAATGCGAACTAGCTTCCAGGTTCCCGACTCAATGGTTCCTCCCTCAATATAGCGGCAGTCATCCACCGGGCGTTGGCGCAACCTGGTACCGTCCTCGTCAAAGAAGGAAGCCCACAGATGTTGTTCTCCCGATGAGGCGCCACGAATGTAGAACTCCAGCCAGTAGAACGGGTCCGAATCAAAGGCGGGATGCCAAAAGGAAAGAGCCTCCCACGCTCCCAGCGTGACCGAAATTGCCTGCGTGCCACTGTACACCTGATCGGTTGCAGTCAGATCGCGTGTGGCCTCCCAGGACCAATCTTCCCAACCGGAGCCTAACCCATCGGTATATATGTCCATTGTCAGGCTGTAATCTGGCTCTACCGGGGTGGGCCTGGGACGTGGCGGAACACCGTACCAGGCGCGTAGAACATCCTCGGCTGGTTTGTCGTCGGGCGTGAAGCCATCATCACAGGGCCCACCCTCAAACGGGTCTGTACTCCAGTACCACCAGAAAATCCCGGCCAACCAGGGCTGGCCGTAAATACTCTCAAAGGCGGCTTGATAGAGATCAACCTGTTCCTGAAGGTCAACGGTTCCCTCACTCCACCAGTCCCAGGGCTCACGGTTGGCTCCATCCAGACTACGATAGCCGATCTCGGCGACAAGAATAGGTTTTCCCCACGTGGAGGCGAGATTGGCCAATGTGGCCACGTGCGGGATCCAGGCTGCCTTCAATTCATCCAGAGTTGGATCATTCTTGTCCGACAATCGGTAGAAGGCGTCCACGCCGATGTAATCCACGGCGTCCCACCAGGTAATACTGGTCACCTCACCGCCATGGAGGGCCACGTAGGTAATGGAGCCGCTGTAGCGAGCACGTACTCCTGCAATCACCGCACGCCAGTCGTCAGCCCGATGTGTCGTCCCGGCCAGCTCGACGCCTACGCTGAATTGATCTACGCCATAGGATTCTGCCAGGTCTGCGTAGTGTTCAATGAACTCTCGATAGGAAGCAAACCAGGCGGCCCATTCTGCTTCGGTCGTGAATGCCTTTCCGATTTCCGTGTGCGGGTTGGTCGGACTTTGCTCAAGAAGATTCAGGTGAGGCTTGAGCATCACACGCAATCCCAGATCGTGCGCCCGTGCAATGGCGTGAATCAAGTCGGCGTCGCTAGTATAAGTGGTGGTGAAGATGGTGGTAGAAGTGATAGTATCCTGATAGCCAGTAACCTTCAGGCTGATCCAGTTAGCGCCAGTAGCTGCGAGTTGCTCTAAGGATAGATCGGTATCAGGTTCAGAGTACCTGACAGGCCACCAGTCACAATAAGCGATGCCCTTCTGCATAGATGGCTGGACGTGGTCCTTCGATCCCTGCACTGCCACAACAAGCAACAACAGGCTGGCGACAAAGGCGAATATGGATAACCATCGTGTTTTCATAAGTGTGCTCTCCTTGCAAATTTTGTTAGGCGCTCCCACAGAGCCGGCTGGCTCAGAGTCTTAGACATAATCATCGTTCTCCTGTACTGGTTCAGTGTGAGATGGAATTTCAGCTTGTTCTGCTAAGATAGCGGAAGAACAGGCGTTGCTCAGGTAGCCTCCTATTCCTAGGAGACCTTGAGCGTTCTGATGGTATGTCATCTGTTATGGCTTTGCAGCGGGCAACTTCTCGTGCCAGACGAGCTAACACCGATTTGCGACGTCGCTTTGCCAGGATCAGCCGCTCGCGGGCTTCAAGACGGTCTTTTGACATGGTGTAGCCCATTCCACTGTGCAGACGCACTATGTTGTACTCATTTGGTGAGAGCCAACCCCGTACTTCTGCAAACCGCTGTAGTAGCCGAGCGAAGTCGTCGGATCAACGTTCCGTCAGCTTGACATCCAGAATGGCCTTTACCTTCTCCTTGTCTTTGGTGCGGTAGTACCAGTCAATCGTCTGGTGAAGGCCGGCCACGAATCTTGCCCGAGGCTCCCATCCCAGCAGTTCCTTCGCCAGTGAATTGTCCGCCACCCGGTTCATCGGACCGGTTGGCATCTCCGGGTGGAACTCCAGTTCGAGATGCTCTTTGCCAGTGTAGCGCAGCACTTCTCTCACGGCGTCGACCACGCGAATCCGTTCCATTGTGCCAAGATTAACCGCAGTACCGTCGTCAATCCTTTCCGCCGCCAAGATTGTCCCCTGCACAATGTCGCCTACGAAGGTCCAGTTGCGCACCTGCTGCCCATTGCCCCAGACTACAAAAGGATTCTGATCGATGAAAGATCGCGCGATCATAGCGATGACAGCGTGGTTCTCGTGCCCACGCGGACCGAAGACAGTGAAATAGCGACAGCACGCTGACTTCATGTCCCAGTCTTTGTAGTACGCTCGCAGCGTGAGCTCCCCCATCAACTTGGCCCAGCCGTACATATTGTCGGCATCGTAAGGAGGCCTAACTAAGTCCTCGGTTAGGTAGACTTCTTCTTCTGGATCAGTCTGCAGCGAATTTGGGTAAACACAGCCGGACGATGCAAAGACCACCTTTCCCACCGAGGCTTTGTAGCACGCGTTGAACAGTATGCCATCGAGCGCCAGATTGGTGGCGCACGCCGCCTGGTGCAAGTCCACGTATCCACGGCCCCCATGATCGGCAGCCAGGTGGAAAACTACATCCATACCCTGGGCCGCTTGCTGGGCTACGCCAGCTTCCAGGAGGTCGGCTTTGATGAATTCCACCTTGTCACCATATAGGTGTCCCTTGATGTTCTCCAACTTGCCACTACTTAGGTTGTCCACGACACGCAACCTGGCACCGCGTTCCACCAGGGCATCCACCAGGTGGGAGCCGATGAAGGAAGCCCCACCAGTCACCAAGACCTTGCGCCCTTGCCAGTTCATAGAAAACTCCTTCCCCATTTAGTCTAATGCGTTCTGGTGAACACAAATTGCTCTTTGATAAGCTTGTAGGGTTTGCGTGGCAATGTTGTTTCGTTGCTCGCTCACCCAGCGCGTTGCGGTCTCCCCCACGCGGTGGCGCAGAGTATCGTCTGAAAGCAGTCGGACTATCGCGTCGGCGAGCTGTTCTACATCGGCGGGGCGCACCAGGAGACCTGTAACGCCCTCCTCGACATATTCTGACAGACCGCTGATGTTCGTAGCCACGACGGGCTTGCCGAAGACGTAAGCCGTCATCAGGACCCCGCTGCTCGCAGCAGAGAGGTACGGTAAAGCCACTAAAGAGGCCCTCTGGAAAAAGGTGGCCATCACATTGCCAGGCACAAAACCTTCGTGAATTTCGAAACGGCTGCTATCCTGGATCATCTGCCGACAGCGTTCCAGGTCTTTGCCATGGGCTGAGATCAAGATGCGCGCGTGGGGGATCTGGCGGGTGATGATAGGCTGGGCCCGAACAAGATACTCCAGTCCCTTGTGCAGGTGTGCACGCCCAAAAAAGAGAATCGTACCCGGCTCTTCAGGCACCGCCCTGGTAGACCACCTGAAGGCTGTTTTGCGTACGCCTAGCGGCACATAGGCTATCCGGCTGGCAGGGATGCCATAGAGCTTCTGCACAAGCGCAACCTGGTCTGCGCCGTTCACGATGACCACGTCGGACCCGTAAGCGAGCAGCTTGTAGATCGCCAATACTACAAGCGTCGGCAGATCCTCTCCGACATTCGGCTTGGGAACAATCATTGTGGAGGTCACAGGTATATCACGCAAGAGGCAGGCCAGCACGGCGAACCAGAGCTCTCCGGGGGTTACTAGAATATGCGCCACGTCGATTCCGTCGTCGCGCATGGTTTGGCTAAGCCTATGGAACAGCGCAAATGAGCGCGGGTCGCGCATGCGGGGAAGCCGGATCAGGCGCACCTTACACTCCCGGGGTATAAGCCCCACTTCATAGAGGCGCTCTACCGTCCGGTCAGGAGTGTCCACTTCCCGCACGGTATGTGCATGGCACATGTACAAGGTAACGGACATGCCTGCCTCATTGAGGTCGTTCGCCAGGTCAAGCACATATTCGACTTCGGATCGAGTAACCAGGCCTACATGCATGCTTGATGTCTCCCTTGTTCCTCTGCGCTCAGTACATTTCGTTGTGCAGCTCAGGTTCTTGTATCATTTCAGAATAGATGTCCAATAGTTGCCCCGCGATCACATCCCAGTCGTACCTGTCCATGGCCAACCTTCTGGCCTTGGCAATGATGTGTTGGTACAATGCCCTGTCCGTCAGAAGACGCACCGTTCTCCCCGCAAACGGCTCGGGGCTGTCGGCGATCAAGAGATGCTCACCATCAACCACATCTAGCCCCTCACAAGCTATAGTCATTGAAACGACCTGGCGGCCAAGCGCCATCGCTTCCAAGATCTTTAGCCGCGTGCCTCCGCCCGCCCTCAAAGGCACCACACAAGCGGCGCTTCGCCCGTACTACGGCAGCACATCCTCTACTCGGCCCGTGACATGCACACCGTCGCCGCCAAGCCGCATCACCTCAGGCAACGGATCCGTTCCGACAATCCACTGAACAACACTGCTCTAGATTGTTGGTTACAGGCGTGTCCAGTTTCTGGGGTTCACTACAGTTGCCAAGTCAATGCTCTCTGGCCAGGCACTCCCATCTTTCGACACACTTGCTTGGGTTTGGATGATATCGAGAATATAACGGCCACTTTTTCCATCACCGAAAGGATTGAGCCAGTCCCGTGTAACAGAAAGCATCCTTTCCACGCATCTTACAATCCCCTCAGGCTGGATTCCAGCTACAACATTGCTGCCGACTTTAACCGTCTCGGGCCTCTCTGTGTTGTCTCTTAGTGTGACACACGGAACCTGGAGTATGCAGGCTTCTTCTTGTATCCCTCCGGAATCGGTGAGGATCAACTTAGCGTTTGCTTCAAGTTGCAGGAAATCCAAGAAGCCTAAAGGCTCAATAAGACGAACACACGCCGGCACAGCTAGGTTGAACATTTGCAGCACTTTGCGTGTTCTTGGGTGAATGGGAAAAATCAGAAGTGTCTCAAACCGGTCGTATATGACCCGGAAACTTCGTAGAATAGACGCTAGCCTTTGCTTGCAATCAACATTCTCTGGGCGATGTACCGTGATCAGAAAGTAGTTGTTTTTTGATAACTCCAGATCATTTAGCACACTTGACTCTTTCCTTGCGATTTCAAGATTCTGTTGGACTGCATCAACAATAGTGTTGCCTGTAACAAAAATCTTGTCAGCAGAAATGCCTTCCCTCATTAGATTCTCTGCGGCCCCTGAAGTTGGCGCAAACAAGAAATCAGCCAGGTGATCGGTTAAGACTCGATTCGTTTCCTCTGGCATATTGCGGTCATAACTTCGCAAGCCAGCCTCAACATGTCCTACCTTGATACGGAGTTTGGAGGCTGCCAGGCCGCCGGCTAAGACCGTATTCGTATCACCTTCGACGAGCACAATATCTGGTCTTTCATCAAGAAGTACTTGCTCAATTTCTATCAGCAGCCTGCCAGTCTGTTGCCCGTGGGTTCCTGAGCCAACCTGCAATTGATAATGAGGAGAGGGTAAATCTAGCGTCTCAAAGAATATCTGATTCATCTCATAATCGTAGTGTTGACCTGTATCTATAACTAAATAATCCAATGCATGGGCTTCACACGCTCGGATAATGGGTGACATCTTGATTATTTCCGGTCTCGTGCCGAGGATTATACCCACTCTCAAACTACCACTCCCATATCGCTCATGGCAGTCAGCACTGAAACACCAGACGCGACGGATGCTGTCTCTTCCAACATCAAGGCGTCAAGAAAGAACTTGGCCGCCCAATTCGGATAGGCATAAGGCATGTAACCTCCCTGGATGGGATGTGACCCCTTGATCCCACCTCTTACGCCTGGATCTTTCGCCCTTAGGTTGCGGGTCTTTTCCAGGAATGCATTGGCCTTCTTGGCTGCTGCAAAGTAAGTCTTGTTCCCGGTCAACCTATACAGTTTCAGCCAAATAATGGCAGTCTGAGCGTTGCCAGTTAGACAAGTCCAACCGACTGTAGGCCGCCAGTCTTGATCGTATTCGCCATGTAGGGCACCATCCTTCCGTTGTTTTATCAGCAGCGCATCTGCTGTCTTGGTTGCCGCTTGTATGTACCGTGGTTGTTGGAGTATCCTCCCAGCCTCCAGCAAGCCTCGCGTAGCATAGGCAATCGTATGAAGTGAGGGAAACGCGTCGGCGGCGAAGGCATTATTCTGGAACCAACCGTTCTTAAGCTGTTGTGTCATTGCCCACGCCAGGTTCTTTCTAGCTGCCAAGAGCAGTTCGTTGTCATGCAACTCCCGATAGACCTCGAGTAGTGCCCAGGCTACGCGGGTATGATAGGTATGGCCAATCCCGCCACAACTGTGCCGCAGCCAGGCTCCTGTTGGTTCCTGGATCGAGACTAACCATCGGGCTGCTTTTGTTGCGCTGTGAAGATACTGCCTCGCCCCCGTCTCGCGGAAGGCACTGATAAGTCCGAATATCACCTGTCCTGTATCGAACACGACAGGGGTTGCGAGATCAGACGAGAGTGGAAAGGCCCCATTGCTCAATTGTGTTGAAAGTAACCAGTCGGCCATCCGTAAGGCTCTGTCCCGCCAATCGTTTTGCCCCGTCAAGTGGAAGTAGTTGAGAAGCGTAGGGACAATATAGCCCGTCGTCTCCGGATAACTGACATCCCAGCCTTTACTTAACGAAAACTGAGCTGAAACACCAGCGTCTAGCGTGGCGTCCTGTGCAGCAGCCAGCCATTCAGCGGCAAACCTCATGTGGTGCTGGTTCTCTAAGAGCAGGCTACGACGCCCGTTGAAGAAATCTACTAGAAACGCCTTGCTGACCTTCAAGAGTGCTGTCAAGCGATTCAATAATGCCGTTTGACTTTGTTTCTCAACAACCATTGCTTACCCCTTTGCCCCGTGTTGTAATTGTCGCGTAGACTCGGATGGGTGGCTTAAAAGGGAGGTCGCTACTCGGTTTCCACACAATTCGGTATACTATTAGTTCTTGAAAGCACATCCATAGATGTTTCAATATCAATGACGCCGAGTAGACGGGAGAACAGCGCGCTCCAGTCATATCGTCTGGCGTGTTCCTTAGCATTCTCACAATACTTTGTTAGTCTAGCACTGTCATTGAGTGTGTTGATTACCGCGCTGGCGAACTCCTCAGACGAACATTCCACAGCTCTGCCGCTCTTAGCCTCGAGAATCAACTTCTCAGTTTCTCCAATCTTGGTTCCAACCACAGCCAGACCTGCCGCCATATATTCCACAACTTTCAGAGGGAAAGTGTATTTCATCAGTGCGTTCGGCCTGAACAGAGCCACACCGATGTCTGCTTCGGCCAGGAAGCAAGGAAGTTCCTCGTATCGCTTCTGGCCCAGAAAGAGGACGCTATCGCTTAGTTTGAGCTCATCTACCAGGCTGTGCAAATAGCGGGCGTGTTGTCCCTCGTCGTAGCCAATGATGAGATACCTTGCGGTTGGTATCTTGTTGCGGACCTGGGCAAATCCTTTTATTGATATATCTATGCCGTATTCTTTGGCCAGTTTTCCCAAGTAGACCAACGTTGGTGGGTGCGGTCTCTTCTGTTGCGCCCTCGCGAAGAGGTGATAGTCAACACCATTGGGGATAACAAGCGTTCGAGTCGCTCCTTGACCTTTTCTTAACTCGGCCAATAAGCTGCCAACTGAGATCACAACATCAGCAATCGACACACAGATTCGCTCTCGCCACTTCATCAAAAGCTTCCAAAGCAGTGATTGATCGAATCCATAGTAGTAGTCCCAATCATCATAGATTATAGTTCCAACAACACCTCTCTTCTTCAGAAGTAGTGGCAGCAGGACATTATCGGGATTACCGAAGATACATAGTTCATATCGCCGACCAGCTAGTGGCCCTAAGTGTAGATAGGCCCACAGATCTTGTGCAACAGGGTCCAGGCGACCGGGCAACTTACGTATGACTACCTGGACGCCGGTTTTCTTTTCAATGACCTCGACGCCCTTGCCAATGCTGTCGCGTAACCCACACCGGAGTCTGGTCCAAGCGCTTGCGTGCCACGGACCTGAATAGAATCTCGTCAGGGATATAATGTCCACTCGGGTGGCATGATTCTCGAGAAACGCAACAAAATGGTGAGCACGGTGGTTTTGGTGGATCGCAAAATCGGCGCCTCCAATAAATAGAACATTCATTTTGTTCTCCTTGTGTTCCGTTTTTGACAAAGGAATGCATCAGATATGAATAAGATTCTCACTTGGACTACCTTGTGAGCGACTCAAAGAATGCTCCGTACTGATCCAACATCCTATCAAACGTGTACTTTCGACGGACGGTCTGCCTGTTAGTGCGTAGCGCAGTAAACCGGGCAGGTGCACTAGTGGATGGCGTCGCCTCAAATTGGCTGTTTCCACCCAATAGCAAAACTCCTGCATGTGTGACACGCCGTCGGCTTCGTCAGGTGTCTGCAGGAACCCGACCAGCGATACCTGGTGTTGCCTGGCGATTGGCCGGATCAAATTGTAGACGCGGATTCGATCCCCCAAGATCAGAGGATAAGGCAAATGATCGGTGATAATCAGGATTCGCACATCAATCTCCTCTAGGAGAAACAGAACAGGTTTGCTGTAACGCCATTTGAAGATACTCCTCAGTTTGGTCGACTATTCGCTCAAGTGTGCAATGCTCACGAATGGTCTTCAGCGCTGCGAAGCGGATCTTTTGAGCAAGGGCGAGCTTTTGGACAAGTTTCCTAACTGCATTGGCAAGCATCACCGGCTCGTCCGGTGGCACAAGTAGCCCATTTTCGCCAAGCGTGAAGTTGGCATTTTCTGTTCATCTCCACCTAAGAAAGAAATGGGGTGGGTAAGAAATTCGTGAGAATCAATATCCTCATACTTTGGCACTCCACGAACGTGATCTCTGTAGTGCCTTAAACAGTGTCGTTTTGGCTTCCCTTGAAATGGCAGCCAGGTCCTCTATAGTGATGACAGACAAAAACACACAAGTCAATATAAACAGGACGATGATTGAGATCTTTTCCAGCAAAGTGTTTGGTTTAAGGAAAAGGATAAGCAGCCAATACGCCCCAAAAATCAGGATAGGTTTTAGATAATCCCCAATCTTCACGTCTACCCTTCTTCTCCGCAGGAACAGCACATCGAGAGGGGAACCTACCAAGTTGCCAGCCACGTTTGCGAGCGCGGCACCAACGAGGCCGGAGATTGGTATGAGGAGCAGATTGGCGAGCAAGCTTACGGCCGTGTGTACCACATTGACAATTGCCGGTTTGTCCGAATCGCCTATGGCAACTAAGGAATAACCTAAGGTATATTCGACAAGTGCGAGGTTCACCCCAATCATCAGCAAAGCGAAAACAGGTACACTGGGGAGGTACTTTTCAGAAAAAAGCAGGCTAATTACATCATTTCCAAAGATCAACGCGATTAGCGCGCCGAAAATGCTCAAGAAGGAAATCCAACGTGTGGAATGATTTAGCATTTTTGCTGCTTCTCTCTGCTCACCAAGAGCAAAGAGCCTAGACATAAGAGGGAAATACACTGAGCTGAAAGCCTCATACAACCGAACGAGGCTGTCCGGGATCTTTCGGGCAATTTCGTAGTACGCAATTCCGGCAGGACCGAGAAGGACGCTGATAATCAAAGTGTCAATCCGGGAAAATACTAGAGTCATGATGTCGTTGATTTGTAGGGGAAAACCAAACGCCAGCACTTCCTTCAGTATGCTGAAATGGAATTCGAGCTGCTTTTTGATCGGGGTGGAAAAGTATGCAAAGGCGCACGATAGCGATAGTGATATCACTCTCGCATAGATCAACCCAATAACACCTCGATCAAGGAACAGCACAAATGCCACTATGAGAAGGAAGTTTGAAAGGCTAGCGATGAAATCGGTTATACTGATTCTCTCAAAAAGAAAAAAGCCTTGCAGTACGGATTTCAATAAGCCGCTTGAGCTTTGCAGCAAGAACAGAAGCGGAACAAAAACAGCAAGATTAGGGAGCAGGGATGAGCTAAATACTGTGGACAGTGCTGGCCTGGCAATCAAGGTCACCAGGCTCACGATAAGGATTGTGAAAAGCCGAAAACACAGGGCTGTATTGATGAGTCGACGCCTGTGTGGTTTGCCCTCGGTGTCGGTGACGAACTTTGTTACAGAAGCATTGAGACCAAAACCGCTGACTTGTGTCAAGAAGCTGGCGGCCACCTGGAGTAATACAAAGGCCCCGAAGGCCTCCGCGGAAAGATGGCGGGTCGCGACCATGGTACCCAACAGGCCCAGCACCATTGCAGAAAGGGCCCCCAAACCTAAAGAGATCGTACCCCCGATGAAACGGGAGAAAAGGGAGTCAGACAATTCCTTCTCCAATCAATCTATTAGTTTCTAGTTCCGCGCCCTGGACAGACTGGCTACTCGCTGCAGCGCTGATCAATCCTGACCTCTCTCGAACAACCTTCCTCAGAACAACCTCGTTGATCCCCATCATAATCCCAATAACCGGCGTCCAGGACCACTGCACAAACATGGGGTTAACAACTGCACCAATCAGAACTCCCAGGTAGGTGAGGGTGAAGCCCAACACACAACCCCTCATCCGGGAGTTGGTGATCAGCCGCCAGTGTCTAAACCCGCGAATTAGAAAGGCAAGCGATAACCACACCAGGCAGAGATACCCCAGCAGGCCAGTTTTCATCAAGATCCAAAGGTGCGCGTTGTGGATATATCCTCTGGCATCCCACTTCATTCCCCTGTGGTCAATCCTTGGATCAAATGGTCGGTATCTGGCACCCAGGCCCAAACCTAGCAACGGGTGCGACGCGATCTGAGGAAGAGCATATTCATTTTCAACATATCTCCACTGCAGGCTGCTTTCTCCAAGCGTCTTGCCACTGACGAGTGTCCCCAGCCTCTCAAAAGATGCTCTTACCAAGCTCGTTGCCTGTGACTCTGGCTCATCGAAAGCGGGCAACAGGATTATGGCTGCCAAAAGCAGGACGACCAAGCCCCACCCCGCAAGCCTTTGCCTATCCCGCCCCCTGACTAAGTATGCTAAGATAGACAGCGCAAGGCTCACTTGCACCCAAAAACTGCGGGTGAAGGTGAGTACAACAGCCAACCCCAACAAGCCCCATTGAAGGAACTTCAACGTGTTAATCGGCCTGAATTTGCCCAAGACTAATGTAACGCTTGTGGCAATGAACGCGACCAGCATGATTGATTGCCCTGGAGGTAGCACTCTAGTAATGCCGCCATAACTCGTGCCCTGTGTATACAGAGTCTCAACGCGGTCGGGCAAGAGGGGGAGTGATACCCCAAGCAGAAACTGGGCAATCATCGCCACAGCAACGATGGTCGCCAGGAGAGAGAAACCTCTCAGCAGAAGGCCGAGTTGGCGGTCTTCCCGCACCAGATTGGTGACAGCGAAAAAAGTGAGGTAATAGGTTACAACTCGGATCATTCTTCTAGCGATGTAGAATTCGACAGATGATTGGAAGACCGCTACGGAGGTCGCTAGCAGAGCCACACCGTAGAAAGCGAGCAGTGGCCAGTCGAGCGGCGTGCGGATGATCTTGAAATCCGGTTCCACCAGCCAGCGTAAGATGATTAGGCCAAATAATGCCAGGAGAAAGAGATCTGGTATATGCAAACTACCTACTATGCCAATGGGGATAAGGGGCAGCCTGTTTTCAAATATAATGCTTGACGTGGCGATCAGGATACCCAACAGGGCTATCTCAGGCCTCTTGAGTGTGGCAAATATGAATCCTCCTCCTGCTAATGCGACCAGCGTCCACAGCGGCGAGAACCACAGAGCGGCAGCACCCAACAGCAAACCAGCGCCGCACGCAACTACGAGGTGGGACAGCAAGTTGTATGAGCTTAAACGTTGCCTCACTTTTTTGCTCAGCATATTATTCTACTTAACCTGTCCACAGACGGGACTCTCACAAAAGTGGCAAGCCCATAGGTCGTCCACGGATTTCGGGTCATAGTACGCCTGTACTCTGCAGAGTTCAGCCGTTGACTCATTCGCGTACGTCTAGCCTGAGGTCAGCAAGCGCTAAGTCATCGTATGCCCTAACAGATAGGGCTTCAATGTAATCGACTTCCCCCCCTGTCTTGGCCGAG
>Ga0209979_1003385_pt1 | contig 14121 bp, 10 predicted proteins | sample AnhtaG_FD_183114 | JGI IMG/M metagenome (GOLD analysis project Ga0209979, IMG submission 183114) | Deep subsurface microbial communities from Anholt, Denmark to uncover new lineages of life (NeLLi) - Anholt_01485 metaG (SPAdes) (version 2) | ecosystem: Environmental > Aquatic > Marine > Oceanic...
ACTTTCCATTTGCTTAGTTGATACAGGAAAAGAGGCTTTGCAGGTAATCTGCGGAGCAAGAAACGTGGTAGCAGGAGTGAAGGTCCCTGTAGCTTTGATCGGGGCAAAACTTCCTTCTGGTATCCAGATAGAAAAGACGACTTTGAAAGGGGTTGATTCTTATGGGATGCTCTGCTCTGAGAAAGAATTAGGAATTGGTGAGGAGTTCGAAGGGATAATGATCTTAGAGGAGGATCAAAAGATCGGAGAACATTTGAATCAAGCCTTAGCCTTAGAGGATTATATTTTAGACTTAGATTTAACCCCTAATCGTCCAGATGCCTCCTCCCTGATCGGGATAGCCAGAGATATAGCGGCACTCGCCAAAGGCGAGCTAAAGAAACCAAATTACGATATCAAAGAGATAGAAGAACCTGCCTCAGAATGGGTGGAGGTTTTGATCGAAGATCCTTTAGGCTGTCCCAGATATGCAGCCAGAGTCATAAAGAAGGTGAAAATCGGCAAATCACCTTTCTGGCTCCGAAGAAGATTGGAGTGCTGTGGAATGAGAACGATTAATAATGTTGTTGATGTCACCAATTTCGTGTTGCTGGAAACAGGCCATCCGTTACATCCTTTTGATTATGATCTTTTTACTACCTTCCCAGAAAAACCACATGAGAAGGTTTTAATCCGCCGGGCAAAAGAGAAGGAGATTTTTTTTACTTTAGATGAAATAGAAAGGGTTTTAAATCCTGAAGTTCTTCTTATCACAGACGGGAGTAAGCCAGTAGCCCTTGCCGGGATAATGGGGGGGTTGGAAAGCGAAGTTACTGAGAAGACTAAAAATGTTCTTCTGGAGAGTGCTTATTTTGATCCCAGGGTAATCCGCAGAGGAAGGATTTCTTTAGGCTTAAATACTGAAGCTTCCTACAGGTTTGAAAGAGGGGCAGATCCAAATATGGTGGTAAAGGCATCTAATAGGGCGGCACAGCTTATAGCAAATCTCTGTGTGGGTAAGATCTTAAAAGGGGTTGTGGACAACTATCCAGAACCTGTCTTTCCTTTAAGAATTTCTTTCAGGCCTGAAAGATGTTCCAAGATCTTAGGGGTTGAAATTGAGCAGAAGGAGATTGGTGAGATCTTTGAAAATTTAGAGATAAAAGTTAGGGGAAAAGAACCTGATGCCTTATCTGTAGAAGTTCCAACTTTCAGACCTGATTTGATCCGAGAAGTAGACCTTATCGAGGAAGTGGCTCGGATTTACGGCTACGATAAGATTGAAAGCCTCTCCAGAGCCGGGGGTGAGCTTTTCACCCCAATATCTGAGGAAGAAAGACTCATCCGAAAGATCAAAAGTCTCTTAGTGGGCAAGGGCTTATTTGAGATTGTTTCCAATAACTTAGTCGATCCAGTGAAAATGTCCAGGATCAGTCCCTCAAGAAAAGGGATAAAAATTCTTAATCCTTTAAACGAAGAACTCTCCCTTTTAACCACCTCCTTAAGCTATAACCTTCTCTCCGTAATCTCCTGGAATCTTAACAGAAAAGAAAATGACCTGAGGATATTTGAATTAGGAAAAGTCTACTGGTCAAAAGATGAAAACCTGCCAGAGGAAAGGCTCCAGTTAGAAATAGCTCTTTGTGGTAGAAAGACTCCAATTTTCTGGGGAGAGAAAGAAAAAAAAGTAGATTTTTATGATCTTAAAGGTATTTTAGGAGAGCTACTCTGTGAGTTAAGGGTAGAAGAGTTCACCTTTTTACCGAAAAGTTCAAATCTTTTTTTAGAAGAGATTAGCTTTGAGCTTCAGAGTCAGGGCAAGGTCTTAGGCAGTTTAGGAAAAATATCAGATGAGATTTTGAAACTTTTTGATATTGAACAAGAGATTTTTTTAGCGGAGATAGATTTTCAAACCCTTTCAGAGATTATCCCGCCACCAAGTTTTTACGCTGTTCTTCCCAGATTCCCAAGAGTAGAAAGAGATATCTCCCTGGTGGTGGAGAAGGGAATTTTATCTAAAGATCTGGAAAAGGCAATCCAGGAATTTGGGGGTGAACTGGTGGAGAAAGTTTATCTTTTTGATCTTTATAGGGGAGCGCAGGTGCCTGCAGGCAAAAAGAGTTTAGCCTATACAATCTGGTATCGCTCTGGGGAGAGGACCCTTACTGAGGAGGAAGTCGAAAAGGTGCATAAAAAAATCGTTGAGGGTCTGAAAACAAGTTTCGGAGCCGAGCTCAGGCAGTAAAAAGGAGGTTTTATGCTGTGGGAGAGCTTAGAAAAATTAGAGCAAAAGATTAATAAGGTTCTGGAACTGGTCGATAGATTAAAAGAGGAGAATAAGCAAGTGGGTAGCTCCTATAGCACCCTCTCATCCAAAGTTTTTGAAATTGAGGAAAAAAATAAGATCTTAGTTCAGGAAAATAGTCGGCTTAAGGCTCAAATAAAGGAGAAGCAGGAAAGTATAAAGAATAAGGAGGAAAAGGTTAAAAGGAGGATAGAGAATCTTTTAGCTCGATTAAATATCACTGAATAAATTTTTTGACTTGACAAACTTAAATCAATCCTTTATTATAGTTAAGGTACGAATTTAATACAAATCAAGTTAAGTGGAAAAAAAATTAAACTATTTTTAGATAACTCAGGATGTCTCAAGAGTTTCACGAAGAAAAAAAACAAAACATAAGAGTAAATATCTACGGACAGGAATATCCTATAAGGTCTGAAGCAGACATAGGTTATGTTCAAAGGGTAGCAGGATATGTTGACCGAAAAATGAAAGAGATAGCAGAGAAAATCCCTGCCCGTAACCAGGCTCAGATTGCGGTCTTAGCCGCTTTAAATATTGCAGATGAGCTTTTCAAGGAAAGGGAAGATAAGGAAAAGAAACTCTCTGAAGTTGAAGAGAAAACCCAATCTTTGATAGAGTGGTTAGATGCTAAGCTGATAGAAGAATAGTTTTTTAGCTAAGAATAACCCCACTTAACTTGAGGTCTTTCAGAATGCTGTTTAGCAGGCTGAAAGTTTACAAGCTAAGTGGGTTTTTGTTTTGAAGGAGGAGAAAATGGTTATTACGCTGATAGTTTTGGGAGTCGGGATTGCAGTTCTGTCATTTTTTATAGGCTGGTTTGTTAGCCGAAGGATCGGGGAAACCAAGCTGGCTAAAGCAGAAGAGCTGGCAAAAAAGATTGTCCTGGAGGCAGAGAAGGAAGCAGAGATAAAGAAGAAAGAGGCAGTCTTAGAAGCTAAGGATGAACGGTATAAGGCTAAGATTAATTTCGAAAGGGAGTTGGCTAATAAAAAGATAGAATTCCAGAGGATAGAGAAAAGGCTACATGAAAAGGAAATTAATCTGGACCGTAAGGTGGATATCCTTAACAAAAAAGAGCGGGAGATTCAGAATAGAGAGAAGGTACTTTATGCCAGGGAAAAGGCTGTCCGAGTCCGAGATGAGGAGTTAAATCGCCTGATAACTGATCAGAACAGGCAATTGGAGAGGATCGCTCAGATGACAGCTGAGGAAGCTAAAAAGTTATTGATGACAAACTTGGAGAACCAGGCTCGACAGGAGGCGACTCAGCTAATAAAAGAGATCAAAGAAAAAGCTGAAGAGACCGCGGAAAAAGAAGCAAAAAATATCATCATCTCCGCTATTCAGAGATGTGCAGTTGACCATACGGTTGAATCTACGGTTTCTGTGGTGAGCCTTCCTAATGACGAGATGAAGGGAAGGATCATCGGAAGGGAGGGGAGGAATATCCGGACTTTTGAGACTTCAACCGGCATAGATGTTATAGTGGATGATACTCCGGAGGCAGTGATACTCTCAGGGTATGACCCTATCCGAAGAGAGATTGCCAGGATGGCACTGGAAAAGTTAATTTTAGACGGCAGGATTCATCCAGCCCGGATTGAGGAGATTGTAGCTAAAACTCAAAAAGAGATGGAGGTGATTATCCGGGAGACTGGGGAACAGTCCTGTTTTGATGTAGGGATCCATGGGCTTCATCCGGAACTAATTAAACTCTTAGGTAAGCTTCAATATCGAACCAGCTATGGTCAAAATGTACTCCAGCATTCCAAAGAGCTGGCCTTCTTAGCCGGTCTGATGGCGGCTGAACTGGAGCTGGATGCAAATATGGCCAAAAGAGCAGGACTTTTGCATGATATCGGTAAAGCAGTGGACAAGGAGACTGAAGGAACTCATTCTCAGATCGGATACAATATTGCCCAGAAATACGGGGAACATCCTTACATCTTAAATGCCATTCTGTCCCACCATGAGGAGGCTCCTATGGAATCCCCCTATTCGGTTCTGGTTCAGGCTTCAGATGCGGTCTCAGGCGCTCGCCCAGGTGCCCGCAGGGAAACCTTAGAAGGATATATTAAACGGCTGGAGAAATTGGAGGAGTTGGCTGATTCTTTTAGAGGGGTTACCAAGGCCTATGCTATACAGGCTGGCAGAGAGATAAGAATAATTGTGGAACATGAACACATAGACGATAGCGGAGCGGCTGATCTGGCCCAGGATATTGCCAAGAAGATCGAATCAGAGATGGAATATCCCGGACAGATAAAGGTAACCGTTATAAGAGAGACCAGGGCAATAGAATACGCCAAATAGCGTGCAGGGGCGTATTGCCCATACGCCCCTCCTTCATGTGACTGTCGGGTCCCCTGACCCGATTCGCCAGAGGGCGAACCAGGTCAGTCCGCCACAGGCGGATGGCAAGCACTGGAAAAGGTTAAAAACCTAACACCTTTTTCGAGGTGAAATAGCCACATTTTTTGCTTCACCTCGATTTTTTTCTTGATTAACTTCATCTTTTTGTTTTAAATAAGCTTTGGTTTTTTGTCTAATTAAAAGGAGTCGATTTGAAAATACTTGTAATTGCAGATCTGATAGGAAAGCCGGGAAGGTGGGCTATTTCCCAGGCATTGCCGGATTTAAAAAAGGAAAAACAGATTGATTTTGTGGTGGCTAATGTGGAGAATGCCGCCGGTGGATTCGGATTGACTAAGGAGATCGCCTCTAAGGTATATAGTTATGGGGTAAACGTTTTGACCTCAGGTAACCATATCTGGGACCGGAAAGACATCTATGAATATCTGAATAAAAACGAGAATCTTTTACGCCCGGCTAACTATCCTCCCCAGAATCCGGGAAAAGGTTCGGTTATATACCAGTTAAAGGATGGAACCAAGATCGGGGTTTTAAATATTCAGGGAAGGGTCTTTATCAAAGAAATCGATTGCCCTTTTCGAGTAGCTGACCAGGAGATAGAAAAATTAAATCAGGAGACAAATATAATCATAGTAGATTTGCATGCAGAAGCCACCTCAGAGAAGATAGCTTTAGGTTGGTATCTGGACGGAAGAGTATCCGCAGTCATCGGCACCCATACTCACGTTCAGACCGTAGATGAGACTATTCTGCCCGGAGGCACTGCATATATAACTGATACAGGTATGACTGGAGCACACAATTCAGTCATAGGAATTAAAAAAGAGGATGCTATTACCCGTTTTCTAACCCAGATTCCTAAGAGATTTCGTATAGCTAAAGAAGATATTAAATTCTGCGGGGTTCTAATAGATATCGATCCTGAAACCGGCAAAGCTACTAATATTGAAAGAATTAGAATTGATTTGCCACCTCAAAAAGACGAACTGGAAGGAGATTAAAAATGTCCGCACAGATAATCGATGGCAAAAAGATTTCACAAGAGATAAAAGCAGAGGTTAAAACTTCAGTAGAGAGCTTAAAGAGCAAAGGTATAGTCCCAGGTCTGGCTGCGGTTTTAGTAGGGGATAATCCTGCTTCTCAGATCTACGTGAGATACAAGGCTAAAGGTTGCGATGAGGTAGGAATCTATTCTGAGGTCTTGAGATACCCCAAGGAGATGAAAGAATCCGAACTTCTGGAATTAATTGAGCAGTTAAATAAAAAAGATAATATCAGTGGAATTTTAGTCCAGCTTCCTTTGCCTGAACAGGTCGATGAGGAAAAGATAATTAAAGCAATTTCTCCACAGAAGGATGTGGACGGATTTCATCCTTACAATTTAGGGTTGATGTTAGCAGGAAAGCCCAATTTTCTCCCCTGTACTCCTTATGGGATTCAGGAGCTTTTGATGAGAAGCGGTAATAACCCTTCAGGTAAACACGTAGTTATCTTAGGACGGGGCAGTTTAGTTGGCAGACCACTTTCGGTGATTCTATCTCAGAAATCAAAGGGCGCCAATGCCACAGTAACTCTGTGCCATACCGGGACGAAAGATATTGCCAAATATACCAGAGATGCAGATATTATAGTTGCCGCTATGGGCAGACCTAAATTTCTAACAAAAGATATGGTAAACCCTGGTGTTGTGGTAATAGACGTAGGGGTGAACAGGGTGGAGGATAAAACAGCAGAAAAAGGTTACAGGATTGTAGGGGATGTGGATTTCGAAGAAGTCAAAGAAGTAGCCAAAGCTATAACCCCGGTCCCCGGCGGAGTAGGCCCAATGACCGTAGCGATGCTTATGGCAAATGCACTAAAGGCAGCAAAGATACAGAGGGGTATATTATAGTCTTCCCTCCCTTGTAGGGAGGGATAAGAGGGAGGGTCTATTTTTGTAGTGATGTACAGACAAGATGTCTGTTCCACCTATATTCCCTCTTCATTAAAGGGAGAGGGTCAGGGTAAGGGTAAAGAATTTGATGGATTAGTCTTCCCTCCCCTACGGGGAGGGATAAGAGGGAGGGTCAGCGTAGCGTCGGGCTTTATGCCCGACGAAAAAGATTAAACCTTGCATTGACACGGTCAATGCACTCCAAAAACAGACAAGATGTCTGTTCCACCTATATTCCCTCTCACTTGAAGGGAGAGGGAAAGGGTGAGGGTAAAGAATTTGATGAATTAATTTCCCCTCCCTTGATGGGAGGGGACAAAGGGGAGGGTGAAATGAACAGAGTCAACCTTTGTATTGCAGGAGCGAGCAGATGGGTCATATAATTAGAGTAATAGCAATATTGATAGGAGCAGTGGTTTGAGGTGGGCTGGTATACGCCGTGTGCGTCATCTGGCCCCTTAAATGTAATCCTACTACTGGCTGGGTCATAGGCGGATTAGCGGCACTTACTTTCTTTCTTGTAAACATCCTGGGTTTGGTTAAAAGGTTGAGAGGAGCTCCTAACCGCTAAGCCGTAGGTTTTTCCGGTGGTATCAGGACATTGTTGGCGATGTGGATTTTGATGAGTTCAAAGAAGTAGCAAAAGCCATAACCCCAGTTCCAGGCGGAGTAGGACCAATGACCGTAGCGATGTTGATGGCAAATACCCTAAAGGCAGAGAAAATGAAGAAAGGAATTAATTAATACTGTCGTCTTTGTTCATTCGGGAATTGGAATTCCCGAATGACTAATGGTGCGGGAAATCCAATTCCCGCACCAACTGAGAAGATTGTTATATGAGGACTATTAACATTAGTGAAATAGAAGAAGCTCGCGTTAAGATTTTAGACAATGCAAGTGAACTCATTGAGGAAGCTGAATTGCTATTTAGCAACGGAAAATATGCGCGTGCCTATTCATTGGCTCACCTAGCATGTGAAGAGATGGCCAAAATTCCAATGATAGTTAGGGCTGCAACTGAAACATTGAGGGGCAAAAGGTTCGATTGGTCTAAGCTTAATCGAAGGTTGAAAAGTCATGCTGAAAAAATCAAGGGCATTCTCTTGATAGACTATATTCTGGATCCAGAAATAGAAAATGATATTGATATAAAACGGTTCAAGGAAAGCTTAAAAATGATTCCTTTCTACAACATGCTAAAAAACTATAGCCTTTACACGAGTCTGATTGATGACACATTCCACAAACCTTCCGAGCTCATTTCAGCTGATTTGTCCATGGGCCTCTTAAAGCTTGCGCATAAACGATTTAGTTTTTACCAAACAGTCGAATTATATACTAGAGGAAAGCTGGAAAAAGTAGTCAAATCTCCTTTTTTTAGTGAATGGGGGAAGCAATTTATTAATCTATTCCGTAGAAAAAGAAAAGGTGAGAAAGGAAATAACGCATAACACTGTCTCTGCGTCTCATAAATTCCTAAAACTATTTTACTTATGCCCACTAAAATAAAAATCCTCCCTCCGGAGTTGGTTAACAAAATCGCCGCAGGCGAGGTTGTTGAGCGTCCGGTTTCGGTGGTTAAGGAGCTGGTGGAGAACTCAATTGATGCTGAGGCGACGGATATATCTGTTGAGATAAAGTCAGGCGGGATTAAATATATCAGAGTGGTGGATAATGGCTATGGTATGGATAAAGAAGATGTTTCCTCTGCTTTTACTCATCATGCCACCAGCAAGCTTGGCTCCTTTGAGGATTTAGATCGAATCTTGACCATGGGTTTCAGAGGGGAGGCTCTGCCCTCAATAGCTTTGGTTTCGCAGGTAGAGGTTGTGACAAAGCCCCGTATTTTTTCACCCTCTCCTTTATCCTCTCCCTTTCCTACGGATCCGTTGAAGGACAAGGGAGAGGAAACCTATAGGAGTGTATCACAATACGCCCCTACAGGTGGAATTCAGATAAAGGTAGATGGGGGAGAGATTAAAAGCATAAAAGATATAGGTGCTCCGGATGGGACCTCGGTAACTGTGAGGGAGCTTTTTTATAATACCCCAGCCAGAAGAAAGTTTCTCAAAAGCCAGAGCGCTGAAACCAAACAGATAATCGACAAAGTGACAACTTTTGCTTTGGCTTTCCCGGAGATAGCTTTTAAACTCAAAATCGATAACCGGGAAATCATAAATCTCAAAAGAGCAGATAAGCTTAAAGATAGAATCGGGGATATTTTCGGCTCACAAATCTATAATGAGATTTTGGAACTGGATAAAGATTACGATTTTCTGCAGATCAAAGGATTCTTAGGCAAACCAGAATTAGCCAGACCAAACCGGGCGGAGCTTTATCTTTTTGTCAATCAGAGAAACATTTTTTCAAAGTCGCTTTATCATGCTATTCTTACCGGATATAAAGACCTTCTGCCCAAGGGGAAATATCCCTGGGGAATTGTTCATCTGAACCTGCCACCTGATTTGGTGGACATTAACGTTCATCCCACCAAAAAAGAGGTTAGATTTTCTGATGAAAAACAGATGTATGAGCTTGTCTTTTCTGCGGTTCATAGAACCCTGAATACCGGACTGGTGATACCAGTCTATTCTGACATTAAGGAAAAAATTGTAACCTCAGATGATGTAGGGGCGTATGGCGATACGCCCCTGCAAATAAAGGAAAGGCCACAGGAATATACCCCTAAAAGAGATAAAATTCAAACTTTTCAGCAGGAATTTTTGTCTGAAGTTTATAAGGTGATGAAAGTTTCTCCTCTGAAAGAAAAGAAAATAGAGAAAACAGTCTCAGATAGAGCTAACCTGTGGCAGCTTTCCAATATGTATATTTTAGCCCAGGTCAAAGGGGACTTGGTGGTTATGGATCAGCATGCGGCTCATGAAAGAGTCTTTTATGAGACTGCTCTGAAAAATCTAACCACAGAGAAGGCATCTACTCAGCACCTTCTTTTTCCGATTGTAACTGAGTTTTCACCGGCAGAATTTATGACTTTTGAGGAAAATATCGATCTTATAAAGAAATTAGGGTTTGAAGTTAAACCCTTCGGCGGAAAAAGCGTTTTGATCAGCGGTGTTCCGCCACTTCCCCGGATTCAAAGCGGGGAGAATTTTCTAAGGGAAATAATAGTAGATCTGGAGGAGAGGCTCAAAGCCGGGGGTGAAAGGGTTAAGTCGATTGCTCAGTCCTTTGCCTGTAAGGGGGCGATAAAGGCTGGTGAGAAGCTTTCCCTACAAGAGATGAATTCATTGTTTGATCAGCTATTTGCTACCAAAGAGCCCTATTCCTGTCCGCACGGCAGGCCTACATTAATCAGAATTCCGATTGAGGAGTTGAATAAGAGGTTTGAGAGAGCCTGAAGTTTATGTAGCGGAAACCTTTAGGTTTCCAGTTGTAAAACAGAAAACTCGCGTAGCAGTCCGCCTAAGGCGGATTAGACCTCTGCTACCGAGCCCTAAAGGCTCGGCTACGCCTCTCTAAAAAAATGGGCACAAATCGGTAATCCCGCCTTGCCCTCAAGGCGGGAAAATTAGCTTGTAAAATATGCTCAGAAAAATCCTGGTCATTTTAGGTCCAACTGCTTCAGGCAAAACCAAAGTCTCCCTTGAAATTGCCGATATATTAAAAGTAGAGATAATCTCTGCAGATTCTCGCCAGGTCTATAGATATATGGACATCGGGACGGCAAAGCCTGGCCTGGAGGAACGAAAAAGAGTCCCTCATCATCTGATAGATATAGTTGATCCGGATGAATATTTTACTGCGGCAGATTACTCGATTAAAGCCAGGGAGGCTATCAAGGAGGTGGTCTGCAGAGAAAAAGAACCTGTGGTAGTTGGAGGTTCTGGACTTTACCTGAGAGCTTTATTTAAAGGATTTTTTAAAGGTCCGGGTAAAGATGAAAAATTAAGGCAGGAGCTAAAAGAAAAAGCTGAAAGGTCAGGTGTTGAATCTCTTTATTTAGAGTTAAAGAAAAAAGACCCTCAGGCAGCCCAAAAGATAGGCCCACATAATCTGGTGAGGATAATCAGAGCCTTAGAGGTGTATGAGCTTAGCGGGAAAAAGATTTCAGACCTGCAAAGGAAGGGAGAATATCCGCCCGTGGAATACGATTTCGTCAAAATCGGGCTTAAGTTAGACCGGGAAAAGCTCTATCAGAGAATTGACCAAAGGGTAGAGCAGATGATCAAAGCGGGCTTGATCAATGAGGTGAAAGGTTTAAAGAAAAAAGGATATAATCTTTCATTAGCTCCATTGAGGACTTTTGGATATAAGGAGATTTTTCAATATCTGGAAGGAGAAATAAGCCAGGATGAAGCAAGGGAGAGAATAAAACTCAATACCAGACACTATGCCAAAAGGCAACTAACCTGGTTTAAGAAAGAGGAGGGAATTATCTGGATTGACGCAGAAAAGGTAAACCAGAAAGAAGAGCTTTTAAAGTTTTTTAACAGCCAAAATTAAGAAAAAACTAAAAAAACCTTGACAAGATTTATGCATTATTTTATATATCAATGAGTTAGACAAAAAGGAGACTGAAAGATGAAAATGGATGTAAAGAGAATATCTTTGTTTGTCCTGTTTGGTTTTCTTTTGACTGGATGTTCCAGAGAATTGATAAAATCTCAGTTACCTGAAGAATACCCTGTGTTGCCTGAATCCCAAATCATTTCTCCAGCAGATTCTGCCGCAGTATATGAAAAGTTGATTTCCGAAGAACTTAAGGAGGCTGAAAATTATTATGCACTGGGAGTGGAGGCAAATCTAAACGGTGAATGGGCAGAGGCTCAGTCCAATTTTGAGCAAGCCTTGGATATCCTGGCTAACTTAAACCTGGACGAGGAGATACATTCGGTAAACATCGATAAGTACAATCGTCTGTTGAGGGAGATAGCTTCAGACTACAAGATTACCCTCCTATCCTTAGGGGTTTTAGACAGCCAAAGCTCCATCTCTGCTTTTCTGCAAAAGTTTGAGGATGTTGAAAACTTTCAAAAGCTCAAGGATTCTGTGAAGGTGGTAATTGATTTTCCGGAGATCACAACCTATGATATGCCGATTGAGTGGAATGAAAGGGTAGAGAATTCTATCCTTTACCTGCAAACCATAGCCCGTGAAGCTTTTATCCAATACCTTTCCAGATCAGGCAAATATATTGATATGATCAGGGAGATCTTAAAGCAGAAAAACCTACCTTTGGATTTAGCCTATCTTCCTCTGATCGAAAGCGGCTTCAATCCTAAGGCACGTTCCTGGGCAAATGCTGTTGGGATGTGGCAGTTTATCCCCTCTACTGGAAGAATTTATGGTCTTAAAAGCAACTGGTGGTATGATGAGAAAAGGGATTTTGTAAAATCTACTTATGCGGCTTGCGATTACCTATCTAAACTTTATAATCAATTTGACTCCTGGCACTTAGCACTTGCTGCCTATAACTGCGGTGAAGGAGGTCTTAGTAGGGCAATTAAGAAAAGTGGAACCAACAATTTCTGGGAACTCAATCTGAGAAGGCAAACCTATGATTATGTTCCTCTTTATATTGCCGCAACCATCATCGCCAAAAATCCAGAAAAATATGGGTTTGAGGTAGAATATGAAAAACCCTTAGCGTTTGATACAGTAATAGTTGATAAGCCGGTTGACCTTAAAACGATAGCAGAAATTTTGAATGTTTCAGTGAAGGAGATAAGAGAGTTAAACCCTGAACTACTCAGGGATGTTACCCCTCCCCAGTATCCTTCTTATCGATTAAGAGTGCCTGCAGGCACTAAGGAGAGCTTCGCCCAGAAATATGCAGAGCTACCAGCTAAAAAGCTCTATAGTATGCATAAGGTGAGAAAAGGGGAGACTGTTTCCGGCATTGCCAAAAGATACGGAGTTTCACCCTTCAGCGTTATCCAGGCAAACTCCCTTTCCAGAAGGTATACAATCTATCCCGGACAATACCTTAAGATTCCGGGGTATGGTAGGTCTAATCTTAGCCAGAAGAAAACTTTAACTACCTCCAGAGATAAAACCAATAAGGTTCTGCTTTCAGAAAATAGAGCTAAAAATGAATATCAAACCTACCGGGTTAAGCCCGGGGATACCTTAATAAGGATTGCAAAGAAGTTTAAAACTGCTGTTTCTACTCTTGAAAAAATAAACGATCTTAATCGTCGAGAGCTGATAAAAGCCGGAGACAGATTAAAAATACCATCGGGAGAAAGTTATCAAATCTACCGGGTTAAGCCCGGGGATACCTTAATAAGGATTGCAAAAAAATTTGAAACTACTGTCTCTACTCTTGAAAAAATAAATGGTCTTAAGCGTAAAGATCTGATAAAAGTTGGAGATAAGTTAAAAATACCAGCAAGAAATCAGGAGAAAGAATGGCAAGAATTGGTGGTTCATAAGGTTAAGAAAGGAGAGACCTTGTGGGGTATAGCTAACTTTTTTAAAGTCCCTCTGGAAAAACTCTTAGAATGGAATAGCCTGTCTAATCCCTCTTATATTCGGGCAGGTGACAGGATCAAGATTTTCAAAAACAGATGAAAATTTCAATTTTGTTTTTTAAGGAGGTTAAGTGGCTAAAAGAAGTGACCTGATTATTGGTGTGATAATTGCCATAAGCTTTTTGCTTTTCCTTTCTATCATTCTAATAGGATTGTCCGGCATTTCCACCGAAGGAGCCTATTTTTATAGTTTCGGCAAAAAAGTTGCCGTAATCGAGATATACGGGGTTATAAATAATTCAAATGAGGTGATAAGACAGCTAAAAAAATATACCAAGGATAGCTCTATCCCGGCTTTAGTCTTAGACATAGACAGCCCTGGAGGTGGAGTGGTACCTTCTCAGGAGATCTACGAGGAGGTTTTGAAGGTTAAAAAAAAGGATAAAAAAGTTGTGGCTTCACTTAGAGGATTAGGCGCCTCTGGCGGATATTATGTAGCCTGCGCAGCTGACACAATCGTAGCCAACCCAGGTACCCTTACTGGAAGCATTGGAGTGATCTTCGAATTTCCAGTGGTGCAGGAATTATTTAAGAAAATAGGAGTGAGATTTGAAGTAGTTAAAAGGGGGAAGTTAAAAGAGGTTGGAACCTGGAATCGTCCAATGACTAAAGAAGAAAGAAGCTTGCTTCAATCAGTTATCGATGATACCTATGATCAGTTCGTAGAGGCAGTGGTTGAGGGGCGAAGGCTTGATCAGGATAAAGTCTTAGAGTTGGCTGATGGAAGGATCTTTACCGGCAGGCAGGCCAAGGAGTTAGGTTTGGTAGATGAGTTAGGCGATTTAGAGGATGCCATAAGTATTGCTGGAAAGATGGGTGGGATAGAAGGGGTCCCTAAGACAATTAGAGAGAGGCCTAAAAAAGTAACTTTGATCGATATCCTAACCCAGAGTCTTAAAACCATCTCTGATTTGAGGTCTGATGAAAAGCTTTTGCCTAAGCTTCAATATATTTTCAAATAAAAAATTTTCGCATATATAAGGGATTTACAGAGTTAAAATTATATGCCCATATTCGAATATATCTGTAAGAAG
>Ga0209979_1003386_pt1 | contig 14119 bp, 12 predicted proteins | sample AnhtaG_FD_183114 | JGI IMG/M metagenome (GOLD analysis project Ga0209979, IMG submission 183114) | Deep subsurface microbial communities from Anholt, Denmark to uncover new lineages of life (NeLLi) - Anholt_01485 metaG (SPAdes) (version 2) | ecosystem: Environmental > Aquatic > Marine > Oceanic...
TTCCATTAAACCCCCAGATGGCTTTGGGAATAAGAGGGTCCATATCTATAGTCTCCATTCCGTAACACCAACAGGGGGTGACACTTATAGATACTCCTACTCCTTCCCGGGCAAATTTATCGGCACATCTGGCTGCTTCGGCTACTCCGCCGATAGTAGTATCAGCAATTACACATTCTACCGGTAGACCGTTGGAGTGCCTTAGATTTTTAGTTATTAGGTTAGCGGCAGATTGAGCCATACCCATAGTTTGATTTTCTAAAGATTCTCTAATTCCTTTTCTTCTTCCATCGATGATGGGACGGATACCTATTTTAGGAAGTCTTCCTGGTAGTCTTTTTTGGATATTTGGCATTATTTAACCTCCTTAATTATTAAAACTAATTCAAAAAAGTTAAAATCTTAAATTAAATTTCTTTATAACATTTCAAAATAATGGTGACCTAATTCGCTTAGAGTTTTTATGCGTTTTTATTTAAATTAAAATCATCGGCATATTAAATTATAAAAATCATTAAAATCAGCTAAAAAATTAGATATTTTTATTCTAATACTGACAAATCATTTTGTAAAGATTTATATCCCGGGATTAAAAGCAAAATATACAATAAAAACAATAACGGAAATAACAGTATATGATGTCAGTGAATTATTTACATATAATCTCTCCTTCTTATAGTTTTGTGGTATGTAAATTGGGATAATAAATGGAGGAGGTAAAATAAAAAGTGTAAAAAGAGCTGCTTTAAACACTTCACCTAACCCTAGCACTTTATCTATAAATATCCCTCCTAAAAATGCCATCGGTATTAATACAACCAACCTTGCAGTTAACAGAACCAGGAGATCTTTTAAAAAACCTTTTTGAAAATGTATCCCGTAACCTACTACGAGCAATATCAAAGGTATAGTAAGTTGTCCTAAGAGTTTAATTGTGTTTATTACTGCTTCCGTAATAGTAAAATCATATAAGAATTTCTCTAATCCTGTTAGATTAAAAAATATTCCAAGAAATATGGCTATAATAACAGGAGATTTCAGAAAATTTCTGATCAATTGCTTGATATCCTGCGTTCCATTTCTTTTTGATAGAAGCAAGGACACAAAAATAAACCAGATAAAAAACTCATGCCCCAAATCCATAATAGCCAGATAACCTATGTTTTCTAAGCCATATGCACTACCAAAAAGACCTACCCCTAACATTCCATATTCAAATCCTGTCACAAGAAACGGAAAATACTCATGCTCAATATGAAAACGTTCTTTTAAAAATCTTCCGTAGCAGATCATAAACAGACAAAAGAAAAACATCAAAACAAATATCGCAGTATATGAAAACTTTATTTCTATGCTGAGAAAGGAAATAAATAATAGACAAGGCAAAGTAATATTTACAACAAGTTTTTTACTCTCTTCAATAGTCTTCTCTGAAAGAAAATTTTTAACCTTGATTAAATGACCTAAAAATATTAGTAGAAGTATGGGGATAATCTGGCGGAAAACTTGCAAAATACTATTCACAACGACCTCCTCTTTCCTTAGTAATTAAGCTAACATTCTCCAAATATGGACTTAGGGCCTCTTTAGTACAATAAAGGCTTGACCACAATCGTCTTAATGTGTCTCATGTTTTCTTGTTTTAACTGTAAACATAATAAAAAAATTCCTATTTATCTCTCTTTATGGTAGAGAGAGATAAATTCTTCTGCTTCTTGAAGTCGAGGCATAGAATTAGATGCTCCATACCGTGTTCCCACAATCGTAGCTACTCCATTTGCAAAAGTAAGAATTTCTATTAACTTTGATGTTGAAAGATGTAAAAAGTTTTCACATTTTAATAATCCATATATAATAGCGCCCATAAAGGCATCTCCGCAACCCGTTGTTTCTTTAATTCTTATTTTATCAAAAGTAGGCATATGCATAAATTGTCCCTTATAATAACTTAGCACTCCATTCTTGCCAAGAGTAACCAGGATTAAAGAAGAATTAATTTTATTCAATATTTTTCTTAAACCCTCTTTTGCATCTGTTAAACCGGTAATATATTTCAGATCATCATCACTCATCTTTAAAATATCAACCATTTTAGATATCTTAAAAAACATATTTAAAAAATCTTTTTTATCTTTTATTAATGATGGTCTTATATTGGGATCGAAAGAGGTGATTGCCTTCTCTTTATAAAACATATTCAATAGTTCCAAATAAGTATCGGAAGCAGGTTTTTCGAGTAAGGAAATTGAACCAAAATGATACATAGAATAATTCTTGGGATTTATATCCTTTACTTCAGAAATAGTTAACATTGTATCAGCTGCGTTATCTCTGTAAAACCTAAATTCAGGTTTTCCTTCTTTATTTATTGCTACAAAAGCGAGCGTGGTCTTTAAGTTAACATCTCTTTTTAAACATTCAGTATTTATTTTCTCTTTTCTTACAATATCCATCAGCCCGTGACCAAATTCGTCTCCTCCTATTTTTGTTAAAAAAGACACTGGGACTCCCAGTCTTCTTAAACCAACAACAACATTAAAAATAGAACCGCCAGCCCTTTTTTCAAATAAGACACTATGATCAAGTCCTTTGCCCGTTTCTTTTGAAATAAAATCGAGTAAGATTTCTCCTCCACAGAGGACTGGTTTCAACATATAATTGCTACCTCACTTATAAAATATCATTTTCAAACTACACCCTTTTTTAAAATTATATTTGCATAAAGTGCTCGCTCACTTGTTGCTATAATGAAAAAAACGTTGTCTGCCCTATTATAGAAGTCGTATCTTTCCATAATAACAATTTTACTATCCTTTGTTTTTTCTTTTATAATCTTTCTATATTCCTTCCAAATAACCGGCTTTTCCTCTTTGCCATTATCCATGAAAATGATATTTTCTTCAACAAATGTATCAAGAGGTAAAAAATTCAATATAGCTTCTAATAATTCTGGAATACCAAGGCCATCTGCTCTTACCACGGGAATCCCTTTACTCTCGGTGGGATAGTTACCATCAGCAAGCAATATTTCGTCTCCATGCCCCATTTTCATGAGCATATACATTAACTCAGGAGATATTATTGTGGGAATTTTCTTTAACATTAAATCACCTCTTCCTGCTTTTTCATGATTGCTTCCCACGGCGGAGAATATCCAGATACACCGCAGAAATAATGATGAAGCCGGTGATAACGATCTGCCACTCTTGCGGTACGGACAGAATACGCAAGCCGTTTGTAAGTGTGCTGATAATAAAGGCACCGATAATTGTACCCAGTATCGAGCCTTCTCCGCCGCTCAACGAGGTGCCGCCGATGACAGCCGCGGCGATTGCCTCCAGTTCGTAGCCAAGCCCCAGCGAGGGTTGGGCAGAATTCAGTCGGGCAGCGATTACAACACCGGCAAGACCGATAAAAATCCCAGCGGTTGCATAGATGGCTGTTTTCCAGAAAACAATATTAACACCGGATAACCGGACTGCTTTTTCATTGCTGCCGATTCCATAAGTGTACCGTCCCAATATCGTCTTTGAAAGGATCAGACTAGCAATAATCGCGGACCCGAACATGATCAGCACGGCATTGGGAATTTCAAACCCGGGAATGATTTTGCCCAGAATTGAACCCATTGCAATGCTGCTGACTGACTTATCCAGGTCAAAATAAATGGGGCTGAGTTTAGTAATGACCAGCGAAAATCCTCTAGCCACGTTCAACATGCCAAGCGTGGCAACAAATGGCGGTAATTTGAATTTAGAGACCAAAATGCCATTAAAAAAACCAGCCGTACTCCCTGTCAATATTCCTGCCATTATTCCTAACGGAACGGGCAGATTCCAATAAGTGATAAATACACCGCTCATAACCGCCGACAGTGTCATTACCGTACCAACCGATAAATCAATTCCACCGGTAATGATAATAAATGTCACCCCTATAGCAAGGAGGCCGTTAACAGCGGTGGAAATGAGTATTCCGATCACATTCCGGAATGTAAAAAAGTAAGGGGACGCAAAAGAGAAACCAATAAAAATGATAAGCAAAGCCCCAAAAGCCATCAATCTCTGTATGGCATCTGCTCGTGCTTTTTTTTCTTGAGTGCTGGGTTCAGTTTTTACAAACAAATTCATTTATTCCTTTCCTAGTTATTTGATATTTTTTCACCATTTCGTAGCGTAGCTAATTGCATGATGCTTTCTTGTGTTGCTTCTCCATAGCCCAGTTCACCGGTAATCCGGCCTTCACACATCACCACTACCCGATGGCTCATACGAAGAATTTCTGGAAGCTCCGAAGAAATCATAATAATTGATTTGCCCTGATGAACCAGGTCATTCAATAATCGATAAATCTCGCTCTTTGCCCCAACATCAATGCCGCGGGTAGGTTCATCGAATAATAGAATACCGGTATCTTTGGCCAGCCATTTGCCAACCACCAATTTCTGTTGGTTGCCGCCTGAAAGATTCATGGCTTTCTGATTCAAGCTGGGGGTTTTTATAGATAACTTGTCGACTATGCGTTTCACAATTGCGTATACTTTTATATTTTTTATCCACCCAAAAAAACCTGTTAGTTTGCTAATTATTACAAACGCGATATTGGTCTCTATATCTAACCCCAGGCACAATCCATATTGCTTTCGGTCTTCAGACAAGTAACCAATGTCATGGTTCACTGCATCGCTTGGGCTTTTTATATTAACCTTCTTGCCTTTAACAATAATCTCCCCTGAATCGAAAGGATCCGCTCCAAATACAGCGCGCGCCACCTCCGTACGTCCGGCGCCCATCAAACCGGCAAAACCCAATATTTCACCCCGTTTTAGACTGAAGCTGACATTCTTAATCTCGTTTCCCCGGTTGAGGTTTTTTACTTCCAACACTATTTCCTGGCTAGGATTCTCAGGAATTTCAGGTGAAGATTCGTAAATAACGCGTCCCACCATCATTTTGATAATTTGGTCAATTGTGACCTCTTGTGTCCGAACAGTATTTACATACAACCCATCACGCATAACTGTAATGTGGTCAGAAATCTGTTTGAGTTCTTCCAGTCTGTGAGATATGTAGATAATTCCCACACCCTTATCACGAAGCTGGCGAATGATACGGAACAGCTCTATAATTTCCACATAAGCTAATGCCGCCGTAGGTTCGTCCAGAATCAGCACATCGGAATTAAAAGAAAGAGCTTTGGCAATTTCAACCATTTGCTGCTTGGCAACACTCATATTCGCAACCTTAGTGCGTGGATCCAGCTTCAGGTGCAGCATATCGATGATTTCCTGAGCTTTATCGTTCAGGACATTTTCATCCAGTATGACCCGTGCTCCCCGAACAGGTTCGCGGCCTATGAAAATATTTTGAGCTACGGTCAGGTGGGGCATGAGGTTAAGTTCCTGATGAACCATACTAATCCCAAGACGCTGTGCTGCCCGGGGGTTGGGAATATTCACTTCATTGCCCTTATAAAAAATCCGCCCGTGGTCTTTTGAATATACTCCAGCAGCTATTTTCATCAAAGTGGATTTTCCTGCACCATTTTCCCCGACCAGAGCACGCACTTCTCCGGACTTTAATTCAAACCGACATTTTTTAAGCGCATCTACACCAGGAAAAGATTTATCAATTCCCTCCATTAAGAACAGTAGATTATCCATAGGTCATCCTCACCACCAAAAATTTTATTTTGAACACACAAGTCCACGAAAATAAATAATAACGGTATAATGATTAATTTCATTGATAAACAGCTATTTATATTGAGAGAGGCTGCTCAAATCTTTTTGGACAGCCTCTCATCATTACAATATTTTAGTTTATTCGTTCAACTAAGGCGTTTCTATTTATAGAGCAGTGCCGCAATCATCGGGTCATCAATGTTGGTGCTGTCATACCAGTGGAAACCGGTGTCGATGAACTTAGGCAGTGTTTCGCCTTTAACGGCTTTTATCGCCGCCTCAACACACTTGTAGCCAATACCGATGGGGTCCTGGGTGATTGCGCCGGCTAGAAGGCCAGATCGGATGGCCTCTATCTGCTGTTGACCGGAGTCATAACCGATGATAACAAGTTGGCCCTTTATTCCAAATTCTTGCACGGCATTCATGACACCAATGATCGAGCCCTCGTTGGCGCCAAAGAAACCCTTTAATTCAGGGTTGCCCTGAATTATAGCTTTGGCCAGGTCAGTTGACTTTAAATGATCCCCACCGCCATACTGGGTGGCGACAATCGTTATGTTCGGATATTTTTCCGTAATTCTGTCGGTAAAGCCCTTGACGCGATCGATACCAGTGCGGCTGGTCTGGTCATGCGCGATAATCGCCACTTCGCCGGCTCCACCGATCAGTTCTGCCATTTTATCGGCTGCTAATGCGGCCGCGGCAATATTATCGGTGGACGCTGTAGTCAGTGGAATATCACTGTCAACACCAGAGTCAAAACCGATTATGGGGATACCCTTTTCCTTTGCCTGCTCAAGCAGAGGAATGGCAGCTTTTGAATCAACGGCAGCAAAACAAATCGCGGCAGGATTCTTGTCAATAGCGACCTGCAGCATATCCATCTGCTTATCAACCTGGGACTCGCTCTCGGGTCCTTCAAAGGTGATGGTCACATCAAAGTCTTTGGCAGCTTGTTCAGCCCCGGCCCTAACTGCCAGCCAGAATTGGTGTTGGAACCCTTTTGAAATCACTGGTATGTAGAGTTTTTTATCCTGTGCCGCTGCAAGAGAAACCACAGATGAGATAAGAATTGCGATCAAAAGTATCGTCAGTATAAATTTTTGCTTTTTCATTTTAAAATTTTTCTCCTTTAAATTTTTTAAAAATACTGTTTCTAAAAGATCTTATTTATAAAATTAACTATCCTTATTAACCACCTCCTCGCATGTTAAAATAATTTAAATAAGTTAATGATACTTAGACGTAATATTCATAATCTTACAAATTATGAATATTTTCCTGATATATAACCACCTCCTTTATGCTTTTTATGGAAACGATACCATTTTAGCTTAACTCATTCTACTGTAACATTCGCTTGGGAGATATCATTGAATAATAATTATTAATTTATTTAATTTACTTGAGCCGAGTTTTAATCTTTTGAGTTGAATTTCTAATTACTAATTTAGTATGTAAAGTCATAATTAAAGGTTCGTAGCTTATACTTGTCTTTTTATCTTCTATTTTTTTTATTAAAAGTTCTGCGGCAGTAGAAGCAATAGCTTGAGTGGGCTGGCTGACTACAGTAAGTGGTGGATTTAATATAGAAGCCCATCCAGGATCATCAAAACCAATGATACCTAATTCATCTGGTATGCTAATGCCCATTTTTTTAATGGTGATAACTGCACCTAAAGTCATATCCATATTGGTAGTAAAAATAGCTTGAGGTCTATTGGAATTTTCCAATAACTCTTTAGTTAGCTTCATGCCGCTATCTTCTTTAAAATTACCAATCTTTATCAGATTATCATCCGGAGAAATATTTGCTTCTCTTAATGCTCTCAAATATCCATTTAATCTTTCCCTCCCGGTGGTTCTATCTAAATAACCATTAATTATTCCAATTTTTTGGTAACCTTGTTCTATTAAATATTTTACCGCTCTATAGGCGCCATTTTCATTATCTACTAAAACTGCATCACAATTTGTTCCTTTTATTAATCTATCTAGAAGAACAATTTTAACGCCTGAATCTATCATCCAATTAATATAATGGGAATTTTTACCGGTTGGTGTAAGGATTATTCCATCAACTTGGTTAGACTTTAAAATTTTAAGATATTTTATCTCTTTTTCGGGATCTTCATCTCCATTGCACAAAATAGTACTATAACCCCACTTATTAGCAACATCCTCTACTGTTTTAGCGATAATAGAATAAAAGGGAGAAAGCACATTACCAACGATTACTCCGATAGAATTGGTTTTTCTTTGTCTTAAATTCCTGGCTACTGCATTTACTTCGTATTTTAATTCAGAGATGGCTTCAAGTACTTTTCTTCGAGTCTTTTTTCTCACTCCGGGGTAATCTCTTAATACTCGAGAGACAGTAGTAGCAGATACACCTGCTTTTTTGGCAACATCAGTAATATTTGCTTTCAATTTATTTATATTCCTTCTCTAAGTTAAATATTTTTGCTACTTCTTAAACCACTTTAAGTAAAATGTTAACGATACTAATGGCAACGATTTCATTATATCCAAAATATATATTCCTGTCAACTAAAATATAAAATTTTTTTATCTTTAAATTTATTTCAGGAAAAGTGGATAATTATTTTGGTTACCTTATCTGTATTTTTATCCCAAAATCTAAAAGCCTCCCCTAAATTTTCTAATAAATAATTTTGGGTAATTAAATTTTCTATCTTGATTTTTCTACTTTCTACCATTTTAATGACTTCTTTGATTTCACTATCTAAGGCATTCCTCGAACCTTTTATATCTATCTCCTTTTTTACAAAGAGACTCGTATCGTATTCCACAGGTGCTTTAGCATAGCCAATATAAACCACTCTACCCGCAAAACAGACCAAATCAATAGCTTTTTTATATGTCTCCGGAAGACCTACTGCCTCAATTACTACATTCACCCCCTGACCATGGGTAAGATGAAAAATCTTTTTTTCAAAATCTTTTTTTTGAGAATTAACCGTATAACTTGCTCCTAAAGCTTTTGCTTTTTGTAATTTTAAATCATCAATATCAACAGCAATTACTTTAGCTCCTTTGTATCCTGAAGCAGCAATAGCTCCCAAACCAATCATTCCGCAACCAAATACTAATACTATCTCTTCTGATCTAACCCGGGCTCGATTAGTTGCATGCCACCCCACGCTTAAGGGTTCAATACATGCAATTTGTTCCTCTGGTAAATCTCCTACTAAAAAAACCTTGCTATAAGGTAAAGTAATAAATTCTACAGCCGCTCCATCTCTTTGTACCCCTAAAGTTTGATTATAAGGACAACAATTTACTCTTCCTTGCTGGCAAGCAAAACATTTTCCACAGGAACTATATGGAGAAACAGTAACTAGCCGGCCTATCTGGAATTCAGAAGGAACTTTTTCCCCAGTCTGGACAATTTCCCCCGCTATTTCATGACCGGGAATACGCGGATATCTTACCATCTGATTTTGACCTCGATAAGTTGTTAGATCACTCCCGCAAAGACCCAAGGCTTTTACTTTTATTAGAATTTCCTCTGGACTTATTTTAGGTCCCTTTAATTCTACTAACTTTACTACACCTGGTTCTATAATTTTAATTGCTTTCATATTGTAAATTCTTACACCTCCAAATTATAAAAATCTATAGCATTTTGGCCCATAATGCGGGCTTGTTCTGCTTGAGAAAGTGAACTAATAAAATTAGTCACAATTTCTAAAACTTGTTTATATTTTGCTGCTACTGTGCAAACCGGCCAATCACTACCAAATAAAAGTCGATTAGGACCAAATACCTCTAACAGAGTCTCCATATAAGGTACAAAATCTTCTTGTCTCCAGCTTTCCCAAGATGCCTCAGTTACCATCCCACTTACTTTACAAAAAACATTCTCTGCTTGAGCAAGTTTTTTCATATCTCTTTTCCAAGACTCAATTTTACCTTCTTTAATTAAGGGTTTGGCCAGGTGATCTACTACAAATTTTTGGTGAGGAAATTCATGGACTAAGGTACAAGCATATTTAATGTGTCGGGGATAGATTAATATATCATAAGCAAGACCAAATTTTTCTAACTGAGTTAATCCTTGTCTAAAATCTGGTCGAAGCATATAACGATCATCATCTTCATCCTGCAAGATATGTCGAACTCCTTTGAATTTTTTATAAGCAACCAATGATTCTAAATCTTGCCTTACAGAATTATTTTTCAGGTCAATCCAACCTACTACACCTTTAATAAAAGAATTATTCTGAGCTAGCTCCAATAGCCATTTAGTTTCTTGTAAGGTCTGCCGAGCTTGCACCGACACACAAAAATCAATACCATTTCTTTTTAATTCCTTATTTAAATGAGGGGGAAGAAAATTTCGCTGTAATTTAGCCATAGATGCATCAATCCATTTATATTCCTCCTGATTATAAACCCAAAAATGCTGATGGGCATCTATTCTAAATGACCTCTTCTTTTTGTCCATCATTCAACATCTCTTACTTTTAATCATCTTTTTTTTCTTTTTATTGCGTTCTAATCCTAAAGTCCGCTTTTCTATAGCCCCGGGATCATTATTTTCGGGTAAACCTTCTTTCCAGTAAACATTAGCTACCGGCTGAATTATTTTTCTAACCTTTTTTAGCAAATCAGGATCTGGGTTTACTCCTACATTACTAAGATTAGCTTGAACGTGCTTTACTTTACTCATACCCACTAAAGTTACGGCCACATATTCATGCGAAAAAGCAAATTGTAAGGCCAAATCAGAAATATTCGCCCCTCTTTCTTGACAAAATTGGGTGGCTTCTTTTGCTACTTGCAATACTTTTTCAGGAGCTGGATGCCAATCTGGTGCTCCTTTTTCGGTAAGAGCGCGCATATGTAATGGTGAGGCATTAATTAACCCTATATTTCTTTTTTTAACTACTGGTGTTAATATATCATCCATAGTAATATCCAATAGATTATAATGACAAAAACTAAGTACAGTATCAATTTCCTGGGTTTCTGCTATCTCTTTAAGTGGTGTTAAGGGATAACCAGTAATTCCAACAAAGCGAATCTTCCCTTTCTTTTTTAGTTTAAACATAGCCGGTAGAGTCTCTTCTATAATCTGCTTCTTTTTTCCAAATTCTATATCATGAATCTGAAATATATCAATATAGTCAGTTTTTAGACGTTGGAGGCTCTCCTCAACTGATTTTATAATTCTCTGGGCAGAAAAATCGAATCCATCAGGAAGAGAGATACCATATCGACCTACTTTGGTGGCCAGAATAATTTTGTCTCTCTTCCTCTTTAAAAATTCACCTAACCGCTTTTCTGCTAAAGTTCTTCCATAATAAGGAGAAACATCGAAATAATTAATTCCGTGGTCAATGGCATATTCCACTGCTCTTTTCCCTTCTTCTGGGACTATCTGACCAAACTCTGCCCCTAACGGAGAAGCACCAAATCCAATTACAGATACTTTTAATCCAGTCTTTCCTAATGTTTTATAAATCATGTTTGTTTTAAATTCCCTCCTTTTATAATTAAATTATAATCAAAAAGTATTTTTAAAATACTATAGAACTAAGTAGACTATCCCGCTTATTAGAAAATGTTTAAGCCTATTTGCAATATTTAAATATTTCTGTCACTAATATTTATTAAAATTTACTATTTTATTTCGAATACACTCTTTAGAATTGAATTGGTCAAGAGCTGACTGATTCATGAGCTATTGATTTACAAAAAATCATCAAAATTATCTAAAAATTAATTATTTTCCCCCATCTTATAAAAATATTATTTTCTTTTCGTGCCGATGTTTAGATAATTAGCGATATTGGCTTCTTTGTCTAGATAAAATTTAATCTTGTCTGTTGTTGAAGTTAAAAGGGTTGCTACCCCCGGTCCATGCCCGGCAATGACACAATCACTATGAACTACTATCCCTACAGAGACTGCTCCTTCTCTATAACTTCTTCCATAACTATTATCCGCATCACTAATCGCCACAATATCTCCAAATCTAAGTTGATCTAATTTGTATTTTTCTACCATCTTCTTATCCGCAGTGGTAATATCATAATCACCGCTGGCCACACTAGCAGAACCCAATCCGGAGCCCATCAATTTAGCTGGAATCTCACAGGTAACCGGTACGCTAATGGTGCCATCACCCATCTCTTTAATATTCATCTTTTCTAACAAAGAAGGGTCTAAATTAAAAACTTTTATCTCGGGATAATCTAATAATTTTAATCCTTGCCCATAGGCTTTAATCAAAATTTTATCTCCAATACAAAGTTTTTCTAAAGTTTCCTGAGCAAAATCGATTAATACATGTTCTATCCCTCCGTGATGACCGGTTACTATCCCTAATGCACCCTTAGCTTCTCCGCTTACTACCCGAGCTTGATTACCCATACAAGCCAATATATTATAAGCACAATTAGGTCCTTCATCTCTTTTTTCTTCATTTACTACTGTGGAAACTCCGGGTTCTACGTGGTCGGCTTCCCAACCGAAAGCACAATCTCCAACTTTGATATTATAAGTTATGCCGCCAACCCCAGGCACTATCACCGGTTTACCGTCATAAGTAATCCTGTAGGGACCTCTTCTTACCGGATAACTCACTCTCCCTTGAATAGAAATCATTACTAACTTGTCTTTATTGGTTCTTAACATAAATTTCGCCGCCTTTCTTTAAAATTTATTTTTTATTTTTATCTGAAAAAATATCCGAATTATTTCTATTTTAATTTTTTAGAATAACTTTTTCTCTCTGTTCGCTTTTAATCCCCGATAAGCCAAATATTCCCAGTATTATTATGCCAAATCCAGCTAATTGATAAAAGTTAGGGACCTCCTTTAATATAAACCAGGCTAACGCAATAGAAAAGGTCGGATACACCGAAACCAAGGTAGTGGCTTTAGATAAATTTAATCTCTTTATAGCTTCATACCAGATAGAATAATGTAAAGCAAAACCTACAATACCTTGAAATATTAATAACAATAAGATATTGGTAATTCCTAATTTATCATATTGATTTGCGCCTTCTATGCTACTAAGAATAAATAAAAAAGTCCCCCCATATAATGTCCTTGCCGTAGCTATCAGCATTGGGGTAATCTCTTTATGGGCAGTCATCAATCTCTTGCTGAAAAAATGAGCTATCTGCCAGCAAAGTGGGGTTAATAAGACCAATAAATCCCCCCAATTAAAAATAAACTCTGCCCTGTATACTACTACCAAAGTTCCCAGCATAATTATAAAGGTAAAAAACATCTGCTTTAAAGTAATTTTCTCATTTAATAATATATATCCGATAAAGATGGCGTATAAGGGTTCTATCTGCAAGAGAATAGATGAATTAATCCCGCTGGTTAGAGTAACTCCGAAGAAGAAACAGATATTGGAAAGAGTAATACCGAAAAAACCGATTAATAACAGGTGGAAAAAATATCTTTTATCAAATAATATTCTCCAGTTCCCTTTAAGAACAGCTAATACAAAAAGAAAGATACCGGCTATTAGGCTGCTGACTGTGGCAAAGAACAAAGGATTTATTAATCCTGTGCCATACTTAATAATGATGGGTAGAGCTCCGGCGATAAAAATAGTAATGATAACAAAAATTATTCCTTCCTTTTCCTTCTTTTCCAAAATGTTTACTCCAATTTTTTTAGTCGTTAGTGAATAGTGAATAGTCGTTGGTCGTTAGTATTAAATGCAAGATGAAAATGTTACAATCTTCCAATCTACCAATTGGCCAATCCGCCAATTAGATTAGCTACTCAAACCGTGTAATATATGACAAGTAACCTGTTTTTGTAAACTTAAAAACATTAACTTATTACTTATTACTATATTCCTGTACGCTAAGCGCTATCCGCTATAATAACGAGATACGAATTTATACGTAATAGACAGGTGGGCCTGCCCTCGTGAAAACGGGGGGCGCCTCTCCTACAGTTTTATATAGATCATCGAGGGCGTGCGCAATACGCCACGTTTTTTTATTGTCATTGCGAGCTCCGATTTATCGGAGCGCGGGGTGGCACTCAATATTGCTTGAGTGCCACCAGATTGCTTCGTCACTTCGTTCCTCGCAATGACACAAAGGTAAGCCTTGTAAGCCATCAATTATTAATTATTACTATTTTATTCACAAGATACGAGATACAAATTTATTCTGTCTTCTGGCTTTTTTTATCCTAATTTTAAGTTTTGAGTTATGGTTTTACGTTTTGCGCTTTTCGTTTTTCGCTTCTACGCTCTTCCTCTTCACGAGATACGATTCACGAGATACTAGATACGAATTAGATTTCTCCTGGATAAACTTTCCCCAGCTCTTTTCCATCTAAATCTAATTTAATCACCCCAAACTTTAGACTGAAAACTTTGGATAAATCTTTTTCTTCTAAGGGAGCAAAAACAGTAAATATTTT
>Ga0209979_1003387_pt1 | contig 14116 bp, 13 predicted proteins | sample AnhtaG_FD_183114 | JGI IMG/M metagenome (GOLD analysis project Ga0209979, IMG submission 183114) | Deep subsurface microbial communities from Anholt, Denmark to uncover new lineages of life (NeLLi) - Anholt_01485 metaG (SPAdes) (version 2) | ecosystem: Environmental > Aquatic > Marine > Oceanic...
AAGAGGCCTTTGGTGTCTTTCACATCGAGGAAGTGATGGAAGTGCTTGGCGTTGCCCCAGCCTTCTCTTTGCGTAAATACCCGAGCACCTCAAGGGCTCGTGACCAACCCTTATCTTAAATTGTCTGCATGGATGGCTTGAGGCTTGACTTTACCCACCCGAGATGTACAATCAAACCCAGCAGCGGAAGAGAGGGAAGCGCGGCAATGGATGAGGGTAAGATAGTCGTTCGCCATCTCAACTTCTTCTATGGGGCTTACCAGGCCCTCTTTGACATCAGCCTGGCCTTGAAGGAGCGGCAGATCACGGCCTTCATTGGTCCCTCAGGCTGTGGGAAGTCCACCTTTCTCCGGGTTCTCAATCGGATGAATGACACCATTCCCGACACCCACGTTGAGGGGGAGGTACTCTTGGATGGGGAGGACATCTACGCCCCGGGGGTGGATCTGATTCGCCTGCGCCAGCGGGTGGGAATGGTCTTTCAGCGCCCCAACCCCTTCCCCCAGTCGGTATATGACAACGTGGCTTTCGGCCCTCGGGTGATGGGGCTGGACCGAAGGGTGGACATGGATGAGTTGGTGGAGCGCAGTCTGCGCGAGGTGGCCCTCTGGGAGGAATTGAAGGATGACCTGAGGCGCTCCGCACTGACCCTCACCGGGGGTGAGCAGCAGCGACTCTGCATCGCCCGTGTGTTGGCCGTGCGGCCAGAGGTGATCCTCATGGATGAACCCTGCTCGGCGCTGGACCCGGTGGCCACCATGCGCGTAGAGGAGGTGATGCGCCAACTGGCTAAGGAGTACACCATTCTCATCGTAACGCACAACATGCAGCAGGCGGCGCGCGTATCCGATTGGACCGGTTTCTTCTGGCTGGGGGAACTGGTGGAGTATGGAACTACCCGGGAACTCTTCACGAATCCGCAGCGGAAGCTCACCGAGGACTACATCACTGGTCGATCCGGATAGATTTCAACCAGTGGCTGGACGATCTGAAGGAGGGACAGCCAATGATAGGACCACGGGCCACATTTGATCGGGAATTGCACAAGCTACAGGATGAGGTGCTGGTGCTGGGGAGTATGGTGCAGAAGGCGGTCATCCGCTCGGTGGAGGCGCTGAAACAGCGCGATCAAGAGGCGGCCAGGGAGATCATTCAGGGAGATCAGGAGATCAACGCCAAGCGGTTCGAGGTCGAGGATGCTTGTCTCTTTCTCGTCGCCTCTCAGCAGCCCCTGGCCGAGGACCTGCGTCTGATCGCCGCCGTACTGGAGATCACCACTGATTTGGAACGGATGGGCGATCACGCGGCAGGGATCGCTGAGGTCAGCCTGATGATGGGCGACGAGCCATTGGTCAAGCCCCTGATAGATGTCCCTCGGATGGCTCAGACGGGGGTGGAAATGCTGCGGGGAAGCATGGATGCCTTCGTACGGAGGGATGCAGAGATGGCCCTCCGGATCGCCAACAGGGACGATGAGGTGGATCAACTCTACAATCAGGTGTACAATGAGCTTCTCACCGTGATGTTCAGCAACCCCCGGACCATCAGCGGGGCCACTTTTCTGCTGTGGGTGGCCCACAACCTGGAACGCATTGCCGACCGGGCGACCAACATCTGCGAACGGGTGATCTTCACCGTGACCGGGCGGATGGAGGAGATTAACGTCCGACAGCCCTCCGGGGAAAGCAAGACCCGGGCGCTTGGCTAGAAGAAGCTGCCTCAGTAGGCGTACATGTCCACCAGGTTGCCCTGCGGGTCGCGCAGGTAGGCGGTGTCGCCGCCATTATTCCAGACGGATTGGCCCACAAATCCCCAGTGAAGTTCCTTCTCAGTATCCCGTCGCTGCCCGCTGCGCAATCGCACCGTGGCCCCCGGCGCCAGTTGGAAGGGGCCAAAGGTGTAGATGTGATTGGCCTCATCCTTCAAAGTGTAGCCAGTGAGATCAAGCGAAGATGTCGCCTGGTTGGTGATCTCGATCCACTCGCCGTTGGGGTTGTCGTTGTCACTGCCCGGCGCGTCGGCCTCAATGTGGGTGATCTTCACCCCCACCTCCACTGAGGCCCACAGCCCAGCCCCCTCCTCGCGCGCCTGCCTCTCGGCCTGCCGGAGCAACCCATCGTACTTCACGTTGGGAGGCACGGTGTAGACATTGGCGAAGCCGCGCCGTATCAGTTCGTAGTTGACAAAGCGGCCATCTACAAACAGGTAGGCCAGCCAACGGCCATACATGTCGGGAGAGGTGATATCGAACTCCAATAGCACCTGCTTACCCTCGACCAGTTGCCGATTGGCCTCTTTCGCCTCCTCGTAGAAGGGCTGGCCCTGCTCCGGGGTATTGATGCCCACGTAGCGCACCTTGTGGCCATTGTCCAGCTCCACTGTGTCCCCATCCACCACCCGAACCACCGTGTCCCACTCGCCCTGTGCCGGTGTGGGCACGACAGACTGGGCGGCCTCCGCCATCGCGGTGGGGATGGGCGTGCTTGTAGGTGAGGGCCTGGACAGAGGCGCACAGCCGCCCGTGAGAAGGAACAGGATGAGCACAAACAGGCGCATTCGCTGGCGCATACCCTCACTCCTCCCTGGTCAGCCAAAAGGGAAAGCTCCGGCCCGGCAGGGAAACCCGCCAGGCCGGAGTGGCTGGTTCTGTCGCTTGTATGTGGACAGACCTGGCTATCGAGCCACGAACTTGACGGCGTCAATGCCAATGTAGCGGCTGTAGGGCCACTCGCCCGTATTGTCATACATAAGCACGAACTCGCGGCCCACGTTCCAGGCATTGAAGTAGTAGGTTCCCAGCGAGACCCACTGGCTGCTGTACGCTCCCTGGTTGACCAGCCGGTCATTGCGGATGCCGTTGTGAAGAACCCTATACCGGGCTCGGCCAGTGTTGGCATAGGCGCTGGGGATGTAGGCGTACACCTCATAGTAACCAGCCCGGGGCAGTCTAGGCACCCACTTGGCGTAGTTGGTCCAGTAGTAGCGGTTGTTGTAGGTGAAGTACATGTGGCCCCCATAGCCCAGCCAGGCGTTGTAGCGGCCCCGCAGCGGGCCACCCCAGACAAAGCCCGGACCCAGCTCATCCACGATCACCCCAACGGGCGGCGGTGGTGGTGGCGGGGGCGGACCGGCATCCCACCAGAACTCGATCTCCGCCGTGCCGGCGCGCTCGTAGTACTCCACACGCACGTGGTGCTCGCCGGCAGCCAGCCACTTACTGCCACTGAAGGTCATTGGCGCGTGGTCGTACCATCCGTCGATGACGAGGGAGCCATCCACCCACACCCGCACCCCGTCGTCCGAACGAGCGGAGAAGTTGTAGGTGCGGCTGGTGTCGAAGCGAACCGTCCCTGTCCAGCGGGCGGAGAAATAGTCACTGGGGATACGCCAGTCTGGGCTGCCCCAGCCCCAATTGAACTTCACTTCTGAGTCGGAGCGTGTCAACGTCGGCCAACCGCTCAGGGAGGTGTTGTTGAAATATTCGGCTTGCCACGGTCCTGGCGCTGGCGTCGGCGGAGTGACCTTCTCCCAGGAGAGCTTGGCGACTGCAACCCCTCCCCTCTCGAAATACTCCACCCGCAGAGAGTGATTGCCAGCGCTCAAGGTGATATCCCCGCTGAAGGAGCGTACCGGATGTACCCACCATTCATCTATGACCAGGTGGCCATCCACCCACACCCGCATCCCATCGTCCACAGTGGCCGTGAAGCGGTAGGTTCCAGCGTCAAAGTACTGGGTGCGGGTCCAGCGCACGGAGAAGTCGCTGCTGTCCACGCCTGGGCCGGGGGAGTGCACTCCCCAGTCGAAGTTTATGTGGGGATCGTTTCGCTGCAGGGCCGGCGCGCCGCTGAGGTAGATGTTGTTGAAGTACTCTCCCTTCCAGTCGGGGAAGCTGATCCCCGAATCCCACCAGCAGTGGATGACCGCATCGCCCATGTCCTCGTAGTGCTCCAGCCGCAGAAAGTGAGTCCCTGTGCTGAGGGTAATCACAGCGTCGTATGTGGTGGCTGCCTGGTTGTGCCACTGGTCAATCACGAGCCGGCTGTCTACCCACAGACGAGCGCCGTCATCGGTGGTGACGTAGAAACGGTAGCTCCCTCCGGAGAAGTACTCGCTGCGGGTCCAGCGGACAGAGAAATGGTCGGTGGGGATGGGAGCACCGGGCGAGCCGGCTCCCCAGTTGAAGTTGACGGTGGGATCATCGCGGATCAGGGCCGGGGCGCCGATGAGCCACTGGTTAGTGTAGTACTCTCCTCGCCAGGTGGAGCCATCGGCGGCGACGGGTAGGGCCAGCAGTAGCAGGGTCAGGACCAAGGGGACAACTATCCACAGGTTACGGTTTCTCACAATCTTGCCTCCTTCCACTGGGCAGCACGACACGGCTGCAATGATTGGTGAATAGGAAGAGGATGGGGACAAAAAGTCAAGGCCCCTTGCGGAGAGGACGTTGTTCTGCCGGTGGGGATTCCACCGGCTGGCCGTCGCTCTATTTTTGATTTTCTATACTTTACCGTGTAATCATATTTTTGTCAAGCCCCAGTAATGCTCCCCGGCCCCAGGTTCACCCTTGCTCTCAGGCAAAGGTAAGAGTATAATCTAAGCGATGAGCTGGTCAGGCAGAGGGCAGGGAAGCCATCGAGGCACCCTCACACATGAATGTTGCAAAATTCGTGCCAAGATCGGAACCAGGAGCCATCAAGGGCCTCGTGGGAAAGGGCCTCTGTTCCAAATGGCAGTGCGAGATGGAGATCAACATATTCCCAATGGGAGTGGGAGATCATCAATATGGACGCAAATCGCGGTGTAGATGATATGCCAACTCAGCTACGCGCGGCGGTGGCAGATGTGTTCGCGGTATACGACGTGACCATGGGGTACAGGGGAGGCAGGGCGGTTCGGCTGCGAGGGCAATTGCTGGTAGAAGCCAGCGAAGCTTACAAGCGCGTGGCATCGCGTTTCAAGGAGTTGGGGCACACCCCGCTCTTTAGACGCGAGAAGGGAATGGATGTGATCTTCGCCATACCAGGTTCACTGTCCAGCCCGCCTTCTAAGCAGCGACCATGGGTGGCCGGGGCCCTGTTCCTCATGACCCTGGTCTCGGTGCTCTTTGCCGGCGCTGCAATGGCACAGCTCCCCCGCAGGGAGTTTCTCACTCTGCGTGGGCTGCTGAGGGGATGGCCCTTCGCCGTGAGCCTGCTCTCCATCCTGGCCGCCCATGAGCTGGGACACTACTTCGTGGCCCGTCACTTCGGCACGCCGGTGAGCCTGCCCCACTTTATCCCCATGCCCCTCAACTTTCTGGGTACCATGGGGGCGGTGATCAACATGCAGGGGCCGCCCCGCAACCGCCTTCAACTGCTGGCCATTGGCGCTGTGGGGCCGCTGGCCGGGCTGGCGCTGGCTGTTCCTATCCTCATCCTGGGACTTTCCCTCTCCGAGGTGCGCCGCATCCCCTGGGGCACGGTGTTCATTGAGGGTAATTCCCTGTTGTACATCCTGCTCAAGTTCCTGATCTTCGGGCGTTACCTGCCCAGCGGGGGGATGGATGTCTTTCTGCATCCAGTAGCCTTTGCTGGCTGGGCGGGCCTGATGGTTACAGGGATCAACCTCATCCCGGTGGGCCAGCTCGATGGGGGGCACATTATCTATGCCCTGCTGGGCCGGCGGGTGCGGTGGCTGAACTGGGTCGTCATCGCTGCCCTGGTGGCCCTGGGGTTCGTGTGGCAGGGCTGGTTCCTGTGGGCTGCCCTGCTCTTCCTCTTCAGCCAGCGCCGCACCCTGCTTCTGGATGAGATCACCGATCTCGACACACCACGCCAACTCCTGGCCGTGCTGATGATACTTCTGTTCCTCCTCACCTTCGTCCCCATCCCCATGAGAATTGGGCCATAAGTAATCAGTGGGTTTCCATGCCCGGCCACCGCTCGGCCATGGCCACGCGCTCCCCAATGGGTGGATGGGAGTACAACAGCCATACCACCCATCGCTCTGGGTCGATCTCCGCCAGGTTCTGATCCGCCAGCTTGAGCATGGCCCTGCTGAAGGCGTGGGGATTGTCTGTGATCTGTAGTGCGAATTGGTCTGCCAGTCGCTCACGCCAGCGGGAATAGGCCTTCCCCAGGGGCAGGGTGATGAGACCGAACAGGAAAGCAGCCAGGGCCAGCAGGGGAAAGGCGGCCACGTCGCCCAGGCCACGGAAGCCGAAGGCGCGCGCGCCCCGGCGAAGAGCCAGATTGGCCAGGAACAGCCCACCCAGGGTGAGCCCGGTGTTGACTGCGATGCCCCATCCAATGTCGTGGTGCACATGGTGGCCCAGCTCGTGAGCCAGGATGGACTCGATCTCCTCCGCGGTGTAGTTGTCATGAAGTGTATCACCCACCACGATGCGACGGGTGTGGCCCAGCCCCATCAGCCCTGCGTTGGCCGCTGTCGTTCTGGAGCTGAAGTCGAGGGTGTACACGCCCTCCACGCGTGTGCCAGCGCGCTGGGCCAGCCGGGTGAACCGTCCGACCAACTCCGCGTCGTCGAGGGGGATGAGCTTGTAGAAGAGAGGTAGGATCAGGACCGGGGCCAGCGTGGAGAGGCCCACCGTGACCGCCAGCATCCCCACCCCAGCCCAAATCCACCACGTGCCCGGCGCGGTGCGCAGCAGCCAGTACAGCCCCTCCGCCAATGGCAGCCCCAGAGCTGCGCCCAGGGCTGCTCCTTTGGCCTGATCGGAGAGCCAACTGCGCAGGGTCTGCACCGAAAGGCCGTAGCGGTGGGGCAGCACGAAGCCGGAGTAGTAGCTCAGGGGGAAGGTGGCGGTGGAGTAGGCAGTGGAGACGATGGCCATGTAGATGGGCACTTCCAGCCAGGGATTGGTCGTGATCCGCTCAATGAGGGCGGTCAGGGGTCGCGACAGGGCGAAAAGCAGCGCCAGCGCCCCGCCCAGCCCAAGGGCCAGGTCTACCAGCAGCAGGCGCCGGCGAGTGCGGGCGTATTCCTTCGCTTTGCGTTGGCGTTGGGGGTCGATATGAGCGTAGCTCATTGCCTCCTCGACCGATCCAACCCTCTCAACTCCGCTCCCTCCAGTTCGGCCACAGTGACGAGGGCGAAGGTGAACACTTCACAACCCCGCTCCAGATGGCCCCCCATGACCTTCTGCACGTCGCAGAGGGCGATGTGGACATGGGCGCGGCCATCAATCACGTAACCCTGCAGGGAAACGATGTCAAAGCCGCCCTCGCCGCGCGCGAAGAGGTTGGCGGGCGGCCACTGCGGCTCATCCACCACATGGAAGTGGTAGCTGGTCAGAGCGCCGATGCCAGCCAGGATCACCCCCTGGTGGATGCCAGCCTCGCTCACAGCGGCCTGAAGGCCCTCGAGGAGATCGGTGCCAGGTTCCAGGCGGAAGACGTGGAGCTGTCCAAGGGTCGATGTCAGCGCTTTCATCGTCGCTCCTCACCCACAAGGGTAAGCATTCAGGTTTTCTCATCCGGCCTTATTGTATTTATCCTGTCAAGTGGCACGCGACCGCCGACTTTGACTGGCGATGAAGAGAAAGGCGGCGGCGACAATGCCCAGCAGGACACCGGGAATGATGTAGTTGACCACCACCTCCAACGGCTGCGCCTGGCCTGTGAGTTGGCCAACAGCCTGGAGGAACTCGAGAAGGGCGAAGAGCGCACTCAATCCTCCCAGGATAAGAGGGATCAAAGTCAGCCAGGGGATATGCTTCACCTCCACCACGATGCCCTTACCAAGGGTGGGTTGATGCTCCACAGGGACGGGCTCCGACTTTTCTTCAACGGGCTGGGCAGGCTCGGCCAGCGGCTCAGATGGTTCGATGTGGGGAAACTTCTCCTCTGTCGGCGGGGGATAGAAGCGGCTCCGACGCTGGCCTTCTACATAGTCAGCCACTGCCTGCTGGATGACCTGGGAGGTAGTGATCTGCTGCTCCTTGGCCAACTGCTGCACCTCCAGAAGCAGGTCCTCCTCTAGCAGAATGGTCGTGCGTTTCATCTTTTCTCCTTCTGTGAATGCCATGGCCCGTCTCTTGACTATACCATCTTCCTTAACTTTGCACAAACTCTATGGAGTGAGCCCTGGCCCACCACACCGCGCATCCTCCCACATACACTGCTCCAGCAAAGATCAACCCTGCGGCAATGAGGATCATGGGCTTGAAGCCTAAAGTCTGAGCCAGCGTGCCTCCCGCTGTCGAGCCCAGGATCATGCCCAGCCCCCCCGCAGAATTGAACAGGCCCGAGGCTCGGCCCCGCTCCGCCTGCGAGCGCACCTCGGTGGCATAGGTCATGGCTGTGGCTGTGTAGGCGGAGTAGGCAAATCCCCGCGTTAGCTGAATCAGCACCATCCAGGGCATCACCGGCACCACCACATATCCCAGAAAGACCACCGTCCAGGCCAGGAAGCCCAGGCTGAGCATCGGCAGCCGCCCGAGGCGATCTGACATCCACCCCGCCACGATCATCAGCGGGAACTCGGAGGTGGAGGCCGTGGCCCACAGGCGGCTCATAGCTGTTCGGCTGTAGCCCAGTTTCTCCACCATGTAGTTGGCCCACACGCCATAGACGGCACCGGTCACCAAGGACCACAGAAAGGCCGAGACCAACAGGGGCATCATCGGCAGCCGCCTGTCCAATTCTCCGGCTGTGGCCCCCGGACTGGCCTGTTTGGGGGCAGCCGACAGGCCAGCAACCCCTGACTGATCTGCAAGTCGGGCCTTGGCCCGGACCTCAGCTTCGCGCCTGGAGGGTAAGGTCTCCTGGATGGCGAAGGAGAGGAAGAAGGCGATGGCGGCCAGCCCCCCCGCCAGGCCGAAGGGCGCACGGAGGCCCACGCGGTCGGCGATGGAGCCGGAGACGAAGGCCATCAGCCCAAATCCCAGCGAGGCCAGGCCCCGATAGGTGCCCATGCTTCTGCCCCGCCCACGCTGCCGCTCCAGGAGGTCTCCAATGAGGGCCAGACTCGTGGTGCCATAGGCCGATTGGGCGATGGCCCCCAGAATACGCAGGGGAAAGAGATAGACGTAATTGGGTACGATGGCCATCAATCCCTGGGAGATGGCAACCCCGGCCAGGCCGATCATCATGAAACGCTTCCGCTGGGCCATCCGGTCGGAAAGGTGCCCCCACAGATAGCTGAAGGCCAGGCTGGTCAGTGAGCCCACCGTGCCCAGCACTCCTATGAGGGTGTAATTAGCCCCCAGCGACTTCACGTACAGGGAATTGATAGGATTGGTCAGTCCGACTGCCATGAAGAGAAGGAAGACGAGCGTGGTGAGCAGGGCGACATTGTTCATGAGTTATCCTCTATGAGGCATGTGAATCTGATCCCTGGCCAGGACAGGCTATTGCTCTCCATACTCAAAGGCCCGCCAGCGTGCCTCATGAAGCCGGTGAGAGCTCGCAGGGAGTGAAATGCAGACAATCTGAAACTCAGCACTACAATAGCATGTCCATCCACCTTTGTCAAATGGAGCCTGGGCCACGAGAGAGCAAGGATTTTGGGGAGGGGCCCGGCTTCTGGTAACGGAGGCGGACCGGATTTCTCGGTCCACGGCCAGCTTTAGACCGTTTGATTGAGCCCTCACGACGAAGGGTGCTCTTGGTCACCAGCGGGCTGAGAAGCCGGCCTTCTTGGCTGCTCACCCCCCAATCCATACTCCTTTTGAGGCGCAAAGGCCATTTGACATTCGGCTGAAAATGTGGTATAATATTGGGTGTATCTTTGATCCACTGAATGATTGGAGCTTGCGGGCGAATGACCGGGGTCGCCCTCGCCATCTTGAGTAACCTCAGGCCAACCGACCTCTGAACACGAAACAAAGGAGTTACAATATGGGGGTATTGGCACGAGTGATTCCTGAGGGAAAGCAGGCGCGTCGAGAGACGCTGGCCTTCTACTTCTCTATCTCTCCCTGGATCATCGGCACTTTGTTCTTTACTATTGGCCCGGTCATCGCTTCCCTCCTTCTCAGCTTCACCAAGTACTCCCCTGGCGTTGGATTCAAACTGCCAGTGTGGCTGGGCCTGGAGAACTACCAAACCCTCATCCATGACAGGATCGTCTGGAAATCCCTCCAGGTGACAGTCTACTACACCATCCTGGCCGTCCCCCTGGGGATCGTAGCCTCCCTCAGCCTGGCCGTTTTGTTGAATCAGGATGTGCCGGGCCTCTCCATCTTTCGTACCATCTACTATCTGCCCTCGGTCATCACCGGTGTGGCGGTGTCCTTCCTCTGGATGTGGATCCTCAACCCCCAGTTCGGGATCATCAACTACGTCATCGCTGTGTTGGTAGGACCAAGCGGGATCATTCCCCTGGGCATCCAGGGACCCAAATGGTTCTTCAGCGAACAGTGGGCTGTGCCGGGCCTGGTGGTGATGAGTTTGTGGGGACTGGGGGGACCGATGATCATCTACCTGGCCAGCCTGCAGGGGGTGCCTACCCCCCTGTATGATGCGGCCACTATTGATGGGGCTAACGCCTGGCAGCGGTTCCGCCACATAACTCTGCCCCTGATCTCGCCGGTGATCCTCTTCACCTTCATCACCGGCATGATTGGTTCCTTCCAGGTCTTCACCCAGGCCTACATCATTTCAGGAGGGGATGGCGGCCCCAACTACGCCACCATGTTCTACGTGTTGAACATCTTCATGAATGCCTTCCGCTTCTACCGCATGGGCTATGCCTCGGCCCTGGCCTGGATATTGTTCTGGATCATCCTGGCCCTCACCCTGCTCTCCCTGCGCGCCTCACGCAGGATGATCTATTACGAGGCTCCAGGGGAGAGAAGGTAGTCTGTGAAGGCTTTTTTCGCTCAATTCGCCTGTCAAGGAGATGTACAATGGCTGATCAGGTGGCAGAACGGATAGTTACCCGGCGTGGGCCAATCGTCTCTTCCTGGGAGAGGTTGAAGCGGCGGCTCAAGAGTAAGAGCTTCCGCAGCGGGGTGGCGACGACGATGGCCACCATTCTGGCCATAGCGGGGGCGCTGATGATCCTCTTCCCCATAGCCTGGATGCTCTCCACCTCCCTGAAGACCAAGTTCGGGGTGTTCAAGATACCTCCGGAATGGATCCCCATGAATCCCCAGTGGCACAACTACTCCGAGGCCCTGACCTTCAACCCCTTCCACATCTATTTCAAGAACACCATCTTCTACGCCGTATCGGTGATGATCGGGGAATTGCTCTCCTGTTCCCTCATCGCCTACGGCTTCGCCCGGCTGCGTGCGCCAGGGCGGGATAAGCTCTTCCTCGCAGTGCTGGCCACCATGATGCTTCCCGCCCAGGTGACCATCATCCCTCGCTACATTTTCTTCGTCAGGGTCCTGGGTTGGAGGGACAGCTACAAGCCGCTGATCGTGCCCGCCTTCTTCGGCAGCGCCTATCTGATCTTTCTCCTGCGCCAGTTCTACATGGGCATATCCAAGGAGATGGATGAGGCAGCCCGCATTGACGGCTGTGGATATTTCTCCACCTGGTGGCGCATCATCCTGCCCCTGTCCAAACCGGCGCTGGGAGCGGTGGCCATTCTGTCCTTCATGTGGCACTGGAACACCTTCATGGGGCCCCTTCTGTACCTCAGCAGCAACAAGAAGTACACCCTTTCGCTGGGCCTGCAGATGTTCCGTGCCCCCTTTGGCGGCACGCCCTTCCACTGGCTGATGGCCGCCTCGCTGGTGACGGTTCTGCCCTGCGTGATTGTCTTCTTCTTCACCCAGCGCTACTTCATTCAGGGCATCGTCATCACCGGCCTAAAGGGCTGACAGTCCTCAGTCTGCGGTCCCTAGCAGCAGGACTAAGGACGGAGGACCAAGGACTACTTGATTGATCGTGGAAAGGAGGTGATGAGAGGGAAATTTGAACATCTGGTTGGGGGGCATATGGGCCCCATCTGGCTCGATTCTACCAAAATGAGTAACTACTCTAAGGAGGGAGAAAGACGATGAAGAACAAATTGTTCATACTGGTGGCGGTTCTTGCCGCCCTGGGGCTGCTCTTCGCCGCCTGCGCGCCGGCGACGCCGGTGGTCGTCGAGAAGGAGGTGATCAAGGAGGTCCCGGTCGAGAAAGAGGTGATTGTGGAGAAGGAGGTGGTCAAGGAGGTCCCGGTCGAGAAGGAGGTGGAGGTAGTGGTCACCGCCACCCCGGCCCCGGAGAAGATCCACACGGTGGTGTGGATGTGCCGCACCGGCCCGGTGGAGAACAAGTGGGAGCGGGAGATGGTGATCCCCGCCTTTGAGGCCCGGTACCCTAACATCAAGATCGAGCACCTGATCATTGACCAGGACGACATCGCGGTGAAGCGGGAGGCCATGATCGCCGCCGGTGAGCCGCTGCACGTGTGGTCCACCAACTGGGGAGGCGATGGTTTCGCCAGCGACCGCTACCGGGGGCTGCTGGAGGACCTGACTCCCCTCATCGAGCGGGATGGTTTCGACCTTGGTGACTACAAGCCCGAGCTGATAGCCATCTACGAGTCGGAGGGCAAGCAGTGGGGCATCCCCTTCCTGAGCACCGGCTCCTACATCTACTACAACATGGCTCGCTTCGACGAGGCGGGCGTGGAGTATCCCCCTACCGACTGGGATGATACCACCTGGACCTGGGACGCTATGGTGGACATGGCCAAGGAGCTGACCCATGACTACGGCGATATAGAAAAGGGTGTGTACGGCCTCTCCTTCGACCGGCAAAACCTGGAGGGGCTGCCCATGATCTTCGGGCTGTTCCCCTTCCCCGAGGATGCCTACGACACCGGCTTCGCCGAGGAGGTCACCATCGCCGAGGACCCGCGGGCAGCCCAGGCCTTCCAGGCCCGGCACGACCTGATCTACAAGGACAAGGTCATGCCCGACGCCGGCATCTTCGATGCCCTGTCAGCCCTGGGCGGCGCTTTCGAGTCTGGCAAGATGGCCATGTTACAGACCGGTGGCTGGGGCCACTGGGTGTGGACTGGCCTGTTCGAGGAGTTCTGCTGGGCCGCAGCGCCACTGCCCTACGGCGATCCGGAGTATAAGGGCCCGCGGGCCATCATCTACACCGACCCCTGGGTCATCACCGCCGGATTGCCCGAGGGTGAGCGGGAGGCGGCCTGGACCTTCATCAAGTACCTGACCAGCGTGGAAGCTTCTCGGTCTTACTACCAGTCCACCAATACCCCGCCCACGCGTCGCTCCCTGCTGGAGGAGTGGTACCAGCAGTTCGCCCAGTGCCAGGACCCGGAGGACGTGAGGGAGACCTTCGACGGGGCGTACAAGTACGGCCTGGAGTCCTCCAACCACCTGCTGGTGCGCTGGGATGAGCTGGACCGAACCTGGGGCAACATCTTTGACACCCTTTACCTGGATCCCAATGCCACGGCGGAGGAGGTCATGCCGGAGCTGGACCGAGCGCTGGAGGAGGTGCTGACCAAGATCATCGCCGAGGAGAAGAAGTAGACCTCAGGGGGTGATCGCCCATGTCTAAAAGAGCAGGGAGGCGAGAGGATATTCTGTCCTCCCTGCTTTTCCTCTGCCTTGAAGGTGTTTTGGCCACGGGAGGATGGAGATGGGAGATGTCAGGAGGCTACCTGTAGCCAATGAGCTAAGCCGTCGGGATTTCCTGCGCCTTGTGGCTGGGGCAGGGGTGATGCTCCTGGAGGCCTGTGCGCCAGCGGCTGAGAAGCAGGCCGAGGAGGCGCAGCCTACAGCCGCGCCCGCGCCGGGCAAACGGGCCTCCGTGTCTGTGCTGGTAAAGGATGCGGACACCGGTCAGCCTGTGGAGGGGGCCGCTGTCAAACTGGCGCACGTGTTCGCTGGTGTACACGAGGAGGAGACCACGCCCCCCTCGGTAGAGGTGACCTTCCCCGACGTGCCGGTGATGTCCACGCCGTATGGAGTGACGGTGGAAAAAGAGGGATACACGGCCAAATCCCTCAAAGTGACGCTCCAGGCGGGGGAGAACGAGGTAGAGGTGGAGCTATCACCCGCTTCATGAAAGATTCTGCTGAAATTCGGGCGTGACAAATCGGCCCAAACGTGGTAAACTTGGGGCATCTGCCCTGACGTGAAGTTACCGAGGAGGTGCCCCGATGACATTGCGCATCCGAACGAACATGGAGATTCC
>Ga0209979_1003388_pt1 | contig 14114 bp, 9 predicted proteins | sample AnhtaG_FD_183114 | JGI IMG/M metagenome (GOLD analysis project Ga0209979, IMG submission 183114) | Deep subsurface microbial communities from Anholt, Denmark to uncover new lineages of life (NeLLi) - Anholt_01485 metaG (SPAdes) (version 2) | ecosystem: Environmental > Aquatic > Marine > Oceanic >...
CATTTGTAAAGATTGAGAGAAAGAAAGATTAAGGAAATCATATTCTTTTTTTATCTTCGGAATAGAAACAACCATTTCATGAGCAAACTTAAACTTACCCGTTCGTTTATAGTATTCAATATTATCCATCAAAAGATAATTCCATAGAAAACGGGCACTACCTCCGTGTTGTAATAGCAATTGCTTTTGTTCTTCTGTTGGGCAAAGTCTATATTTGAAACCCTTTAATATTTTCATTTTCCCTTAATACTACGTATTTTTGTGCCAATTCATCCAGCCCCTGATGCAGGGGCGGGATTCATCCCCGATGCAAGCATCGGGGTTTTCCCTGGCCGTGGCCCGTGCCACGGCACGGGCAGGCTTGGCACGTTTTTCATAACCAGCTTCAGTCAATGCAGTGGCATCGACAATAGCGAAAGGAACGTCTAACAAGCGAGCCAAAGTCTGGGCCAAAAGTGTCTTTCCCGTCCCTGTGGGACCAATCAATAGAATATTCGATTTCTGCAATTCTACTTCATCAGAAACTCTTTGTCGAGAAACCGGGAAAAGAGAATCTAGGCCCACCCTTTGATAATGATTATATACGGCAACCGCCAGTAACTTCTTAGCCCTCTCCTGCCCGATAACATATTCATCCAGTATAGCCTTAATTTCATATGGCTTGGGTAGAACTTTCCTGGTTTTCTTTTCTTCCTCTATAGCGATTTTGTTCAATAAATTGTAAGAGAGCCGAATACATTCATCACAAATATAGACTCCATGACCACCAATGAGTTTTTTCACTTCATTCTTATTTTTGCCACAGAAAACGCAGCTTAAAGATTCTTTTCTATCAATAAGTTCAACCATAATTAAACCCTTTTCGGGCGACCACTGAGTGTCGCCCCTACACTACCAAAACCATTATGGGTAGTGTAGCCCTTTATGGGCGTAATTTTTGTTTATTTGTAGTGTAGCCCTTTATGGGCGTAACCTTTACGGGGACAAGCCTTTGGGCGACCATAAAGGTCGCCCCTACGCGACCAAGCAATGAACAAACTATCTTTTAAATTTATAATATTCAAACCAAATTCCGAGCATCTCTTTTATTTTCTCTGCTCAATTACTGCGTCAACTAAGCCATAGGCTTTTGCCTCTTCGGCCTCCATAAAGAAATCGCGGTCTGTGTCCTTCTCTATCTTCGCCAGAGGTTGACCCGTATGTTTTGCCAGGAGCTCATTCATCTTGGCTTTCATACGCATAATTTCCTTAGCTTGAATGCCGATATCAGTTGCTTGACCCTGCACTCCTCCCAGAGGTTGATGTATCATTATGCGGGAATTGGGCAGGGCAAATCGCTTCTTCTTTGCCCCGGATGCGAGAAGAAGCGCTCCCATACTGGCTGCCTGACCCATACATATCGAAGAGATACTTGGTTTAACATATTGCATCGTATCATAAACCGCAAGACCAGCAGTTACTATTCCTCCTGGACAGTTAATGTATAAGGAAATGTCTTTATCGGGATCTTCTGCCTCCAAAAACAGCAATTCAGCGATAATCACATTAGCGACTTCATCCGTTAAAGGTGTACCCAAAAATACAATCCTATCCCTCAAAAGACGGGAATAAATATCAAAGGCTCTCTCTCCTCTCTGTGACTGCTCAACCACCATGGGAATCAACTGTCCGAAAGTTTTTAACTTCATACATTACCCCCTCATCCTAACCCTCTCCCCCAAGGGGAGAGGGGACTTTTTTGTATCTATTTCCTCTTCTCTTTTATAATTTTAGCATTTTCTGTTAAAAAGTCAAATACTTTATTCTCTCTCATTCTGCTTGTGATTTGGTCTATGTTCTCATAAAAGTATCTCTTTATTTCTTCTTCTTTTTCTTTAGTTGATTTTATTGTCTCCTCTATTTCTTTCTCTATTTCCTTAGAATCGACCTGGATATTCTCTTTCTCAGCTATCCTGGCAAAAATTAAAGTGCTGCGGACTTGTTTTTCTGCAAGGTTACGATATTTCTTCCGCAGGACTTCCTCATCCGCCCCAATATCTTTCGAAGCAAGCCCGCGACTCTGAAGGTAAGTCTTCATCTTTGAAATCAAATAATCGAGTTGTTTCTCAACTAGAGAATTAGGAACCACCACAGGGTTATTCTCAATTAGCCTGTCAATAATCTGTTCTCTCATTGCCTCTCTTGTTTTATGCTCCTCTAGCCTAATCAAATTTTCCCTCAATTTCTCTTTCAATTCTCTCAAAGATTTAGCTCCTAATCCCTGAGCAAAAGCATCGTCAATTTCTGGTAATTGCATTTTTTTAATCTCTTTAACCTTTACTTTAAAGAGAACTTTATGCCCCGCCAACTTCTTATTAAAATAATTATCCGGAAAATTCACCTCAACATTTTTCTCTCCGCCTCTTTCCATGCCAATCAATCCTTCAGAAAACTCCCGGAGAAAAATAGGATTTTCAATGCTTATCAACTGATTTTCTCCTCGAAGCCCATTCAAGGGTTTACCGTTACCGAATCCTTGATAATCGATTACTACATAACTTTTTCTGTCCACCACGTTATCCCCGGAGACCACAATCTGTCCATTCCTTTTCTGCAGTTCCTTCAGACTTTCCCCTACTTCATAATCACCCGTGACCTTTATCTCTTTTTTTATCTTAAGTTTCTTATAATTCCGTGGCTCAAAACGAGGTATCACTTCAACCGTTGCCTGAAAAGATATTGGTTCTCGCTTAGCAAAATCGAATTTAAGGTCAGAAATCTCTGCCGGAGCAATAGGGTCAATTCCTTTCTCTTTTACCACCTGAGATAATGCGTCTGGGACGAGCGATTCTAAAACAGTTTCCTGACAACGAGACTTAAATTTCTCCCTCAAAAAAGCAGGCGGCGCCTTTCCTCTACGGAAACCGGGTATAACAGCTTCCTTTTGAATCTCGTTGTATGTCAATTCTATTTCCTTTTCTATTTCTACTTGAGGAATCTCGATTTTGAAAACAAGCTCACATTCGCTTTTCTTGGACATTTCTACCTTTAAATTTTCCATAGCCATTTTAACCCTTTCCTGGTGCCGCGGGAGAGATTCGAACTCTCAACTCCATATAATTGGAGACTAGGTCCTAAGCCTAGCGTGTTTGCCAATTTCACCACCGCGGCAAGTGGGCCATGGAGGAATCGAACCTCCAACCTCCTGCTTAAGAGGCAGTTGCTCTACCTGTTGAGCTAATGGCCCAAAAAAAGATATTCCCTTCGGGAATACTTCCATAGGGGTTTCACCCCTCTGGCGTTCGACAAATGTCCACTGGACATTTGTCTCTCTGTCCTCCGGGGCGCTCACCGTCTCGCGCCCGTCGCTAACACAGAGCTCCTTATTCGTCGCTCCAGCGACCCCTTGGGGGAAATCAGATTATTTCCCCCAAACCCCCTAATCCGCATCCCAATTTTTAATCGGGATGCTTCAAAGATATATTCAAAATTGCCTTGGCTTATCTGGCACGCCCGGTGCGATTCGAACGCACGACCTGCGGATTCGAAGTCCGACGCTCTATCCAGCTGAGCTACGGGCGCAAAATTGCTTCGTATTTTTTTTCCCTCTCCCCAAAGAGGCTGTGTCGTAACCCTGATTTTGGTAGTCGCAGGCTTTAGCCTGCGCAATTTCCCCGTCGAGAACGCAACCTGAAGGTTGCGGCTACCAAACAAAAAATCTAATTATGACACAGCCTCAAAGGGGAGAGGGTTAGGGTGAGGGGACTGTTATCAATTGTCGTCTTATTTATATCACATTTAAATTTCTTTGTCAACCCAGATAAAAAACCGCCACATTTATAGGATGGGCGGTTAATTACCATTTTTGAATTATTTTTAAGAATCTATTTCTTTCTTAAAATATGATAGAAACAGAATATCAAAAGAAGAAATATGACCGACCAAGAAAATATCAGAAAAAACCAACCCGAACCTGTCATTTTTCTTTCCTAATTAATATTTTTCTTTTCTTCCATGCATATGCTACAGATATTGCTAATACTATAAATATTATTAGTATCAAACCTCTTATGAACAAAACGTATGGATACTGCTCTGAAGTAACATTCTTCATTGCTATCATGGGCAATCCTTCCTTAACTATCCAGAACCCGAGGATAAAAAGCAAAAATAGGGGAGTAATATACTTAATGATAAACTTATAAAATTTGGGAATAACAATATCTGCTCCGTGATGAATCTCTTTCCAGGCGCGGTCGATACCAAAAATCCAGGCAAACACTATCGTCTCAACAGTAGCAAATAGCACCAGGCAAAATGTCCCTCCCCAAAAATCGAGTTCGTTCAACACTCCTTTTCCCAGGAAAAAAATAGCTGGTTGGCAGAGAATAAATGTAACTACTCCGAATATAGTTGCTGATTTCTTCCTGGTTATATCGAACTCATCTTCCAAAAAGCTTATCACCGGCTGGGCTAAAGAAACGCTGGAGGTGACACCAGCCAAAAAGAGAAGTGTAAACCACAGAAAAGCAAAGATTGCGCCCAGGGGAATCCTCTGAAAAATCAGGGGCATAGTAACGAAGCCTAAATTGAAGGCTCCACTTTGAGCAATATTTACAATCTCCCGAGGACCAAAAAATACAAACGCTGCCGGAATAATGATGCTTGCACCCAAAATGACTTCAGCAAATTCATTTGTTGCTGCCGCAGTTAATCCGGAAAGAGCAACATCATCGCGTTTAGTCAAATAACTCGCATAAGTAAGAATTACGCCAATTCCCACACTGAGAGTGAAGAATATCTGACCACTAGCAGCAAGCCAGACCTTGGCGCTCTTTAAAGCGGCAAAATTTGGATTCCACAGAAATCCCAATCCATTACGTAAGTTCCAGTCTGGTTTTAATAAATTTGGTATTCCTAAACTTAATACACGAACAGCGAGGATAATTCCGCAAATTAGGAGTATGGGCATTGCCCAGTTACACAATTTCTCTATCCCTCTACGAATGCCATAGTAAATTACAAACACGTTTAATGAAAATGTGATTATGAAAAATAGGTATGCCCAGCCAATACCATGGAAATACTCATTCGTCTGTAACCCCTGGTAACCTTGTAGAAACGATTGCATTGCTGGCTGTGATGTAGCCTGCGCGTATCGCCCGGTGATAGAAAAAAACGCATAGCCCAATAACCACGACTCAACATAGGTATAATACATGAAAATGAGAACAGGGCCAAAAATGCCAATTACACCAAAATATTTAATGAAACGGTTTTTCTGCCACATCGAATGGAAAATACCCGGGGCTGTGCCATGGCCAAATCCTCCACCGAATCTGCCAGCAGTCCACTCTATCCACATTAAAGGAATCCCCAGGAGGAGAAAAGAGATAAAGTATGGTATCATAAATGCGCCACCGCCGTTCTGTACTGCCTGGACGGGAAAACGTAAAAAATTTCCTAGCCCGACTGCTGACCCGGCAACTGCAAGAATAATCCCAGTTCTGGTTTTCCAGGTTTCGCGTAATTTATTAATCTTCGCCATTTTTACCTTTTGCTTATGCAGGCTCTACGTGGATGAGCACTTTAAAATTAGGCAGTTGTCTCTTTATATCTTTCTCCAGATGGTCGCATACCCGATGAGCCTGCTCAACACTAATTTTACTCGCCAGGACAAGATGGAGATAAACCTGTTCTTCATTGCCTCTTCTCACTATAGATAAATCATGAAAATTTACAAATTTCTGGTAATGCTGTTGTAAAATCCTGGTGATAATTTCCATCTTTCTATTCTTTTCTTCTCTATCTTCAGTTCCTGGATTTATGTGAATCATTATGTTACCAATATTTTTCAACTTCTGGAGTAGCAGTTTCTCAATTTGATTGGAAATCCCATGTCCTTCTTCTATAGATAGGTCGGCGTCGATTTGAACACTCAGATCGATTGAATTTCTCCAACCCAGGCGACGTGTTTTGACATCATCAATTTTTTTTACTCCCCCTATACTCAGCGTGAGTTTTTTAATTTCATCAATAAAATCTTCCGGAAGGGAAGTGTCCATCAGTTCTCTCAAAGCGGGACGAAGAATGTCTATTCCTATCTTAAAAATGAACAGGGCAACAACGAAGCCAGCCAGAGGATCAAGGAAAGTGTAACCAAGTCTGGCGCCTGCTATTCCTATTAGAGCTGCCACGGAAGTAATCGCATCAGCACGGTGATCAGAGGCATTAGCCAAAATGGCTAAATTGTCGAATTTTTTGCCTATATAATAAGTATACCTGAATAATAATTCTTTGACCAGAATGGAAATTAAAGCAGCCCATAGAGGCAAAAGCCCCGGTACAATCCTAATCTTTAAAAAAATAGCATTTAGTGCACGATAAGAGAGCACTATGGACATTCCCAACAATATAAAACTGATGCAAAGTGCTGCTATTGATTCGGCTTTCCCGTGTCCATAGGGGTGGTCTTGATCAACAGGCTTTTGAGAAATTTTTACACTGGTTAAAGTTAATATGCCAGCAAAGATATCGGAAAGAGAATGGAAACCATCGGAAAGCATCGCCTGGCTTCTTCCCCAAATTCCGGCAAATATCTTAAATATAGCTAAGAAGAAATTTACCCAAATTCCTGTCCAGCTTACTATTTTACTTTTTCTGAATCTTTCTTCTAATGAATACATAATTATGGCTCTTCTCTAAAAAGTTGTGAGTAGTGTAGCCCTTTATGGGCGTAATTTTTACGGGGATAAACCTTTGGGCGACCATAAAGGTCGCCCCTACGCGACCAATTTACTAATCTATCACTTTTCGAACATACTGTAAAGGGCGGGAATAACTATTAGCGTGAGAATAGACCCGACCACCAGTCCACCCATTATAGAGATAGCCACCACCGAACGCGCTGCCGAACCTTCGGCACGGCTGACAGCCAGAGGAAACATTGCCAGAATAGTAGTAGAGGCAGTCATTATGATTGGACGTAACCTGGTCGCTGCTCCCTCGATAATTGCCTCCGTTTTTTCTGTCCCCTTCTTGCGCAATTGATTAATGTAATCAATCATAACTATACCATTATTCACTATAACTCCAGCAAGGATAATTACCCCCATACCTGAGGGAAGACTGAGATTCTTCCCGCTAAGGATAATACCCAGGATGACTCCAATTATCGCCAGGGGAACAGTGAACATAATAACTAATGGCTGGGTAAAAGATTCAAATTGTGCTGCCATAATCATAAAAACCAAAAGCACTGCTAAAATAAGTATCTGGGCCAGACTTATAAATGTCTCGCGCATCTTCTCGGCCTGTCCTCCATAGTCTATAAAGTAGCCTTCGGGGAAAGCTATTTTCCCTATCTTATTCTTTATATCCCTCATCACACTGGACAGAGGCCTGCCACTGAGGTTGGCAGTCAAAGAGACCATTCTTTTCTGGTTCTCTCGATTCAACCTAATTGGCCCCTTGGCCTCCCGGATATCGGCAACATCTTTCAGGCGGACAAGTATTCCCAGAGGAGAAGGAAGAACTATATTCTCAATCTCCCTCAGACTCTCTCTGCCTTTCTCGTCAAGAGAGACCCGGATATTGACTTCTTCGCCTCCCTGGCGAAACACCGTAGCCACCTTTCCCTGAACCGCCATTTGCAAGGTAGAGGCAATTTGACTGACAGCCAATCCCGCCTGGGATGCACGGCGACGGTCAATTATAAGTTGTAGTTCTGGCCTGCCCTTCTCCAATGAACTCCCCAAATCATAGACTCCCTTAATCTTACCTATTGCTCCCATAACTGATGTGGAAATCCCCTCAAGAATCCCCAGATCTTTGCCAAATAGTTTAAGTTCAATAGCAGCCTGCCGGGTCCCCCCTCCTGTCAGTATGGACTGGGACATATCTATAGATTCGTATTCCGCTCCTTCTATCCGGGGAAGTCGACTTCGAATATCATCAACAATTTCTCGGGAAACGCGTTTCCGTTTCAATTTATCTTCCAGGCGAATGAAAAATTCTGCCTCGTTCACTCCTGCCGAGCCCATACCAAAAGCTGCGTCCTGTTTTGTCGCCTCGGAGAGGCCGGTAAAAGCGCCTACACTCTGCACCCCTTCCTCTGCCAGAACAACATCTTCTATCTTTCTGACCACTCTATCGGTCTCCTCCAAATTGGTTCCCACAGGCATTTTCATCATAAAGAAAGCCATATTAATATCTATATCAGGAAAAAACTCCTTCCCCATAAAGGGAATTAGACACAGACTCAACAGAAATAGGATAGTCGCCCAGAAGACTACTCTTTTCCTGCGAGCCAATATCTTGCCCAAAAATCCTTTATATCTCTCTCGAAAATAGCCATAAGTTCTCCTGCCAAAACTAACCTCGTAACCTTTAGATGAACCTGCCTTGAAAATCCTGGAAGCCATCATTGGCACCAGAGTCAGGGCTACAAACAAGGAAGCGACCAGGGCAAAAGAGATAGTTAAAGCCATCTGAGTAAAAAGCTTCCCGGCAATTCCTTTTATGAATAAAAGCGGTAGAAAGACCGCCACCGTGGTGAGGGTTGAGGTGGTAATGGCTTTCGCCACTTCAGTGGCTCCTGATTTAGCCGAAATCCTGGGGTCTTCACCGAGGCTCAAATGACGAAAAGTGTTCTCAATTACCACAATCGCATTGTCCACAATCATCCCCACTCCCAGAGCAATTCCAATCATAGTAACAAAGTTTAGCGTGTAGCCCAGAAAGTATAGAGGAATAAAAGTGGCTATCAAAGAGAGAGGAATTGCTAACGCTATGGCAACTGTTGGATAGAGGCTGCGCAAGAAAAGAAAGAGAATGCCAATCGCCAGAAGACCACCTACGAGAGCATTGGAGCCCGTCACCTTAAGGATTCTCTTTATCATCCGGGACTGGTCGAAAACAGAGTAGTACTTTATATCTTGGGGAAGTCTCCCTTTCAACTCCTTAACTGCTCTATTCACGCCATTGGAAACTGCCACGGTGTTGGCTCCTGATTCTTTATTCACTATAACCAGCACACTATTCTGTTTATTAGTACGAGCGTAACTGCGTATTTCTCGATGCGCGTCAGAAACCGCGGCAATATCCTTCAAATATATGGGAACATTACCTCTGAGCGCAATCACAGTGTTCTTGATCTCATCAACAGATTCAAATTCGCCCACAGTGCGCAGAAGATACTCCTGGTAGCCTGATTTGAGGTGACCGCCTGGGAGGTTGAGATTTTCCAAGGAAAGTTTCTGGCTGACCTCTTGTAAGGAGAGGCCGAGAGACTCCAGCTTCTTCCCATCAACCTCCACTCTTATTTCTCTCTCCTTTCCTCCCCAGACCATTGCCGAAGCAACTCCGTCTACCTGTTCCAGACGTTCCTTAAACACATCTTTAACCAGCTGGCGAAGGCTCCTCATGTCCCTCTCGCCCACAATTCCATACATCATTATGGGCATCATAGAAGGGTCAAACTTCACAACTATCGGCTTATCCATGTCCTCGGGAAGAAAGTCACTAATCATGTCCAACCTATCACGTATATCCTGAGCTAAAAGTTCCAGATTAGCGCCCCACTCAAACTCCACCATTACCGCAGATAAGCCCTCCTGAGAAAAAGACGTAACCTTTTTCACATTCTTTACAGTGGCCACCACCTCCTCGATAGGCTTAGTTACTATAGTTTCCATCTCTTCAGAAGCCACGCCTTCGTAAGTAGTAACTACTGACATCACGGGATAGGTTATATCGGGCATTAAGTCGAGCCCCAGATTGCTCAAAGAAATAACACCAACCACTACAACAATTAGAATGAGCATGGTTATAGTTACCGGGCGTTCAACAGAAAATTCAGGTAGCCTCATCAGATCCCTCCAAAAATGGGGTCAACTCTGTTTTTTCCAGCAGCTTCATCAGATGCCTTCTACTTCTACTTTTGCTCCATCTATCAAGCCGTAATTGCCTTCAATTATCACACTTTCCCCTTCAGTTAATCCTTCAACAATCTCTATTTTTTCTTCATCGCTAATGCCAGTCTTGACCTCTCTTAATTTAGCACGATCGTCCTCAACGGTAAACAGAATCGTCCTCCCTTCTTTCTCCAGGACGGAAATTCTGGGCACAACCAATACATTACTATGTTCATTATAGATTATCTCTACATCAGCAAACATTCCCGGCTTCAACCTATGATCCTTATTCTCAATTTCCAGCTCAACCTTCAGTTTTCTACTCCTGAGGTCCACCGCGGGAGCAACTTTCACCACTCTACCCAGAAAATTTTCTTCCGGGTAGGCATCCACAGAGACGCGCACCTTCTCTCCTTTTCTCAATTTGGTAATATCTTTCTCTCCCACATTCACTACTATCTTAACTTTATCCATATAGGCAATATTGACAACAGGCTCTTGAGGCATCGGTTCCTGGGGGATGACCGAGTCGCCTATATCCACATAGTATCTGATAACCGTGCCCTTAATAGGCGATTTTACCTCTGCCTTTGTAAATCCTAAAGCAGGTTCATCACGGTCGATTAGAGCGACAACTTCACCCTTCCTAACACTATCCCCTTCTTCCTTAATTTTCTTAATTAACTTTCCCGAAACTCTGGTATAGACGTCCACCTCCCTCAATCCCCGAATATCGCCATTAAGAGATATTATCTCTTCTATATCTCCTTTTCCTGCCTGAACAGTCTTAATTGGAGTGACTTTTTCTTCCACAGACTCCTTTATGTTTCTTTTTGCCATGTTATACCTTACTATCCTATAGGCAACCAGACCAACAACCAGTAATACCAGGATAAGTACCACTCTTTTTCCTTTCAATTCTTTCCTCCTTATTCGTCACCCTGAAGGGCGACCGACCTAACTTGGTCGGGCACTCTTTAGAGTGCCGCTTCGCTACTCCTAAATCTTTCTGGAGTGTCCCGACTTGTCGGGACAGCGTAAAGCTCTCGCTTTACACTCCATTATATGTGCTAAAGCACATAGCTTCCTGACAAATGTGAACCCATTACTGATATTTACCAACAGCTTTATCCAGAAAAGCGCTAGCAACGTTATAATCGTAGAGCGCCTGAAAATAATCGGTCTCAGCCTGAGTCAGAGAAAGCTGAGCATCACGCAGTTCAATTTCAGACATTAATCCCAGCCTGTGCCTCTCCTCAGCAATTTTCAGATTTGCCCGCGCCAGCTCCACATTCTCTTTCTGTGCTTCAATCCGTTCCCGAGCCTCTTCCATATCAAAAATAGCCTTCCTCACTTCCAGCTTTATTCTCTGTTCAACCTGACTTCTCAAAATTTTCACCTGTTCCAATCCCGCCTTCGCCTGCTTAACCCTTCCCATGTTGGAAAGCCCACTAAACAGCGGAAAGTTTAAAGAGAGAATTACATTCCAGCTTTCACCCCACTCCTCTCGATTATAGAACGGATTGGTATACTGATAGTTGGCTAGGAAATCCAAATTTGGCCGGTTCTCAGCCCTCGCCAACTTAATAGAAACTTTACCCACCTCTTCTTGAATCATTAATTGTCTTATTTCGGACCTCTCTGCAAACGCTTTCCCCAGAGCGTCTTCCAAACTAACTTCCCTTTTCTCCAAAGGAAAGTCTCCTTTTATCTCCCAGTCTTCTTCTAATTTCGTATTCAGCAAAAAAGAAAGCTCTTCTCTTGCCAACTTGAGATTATTCTTGGCCTTAATCAATTCTGTCTGATTATTAACCAACTGTACCTTGGCCCGGGAGACATCGTAATCAGAAACCCTCCCCTCTTTATACAGGGCCCGAGTAGTTCTGTAATGAGAATCTGTTACATCTATTCCCTCTTTGGCAATTATTACGAACTGTCTGGCCAAAAGGACATTATAAAAAGCTCTTTTTACCTCAAATATGAGGTTATTCTTTACTTGTTTATATTCTTCATTAACCAACATATAATCGAGCCTCGCCTGCTTATCCCCATGGTATATCTTCCACCAGGCAAATAAAGGCTGTCTGAGAGTCAGCTGTGTGCTATATAAATCCTCAGGGCCCAATTCAAAAGTCTCTTCATAGCCACCAAAGGAGACGCTCATTTTGGGCGACTCTTTCAATCTGGTATAACTACCCGAAGCACTCAACGTTGGTAAGAAATTACCAAATGCTTCTTGCTTTTTCCCCTTTGATTCTACAATCCTCTTTTGCGCAATTTTCAAATCCTGATTGTTAGCCAAAGCCAAATTTATACACCTTTCCAGAGACAAAATCTCCTCGGCAAAAGCAACGCCAATTAGAACCTGTAAAGCAAGAGCAACTATGCCCAGCTTCCAACATAATCTATGAGCAGTCATCTTTGAGTTATTCCTCAAGATATTCCCTCCGGGACATTCATCCCATTAATCGAGCGATTGGAGTCCTTGCGAAAGCAAGGAATTTTTTTATCAACTTCCCTTTCGGGGGGACTCCACCTTTTAATGTTTTTGGAATTATAGATATTCGTCAGGGACAAGCCCAAACTGTTCAGGGTCTACCGACTCCTTAATCGAACGCCTGAAATTGCCTGTCTCAGGAACCTTCTCTCCGAGGTCTATTTCCTGCGGATTCTCTATTTTAGAACCATTATTATCAATAACTATTTTCGCCCGGGGGCGATAAGGATCAGATGGATTTGTCTGGAAGACAAAACCAATCTCATTTGTGTCCAGTCTAACAAAAGTACCCGGAGGATAAACGCCAATCAGTCTAATAAACTTCCTTAAAAGGACAGGTTCAAATTCTTTTCCTGAGGCTTCTTCCATCTCTTTTATGGTCTTTTCAGGTGGAATCTCTTTGGCATAGTAGCGGTTACTCCTCATAGCATCATACGTATCGGCTATACGAACCAGCATACTACCTAAATTCAACCCTCCTTTCTCTCGAGATACAACAGGATACCCGCTAAGATCGTATTTTATGTGATGCTCGAATGTAACTACATATGCCAGTTTACTTATGCCGGGGGTGTTCATCAATACTTTTGCCCCATCGGCAGGATGCAACTTTATCAATTCAAACTCCTCAGAAGTCAACTTGCCCGGTTTCTTAAGAATTTCCTCTGGGACCTTGAGTTTCCCCATATCATGTAATAGACCAGCTATTCCCAGGTCATTTAACGTCTGCCTGTCCAGACCTAATGCTTCACCCTGCACAAGAGTGAGGACAGCAACATTTACTGCGTGGCTAAAAGTATATTCATCGTGAGCTTTAAGAGAAGCCAGAGTAACCAGTGGCGTTCTATTCCTCTGAATACTGGCCACCATACTATTTATGGCAGAGTGAGCCTTCTTTATATTTACTCTCTTTTTGAATTTAATATCCTCAACTATCCTTTTTATTGCGTCAACGGCATCCCTGTAAAATTCCTTAGCCTTAGCTTTAAATTCTTCACCATGTCCCAGTTCTGGTTGAGCTTCTTTAAGAGCTCCAATCTTTCCCAAAGTTATATTCTTAATCCCCTTAGAGGCTAACGCTTTAATTGGACCACCACTATTTTTGAGCTTTTCCTGTGCCATAGTCAGAACATCGATAAGCCCTAAGAACTCCTCATTTTTCAATCCCTTGAGAAACGTAATCTTCTCTATTCCTCTTTGCCGTAAGTCCCTGGTAAAACCATAAAGAGCTGTACTAATCTCGTGGAGATGCATCCCTTCAAATATCAATTCATCTCCCACAACCGCTATATTTATCTCTTCTTTCTCTTCCAGCAAAGTCTCTAAAATCTCAAAAGTCCTCATTAAAGAACGCATTATTATCGGATGTCCCGAAGGATAGATGACTTTATTTCTGGTAGCATTAGTAAGATAAGTTATGAAATCTTCTACTAATCGCTCTTCCATACGCCCTCTCCATCAACCTTCTTCCTCAAGGTCTGGAGTAGCAGAGCTTGCTCTGCGTTAACTAATCGCGAAACAAGTTTCGCTACTCCAAATAATTGGAGTAGCACCGCTTGCGGTGCGTTTACTTGCTCTGCGAACTACGAACTACACCATGCTTTCGAATTAACCTCTCACACATTTGCCTGACAATCTTTCTCCTATATCTGGTTCCCCGGGCCAGAGCCTCCATAGCCTGTTCATTTCCTATCTTCTCCAGGGCAGTGGCAGCTGTTATTCTC
>Ga0209979_1003389_pt1 | contig 14110 bp, 10 predicted proteins | sample AnhtaG_FD_183114 | JGI IMG/M metagenome (GOLD analysis project Ga0209979, IMG submission 183114) | Deep subsurface microbial communities from Anholt, Denmark to uncover new lineages of life (NeLLi) - Anholt_01485 metaG (SPAdes) (version 2) | ecosystem: Environmental > Aquatic > Marine > Oceanic...
CTGCGATTCGCTGGCATTGGAGAAAAGAAATCTCAGGTAGCGCCGAATATCTTTTTTGTTAGAATGAAAGTTTCTCAGCTTTTCTAAGAGTCTTTCCCATTCATCCATTGGATAGACTGAAAGACAGCCTTCCAACCCCACAGTCACCACATAGGTATCACAGAGAGTGGAGCTATTTGTTTTTCTGTATTTTGCGGGAAGATTTATTCTGCCTTTATGGTCAACTGAATATCTATAAGAATTTTTAAAAGAGGGCATTTTGATCAATTTTCAAATTTTTCTACCACCATTACCCACAACTTCCCACCAAAAGTAGTTGAGACTCACTTCTTTGTCAAGAGAAAAATGAGAATTTTATAAAATTTTTTAAAAAATCTGAAAGTGTTGGAAAGCCACCACTATTTATAGGAGTTCTCCCCCTATATCTTGATTCAAATTTTAAAATTAAAAACCCTCTAAAATTTAAGTTCTTCTCTTAAAACAGAATACAGAAACAATTAAATGCCCAGATTCATCTTTAGATGGCAAATCTTTTGCCTTACTCTTTTTGACAATTTCAAAATTCTCTAAAGAGGGGGAACGTTTTTTGATCAAGAAGCTCTTTTTAAGTCTGTTTTTTCTTTTAATCTTACCTTCATTTTCCCTTTCCCAGCTAATCTATCAGATAAATTTCTCTGAGGAAGAGCTTAATTTTCAGAAAAAAGGTGTTTTCGATTATGTTCAAATAGAAAAAGGTGAAAACCTGGAAAAAGAAGGGAAGCCCCGGTTACCTTTAAGGATAGTAAACCTTTTAATCCCTGAGAATAAAGATATCGATACTATTATCTGTGAGGTAGAGAGCCAAAAACTACCTGGAAAATTCTTGATTTATCCTGCGCAGAGAAAAGAGAAGACTGATGGAGTTTTAACAGTGAATTCTTTTGAACTTGATAGCTCGATTTACTTATCAGAAGGGGCATATCCAGAAAAGCCGTTTGAGATTATAAATAAAGGTTTTTTGCATGGAAATTTTATCTTGAGCTTAGCTTTATACCCCTTGAAATACCTCCCAAAATCTCATAACCTTATTTTTAACAACAGCTTAAAACTAACCATACTTTTAAAAGATAGGTCTTATATAAATTATAAGCCGGGTTCAAAACCAAAAGACCGATTTTATCAGACCTTTCTTTCAGATCTACTTTATAACTCTGAGGAGCTTCCTTTATACCGGTTCAGTCCTAAATACAAAACCCATAGTTCAGAACAACCCAGCTATCTTTTAATCACCTCAGAAGAGTTGAAAAGCTCATTTTACCCTCTTATTGAGTGGAAAACCAAAAAGGGGTTAATAGCCACTATAGTTACCTTAGATAGCATAGAAAACTGCTATAATGGCAGAGATACCCAGGAAAAAATAAGGAATTTCCTGATCCAGTCATACTCTGATGGTGTTTTATGGGTTCTTTTAGGTGGAGATGGAGAGATAATCCCATTCAGGTATGCCTATCATTCTAATACCTCTTCCATTATACCCATAACCAACCTGCAGATCTGCGACCTTTATTATGCGGATTTAGATGGTGAATGGGATAAAGATGGAGATGGAGTTTATGGTGAACCTGCAGAGGATTCTCCTGACCTTTTCCCGGAGCTTTTTGTGGGCAGAGCACCGGTAAAAACCAAAGAAGAAGCAGAAGTTCTTGTCCAGAAAATAGTTAGTTATGAGAAAAACCCTGGCTCCGGTGATTATTCATTCATCAAAAAAGCTGTATGGATCAGCTCTGACCAGATGAGGGATTGGGAAACAGTTGGCCAGCATACTTTAGTCTCCCAAGAAGTTGACCAGAGTTTCTCTCAGGACCTATCGAGCTTAGTAGAATCCCCTTCAGGAAATGCGGAAAACCCTACTAATCCATCTGGCTCAAAATGCATAGAGATTTTAAACCAGGGCTGGGGAATAATCGGGGTATTCGCTCATGGAAAATCGAATGGTTTTGTAGCCAGTTCAAATCTTTTAAACCAGTGGCCTAAAACTTATGTTCTCTCAGATTCAGGCATAGAAGATGGTAATGGCCATCTCAATAACTTAAATGATGGCAATAAATTAGGAATATTGTATTCTATCTCCTGCAATCAGACTGCCTTAGATGTAGAAACAGAACCTACTTTAGGGACCCTACCCTGTATCGGAAAAACTTTCTTAGTAGGAAAAGACAAGGGAACAGTTGCCTTCTTAGGATATTCTCGCTGGGGCTGGGTCTCAACTTCTTACAAACTATCCTCTGAATTTATGAAAAACCTTTTCAGACCTGAATACGGTCATCATATCGGAGTAGCTGAGGCATTTTCAAAAATAGCTTATCCAGTTTATAGAGACTTAAACTACGGACATAATCTCTTAGGGGACCCGGAGATGCAAATCTGGACTGATATACCCTGTTCCCTTGATGTAAATTCCCCATCTGAAAAAATCATAACCGATTCTATTATGTATATAGAGGTTAAGTCAAACCAGATGCCCTTACCCGAAGCAAAAGTAACTCTTAGCTATAAAGATACTCTATTTTTTACAGGAAAAACAGAGGAAGATGGTAAATTGACAATCCCCTTATCTGATCTAAGATCAGGTGAGTTCAATTTAACTGTGACCCAACATAATTTTTTACCATCTGAGGCAAAATTTAAGCTGAATACCATTTCAGATGTAAAAGATAAAGAAGAAAAACCAAATCTGAACTTCACTCTGGGGCAGAACTACCCTAATCCTTTCAATCCCACAACAACAATACAGTTTAGAGTCTGGAGTTTGGAGTTTGGAGGTCCCATCCACACCACCCTGATTATCTATAATATATTGGGACAGAAGGTAAGGGGCTTAGTGGATGAGAAAAAGTTGCCTGGAAATTATCAGGTGATCTGGGACGGGAAAGACCAAAAGGGGAACGAGGTCTCTTCCGGGATTTATTTCTATCAACTTAAAGCTGGAGATTATAAAGAAACTAAGAAAATGAGTTTATTGAGATAGCTGTAGGGGCGAGGTGACCCTGCCTTTACTGTCTGTCATTGCGAGGAGTCCATCTGGACGACGAAGCAATCCCCTTATATCTTTCTGCGGCATTGACATGGTCAATGCACTCCATATTGGAGGTCTAAAGACCTCCGCTACACCCTATCTCCCCTCTTGGGTATTAAAAGTCTTTCGTAGGGGAGGGGCTTGTCCCCTCCCGTTTTTTTCTTCATCGAAAAGTGTATGATTTGTTTTTAGCATCTACAACTGCTTTAGCAGTTTTTTTGGTTGACAATTAGTTATTTTTTACTAAAATGTTAAAGTCTCTCTTTGAGTTAATATGATAGGCAAAACAATTTCTAATTACAAGGTAGGCGCAAGCTTTTAGCTTGCGGATGAACATCGTAACGCAGACTTAAAGTCTGCGGCTACCAGAAATAAAGGATGATTGGAAAAACCATATCACATTACAAAATACTCGAAAAGCTGGGCGAGGATAGAATGTAGGTATTGTATAAGCTGAGAAGATAGAATTTATCTTCACACTCCTTTCTGTCATTGCGAGGAGTCTCGCCCCGCCAAAGGGGGGGGACAACGAAGTAATCCCCATACATTTTTCTGTGGAGGTCTAAAGACCTCCGCTACTTTTATTATCCCATATTAGATTCCATTAGTCAAAAGAGTTTTGAAAATTAATTTTAGAGCTTTGTTTTTTTCTTGACTTTTAAAAAAGGAAGAGTAAAATAGGAAAAAAAGAGAGGATATATGGGAGACTTTTTTCAAACCGGAGCAATTGCCACATTACACAGATTGGGACATCGTGATCTTGAATCTTTGGAAACTGAGCTAAAAAAACACCAAAGACACAGACCATTGGCTTTAATCCTGCCCGCTATCTATACTGAGTTTGAGAGGGAGGCTTTGCCTAATATCCTCAGACAATTAAAAGAAGTTGACTATTTAAATGAGATAGTTCTGGTGATGAACAGGACCGATGCTATGGAGTTCAGAAGAGCCAAAAAGACGTTGGCAGATCTTGGTCTGAATATAAATATTGTCTGGAGTTCTGGACCCAGAATAGGTGAGCTCTATAACCTTTTGAAAAAAAACGATCTTCTTTTGGGCGAGGACGGAAAAGGGAGGTCAGTTTGGATTGCCTTCGGATATGTTATAGCAAATGAAAAAAGCGAGGTCATTGTTTTGCACGATTGTGATATAGTAAATTATAATCGCGAGTTTTTAGCTCGACTCTGCTATCCTATGGCAAACCCAAATTTAGGTTATGAGTTCTGCAAGGGATATTATTCCAGAGTAACGGACAGGATGTACGGAAGGGTCACCAGACTCTACTTCACTCCCCTTATTCGGGCTTTGCAGAAGATAGTGGGTTACCATCCATTTTTAGTTTATCTGGACAGTTTTCGCTATCCCTTGGCTGGCGAGTTCAGCTTAGACGAGGATTTAGCCAGGGTTACCCGTATACCCAGCGACTGGGGCTTAGAGGTGGGGATTTTAGCGGAAGTCTATAGGAACTGTGTACCCAAAAGGATCTGCCAGGTTGACTTAGTGGAAACCTATGAACACAAGCACCAAGACCTCTCCCCTACTGACCCAACCAGGGGACTTCTGAAGATGTGCATTGATATAACAAAATCTTTGTTTAGAACCCTTTCACAGGAGGGCATCATCATCTCAGCTGGACTTCTGCGAACTCTGACTGGAACCTATCTCAGGTCTGCCCAGGATACAATCAAAAAGTTCGAAGATGATGCTGCTATCAACAGGTTGTTTTTTGATAGGCATGCTGAAGGAACCGCAGTTGAGACTTTTCTACAGGGGATCAAGATTGCCGGAAAGGAATTTTTAGATGACCCCTTGGGAGCTCCTGAAATACCAAACTGGAACAGAGTCACCTCAGCCATACCGGACTTTTTAGAAAAACTCAAAGAAGCAGTAGCAGAGGATAACAAATAAATCCACCCCCAAAAAAAATTATGAAAGCTTCCTTGAGGGAAAAAGCATTATCAATATTTCAAGCATCTTTAAAAGGCGCAGACCCGAAACTTTGTGTAAAAAGATTTTTAAAAATTGAAAACGAAAATATCACAGCTGGTAATTTTAGAAAAAACTCAAATGAGATCAAAAAAATCTTTGTGACAGGAGCAGGGAAAGCTTCAGCCCTGATGGCTCAGGCTGCAGAGGAGATTTTAAAGGATAGAATTGATGAAGGGGTGGTGATTTCAAAAAAAGGTCCTGAGGTTTCTTTAAAAAAGATAGAGCTTCATTATGGAGGACATCCATATCCGGATGAAAATGGAGCCAAAGGAACACGGAAAATCATAGAAATTCTTTCAAATGCGGGCGAAAGTGATCTAATTATCTTTCTTCTTTCAGGTGGGGGCTCAGCACTTCTGGTCTCTCCTTTTGAGGGGATTAGCCTGGAGGACAAAAAAAAGATGACCCAGTTACTTTTCGAATGTGGTGCAAATATAGATGAGATGAATACTATAAGAAAACATATATCCAGGGTAAAAGGTGGAAGGTTAGCTAAGATAGCTTATCCTGCCCAGACTGTTTCTTTGATTCTCTCAGATGTTATTGGAGATAGGCTTGATTCCATCGCCTCAGGACCTACAGCTCCAGACCCAACAACCTTTGATGATTGCTTTGAGATCTTGAATAGATATAACCTACTGGACAAAATTCCTAAATCCATAAAACTTTTTCTGGAGGGGAACAAAGGTAAAAAGGAAAATGAGACTCTAAAGCCAGGAGATGAGGTTTTTCAAAAAGTAGAGAACCTAATCGTTGGTTCAAATCTATTAGCTTTAAAAGAGGCTGAAGTTAAGGCAACGGATTTAGGTTTTAACACGCTTCTGTTATCCTCAACTATATCCGGTGATACCACCAAGGCTGCAGAAGAGCATGCCCTTTTAGCTAAGGAGATAAGGTCGGGTCTTAAGAATCCCTATCCCCCAGCCTGTATTGTCTCAGGGGGTGAGACCACAGTTGAGATCAAGGGAAAAGGGAAAGGAGGCAGGAATCAGGAGTTCGTCTTAGTATCAGCTATGCAGATCGATGGACTGATAGATGTAGTTATATCCAGTATGAACACCGATGGAATAGATGGTCCCACAGATGCCTGCGGTGCTATCTGCAATGGATATACAATTTCCCGGGCTAAAAAACTGAAGTTAGATCCACAAGATTATTTGAATCGAAATGATTCCTATCATTTTTTTGAAAAATTAGGTGACCTCATAAAGACAGGTCCAACCAACACCAACGTTATGGACATCCATATAATTTTAGTTAGCTAAAAGTTATGCCCAAAAGCGTCTTAAGCAGAGAAGCAAAAGAAAGAGTAAAAGATTACCAGATGGCTGATATCGTGGTTGGCATACCCAGCTATAACAACTCTCGGTCTATTTCCCATGTGGTAAGGGCAGTATCGGCCGGACTGGCTAAATATTTTCCAAACTATAAATGTATAATCGTCAATTCAGATGGCGGGTCTAAGGATGGGACCCCAGATATTGTTAAAAATACCATTGTTGAAAATTTTGATGCTGTCCTGATTGAGCATCCCATCTACCCTGTGCATAAGATAGTAACCCCCTATCATGGCATTCCCGGAAAGGGCAGCGCTTTTCGCACCATCTTTGAGATAACACATCTTCTTAAGGCAAAAGTATGTGCGGTTGTGGATTCAGATTTGAGAAGTATAACCCCGGAATGGCTTGAGGCATTGATCGAGCCGATTTTGTTACACGGATTCGATTTTGTAACCCCTTTGTATCAGCGCCATAAATATGATGGAACCATCACTAACTCCATTGTCTATCCGCTTACCAGGGCTTTGTATGGAAAAAGGATACGACAGCCTATCGGAGGCGAATTCGGCACATCAGGCGATTTAATCTCTCATTTTTTGAAAGATGAAAAGGTTTATGACACAGATGTCGCCAGATTCGGGATAGACATCTGGATGACCACCACCGCAGTGGCTTCTGGTTGTAAGATCTGCCAATCTTTTTTAGGCGCGAAAATACATGATCCCAAAGACCCGGGAGCAGACCTTGTCTCTATGCTGATTCAGGTGGTGGGTTCGGTTTTTAATTTAATGGAGAGATATCATGATAGCTGGTTTATGGTTGCAAACTCGGTTGGGGTGCCTGAATTTGGATTTAAATTTGAGGTTGCAACCAACCCGGTGAGGGTGAATTTAGAGAGAATGGTGGAGAGTTTCAACCAAGGGGTCTCAGATTTGAGCTCTGTTTGGGAAAAGTTTTTGCCGTATGATGTTCTCTCCGAATTGAGAAAGATCTCAAACTACAATATCCTCGAATTTAGATTTCCAAAAGAGCTCTGGGTAAGGATAATCTATGAATTTGCCTTAGCTTACCATAAGAGGGTTATATCCAGACATCATATTTTAAGCTCTTTAACCCCTCTTTATCTCGGACGCACTGCCTCCTTTGTAAATGAAAACGTGGATAGCTCTCCTTTACAGGTTGAAAATGATGTAGAAGATTTATGTTTAGAATTTGAAAAACAAAAAATTTATCTTTTATCTAAATGGAAATAAAAAAGGAGTGATTATGAGTTTAATATTACTCTCCAACCCCTTTCTCCTTTTCTGGGAAAGGTTTAAAGATATTGGGCCAGTGGTGCTTGAGATTTTTCTGATCATAGTTTTAGGGTTTTTCTTAGCTTGGCTTTTAAAAGTGCTGATACGTGAGATCTTAAAGATTGTTAAATTCGATAATCTGTGTGATCGTACAGGTTTATCCACAGCAATGGCCAAGGCTAATGTGAAAAGACCTCCAACCGATATTATCGGACTGATAGTCTACTGGCTGGTAATCTTCTGGGTATTGATTTTAAGCTTAAGCGCGTTAAACGTACAGGTGGTGGATGAACTGACCTCTTCTTTTTTACTCTATCTTCCACGGTTTTTCATAGCGATTTTGGTTTTTATATTCGGATATTTTTTTGCTGGGTTTGTGGGAAGGGCAATACTGATCGCTCTGGTAAACGCACAGGTAAAATCAGCCAAGCCGATTTCCTTAGCAGTTCATATCTTGATTCTTATACTATTTTTAACCATGGGAATCGAGCAACTCGGCATTGCAAAAGGAGTGGTTATTATCACTTTTTCCATACTTTTGGGAGGTGTGGTCCTGGCTTTAGCAATAGCTTTTGGGCTGGGTGGAAAGGATATGGCTAAGGACTTTCTGGAGAAAAGGGCCAGATCTACCGCAGAACCAAAGAAAAAACCGGATGAGTTCTCCCATATCTGAAAGGGATGAAAAAAAATATATTGATATTCACCGATTTGGATGGAACCCTCCTCGATTACCACACATATTCTTTTAAACCCGCACTTTACGCTTTAGACCAGATAAAAAAGAGAAAGATCCCCCTTATAATCTGCACCAGCAAGACCAGGTCTGAGATAGAAGTTTATCAAAGTAAATTAGATAATCCCCATCCTTTCATCTCAGAGAATGGCGGGGCCATCTTTTTACCCAAAGATTATTTTAAAAAAATATCTTTAGGTCTGAAAAAAAAGGGTGGATATTTAGTGAAAGAGTTAGGTACTCCATATCAAATCCTTAGAAAGAAACTTTTGGAGATAACAAAAAAATTTAGTCAGAAAGTCAAGGGATTCGGGGATATGAGTGTAAGAGAGATACAGAAAAATTATGGCTTGAATTTGAAGGAAGCTTCTTTCGCTATAAAAAGGGGATATGATGAGCCTTTTTATTTTGTTACCTCGCCAGATGAGAAAACTTTAAAAGGAGTTGAAAAAGAATTTTCTAAAATTGGGTTAAATATGTTCAAAGGGGGAAGGCTTTTTCATCTAACCGGGAAAAATGATAAGGGGAAAGCAGTTAAGATACTTAAAAAGATGTATGAAAAGGAGTGGGAAAAGAAAGTAATATCTATAGGATTGGGAGATAGTTTTAATGATTTGCCCATGCTTTTAGCAGTTGATTTTCCGGTCTTGGTTAAATTACATAACGGCAGATATGAGGAAAAGGTTTTAAAAAAGCTCAAAAAACCATTTCTGGCAAAAGGAATTGGTCCAGAGGGATGGAACCAAGCTGTATTACAATTATTGGAAAGGATTGAAGGTGAAAAATAAAATTATCTTGAGAATTATCTTTTGGATTCTACTCCTTTTAATGATTTCCTCCTTATTCTTCTGTGGAAAAAAACCAAAAATGGAAATGACTGTTTTAATCCGAATGATGGACATTCAGGATCTATGGTTCAGAGAAAGGATTAAGGATTTTGAAAAGGAAAACGATGTCAGGCTTAATGTGGTTACTTTTGATAAGGTTGAGGATGTTAAGAGGATGATTGAACTTGAGCTAAAATCAGGAAGAAAAAAGATCGGTCTGGTCAAGACCGCTTACGAGATGGTCTACCCTTTAGTTAAAGAAGATCATTTAATCCCCCTAAGTCAAATTGTTGACACTGCACAACTGAAAAATGACCTCTCAGAATACCTCCCTTTAGCTTTAGAGGTTGGAACTATAGAGGGAAAAGTTTTCTATATCCCCAGAAAACTCGAGACCTATCTTATGTTCTACTTGAAATCTAAGCTGGAGGATGTTTTAAAAAACTGGGAAGAGGATAAGACGGAAATCGATGAGATGCTGAAATCGGTAAACGGTTATGGACTGCCCAGAGGGTATATTCTGGAAAAGGACCCTAACCAGTGGGACTTTTATGATTTGGTGGTCTTATCCTATTTTTGGGCAAATCATCCTTATCAAGGGCTAAAACTTCCGCGGATGGCTCATCGGGGTAAAAGATATGCCGGCACAGCAAATGAGCTTTATACCCGGATTTTCGAGTTAGGCGGAGACCAAAAGGATTTAATCGAGATGATAGCAGAGCCAGTGGTGGATATGTTTCAGTGGGAGGGTTTTTTTATAAAAAATAATCTTTACAATCCAGGGATGTGGGAACAGAGTTGGTCAGGAGGAGGGATCTGGAAAGCTATATCGGAGGGACAGGTGTTTTTAGCTTTTATGCATCAGATGGACCTGTTCTTTATACACGGTGGTTCAGACCCAACTATGAGCGGCTATCTGAAAGATCCAGAAGACTTAGGGATTGCTATTCTACCCCGGGGTGTATCTTTGGAAATGAGGAATGATGGCACCCCTAAAAGGAAAGGAGATCATAAATCGAATCTATATGGCTGGTGGTGGGGGATTCCCAAAACGTCTCCTTCTCCAGAACTTTCCTATAAATTAGCTCGATTCATCACCAATAGAGAAAACCAGATCGAGGAATGTTCTCGTTTCGGCATGTTTTCTGTAAGGGCCGATGTTTTGGAAGAGATTTTAAAAATTTTTACTGAGGACTGGAAAAGAAATATCTTTGAAGTTTCCCAAACACAGTTTGAAATCGGAACCAAACCTACCCCTTCCATTACATCTTTACCCCTTTTAAACCAGAACTACCTTGATGCCTGGTATGAAATATCGGTTGAAAAAAAACTTACGCATAGAGAAGAAATAAAATCTGTATTGGAAAAATATGCCCGAGAAAACAAAAAAATATTCAACCTGGGAGAAACTGAAAGATAACCTGTTTGTTATCGGGATCACCGTTCCTGCATTCCTCTACCTTTTCGCCTTCTTAGTAATTGTTCTTTTTTACTTGTTGAAATTTTCTTTCGGAGAAGGTTTACCTTTATTGTCTATCCTTTCGGAAATCGAGTTCAGAAAAGCTCTTTGGAGGACTTTCTGGTTTATGCTGGTGGGCACTCCTCTTCAACTTGCAGTGGGGATAATTTTAGCCTTATTAGTCTATGAGAGTTTCAAAGGAGTAGGGTTAGTCAGAAGTCTATTTTTGGTTCCCATTGCCATACCAGCTTTAGTAACTGCGGTGCTGGTTAATCTTTTATTTTCCTATCCTTTTGGTCATATGAATGACCTTTTTTTAGGAAAATATATCTTCTTTCCGAAAATCTTAGAGGCTCCTTTAAATTTCAGCGGCTCAGAGTTTTTTTCCATCAGTCTTTCTATGCTTGGAAAGGTGTGGAGGGATATGCCTATTTCGATGCTTATCATTTTGGCTGGGCTTCAGACTATAGAAAATGAGGAGTATGAAGCTGCCCAGATTATGGGAGCAAACTTCTATCAGAGATTTAAATATATCACCCTGCCACTTTTGACTCCTGCCATTTCGACGGTTTTGATTTTAAGGTCCATAGAAAATTGGAAGGAATTTATATTCCCTTTTATAATTGCTCCCGCCTATCCTCTTTTAGGAGTATTGATAGAAAGATTATATCATATTCAACAAAATCCCCAGCTGGCTGGAGCATGTGCTTTGTGGTTAGTTCTATTTATCGGAACCACTACTTTTCTTTTTACTTTTTTGACTAAAACCGTAAGAGCATATTTGGTCAAGGTTTAAAAAAGCAAAGGAGGGGAAGTTTGGTCAAAATAATTCTGATTGGAATAATAATTTTCTTTATAATCTTTCCTATCTTTATCCTTTTTAAATATTCCATATCAGATAAAGACAGCATTGTTACCGGAGGAAAGTATCCTGAACCTTTCTGGCCCTTTAACCCGAATTTCAAGATGTTTAAGTCTCTCTCGGTGAGAAAAGATTTTTTATACTCTGGAATGGTGAGCCTGGAGGTTGGTCTTTTGACCGTCCTTTTTTGTCTTTTCTTGGGTGTTCCCACCGCTTATGCCTTAGCGCGGTATAGAATTCCCGGATTAGGAATTCTTCTTTTCTTCCTCCTTTCAATTCGATTATTTCCTGATATCTCAGCCGTGATTCCGGTTGCAGAACAGTTTTTCAAAAAACCATTTTCCTATTTACCACCTGTTTTTTTGGTAGCTTTAGCCCATACTCTTTTAGCCCTGCCCTATGCTATTTATATCGCCAAAGGTGTTTTCGAGTCCATACCCAAAGATTTAGAAGAACAATCTCAGGTACTGGGAGCTTCAAGAGCCTATACTTTTTTCAGGATTTTGACCCCTCTGGCTTTACCGGGATTGGGAGCAGCTGCTATCTATACTTTTCTCTTATCCTGGAACGAGTTTGTATTTGCCTATTTTCTTCTGTTTCAAGGAACAGATACCACTTTACCGGTTTACCTTTTAAGAATTTTGACCTGGTCACCTCAGAAAAATTTCATCGCGGCGATATCTCTTTTGATGTGCATTCCGGTCATAATATTCACCTTTGCAGTTCAAAGGTATATGAGAGCTGGACTGACAGCAGGAGCAGTAAAATAATATATTTTCAATCTATCGATCGATGAGGAGAGATCGTGGCTGAGGTAAGATTAAAAAATCTAAGCAAGTTTTTCGGCAATGTAATGGCTGTAGATAATGTAGATCTGACAGTCAAGGATGGAGAATTTTTAACTCTGGTTGGACCATCCGGCTGTGGAAAATCAACCACATTAAGATTGATCGCTGGGCTGGAAAAGATAACTGAAGGTAATATCTTTATTGATGACAAACTAATCAATGAGCTACCTCCTCATAAAAGGAATATCTCCATGGTTTTTCAGAGCTATGCTTTATTCCCGCATATGTCAGTTGAGGCTAACATAGGATTTGGATTGAAAATTAAAAAGTTAAGCAGGGATAATAAAAAGAAGAAGATAGGGTGGGCTTTAAAACTTTTAAGGTTAGAGGGGCTAGAAAACAGGCTCCCCAGGGAGCTTTCAGGTGGTCAACGGCAGAGAGTTGCCTTGGGTAGAGCATTGGTTTTGGAGCCCGACGTCTTACTCTTAGATGAGCCCCTGTCAAATCTGGATGCAAAATTAAGACTCAGGATGAGGACTGAACTGAAAAGGCTTCATAAAAAGGTAAAAACGACCATAATTTATGTTACTCATGACCAGGCAGAGGCGATGACCTTATCCGACAGATTAGCGGTGATTAAGGATGGGAAGATATTACAGCTGGGCACACCCAAAGAGGTATATGAAGAACCAAAAGACCTATTTACCGCCGGTTTCATAGGATCTCCAACTATGAATTTTCTGCCGGGAGAGATTGTTCCTTTGGTTAAAGATGAAAATATAATGGTTGGAGTAAGACCTGAGGAGTTAAAATTATCTTCAAAAGAATTACCAAATTCTATAAGGGGGAAATCAAGTGTTACCGAATCATTAGGCTCGGATAACTATCTTTATGTTGAGGTTTCAGATACCTTGGTTTCAGTTAGACTGAAGCCTGAGGAAAAAGTTGGAGAAGGTGAGGAAATTTGGCTATTTTTCGATGAGAGGAAGGTTCATAAGTTTGATAAAAATACCGGAAAGAGAATATAATGATAAAATTGTATTTAACTTTAGTAATCATTCCGATTTTAAAATGTTCTTCTTGCCATTCATGAAAAGCATTGTATCTTATGTTTGAGTAAATTATGAGAAGATTGTGAAACAAAGACCAAGAAATCTTTTTCACAAAATCACGCTCGCTGGTTAGGGATGTTGTCATCCCCAACCTGTCCTGTGTTCAGCCGGCAACTTCGCACAGCATATACAGTTGCCGGTTCACTTGGGTTACCCAGATGCCTTGGGTACTTCGCAAAGCCCGGAAACGCTATCTGAAATTCTGGAGATTGTTTTAAAAGAAGTCTATTATGCCTGACACATTTGCCATAACTATAGGCTTTATCATCCTATCCACAGTTGTTGCCGCTTTTATCAGAGGAAAAAGGAAGTATAAATGCCTGAAGGATTTTTGCTGGGAGCGTTAGGCGAAATGTCCATGAAACAGTAAAAGGAGCAAGAAAGATGAAAATAGGAATGATGTGTCTTTGGAATGCCGCTAACGGACCTTCCATTCACCTAAAATTAGTAGGGAGGAGTTGAACAATGAAAATCGCTTACGTCTCAACCTACCTTCCCAAACAGTGCGGGATAGCTACCTACACAGATTATCTCATTCGTGGGATTAGAGAAGTGGACCCGGAGTTAGAGATCAAGATCGTTGCCGAGCAAGGAGCATCTCCCCTCAGACAGGATAAATTTGAGGTAATCCCCTGCTGGGATAGAAACGAGAATTATGTAGAACCTATCATCTCACAGACAAAGGGCGCGGATATAGTCCATATTCAACA
>Ga0209979_1003390_pt1 | contig 14110 bp, 13 predicted proteins | sample AnhtaG_FD_183114 | JGI IMG/M metagenome (GOLD analysis project Ga0209979, IMG submission 183114) | Deep subsurface microbial communities from Anholt, Denmark to uncover new lineages of life (NeLLi) - Anholt_01485 metaG (SPAdes) (version 2) | ecosystem: Environmental > Aquatic > Marine > Oceanic...
TCCTCCAGTTTAGTTTTAAGTGTAAGCATTTTATTTTAACCCTTTTTCAATGATAAAACTTCCTTAGCAGCTTTGACTATATCCTTCCAAGAAAGACCATATTTTTTAATAAGATCATCCGGTTCACCAGATTCACCAAAGACATCGCGGACCCCAATCCGATATACTGGTGGTCTCGTTTCTTTACAGGCAAGGGCCTCCAGAACTGCACTGCCCAAGCCACCTATAATGCTGTGATCCTCTGCGGTGAGGATGGCATCTGTCTCTTTGGCCGCATTAAATAAAATTTCTAAATCAAGAGGTTTAATAGTATGCATGTTTATGATTCTTGCCTTTATCCCCTGTGAGACTAGAACATCGGCAGCTTTTAAAGCTTGAAAGACCATTATTCCACAGGCGATAATGCTTAAATCATTCCCTTTTCTCAAAATATCGGCTTTACCGATGACAAAGGGTGATTCTTCGTCTGTAACAACGGGAATCTCTGGGCGTCCCAATCTAATATAAACAGGACCTTTGTATTCAATGGTAGCTCGCAGAGCTTTTTTTGTTTCAAGAGCATCAGCTGGAACAATGACCGTCATATCAGGTATAACTCTCATTAAAGCGATATCCTCTATTGATTGATGAGAAGAACCATCTTTACCCATAGTAATCCCGGAATGAGTAGCTACAATCTTAACATTGAGACCTGAATGAACGATTGTATTTCTTACCTGATCATACGCTCTGCCAGCGGCAAATATGGCCAATGTCGATACTACAGGTATAAATCCAGTAGTAGCAAGACCAGCTGCTACTCCCATCATATTTTGCTCAGCAATTCCAGCATTAAAGAATCTTTCCGGGAAAGTTTCAGCAAATAACGAAGTTCTCGTGGATTGAGAAAGATCCGCATTGAGGACAACAATATTTTTCTGTTCTTTCCCTATCTCAACTAAAACTTGCCCATAAGCATCTCTGGTAGACATCAATTGGGGTGAGTTTATAGTATTTTTCATCTTTTTCCCAACTCAGCTATGGCTTGAGCTACCAGCTCTTTAGGTAGGGGTTTGGCATGGTAGTCGTCATTACCTTCCACAAAAGAGATCCCTTTACCTTTTACCGTTTGAGCAATTATAACAGTCGGTTTGCTCCTATTTTCCATTGATCTGTCTAAAACATTGAGAATGTTCTTTATGTTATGTCCGTCAACCTCAAAGACTTTCCAGCCGAAGGATGCCCATTTTGCAGCCAAGGGCTCTATGGACATTACCTCCTCCGTTCTTCCATCATTTTGACCGTGGTTTCTATCCACCAGAACTGTTATGTTCACCATCTTATGATGGCTGGCAAACATTGCCGCCTCCCAGATCTCTCCTTCATCCAACTCACCATCCCCTACCAAAGCGTATACTTGATTGTTCTTGCCGGCCAGTTTGAATCCTAATGCCATCCCCACAGCGACGGCGAGCCCCTGACCTAGAGATCCTGTAGAAATCTCAACTCCGGGAGTTTTCTTGTTATCTGGGTGGCCTTGTAGCCTACTATCGATGTCTCTGAAAGTCTTTAACTCTTCCCTTGGGAAGCATCCACTGAGGGCTAAAGTACCGTAAAGAGCTGGAGCAGCATGCCCTTTGCTTAAAACAAATCTATCTCTACCTGGCCAAGATGGACTCTGGGGATTGTGGTTGAGTTGATGAAAATACAAAGCTACGAGAATGTCTACGCAGGAAAGCGAGCCTCCTAAGTGGCCTGAATTAGCATTGCTTGTCATTTTGACAATTTCTTGGCGAACAGCGATGGCTGCCTCCTTCAATCCTCTAACAAGCTCAACTGAGTGTTTCAACAGACTGCTTCTCTCTTTTAATAAATTTACTCTGAATTCAATTAATTTTGCCATATCCATTCAAAAAGATACACAGATCTTCTTGAGTGGGAAGGGAAGGAATTACTCCCTTTTTGGTTGCTGTCAATGCTCCTGCAGCATTAGCAAATCTTAAAATGTCCTCCATTTCCTCACAATCAAGATCAAACGGATCTTTGCCCTGCTTAATTTTCTGTAGAAATTTTGCTAATATTGCCGAAGTAAAACTATCACCGCAACCTGTTGTATCAATAGTGTGAACTTTGTAACTTTCAACAAAGCTAGAGGTTCTTCCATTATTGAAAAAACTTCCTTTGTCTCCTTGGGTAACAACTACCATCTTAGGACCATATTTCAGGAGGATATCGCTTCCTTGCTTTATATCACTAATTCCAGTGATAAATTCTAATTCGTCATTATTTAATTTGACCAAGTCCGAATTATGTAATCCTTCGATGATTCTTTGTTTTACCTGGTTTTCGCTATCCCACAAAGACAATCGCACATTTGGATCGTAAGAAATCACCAGCCCATATTTTTTAGCATACTCAAGAGCTTTTAAGGTAGCTGAGTAACTTGGGTCAGAAATCATACTGATGGAGCCATAATGGAAAACCCTTGCAGTTTTTATAAAACCCTCGCTTATTTCCTCTGCACTTAACATCATATCTGCACCCGGATTACGGTAAAAACAGAAATCTCTTTCTCCATCTTCTCTGGTCGAAATAAAGGCCAACGTGGTTCGGGATTCTCTGTCAACTTTCAGTTGAGAAATATCAACTCGATTCTGCAAAATAACACTTCGCAACAATCTCCCAAAGGGGTCGTCACCAATTTTGCTTATGAGAGCCGAATCTACACCGAGTTTTGCTAGTCCAATGGCAACATTCGCCGGTGCACCGCCAGGAACTGGCAAGAAGCTAGGAGCTTTTTCTAATGGCTCTCCGACTCCCGTGGAAAACATATCTACCAAGACCTCGCCCAAACAGATGATATCTACCATCAGGAAAGCTCCCATTCCTCATCGTTATATTTGCTTCTTAGCTTCTCATACAACTTTCCACTCATCATAACCTCGATTATAGCGGGACTACTCTTTCATAGCATTATCCATATGGCAATTTACAGCTTCCCAGATGTGAAAGTAATCGTACTGAATCTTTGCCTTAGGGAAAATTTCATGTATAGCTTGTGGGAAAGATTTCCACATATCTATGTCTCTATTTCCGAAAATATGAGCAAGGCTGTAACTTTTATCTCGGAGGAAATTTACAGAAAAATCGGGACTTGACTGGCACTTACTTCTTCCCTGTATATATTCCTATCTTCTTCATTAAAGGCTTTATGTATGCAAGAGCTTTCTGATTACGTCTATCGATCTCTGCTAGATCAGCCTTTTTATGATCTTTCATGATAATTGGGGAGCACTGCTCATATGCAAGATATCCTTTATATCCTATCTCTTTACAGGCTTTTAGAAAAACCGGCCAATTTTCTGGACCATCTCTAGGAACTACCTCATCAAATCCATACACATACCCACCTACCGATTTTTTAGAAACAATACCAAGCATATGAGAATGAACCATCCTATCCCTTACTTCCAAAACCGTATTCCGAACGAATTCATCCTCCTGGTTTTCAAATAAGGGGAGATCCAAACCAATCTTTACATTATCAAGTCCAACTTCTTCTACCATTTCAATCGTTTCCACTGTGTTATTCGTTATAGATGGATGATTCTGCAGCGCCAGGGTAACACCGTAGTCTTGAGCAATAATGCCTGCTTCTCTAATCCCTTTTCTCACGAACTCCCACTGCCTCAGATAATCATCATTTGTGGAAACCTCAATTGATCTAGAATGCATTGCTGTTGTCCCATAACCTTGATTTGCATATATAGGCATAAAATATCCTAACCATCCAGCTAAAATTCTTACAATTTTCATGTTAAGATCTTGAGCTAATTTACAACATTCTCTTACAAAGAGAAGCTCTTTCTCTTGAGTTGACACTAGAATATGATTAGACAACATAAAATTAGTACAAGCTTCAATGGCTGCAAACTCAATATCTTGAGAATTAGCCAAGTCCACAAGCGCCTTTCTCCTATCCTGATCTATATCCATAGGGAAGGCCATAGGACGGTGTGGGAATACGTCAATTGCATCATACTCATACTTGGCAGCTTTTTCAATGACTTCCTCAAGCGGTATAGTCTCACCTGCGGTAAAATATCCACAATAGCTTACTGAATCTAAACTTAACTTCATAATACTCTCCTTCTTTTTAAAATATTTTTTATTTATATAAACGAATATACCATACAGAAAAAATTGTGGATACTCCTACCAGCTATTAGTAGCCTTCTCTTTAGTCAATAGCCTAAAGCTTCTAGTCTAGAGCGTACAGCTTTTTCTCTATCCGAAGAAGGTTGTACATTTTCCTCTTTTAACATAGCTAGTATAGAAGGTCTTTCCATGTCTTGTGGTATTTCTAAATTCAAAATGTCCATAACTGTTGGCGCGACATTGAGTAATGAAGTCCCCTTGAGTTCCCCTTTTGGCGGAACATCAGAACCAGCCACACAGAAGTATCCATAAGATCCATACCCTTCACCATCAGATTCCTTTAGAGTATCAAAATGATATATTTTCCCCCTTCCATAACCTACTAGTTCATTAGTATGCCATCTGGACTCATCAAAGCTGATAAACATATCAGGACCAAATTCAACATGCCTGCCAAAATGGATTTCATCCCGCCTAAATACCTGAGTGTTGAGGGCCTTACCATGCTCATCAGGAATATCCCGTATCTTCGTAGCTAACTCATCCAGAAGCTTATCGTAATCATCAGACTCTACGATACCCTGAATTTCTCTGCCTTTAAGATTGATATATATCCGCCCGGAGCAGCCGATAGCCCAGCACTTTGTTTTTGACCAGTCTACATTGAGATTTTTAAACGAGGTAGGCTGTGTTGGATATTCATGAAGGGTCATATATCCATGATGAATTAACCACTCATTAAGATTGATTCTACCATCAAGCCTCTCTATACTATAAGCACTGTGGACAAATAATACTGTGTCAGGATCTAGTACTTTCCTAACCTCTCCAATTTTCTTATCAATCCACTTGTAGTAATTATATAGTACATTTTTGTAGCGAGGGTCAGGGTCGTAATATCGGTGTTTATCATCAAAATATCGATAGAATATGTGAGAAACTCGCTCAGTACCCGTCATCACTGCCAAGATATAGTCACATTTCTTTTCATGAATAAAATGCTTTACCAGAGTGAACCGCTGAGTATCCATCTCATAAATACGCTTTAATACCTTATCCTTATCGATCATTTGGTAATTTAGGTTACCATCGGATACATCAAAGATATACTCCCCGACGAGGTTATAAAACTCATCCTTGAAGTTCTCTGGCCAGGTGAAACTACTCTCCAAGCTTTGATTCATGAAGTTACTGACACAGTAGCCTCCAGGGATTTTTGGAGGCGGCCGGGTGATGGGCACATTAATTAAAGCTACCTTTTGTCCCATTTTTGGAAGTATCCTGTATAGGCAATCAAGCCTATCATCTATAACTTTAGAATTAACCAGCTTTGGTTCACCATAAGAGAAATCATCTCTATAGCTGAAGTCCCAAAAGCCGTAAGCTCCTGAGTTTTTCCCACTTTGAGAACATATCCATGCCTGGGGCGCAGTAGGTGGCACAGTGCTTTCTATATCTCCCCAGATACCCTCTTGTTGCATTTTTTTAAGATTCGGCAAATCGTCTAACCAGCGTTCTGCTAGTCTTGGATTAAAACCATCCAGCCCTAGCACTACTACTTTGCGCATTTAAACTCTTATCTTTGCTGCATTAATTGGTTTAAACTGATAATTATCACTCCCTCATTCTTTTCATCGCCATGAGCTAGTAGCGGAATTAACCTACCTCCGTGTGGTGGAACCAAATCATCTACAATGAAACTCCGTTCTTTTATTTACCTTGCCGCACTCATTTCCTTGTAACCCTCTCATTTAAGCTTTCTTAAACCAGGGTAGTCCATCCCATACCGATAAGCAGAATAGACCGGATAAGACCTTGAATTAATGGGAGAGGTCTCACATGAAGGTAGATAATTAACGAACTCCCATACCAGGTCACCATCTGAAGTTACCTCAAAAATCCTGCCCGTTGTCCCCTCACAAGCTAAAGTGTTTCCGTTGAGCAGCCTCTGACAACTTGAGTACATAGAGGAATAGATAAGCATCTTCAAATCGCCACCATTTGGCCCTTCGTAAGACCACACCATCTTATCACTCCTCGGGTCAATCTCTAAAACCCGAGAATAGTTCTGAGCCAGGCCATTCGGATGAAAACCATTATCAAATACCAAAATGTTACCATTGTCCAGCATACTTGGAGAATGTTGATGCGCCAACTCCCCTGTTGATCCCCACTGCCATTTAATATTACCGCTCTTTTTGCTAATGATAGCTACAGTGTTGATTTTCGCAAAGCTTGTTAGAATATTTCCATCCGGGAGTTCAACACAGACATTGGCATGAAGCCATGTATCACGGGGACATAGGGGACAGCGGTTAATTGTCTCCGGATCCAGATGCTCATGGGCAACCCACTCCCAAGCTATCTTTCCATTAGGCCTAATCTCCTGAATTGCATCCCCCCACATAATCCCTTGCCTCTCACTTCCAGGATCACCTCCTTTAACCCTAACTGCAATCTCTTTCGGTAATTCCACCCACTTGAGAACTAAAGTATTCCCATTCTTCATACGATAAAAAGCATGGTGCAGGTATGGATCTTTGTACTCCCATACAACATTACTGTTCCAATCCACTTCTAACAGAATCCCGCCAGCACCTTCAATGTCAACAAGTGGACCATCATCAACCCTACCTGCGTAGAGTAAGGTCCCATTGGGCAATAGCTCCCCATAGCACCCCGGTTCATACGCCATCCCCCATTGATTCACAAACTCACCGAGCATATCAATTAACCATACTCCCTTCCCCTCTACCGGAGTAAACAAGGTAAGACCCCGGTATGCCCTTCTGGAATCACAAAAAACCAAGCCCTTAATACTGGTTCGTGCAAAACTCATCCAATTTTCTCCTTTCTCATCTAGGGAAAATTCCCCATAAGGCAAACCAACTAAAATATAGAGGGCGTAAAATGCTTGTTAAAGGAATCAGGTCCAAAAATTCGGTTTTCCCAAGGTAACCTCTTCGGGTCTAATTCCTTCCCTCTAAGCCCAGGGAAATCAGGAGCGTAACGGTGAGCCCGCCACATCATAGTCGTGATCATTCCTACTATAGAGCCCACAAAAGGACTGATATATTCCCATACTAGCTCACCCTCGACTGTCACTTCAAAAATCCTCCCCTGCCATGACTCACATATTACAGTATTACCATTAGGTAAACGCTCACTCCCGCAACAAACACAGGAAAAGAAGTCAGATGGAAGGTTAGCTTTATACTCCCATACTATCTCATCAGTTTTGGGATCAATCTCAACTACCCGGGAATAGTTAGGTTTATATTCGTGGCGCTGACATCCATTATCAAAAACTAGAATATTTCCGTTATCAAGCTCTCTGGCATCATGCTGATGAAAAATCCTGCCTTTCCCATACCTCGCTATCACCTTGCCGGTTTCATAATCGACCTTGATAACTTCGCAGGAGTTGCGTAGACTCATTAAAATATTTCCATCACGGCATATCCAGAGTGAATTTATATAACCCCATATATTGCGGTTATCCAATGGTTCTACTATATCTATCTCAGGGTCAAGATGCTCGTAAACCTTCCACTCCCAGACTATCTTACCATCTCGGTCAATTTCACGAACAACATCACCCCATATCTTTCCATTAAACTCGGTCCCCGGACGACCCCCTTTCACCTTGGCTGCGATTTCATGAGGCAATATACCATCCGGATGGTAGGCCGCATATAGAACATGACCATCTCCAATTGATCTGATATCATGTGCTTGATAGGGTACCGTAGCTTTCCAAACCAGGTTTGAATCCCAATCCACCTCTAAAACTATACCGCCAATTCCAGCCATTTCTATGGGAAGACCCAATTCGGTGTGACTTTTAATCATCCCAGCAAAGAGTAAGTTCCCATTGGGTAAAAGCACTTGATGAGATCCTGGACGGTAAGGCATTCGCCAACGGTTTACAATGTAGCCTTCCATATCAATTAGCCACACATCATGATTATATGTACTAAACAAAGTATACCCATCATCTGCCTTCTGTGAATTATAAAAGGTAACCCCCTTTTTTGCCGTCTTTGCTATACTCATTTCAAAAACCTCCTATTAACAAGTTCTTTCTTTTGTTATTTGTTCTGTTTGCTTTTCCAATACTGTGTTTTAGCGTTTCTAGTTAAGATGTGCTCAGAAATTGCCATTTAAGCTTTCGCTTGATAATGCTCTCTTGCATTACGAAATCTGTAAGAAGATTTATTACTCCAATGAGAATAACGCCATAAACAATCACTGCAATCTGACCCGTTTGACGAGCATGCATGATCAGATAGCCAAGACCACTTCTTGCAGCGATAAGTTCTGCTGCCACCATACAACCGAAACTGTAACTCCATCCAACCCGCATTCCGGTAGCGATGTCTGGAAGAGAAGCCGGAATCGCCACCCGCAGCAGCAATCGTCTACCCTGCAGACCTAAGCTTTGAGCTGCTCTTATTATGTTGGGTTCGATATTAACCATGCCTTTATAGGTATTGGTAACAATGGGGAAGAAGGCACCTAGGAAGATAATTAACACTTTAGAGGGCTCGCCAAGACCCAACCAGATAATGGCTAATGGAATCCATGCCAGAGGAGGAATGGGACGGATGAGGTCAATAGGTGCCCACAACACCCTCCCCAGCCGGTAATACCAACCAGATACAATTCCAATGATAATACCTAAAGTCGCTCCTATGGTGAAACCTAGGACAACGCGCAGTAAGCTAATCCCGATGTGTTGAAGCAACCTGTTGAGAGGGACATCTGTAAGGGCTGCCTTTATCACTCCGGTAGGGCTGGGAAAAACGACAGGATTGATGAGCTTCATCACTGAAATTATCTGCCAGATAAGAAGAAGAGTAATAAATCCTGCCCACGATACCCAGAGACGGCGTCCAAAACTACTGTTGCTCATCGTTCCACTTCCTCCAAGCCGACTGCCCAGGGGAGCATAATTTGCTCAAGCCGATCCAAAACAATTGAAATCAGTAAACCCAATATACCGATGAAAATCATGCCATCAATTGCAATATCGCTACTGTAATAGAACCGTGCCTGCTGGATAAGTGCCCCTAAACCCTGAATAGTGCCGATCATCTCCACAGCGATTATGACCATAAAGCCAACACCGAGTGCGATCTTCATTCCAGCAAAAATACGGGGCAATGTTGCAGGAAGTATTACCCGGAAAAAGAGTTGCCTACGGCTGGCACCCAACATCCTCCCAGCATTGATAAAGTTAATATCCACTTGCTTAACCCCCTGGATGGTATTAGTAAGGATAACCCAATAGCATCCGTAAGCAATAAGGAGAATCCTGGAAAGTTCATCGACACCGAACCAGGCAATAGCAAGAGGTAATAAGCTAATGGTGGCAACGGAGCGAGCAAAGGTTATAACAGGATTCGCCGCCTGTTCCAGCAGATAACTCCTCCCAATGATCAGCCCCATAGGAATAGCAAAGGCAGCGGCAAGGAGGTAACCCTGGAGAATACGGCACACAGTCGCCTTGATATGAAGCCATACAGTAATACCGATAGGATAACCAACTGTCATAAGCTCCCAAAGAGTAATGGCCAATTTAGACGGTCGGGGGAAACGAAGAGGGCTTAGGTAGCCAACACGGGAAAAGAACTCCCATAAAATAATTAAAATAATAATTGTAATTATTTTAATTATGTATTCAGATAGACCAAAAATCTTACCGTTTTTTGAATGTCTAACAGATCGCTTCATAAATTTCTTCGTAATACCTCATAAAATCTGGATATGATTTTTGACGTGGGCGTGGCAATTCAATAACAAACTCCTTCTTGACAAAACCCGGGTTAGGATTAAAAACAAGAATCCTATCAGAAAGATAAATTGCCTCTATGATACTATGAGTAACAAAGAGGACTGTCTTCTTACGGATTTCCCAAACACGGAGAAGTTCACGCTGCATATCCTCCCGGGTTAATTGATCCAGAGATCCAAAAGGTTCATCCATGAGCAAAATCTCCGGATCCAGAGCCATAGCGCGGGCAATGGCAACCCGCTGCTGCATACCACCAGAGAGTTCTCGAGGATATTTATTCTCGAACCCTTTTAGACGAACAAGCTCAATAAGTTCCTGTGCTGAAGCACGCCGTTCAGCCTTAGGCATACCTACATTGCGAGGTCCAAACTCAATGTTTTCAATGGCAGTCAACCAAGGAAAAAGGCCGGAATACTGAAAGACCATCCCGCGGTCAGATCCCGGCCCGTTTACTGCTCGCCCGTTAATCAGAACCTCTCCCTTGGTGGGGCTTAAAAGACCAGCAGCAATGTTGAGCATTGTAGACTTTCCACACCCACTACGACCAACAATGGTCACAAATTCGTTGGTTTGGACAGTAAAATTCACATCATAAAGAGCAAGTCCTTGCTCAGGATTCTCACCTGGAAACTGCTTTGTAATATCTTTAACAACAATTTTTGTATCAGAATTGCAGGTGTTCATCGTCTTTTGCCCTTGTTACAATTTTATTAACAGTCAATAAAGTGATTAATTTTACCCTCTTAATCTTTGATCGCCAAATAAATCTAATCTTTTTATTTTGAGTAAGACGATATAACCCCTCACCTTCATTACAGCCTTAGCCGTATTCGGATGAATTCCTCTGAGAATTCCATTAGCATCATGGTATGTGAAAATTTTGAACTGCCCCATACGTACGGGGCAATATCCAAGACTTCAGAATAGTAGGCGAAGAGAGGAAATAGAATCGCTGCATCAACACTGTTATTAACCACGGGGTCCACTTACTCTGGAGATGGCAATTTTGCTACCTCCATCTTGTTTACATTCAAACCGTCATGGATAGCTAAATTAACCAACCCTCCTGAGCAAGTGGACCCTACTAACAAACCGATGTTATACAAATCCTCTGGTTTTTAACACTGGCATCATTTCATACACATGAATACCAAGCTAATAAAAATGGAGAATTAAAGTTTCCACCTCCCTTTGATTTCTACCAATTCAGGTTTGATTTCTTCTAAAAATCCAGTATACGTGTAATCAAGCGGATGCATTGGGTTCTTTATCCGTCCATGCCGCTGTAGAAAGTCGGTGTAGTTCTGCATGTCTGCAACAAATCTCTCATTAATGGGACCATTTGGTAATTCTGGATGACCCCAATATGGCTCCCAGCCCATTTCAATTATTTCCATGGGCTGCTCCGTAAATTCTTGGTGGATCTTCATAACCTCTTCCTTATTGGCAGGATTATCACAATACTCTTGACCCCTGAGCAGTACTTTCAATATTGTCTTAGCAGCATTCGGATTTTTGTGGATGAAATCCTCCGTGAATACAATTGGCACATTTGTATGAGAGAACTCTAAGCTGTCGAACATGTATGTGGCAATCTCTCGGACTTCTGGATAGTAGGAAAATGGAGGAAACAGAGGCGATGCTTGAATCTCATTATTTAACAGACAGGTTACCTGTTCAGGAGGCGGTAAGTTTACGACCTCAAACCTGCTTGGATCCAAACCATAGTGAATTGCCAAATTTTCCATCACTCCGGTTTGTGTGGATCCATCGAGAAGGCCGATTCGAATATTATACAAATCTTCCGGTTTTCGTACACCGGCATCGTTGCGGACAAAGAGATACTCAGCAGGACAAACAGTCAATACCCCGGCAATGACAACTGGTATGGCATTGTGGCGCATACTGATTACCGGCATGTTTCCAGGATTCCACACGTGAATCTCGCCAGCAATTAATGCTTCACCTGCCAGTGCACCAGCTGTGAAAGTTTTTAACTCAACTTTTTCAAAACCGGCTTCCTTAAACCACCCTTTTTTTATAGCAACGCTGTGTGGGGCAAAAACATCGTTTGGCTGAAAGTGCAAAAGCAACGTCTTAATCTCAGGTTCACCTTCCGCTTTTTCAGCCAAGGCAGCGCCAGAAATCAGCGCTACACATACTAGCACCACTATTCCTATTAAACCCTTTTTCATTTTTCTCTCCTCCTTTTATATGTCTTGTATCCTTCTTCTTTCACTACTTTCTCTCCAGATTCGTCCTTTGCTTACCTCCCTCACCCCCTTTCCTCAATAAATTTTCCTTCCTTTGATATTCCAGGGATTTCTTTATTGGACACTTTATATAACGATTTTATCTAAAATCAAATTCAATTCTATGGTGATTAGCCAAGGATACACTGGCTTAATTGTTTTTTTCTCCAATTTGTAAAGGAGAAATTTGTCCAGTTAAATATGGTATTAAAGATCAAATAAATAATTCTCTTTAGTGAATTTGGCATAAGAATAAAGAAATTACACTTTAATGAGACAATTACATAGACAAAACTCAAGGTATTTCGAGATAGATTACCTCAAATTAAAAGTATTTACAAAAATTACTGTCCAATGGAGAAATCCCTGTTATTCTCTCCTCAGTTCTACAACAAATTTGTAACGATCGCCTCTGTATACAGATTTAAGAAATTCAGCCGGTTGATTATTGAGAAGATAGGAAGTGCGTTCAGCTATGAGTACCGGTGCTCCTTTGCTTACTCTAAGCATTTCCGACTCATAATCATTGGCTAACGACGGGTATAAGCTCTGCGTAGCTTTAACCAAAAATAAATCATACTTATCCTTTAATTTTTCGGTCAGCGATTGAGTGAGATCCTGCTCCTGAATCCCAGAGCAGAATTTACGAGGTAGATAAGATGTCTGAATAGCCATTGGTTCCCTATTGGCCAAACGAAGTCTATGAATTTTGATTACCTCCTCATTTTTATCGAAAATAAGACTACTCATTACTTCAGGAGGAGGGAGAATCACATCCACGCTGATGACCTTACTGCTCGGCTTTAATCCTCTCTGCAGCATATCCTCAGTGAAGCTGGTAATTTTGGTCAGTTCCTGATTAATTCTTGTCCTGGCTACAAAAGTCCCTTTCCCCTGTTCTCTATAAATTATTCCCTGATGAAGCAACTCATTTATAGCTTTCCTCACTGTTGTGTTGCTGAGCGAGTATTTCTCCTGCAATTCGTTCTCGGACGGAATCCTCATATCCTGCTTCACCTTACCAGATCTAATCATTTCCTTGATAATTTCCATTAGCTGATGGTATTTAGGAACAAAACTTCCCTGCCGTATGATACTTTCGGTATCCATTATATTCATCTTTGAGCGTTAAGGCGTTAACGTTTAAATTTATTATATATTAATTTTTGACGCTGTCAACCCCTCCCGTTTCTTGTGAGCTAACTTTTGCACGAAACTCATCTTATTAAATTTTTGGAATCTCTTGGAATCCGCAATATTTACCTTACCAACGATCTATGTAGGGAACAGAAAGATTAATTTCAAAATCACAGACTCCACATTTAAGGTAGCCGCAACCTTCAGGTTGCGCTGTTTTACGCAGGCTAAAGCCTGTGGCTACTACCAATTTTTTCGTGCAAAAGTTAGCTGGCATACTCAAGAGCTTTTAAGGTAGCTGAGTAACTTGGGTCAGAAATCATACTGATGGAGCCATAATGGAAAACCCTTGCAGTTTTTATAAGACCCTCGCTTATTTCCTCTGCACTTAACATCATATCTGCACCCGGATTACGGTAAAAACAGAAATCTCTTTCTCCATCTTCTCTGGTCGAAATAAAGGCCAACGTGGTTCGGGATTCTCTGTCAACTTTCAGTTGAGAAATATCAACTCGATTCTGCAAAATAACACTTCGCAACAATCTCCCAAAGGGGTCGTCACCAATTTTGCTTATGAGAGCCGAATCTACACCGAGTTTTGCTAGTCCAATGGCAACATTCGCCGGTGCACCGCCAGGAACTGGCAAGAAGCTAGGAGCTTTTTCTAATGGCTCTCCGACTCCCGTGGAAAACATATCTACCAAGACCTCGCCCAAACAGATGATATCTACCATGTCATTGAAACGGATATGAAAGAGTTTACCGAATCTAGCTTAAAGTCCATATT
>Ga0209979_1003391_pt1 | contig 14109 bp, 10 predicted proteins | sample AnhtaG_FD_183114 | JGI IMG/M metagenome (GOLD analysis project Ga0209979, IMG submission 183114) | Deep subsurface microbial communities from Anholt, Denmark to uncover new lineages of life (NeLLi) - Anholt_01485 metaG (SPAdes) (version 2) | ecosystem: Environmental > Aquatic > Marine > Oceanic...
GGGCTCACCCCGCGGGTAAGGGGGTAGCCGGCGGGAAAACCCAGGTCGCGCAGGTAGTCGTTGCCGGCGACGTCCAGCGGTGTATAGAGGGGCTTGAGGGGCAGGCCGAACGTCGTTCGTCTCTCAGACACCTGGGGGTAGCGGCTGAAGACCTGAGCAGCCAGCCTCTCGTACTCCTCCTGTGCCCTCTCGATCTCTCGAAGCTTTTCTTCCTCAGACATGTGGCTCACCTCTCTGCAACGGAAGCCAGTCCGGCCTCGTCATTATAAGAGGCCTGGCTGCTCCTGAGCCAGGCCCCTGCCGCCCTGGCGGTGGCCAACGCCATCGTGCGGCTCGTAGTGGCGGTGGGCTGGCCGTAGCCCCGTGCTCCGCTCCTTGCTCAGCGCCGCGGCTGCGGGTAGGATGTAGGCGCTACCACCGGCGCCAGAGGCACAGAAGGGCCCAGGCTTCACGACGACCTGAGAGCAATAGGGGTGGCAAGGGGAGCTTGATGGCGCCAGTTCTGACGGAGGTAGGCCATGCAATCGAAGCAAGAGATCGAAGAAGCACTGGGAAGAAGGCTCCTTCTGGGAGAGCTGGTTGCCTGTAACGCCCGCAAGTTCCCCGATAGGGAGGCCGTTATCTACGGCGATACACGCTTGACCTATCGCGAGTTTAACGCCCGCATCAATCGCCTGGCCCATGCCCTCATGGATATGGGAATCAGGAAAGGGGAGAAGGTGGCCATCCTTCTCTTCAACTGCAACCAGTACCTGGAGGCCTACTTCGCCCTGGCCAAAATCGGCGCAATAGCTGTTCCCCTGAACTTTCGCCTCCATCCTGAGGAGCTCGCGTATATCACCACCAATGCCGATGCCGTGGCTTTCATCCTGGGAGAGACCTTTGTTGACACCATCAGGGGGATTCAGAAGGACCTCCCCCAGGTTAGACAGTACATCTCGGTGACTGAGAAGCCGGTGGAAGGGATGTTTCATTTTGAGAGCCTTCTCCAGAAGTATCCCGAGGATGAACCGCTCGTCCTGGTGGAGGAAGACGACCCCGCCTTCATCATGTACACCGCTGGAACCACCGGCAGGCCCAAGGGAGCCGTCCTTACCCATAAGGGTGAGGTTTTGATCTGGACTCTGGCTAGCCTTGAGGTTAGCCGTGAACCCGACATCGGTGACATGTCGGTCTGGCGAGCTTGCGCTGCCCCTCCCGTCTTTCATCTAGCCTCCTTTGGCATGTGCCTGGCCAATCTCCTCTTTGGGGGTACGGTCATCTTGCCCGCCCAGGTCTTCAATCCGGTGGAGATCATGCAGCTGCTGGAGCGAGAGAAGTGCGACTCCGTTCTCCTGATTCCCGCCATGGCCAACTTCCTGCTGCAGATGCCCGACCTGGACAAGTACGACACCAGCTCCCTGAAGGCCTGGTTCTCAGGCGCGGCTGTCCTGCCCACCGAGCTGCGGAACCGCTTCACGGAAGCGTTTCCCCAGGTGAAGATCTTCGATTGCTTTGGCCAGACGGAGACGAATGCGCTGGTCTCCATGCTCAGGCCCTCCGACGCGGAGCGAAAGGTGGCCTCGGTGGGCAGAGCCATTCCCTTCGTCGAGATCCGGGTGGTGGACGACCAGGACAGGGACGTGCCAGTGGGCGAGGTGGGCGAAGCCATCTATCGCGGCCCCACCATCATGAGGGAGTACTACAACAGCCCAGAGGCGACGGCCGCGGCTTTCAGGAACGGTTGGTTCCACTCAGGTGACGCCGTTCGCCGGGATGAAGAAGGCTTCATCTACGTGGTGGACCGCAAGACGGATATGATCATCAGCGGTGGGGAGAATATCTATCCGGCGGAGGTGGAGGAGGTACTGTACAAGCACCCCAAGATCCTGGAGGCGGCGGTCATCGGGGTCCACGATGAGCAGTGGGGCGAGAGCGTCAAGGCCATCGTGGTTACCAAGCCGGGGGAAACGCTGACCGAGGAGGAGGTCATCGAGTTCTGCAAGGACCGCCTGGCCAGCTACAAGAAGCCCCGGTCCGTCGATTTCATCGATGCCCTGCCGCGCAATCCAGCCATGAAGGTTCTGAAGACCGTCCTGCGGGAGAAATACGGCAAGGCGGTAAGATACTAAAAGCCCCCAGGACCTGAAAATGTAATGGCCCTCGAACTTCTGCATAATCTGTCAAATAATCTTCGTGCATACCGCTAACCTTCTTCCCCTCCAGGCGTTCTTATGGTTAGAATAGGATAGAGATCTAGTCGCCAAATCCCTCTTCGGGGGGAGCGGGCAAACTGAACGAGTCGGTGAATCTCGCCTAGGCGAGCAGGGCAAGCCTTTCAGCCCGAACCGGTAACTAAGCCCGTAGGCGTAGGAAGGCCTCACATTCCAAGGGGAGTGGGGTCTTTTTTGATCGCTCGCCCCAGGACGCGGAGGTGCCGCATGGTACAGGTTGGTTCAGACGTAGACTGCCAGGAAGACCCGAGGCCGAGGTCTACGGCCATAGCGCATTCACCTGAAGTGCGCGCTGGTGACGTCTTGGTCGGCGGGTCTAACTCTGCCTTCGTGCTTCCAGTGAACGTCTGCCTGGAACGAGGCTCGGGGAGCCGCGTTTGGGACGAAAGCGGGCACGAGTATATTGACTTCCTGCTGGCCTCCGGTCCTCTGATCTTGGGGCATGCCCACCCACGGGTGTGCGAGGCTGTTGTCCGCCAGCTCTCCAAAGGTTCCGCCTTCCACGCGTTAAACCGTCCGGCCCTGGAGCTTGCAACTCGCCTCGTGCAGATCCCCGGCTGCGTGGAGATCGTCCGGTTCGCCTCTACCGGGACAGAGGCGAGCTTGCACGCAGTGCGATTGGCGCGCGCTTATACCGGCCGCGACAAGGTGCTCGTCTTTGCTGGCTCATACCACGGCAGCCATGACCTGTCGATCATGGGTCACCGCGGCGTGGCAAGGGCCGAGAGCGGTGGGGTGCCGCGCAGCGCCATCGGGGACACGATCGTTGCTCGATTCAATGATATCGGCAGCGTCGAGGACAGCCTGGCCATTCACGGCAGCTCCCTGGCGGCGGTCCTCGTCGAGCCCCAGCAACGTTCCCTCGATCCGTTACCTGAATTCCTGCCACGCCTGGCTCGACTGTGCCGCTCCGCCGGTGTCGTACTGATATTCGATGAAGTCCTGACGGGGTTCCGGCTGGCATTCGGCGGAGCCCAGGAATACTACGGCGTAGAGCCCGACCTAGTGTGCTACGGCAAGATCCTGGGCGGCGGCTTTCCTCTGTCCGCGGTTGGCGGCCGGCGCGAGATCATGCGTCTGGCCGATCCTGCACTGGCATCCGCCCCCAACTTCGTTCACATCAGCGGGACGCTGAGCGGGAATCCAGTCTCAGCGGTGGCCGGCCTCGCCACCCTTTCCGAGCTGGAGGAACCAGGCGTGTACGAGCACCTCCACAAGCTGGGGAAGCGGCTCCGCACCGGCCTGGCGCGGGAGCTCAATACCTACGGCATCGCAGGCTCCGTAGTAGGGAGTGGCCCGGTCGCGGCCGTCGAGTTCTCAGACCCGGCCCAGCCGGGATCCGGCCTGGTCCTCAGGGAGGCCGTGAACCGCGACCTCATTCTTCGGGGCGTGCTTGTCCAGTTGCAGACCAGGTTCTATGTCTCGCTCGTTCATACGGAGGCGGAGATCGATTTTGCCGTCGACGCCTTCGGTGCCGCAGTGCGAGCGGCAATTCAGCGCGTTTCCGCTATCGAGGAGGCCCTGGCGGTATGACCGAGGAGCTCTACTAGGTCATAGACCCGCTGGGCACCACCCCGGGGCTCAACCGCCTCCTGGAACACTGGAAACGAGTTTCAATACGAACCGTCTTCACCAAGCCCTGGGCTACCTGACCCCTGCCGCCTTCTTGCAGCAACTTGGCACCTAACGCCTTGTCAGATACGAAGAAGTGTGCGGGAGGCATTGGACGAGTACAGGGACTTGCCAGCGGCCTTCCGTTTATGTATAATATGGGCAAAAGAATACGGCCGAACTCCGGCGAACGTCGCCGGGGACGGGGGAACCAAACAGGTGGGGTGAATCTCCGAGTGATTCGGAGTAGGCAATCTCCCTCTGCCGAACCCGTCAGCTAACCCCGTAGGCACTTAGGGAGAGGGTAGTCTTGTTGCCGAAAGGCCGGGGGCTATGCCTCGGGCCTTTTTTCTGTGTCCGGGAATAGTGGGGCTGTCACTCCTGGTGGCGGAGGAGGCGTGAGAATGGCGAAGCAGTGGCGGCAAAAGCGGCAGGGCGCCGCAAGCGGCGTCGACGAGGTCAGAAGGCAGATGAATCTGAGGCCGATCGAGATGAGGAATCCCGCGCTGGCGCGGACAGGCCGCGAGGCGGTCACCGTGGAGGGTACGCGATCCCTTCGGCGCGCCACGTCAGGTTCTCTAGCTGGCCCCAAGTACCGCGCCTACAGAGTCCACAATTTCCGCGATCTCCCCCAGCTTCAGCTGCTCTCTTCTGAGGAGCAATTTGCCATCGAGGTCGTCGCTCAGGTCCTGCCTTTCAAGACGAACAGCTACGTCGTGGAGGAGCTCATCAACTGGGACGACGTCCCGCACGATCCGCTATTCGTGCTGAACTTCCCGCAGCGCGACATGCTCCTGCCACACCATTTCGATGAGATAGCAGACCTGCTGCGCAGCGGGGCAGACAAATCAGAGATCGAGCAGGCGGCCAACCGGATCCGCCTGCAGCTTAATCCGCATCCCGCCGGACAGCTGGACCACAACGTTCCCACCCTTGGCGGTACCAGGCTGACGGGGATCCAACACAAGTACGAGGAGACGGTTCTCTTCTTCCCCAGCGAGGGCCAGACGTGTCACGCCTACTGCACATTCTGCTTCCGCTGGCCGCAGTTCGTTGGCATGGACGAGCTTAAGTTCGCGATGCAGGAGACGCAACTGCTGGTCGAGTACCTCCGTCACCACCCTGAGGTGACCGACGTGCTGGTTACCGGTGGCGACCCAATGACCATGTGCACGCGGAAGCTGGCGCGCTATATCGATCCCCTCTTGGAGGCGCATCTTCCCAACCTGCGCACGATTCGAATTGGCACCAAGGCCCTCAGCTACTGGCCGTATCGCTTCCTCACCAACGATGACGCCGGCGACGTCCTCGACCTGTTCCGGCGAATCACTCGCTCCGGCATCCACCTGGCGATCATGGCCCACGTCAACCATCCCCGCGAGCTGAGCACCGATGCGGTCAAAGAAGCGATCGCGCGCATCAGGGAGACCGGCGCGGAGATCAGGTCGCAGTCGCCGCTCCTGCGCAACATCAATGACCGGCCCGAGGTCTGGAGCGAGATGTGGCAGCAACAGGTGGAGCTCGGCTGCATTCCGTACTACATGTTCGTCGCCCGTGACACCGGAGCGCAACACTACTTCAGCGTACCGTTGGTGCGCTCCTGGGAGATCTTCCGGGACGCCTACCAGCGCGTGAGTGGCCTCGCCCGCACTGCGCGGGGGCCAAGCATGTCTGCGGATCCTGGCAAAGTCGAGATACTGGGAGTGACAAAGGTAGCCGGGGAGAGGGTCATTGCCCTGCGAATGCTCCAGGGCCGCAATCCGGACTGGGTAATGCGCCCATTCTTCGCAAGGTACGACCCGAAGGCCACTTGGCTAAGCGACCTGCGGCCGGCCTTCGGCGAGGAGCGGTTCTTCTTCGAGGAGGAGCTAGAGCGGCGGTACTCTGGCCGCAAGGCCCGGCGCCATGGTCGACGCAACAACGGCCGCCAGAAGTCCGAAGTTAGCTAGTGAGTTCTGATCTCCCAAGGGATTTGCCTATTCCCCGCGAGTTACGGGGTCAGAGCCCCTCATTCTAGGCGACAAGCTCACCTCATCCTGCCCTAAGAGCAAGACGCTCGCTCTCCCTCGAGACCCTACCCGCCGCGTTTCTGGCTATGCGCCGTTGCCTTCTGCCACAGCGCTGTCGCCAGGTGGGCCTCGGATCTGTGAGACGGGTCCGTCAAGTACCGTTGACGTGCGGCTGCTGAGGCGGCGTCCTTTGGCTTGACCGCCTAACTTGGCGGGGATTAAGATTCCTGGAGGGGGCGATTAGCTCAGCTGGAAGAGCGTCTCTCTTACACAGAGAAGGTCAGAGGTTCGAGTCCTCTATCGCCCACCACGCTCGTTGAGCCAAGCGGATGGCTGGCCCTAATGGCTCGGCTTTTTCCTTCGCCCTCGCGCTCCTGAGCCCTCTGGCGGACCTGTCGACATGGTGGGCGCCTTCCCGCTCACCTGCCTGGCCTCCTCGCGCTGGCCAACGCCGTCGTGTGGCTCGTGGTGGCGGTGGGCGTGGGGCACGTCAGACGACGCGCCTTGGCAATTGTCGCCATACTGGGCGACAAGCTCTGGGACGGAAACCGTCAGTGCGGGACAAAGATGATAGTTTGTAGATACAAAACTGTCACTAATCGCACACGCTGGGACGGGCTGGGACGAGTGGTTGCGGGCTATCAGTCCGTCAGGGTGTAGGCGAGGGCCTGAGCTAGGTCAAGCCCGTACTCCTCTGCGAGCGTTTCCCCACCGCAATCCTGGAGGATCAGGTCGTAGGTGCCAGCGGGCAAGAGCCAGGTACGGGACGCTCCAGGCTCAATCGACTCCTCTCCACCCAGGTCATCCTCGCCCCAGTGCTGAGCGCCCGCGGGCGATATGAAGGCGTAGCAGATCTCCCCCCTCGATTCGTTGACTATCGTGAACTCGGTGGGCGGGTGGTCTCCGCCGACGAAGACCGCGCCCGCCCGCTGCACGTCGGCTTCCACCGAGAGCACCACCTCATAAAGACCGTCCGGGAGGCCGCTATCATCGATGATGCACACCCACCAGTTGCCGCTGTCTCCACCCGTCCAGCTGTTGTCGATGATACTCCCCTCTTCATTCACCTGACCATCGACAAACCACAGGGCTCCCCAGGTCATGCTGTCCACCATGCCCTCGTAGTCCCAGAAGGCGCACACGTGGGTCACGCCTGAAGGTAGAGCATCCCAGATCTGGGTGGGCTGGTCGTCGGCCGTGACGCCGTCGGCGAAGACCAGGTTGTGGAATATGACTTGGCTTGTATCGAATCCGCCCGTCGGTTCGGGCTCGACGGGCAATAATCCGACGTACTCCTCGTCGGCCTCGGCAGCCTGGACCAAGGGCGTTGCTAGGTTCAGCGGACGCAGGCCGTTGATGAATCCTCCTAAAGGCACACAAGAGTCCAGATCGTTGATCTGGCCGTCCCGATTGGTGTCCACCACATAGCGGCAGTCCACGGGCTCCTGCCCGCCCGAGCCGGCTCCCAAGATAGTGGGCACTCCGATAAGCTTCCCCTGGTCATTGACGGCCATGCCGCCGCTGTTCCCTCCGGCGATGGTGGCGTCGGTCTTGATCCAGGCGCGTCCGCTCAGGCCCCGCTCGGACGTGAACCCGCTCACGACGCCGTCCGTAAACGTGATCGTTTCGCCGCCGATGCTTGGGTAGCCCAGGATGCGAATGTGGTCGCCTATCTCAACGTCAGCGGAGTCTCCCAACTCGACGGTCGGGAGATGCACCACCGTGGGGCTGGCGTCCAGATCCGACACAATGCGGATGACGGCCAGGTCCAGCGCATAATCCACCGAGGCCACGTCTGCCAGATAGGCCACCTCGGGAGGCTCGTCGGTCCGGTTCAGGACAGCCACTGCTAGCCGGTCATATTCACCAAGGCGATTGTCCACGACGTGGGCGTTGGTCAAGACCAAACCGTCCTCCGAGATGATGCTGCCCGAGCCAGTCCACATCGGCTTAAAGGCATCTCCTACAAGACTTAGGGCCCAGATCTGTACGGTGGCCTGCGCCAGCTCCGTGGTACTCGGGCTCACGAGCCGGCCGTCAGTCTCTTCCCCGCTTACTGTGGGGCTAGGGGTGGCAGGCTCGGGTTCGGGGGTCTGTGCCAGCCTCGACGGCGCCTCCGAACCGCAGGCCAGGCTGGCGATGGCCAATGCTGCAATTGTGACAAGAAGGGCTATCGGACGAGTCGGTCGCAGCGGCATGTCTACCTCCGTGTCGGTCAGGCAACGAAACCGCAATCGATCATGATTATAGAAGGGGGCTGGACAATAGTCCACAGGGGGGATTTGGTGAACCGCCGACGTGTGGGTCGTCAGCAACTTTCGGAATCTGCAAAAGCAGTTCTTGATGGGCATCTGAAGGCTTGCTCTCGGTTCCCGTCGACCGTTGCCCTCCTCCCGCTGGCCAGCGCCATCGTGCGGCTCGTGGCGGCGATGGGGTGGCCGTAGCCTCTTCCCTTGCCAGCCCTAACGGCGCGGCTTCTTCGTTCGCCCTCGCGGTCCTGAGCCCTCTGGCGGACCCGTCGACATGACGGGCGCCTTGCCGCTCGGCTGTCTGGCCTCTCGAAAGACGGTGGGCAGCGTGAGCCGGTCCTGGAAGAGGACGAAGGTGGCCAGCAGCAGGTAGACCCCGCCGTAGCCGTAGCGCACGGTGGGGTCGGTGAAGATGAGCTGGGTGCCGAACAGCCCCAGGAGAAGAAGCGCCTCTCGCGAGGAGATGCTCAGGCTGGCAAAGATGGCCACAGCGAACGCCGACTGGGCGGCGGTCAGGAAGACCTCCTCCACCTGGCGGGAGTCCATGGGCAGCGGCCCGATGTCGGTGCCTGAGATGCTGTAGGCCACCGGCAGGCTGCCGATTAGGAGCGTCCACTGGTTGACCTTGGATGAGATGAGCATGATCATGGCGGCAAGCGCCCGACCCCGCGAGGCCAGGATGGCGGCAATGGTCAACTCGGGGGCCTCTGAAGCCAGCGGGGCAAACCACTGGATGAGGACGAATTGACTGATGCCCATCTCCTCGCCTATGTCCTTCAGTCCCTCCACGAAGGGCTCGGCGGCGGAGAAGATGACCAGGGCAGAATAGATGAAGAGGAAGGTGACTATGCTCCGGCGCTGCCGTTTGGGCAAGGAGCCCAGGGTGGAAGCAGGTCCCACCAGCTCCGGCTCGCCCGTAGGCATCCGCGAGACCAGGTAGATGTAGCCTCCGAAAAGGCTGAAGAGAACCGCCGTGTCGATGAGAGATATGTTGCCCTTGACGGGGATGACGAAGTTATAGAGGGTGGCGGCCCCCAGGAAGATGATGCCCAGAGAGGCGTCGTGGCCGCCGACGCGCAGGGCGCCTTTCTTCGTGCGCAGCCAGAAGAGCAGGAACACCATCGGCCAGCCCACGCCCACCAGAAGACGATTGGACCCGGTCATGTTGGCCGTAGCAAGCTGGGCATTTTCCGGGTTGCCTGGGGCCGTCCAGGCCAGGTAGAGGTCCACTGCATACTCAGGCAGGACGGCGATCAGGGCGATGGCTGCCAGGGCCAGGCCCTGGGGGATGTCCTTCTCGGCGGTCTCCGATGCCCAGCTCAGCAGGAAGGCGGCGGATACAATGGAGCTGCCGAAGATCAGCACCGTCGGTACGCTTGGCAGCTCTCCGATGACCCCCGTGACCATGAGAAGGCGGAGGATGGGAGCGGGGGCGCAAAGGGCCGCGCTGCCGCCCAGCAGCAGCCAGTGACGGGGGAAAGGGCGGCGGTCAGGGGCTGTCATCGAGGCTTGCTGCACTCCTGCTGGCGCTACGGTTCTGCGTCGGCGTCAGGGGGATGCCCTGTTCCTTCGGACACGCCGGGGATCGCTGGGGATTGAGCCTGCTCTTCTCGCCTGGCCGCGATAAGGGAGGCCACTATGGCGGCCCCCAGGATGGCGGCGATGGCACCCAGCGCCAGATAGGTCGGAAGCTTATAGATGTCCGCCAGCATCATCTTCACACCGACAAAACAGAGGACGATGGAGAGGCCGACTTTAAGGTAGCGGAATTGCCCCATGAGTCCAGCCAGCAGGAAGTACAGGGCGCGCAGCCCGAGGATGGCGAAGACGTTGGAGGTGTACACGATAAACGGGTCTCGGGTGATGGCAATGACGGCTGGGACAGAATCCACGGCAAAGACCACGTCGGTGGTCTCGACGACAATAAGGACGAGAAGGAGAGGGGTCACCAGGAGCTTGCCTGCCTGACGGACGAGAAATCTCTGCCCTACGTAATCGGGTGTGACGGGGAAAAAGCGGCGGGCCAGTCTGAGGAGCGGGTTGCGTTCGGGGTGAATTTCGGCTTCTCGCTGGGTCAGCATGCGGAAGCCCATCAGCACTAGGAAGGCGCCGAAGGGGTAGATGATCCAGTGGAACAGTTCGAGGAGCCCCAGGCCGGCGGCGATAAAGATGGCGCGCATAACCAGCGCGCCTAAGATGCCGTAGAAGAGCACCCGGTGCTGGTACTGGGCTGGCACGTTGAAGTAAGAGAAGATCAGGAGGAAGACGAATATGTTATCCACGCTGAGGGACTTCTCGATGACGTAGCCCGTCAGGAACTCCATCCCCTTCTGCGACCCCATCAGGATGAAGAGACCGGCGTTGAACAGAAGGGCCTGTGAGATCCAGACGGCGCTCCAGATGGCGGCTTCCCGCACGCTGACTACGTGGGCCCTGCGATGGAAGACCCCAAGATCAATGGCCAGCATCGCCAGCACAAAGATGTTGAAGCCTATCCAGGGCAAAATCCAGGTGGGCATCCGGTCTCTCCCTGCTTAGGTTGCTGCACCTACGGTGAGATTTGGGTTCATAGCGCTACAGCCGCCGCTAGCGGCCCTTGGTGCAAGGGCACCGGCCGCGCAGCCGCCCAGCAGCAGCCAGTTCCTGAAAGAGGCGGCCCCCTTCACTGGGCGATCTTCTTGTCCGGATGGAGAAGTCATGGACAGGCGCAGCCCTTACCGAGAAGCCATTGCGGGCGCACCGAGGGTAGCAACGGAGGGCGGGCGTTCTGAGGGCGATCCCATGCAACTACCTAGCGGCCAACTCTTAAGCATGAGTCTATTCGAGGAATCAGTATAGCATGCCCACGGTCTATGGTTGAATAGGGTTCTAAATTGACTCTCCCTATTGCCTGCGCTACACTTTCGCCGCAGGTTCTCCCTCTGCCCGAGGCGAACGCAGCGCACGAATTCTGGCGGGAGGGCGATGTGCCCAGCAGAAGCAAGAAGGAATGGAACGATAGCACCCTGGCTCGTACCCTCGAGCGCCGGGCGGAGCGAGACGACCCCTTCGAGACCAGCTCCGGCCAAGAGGTGGATACACTCTACACGGCGGAAGACCTCGACGACTGGGACTACCGCGAGAGCCTGAGCTACCCCGGCGAGTTCCCCTTCACCCGCGGCGTCCAGCCCAACATGTATCGCGGTCGCCTCTGGACGATGCGCCAGTACGCCGGCTTCGGCGCCGCCGAGGAGACGAACCGCCGCTACCTTTATCTCCTCTCCCAGGGCCAGACCGGCCTCTCGGTGGCCTTCGACCTGCCCACCCAGATCGGCTACGACTCGGACGACCCGCAGGCCAGGGCCGAGGTGGGCAAGGTGGGGGTAGCCATCTCCAGCCTGGTCGACATGGAGATCCTCTTCCGGGAGATCCCCCTGCAGAAGGTGACCACCTCCATGACCATCAACGCCAGCGCGGCCATCCTCCTGGCCATGTACGTGGCGATGGCCAAGAGGCAAGGGGCCGACCTCAGCAAGATCGGCGGTACCATCCAGAACGATATCCTCAAGGAGTACATTGCGCGCGGTACTTACATCTTCCCGCCCCGTCCTTCGATGCGTCTCATCACCGATACCTTCGCCTGGTGCAAGGATAATCTGCCCTCCTGGAACACCATCAGCGTCAGCGGCTACCACATGCGGGAGGCAGGGGCCACCGCCGTCCAGGAGGTGGCCTTCACCCTGGCCGACGCCATCGCCTACGTTCAGGCGGCCCTGGACGCTGGCCTGGCCATCGATAGCTTCGCTCCTCGTGTCTCCTTCTTCTTCGCTTCCTACACCAACCTGCTCGAGGAGGTGGCCAAGTTCCGCGCCGCCCGCCGTCTCTACGCCAAGATCATGCGCGACCGCTTCGGGGCCAAGGACCCTCGCTCCATGATGCTCCGCTTCCACACCCAGACCGGCGGCGCCACTCTTACCGCTCAGCAGCCGGAGAACAACATCGTTCGCACCGCCCTTCAGGCCCTGGCGGCCGTCCTCGGCGGCACCCAATCGTTGCACACCAACTCCATGGACGAGGCCCTCTGCCTGCCCAGTGAGAAGGCGGTGCAGATCGCCCTGCGCACCCAGCAGCTCATCGCCTACGAGAGCGGCACCGCCGATGTGGTCGACCCCCTCGGCGGCTCGTACTACCTGGAGGAGCTCACCGACCGCATCGAAGAGGAGGCCCAGCGCTACCTCGACCGCATCGATGATATCGGCGGCGCCCTGCCGGCCATCGAGCAGGGCTTCCCCCAGCGGGAGATACAGGAGAACTCCTACCGCATCCAGAAGCAGATCGAGGCCGGCCGCCGCACGGTGGTGGGGCTCAACAAGTTCCAGACGGAGGAGCCGCCCCTGGAGGGCACGTTCCGGCTGGACCCGGCGGTGGCCCAGCGCCAGTTCGAGCGGCTGAAGCAGGTGCGGGCCAGCCGGGACGAGGCGAAGGCGCAGCAGCTGTTGGTCCGGCTGGAGGAGGTGGCCGCCAGCGACCAGAACACCATGCCTATCTTCATCGAGTGCGTGGAGAACTACTTGACCCTGGGCGAGATCTGCGACGTGCTCCGCCGCGTCTTCGGCGAGCAAAAAGAGTTCATGGTCATCTAGGGCAAGGAGGCGACGGTGAGCGATAGGGATGAAGCCTACTCGCTGCTCGAGGCGTCCCACAGGGAGCTTCTGGCCGCTATCGATGGACTCACGCCGGAGCAGATGGCGATCCCCGTGTTCGCCGACTGGTCGGTGAAGGACATCCTGGCCCACATAGTCTCCTGGGAGGAGTACACCCTGCTCGACCTCCAGCGCGTGGCCAGAGGTCACATGCCTGCCCTGGCCAGCTTCAGGCAGCAAGATGTGGACAGCTTCAACGCCCTGGTGATGAGCCTTCGCCGCGACTTCCCCCTGGACCAGGTCATGCACGAGCTGGAGGCCAGTCGCAAGGCCACCATCGCTGCCCTGGACGCCCTCCCCGACGAGCGCTTGGCCCAGGGCCAGTTCCCGCGCATCTGGGCCACCATCACCGCCGGCCACGACCACGAGCACAGCGAGGACATCCGCAAGTGGCGGCAAAAGGAGGGAATCTAGGGTGATCCAGAAGATCCACCACGTGGCCATCGCCGTCAAGAGCCTGGAGGACGCCCTGCGCTTCTATCGCGACACGCTGGGTCTCTCCGTCCACGAGCAAGCGGTCCGGGAGGACCAGGGGGTGAAGGCCGCCGTACTGACCATCGGCCATAGCGAGATCGAGCTCCTGGAGCCCCTCGGCCCGGACACGCCTGTGGGGCGCTTCTTGGAGCGGCGAGGCGAGGGCCTGCACCACATCTGCTTCCAGACCGACGACATCGACAAGGAGCTGGCCGACCTTAAGGCCAAGGACGTTGAGCTCATCGACCAGGAGCCGCGTCAGGGTCTGGCGGGGCGCATCTGCTTCCTTCACCCCCGCTCTACCAAGGGCGTACTGCTGGAGTTGGCCCAGCCGCCCGACTGATGCCCTGTCACGATTGAGCCGCTCGCCAGCTATTCGGCAAGTAGCGAGCGCGGAGGAGGACCAATGATCGAGATCTCCAGGACCATCAGCACCACGGCGCCGCCGCCCAAGGTCATGGAATGGTTTATGCATTTCGACGAGCACTACGTCGATATGTGGCCGGAGGCCCACAAGGAGTACCGCCGCACATCTGAAGGGCTGCCCGCCGTGGGTGCCACCTTCCGCTTCGTACAGGAGGTCAAGGGCCGCAAGAGTACCGTCACGGGCGTTATTACTCAGATGGAGCCGACAGGCTTCGAGTGGAAGATGAAGCCTCTGGCCCTCATGGGCGGGGGCTATCGCTTCCGGCCGCTGGAGGACGGCGGCACCGAGATCACCCAGATCATACTGTACGGCCCGAGCTGGCCCGTCCTGGGCGCACTCGTCACCTGGATCATGCAGAGGCTCATCATGTCGCGGGCCACGCTGGAGGAGTTCGTGGAGGAGGAGACGGCCAAGCTCAAGCAAGCGCTGGAGGCAGGCGGGTAG
>Ga0209979_1003392_pt1 | contig 14103 bp, 11 predicted proteins | sample AnhtaG_FD_183114 | JGI IMG/M metagenome (GOLD analysis project Ga0209979, IMG submission 183114) | Deep subsurface microbial communities from Anholt, Denmark to uncover new lineages of life (NeLLi) - Anholt_01485 metaG (SPAdes) (version 2) | ecosystem: Environmental > Aquatic > Marine > Oceanic...
CGGCAACACCCATACCAGTGTATTTCTTCTTCCACCGGTAAAATGTCTGCTCGGCGATGCCCATTTTCCGACATATCTCAGGTACCGACGTACCTGATTCTGCCTGCCTCATGTCGAAAGCTACCTGCTCCGCCGTGTACCTCGAGCTTTTCATGGAATAACCCTCCTCCTTTATGTTTGATTATCCCACAAAACTCTCACTCCATGTGGACTCCTTTTCGGGGAGCAGGTCAAGAAGACGGAGCATAATTGCTGTCAGTGATTCTTGGATTGGTACAACTAAAAAACCAAAGAGAAGAGCCAAAATGGACTTGACAATTCATACGTAGTGTGCTACAGTCCACATTATGAACTGTTGTTAATAATGTGGACTGTACTCTGGAGCCGGCTTTTTCAGAGACATCAGCTCTTTGATATGCTACCAAAAGATTTTCAAATAAAACTTTTTAAGCGTTGAAAAGGAGGTTTTGAAAATGGAAGAAAATATTGTTTACTTGAACGGCGAGTACATTAAAGAAAGCGAGGCAAAGCTGTCAATATTTGATCGGGGTTTCCGCTTTGGTGACGGTGTGTTCGATGTCGGTAGAACCTATAATCACATCCCGTTTAAACTAGAAGAGCATATTCAGAGATTGTTCCGATCGCTTTGCTACGTCCAGATTGATCCTGGTCTAACCCCAGAGGAGGTGCAAGACATTACCCTTGAGGTCATCAAGCGTAACGAGAAAAATTGGGCTCCTAACGATGACTATATTTACGGTCAGAGAATCTCACGGGGGGAAATCTCATACTTAAACCCCGCCGCTGCTACCCGGCCTACTGTCTTGATCGAATGTGTCCCTATACCCTTTAAATCTTTTGCAAAGAGGTATGTTGAGGGTATTCATCTCGTAACGACCCCGATCAGGCAAATACCTCCCCAATGTTTAGATCCCAGAGTGAAGTTTCAGAGCAGACTGGTTAACGTTATGGCGGAACGCGAGGCTAAGAAAATCGACCCCGCTGGCTATGGTTTGATGTTGGATATCAATGGACTACTTGCTGAAGGCCCCTCATATAATTTCTTCCTGGTAAAAGAGGGCATATTGCTCACTTCCAATCGGAATAATATCCTAGAAGGTATTACGAGGGCAACCATTTTGGGACTGGCTAAGGAACTACGTATAGAAAGTGCGGAAATGGATTTGACCATGTATGATTTATACACCGCTGACGAGATATTTATCACTTCAACTAATCCCAGCATTCTCCCCGTGTCCAAGTTAAATAACAGACCACTAAGGGAGCCTATCCCAGGGCCAATAACGAAACAATTGCTTTCAGCTTTCATCAAACTGGTCGGCATTGATATTGTTCAACAAGCCCTGGATCATGTTTAAACTATTGGCTGTTGCTTCGTGAGACGATGGTATGTCAAGCGGGACGACAGACCTCAAAGGAACGAACAGAAGAGTGACCTGCCTCACCAAAGGCAACTATGTAAAAGATGTTTACGCCCTTCAGATTTCTTTGTTGCAATGATTAGATTTTTCTAGCAAACTTCTGGATTGTTCTGGGACCTTTGTCAGTTCCAGCTGCAGTCATGGATACTTCGCCGACATAAATGTCACCTCTTGAATCAACGGCGATAGCATGAGGCGCGTGGAAAAGTGCTGTTTCCTTGTCTTTGCCTTCATTTCCCCAGCGTGCAAGTAGCTTGCCATCAATTGTAAATATGCTCACCCGTAGACAGAATTCGGAGACATACACCATTTCTTCATCATCAATGAAAATATCCGTAGGACGAATGACATCATTCCATTCCGTGATAAATTCACCTTGGGAAGTAAAAATTTGGATTCGACCGTTCTCACGGTCTGGAATCCAGACACGTTCCTTTTTATCTAGACAAATATTGTGTGGAAGCCGGAACTGGCCTGGGGCACGCCCCGGTTCACCCCAAGAAAATAGTAATTTACCATCAGGAGAAAACTTGTGCACCCGGGTGTTACCGTACCCATCAGCTACGTAAATTTCACCAGACGGAGTTACCACCACACCAGTCGGGCGATTAAACGGTGGGGCACCTCGTTGTATTCTCCCTAAGCTCTCCCAAAAATTGAATGTCCGAATATAACCAGTGTCTGATGGCTGTCCTTTAGTACCTAGTGTCATCAACAACTTACCGTCGGAGGTGAATTTTGCCACGATATGGTTACTATCGTCAGTGCAATAGATACAACCGTCGGGACCAATGCAACTCCCGTGAGCACGGTTGAAAAAGCCTTCACCCCATGAATTTAGTAAGTTACCTTCACGGTCAAACACCATTATAGAATGTTCACTTCGGGTTAAGATGTACAGCCTATCTTGCGAATCGATAGCTATTCCGCAGACGTCTAAAAATGACCATCCCTCTGGCAACTTTGCCCATTCATCGATCAATTCATAGGTGTATTTACCGGCACCGTATGGCATGTTTTCATACCTCCCTTTCAAGGATTTTTCCAATGCTCATTGTTTTCCCCCTGATGCTTAACTGCCAGCCGATTTACCTTTAAGTTTCCCTGATCAAAAACGCCCTCAATTTTGATGTATTCCTCATTTACGAAGAACCGAAGCTATCCATGCAACGTAGTTCTTCAGTATCTTCACTACTACCAGATTACATCGACAATATAAATTTCCAGTATCAACAGTTGTGACCTTAGCTATGCACCATAGCCAGTGAAAATCAGCAAAAATACTATTTCATATCTCTAACGGCGTAGCATCTTAGCCAACACAGAGACATCCTCTAGAACTTCCAACGAATCGACCGTCGCGATGATCCCCTCCACTTGCTGTTTAGGCAGTACTATGGAGGACAGATCTCGGAATTTATCTTTCAGTTCCTTGTCGGTCAAGGGGTTCTCCGGGTTCCCCTTGGCATACTCGGTCTTCTCTTGGTAGGTGCTGCCGTTCTTCAGTTTAACGGCAACTCCCCCTATTCGTTTTTGGGGGTAGTTAGCCTCGGCCTCAGGGTCCACTTCGAAGCGAACCCTCTTTGCCAGATTCCTGATGGCGCCATTCTTTAAGATTTCGTCAGTGTAGCTTCTGAAGTCGTTGTTCCCCAGAACTACAGTCATGGCGATGGTAAAGTAACCGCTGAACTGGGCATCGGGAATGGTGGTGGGCTCCTTGATAGCACCGATGAAGTGCGGTGCATTGGAGTTATGTAGGATGACGATCTCGGCGACATCCTCGGCCTTAAAGGAGTGCTTCGCCATTATCCTCAATAGAGAATCGATAGGAGCATGGTTCATGCCGCAATTGGCGTGGATCTTGTAACCAATCTCTAGCACCACCCAGCTCTTACCCAGATCGGCGGTGAGTAGGTCCGACTTCTTCTCATTAGAGAAAGCGCGGAGGAAACCATGATTGCCTTCTAGGATGGTAGGGGGACCGGTGATGCCTTCCTTGGCTAGCAAGACACCCCGTAGTCCTCCCGAGGCTCCCAGTGCACCGTGGATCCGCTTTACCATACCTCCGGTCTGATTGAATTCACCAAGACCGCAAGAGGTACTCCCCGCAACCCCTAGGGCGTGAAGGGTCAGGTCTGCATCAAAGTCCAGGATTTTGGCACCTGCGGCAGCAGCGCCGAAGGGACCACAGGAGGAGGTGGGATGATGTCCCAGCGCCAACATGGATGGGGCAGCAGCAGCGCTCACCCTTCCCATAATCTCATAGCCTACTGCTACCGCAAGGATGAATTTCTTCCCGCTAATAAGCTCCTTTTCTCCCATGGCCAAGGCCGTGGGCACGACGACGCACCCTGGGTGGATCATCCCCCGCCGATACATGTCGTCGATCTCGAAACCATGGCCAAAGCTGCTATTAACGAAGGCAGCACTAAGCACTGGTATCTTGTCACCGTAGTTGATGATGGTACTCTCCTCCTTGCCGCCATGGTTCATGGCATCACGATAGACTGCATTGCTCCAGGGCTTGGTAGAGCAGGCTAGCTCAACCCCCAACTGATCTAGGACAAGATCCTTAGTTTTTTGAACGACATTCTTCGGCAGATTCTCGTACTTGAGCTTGGTAACAAACTCGGCTAGTTCTCTCGATTCGTTCATGGAGATACCTCCTTCGTCCATTTCATCTGGCCAAGAAATGTGAACGTCCGGCCTGTGGGTTACAGCACTGAATAGTTTATTAACGTGGGCTACTTAGCGTGCCAGAAGTCCACCATCAACAGGCAAAGTTACCCCCGTAATGAAGGATGACTCATCTGATGCCAGGAACAAAGCAGCGTAAGCTACTTCCTCCGGCACCGCTCTTCGCCCTAGAGGAATGCTTTTTAGGAATTGTTGCCGTTTTGCCTCTATCTCTTCAGGTGGGGTCCCCGGTAGCGCCGCGAACTTCGGCGTCATGGGCGTATCCACCCCACCGGGACAGATACAATTGACGCGTATGTTGTCTGGTGCTAGAAGCAAGGCTAGTGCCCTAGTCAGGTTAACAATGCCACCTTTGGCTAGTGAATAGATTGGGCTAAATGCTGAGCCCACTACACCAGCCACCGAAGAGGTGAAAATGATGGAGCTAGACCCAGCCTTTCGCATCTCAGCAACCGCGAACTTGGTGGCAAAAAACGCCCCTTTCGCGTTTGCATCAAGGCAATGGTTCCATTCATCTTCGCTCACGTCGAGCTTGAATGCGCAAGGTAAACCGGCATGATTAAAAAGGATATTGAGCTTTCCATAAGTGTCTACAGTGGTCTTAACCATCCTCTCCATGTCAGCTATTTTAGTGACATCGGCTTTGATAAAAGTAGCTTCCCCACGAGCTTCTTTAATCATCTTGACTGTGCCTTGACCTTTACTGGGGTCGATATCAGCTACAACTACCTTGGCGCCTTCTTGGGCAAACAAACGGGCTGATGCCTGCCCCATTCCTGACCCTGCAGCAGTAATAATAGCAACTTTATTGTCTAATCGTCCCAATTTTCTTCCCCTTTCTCTGTATTCTTAGCTTTCCGCTATTATGGCAAATTACACTCGAAGCAAGGCACTTGTGCCGAATTGGAATCTTTGATGAATAGGCCATCACCTCCTTATTTCGTGATTGCCCTAGCGAGCATTTCCACTAATGGCCCTTGGTTTTTCTGCATCACGGCGTGCGCATCTATCGCCCCATTCCAGAAAAACTTTAGCCCTAAGGTCTACAGGTGTATCGATCATCCGACCTTCTAGGTAGAAAAAAGCCAACCCCTGGCGTAGTCCATCAGCAAATGCTTCCCGCACCTTCCGATAGTAAGTTAGTTCCTCTTCACTGGGGCGAAACCCTTCGTTGCATATTTTGACCCATGATACGTATGGGCAGATTGCTCCTTTGAATCCCATGTCCCGAGCACGACGAACGGCTTGCTTTAATTGAGCTTCCTCCACTTCTGCTAGGGTGATACTCAAGGGATAGCTCATACCTTGTGGCTGGATGCCACAGGCACGTGCGTTGGTTATTATCTGAAATTTGATGAGGTCCAATGGGTCTTGGTCGAGGTTGGCTTCAGGATTCAGGCACAGATCATGGTATAGGCTCGTCTCGCCTACTGTCAAAGCTGCTAGCCGATTACTGGCACGGCCGATTTCTAGGGAGTTCCACACCCCCATTGCCGTGCCAATCTCAGCATCTATCTGCAGAGAACCCTCTGGGAGACTGCGACGCTCCTCTAACTCTGCTAGGTGTTGACTTACCTCTTGGACTTCTTGAGCGTACTCTACCTTGGGCAAAATGACCCCTGTCAATCCTGGCCAGACAGCAGCCTCCAGGTCTGCCTGAATGGCCTCTCGCCTGACCCGGATAAAGATCTCGGCAGTGCTCTGGGTGGCACTAGAGATAGACTCCAATATCTGAGATTGACTGAGAGCTCTCCCGTTTTCTGACGATACCACTTCAAAATTTAAGATAAGTACGTCACTCCCAGCTTCTAGTGCCCATTCTGGCACTGATGGAGTGGTCATGTCTACCATCAACAGGGAGCGGCGAATGAATCTTGGCATATAATCCTCCTTGATCCTGCCTTCTATTCTCGCATGAATTATTGAATAAACTAATGTTCTGACCGAGCTTTGGCTACTGCTCTCATCTTGTACTGATCCTTAGCGGCACAAGCATCACCCCACTGGAGGAGCTCTTGGGCATAGCGGTATTCGTAGATGTCCACTACTTGTTCCCCTACTTGCGACATGCTTTCCCCATCTTGCTCTAGCTTTTCATACACATCTATTACTTTCTTGGCCCAATTCACCTCTGTCGGTGTTGGCGTAAGGCCGATTACCAGTGGCTCAATCTGCTCAGGATGCAGTGCGACGGCTTCATAGATATGCGCGTTTCGTAAGGCTTGCGCTCGGGCCTTTCCTTGCTCGCTTTGATCAACGCGTCCAGTGCCGGGGACGTAAGGAGCTCCGGTAGCTTCGACTCCAGCAACCATCCCGGCCAAAGCAGGCTCGGCTCGCGTATACGCATACTGCTCAAAATTGGCAAACATTTCGATTTCTAAGTCCGCGCTTAAATCGTATCCAATACCGCCCATTACTTTTTTTATTCTTGGGCTACTGGTGGCGATTGAGTAACTATTTACCACCCCTAAAGCCGTCTCCAACGCCGGGGAAATTTCAATGGTACCCAAAGGAATACCCCGCTCCTTTTCTAACTCTGTCAACAGAGTGTCGATTAGTTGTATTTCCTTGGCTGATTCAGTCTTAGGAAAGATAATCCTTGAGATCCCAGGCCAAACGGCGGCACGAAGATCAGATTCGATAAACTCCTTATTAATTCGAACAAAGACTGACGCACCTCCTTTGGCTACCTTGGGAATAACTCCACGAACCAAGTTTCGGGCCTTTTCCTTCTCAGACATAGGCACCGTGTCCTCGAGATCCAAAATAATAACATCCGCACCCCATGTCCATGCCTGCTCCACGAAGTGGGGATTATTAACTGGAACGAAGACCATACAACGGTTGACCATCAGATTCATTGTTGCGTCTCCAGTTCCATGGATAGCTTCTTATCCTCATCTCGCTTGGCACAGGCTTGAGCGAAGGTCAGGATGTTTTGACAGCGAGCAATCTTAAAGGTATCGTAGGTGCGGTCATCTACTTCTACCAAAAATTGCCCGGTCTGCAAGTCCTGTTGATAAGCCTGTAAGACATGGTCTGCCTTCTTGACCTCATCTGACGGAGGTGTAAACCCCTCAGATACAGGAATTACCTGTTCGGGTTTGGCACACAAGCACCCGGTAAAACCCATACGCCATGATCGCCTTGCCGCTTCAAAGCTATCTTTTAGTGATGCTATGCCGCCACGAGACCCTGGCCTCCAATGAGCACCAAGCGGCTGCTTGCCTAGAGCTCGGGCGACCACTAGTGTTCGGGACATTAAGTATAGGTAAAGCCGGAAATCTCCCTGAGGTTCGCGTCCTAGATGCATAGTCAGGTCAACACGCCCTACACCGACAGCTGTGACACGAGAACTCGCCGTAGCCAATTTAAAGACATTCCAGAACCCTCGAGGTGATTCCAGAATTAATGCTAGCTCGGTGCTTCCCGGCATCACACCCCTTTGGTGTTCACACTCACTAATTAACTTGTCAAGGTCCACGATTTCCTCTGCCAGCTCGGGGCCAGGTAAGACGATTCCCCGAAGTTCTGGATAAATAGCGGCTTTTACATCGCACCACCGGGTTTTCCAGTCCACTCGGACGAAAACCTCACTTGGACTCTCAGTAGCACTCCGGATAGCACTGCCTAACACGGCCCGCGCTTCCTGTTTGTGCTTAGGCGCAACCATATATTCAAGATCTAGGACTAGCACATCTGGAGAGTATTTCTGAGCGTGCCCTATTGCATCTACATCATAGGCTGGAACGACCAGCCAGGAGCGCCGAACGATCATGTTATTCGTCACATAGTCTCCTTACCCTATAAATACTGCTTTTCATTTCTTGTCGCCCCAAATGCTAATAATCCTTCGTGTTTTTTGGTTAATAGCGTGTCCTCGTTTTGTGTAAAGCTACCCGAACACTAATCCTAAATCTTATTTGCAGACACATTATATCTAACCACGCCAAACTACTGATATCAAACCGTTTCGGTTACTATTCAGTAGTAAGCTTATATCTCCTTATTTATAATGTAGCTAACTATTAGATGTGGTTTGGACATTCTGCTGTTAAGCGAGATGCTTTGTTATCTCATTAATATCATCTATCCTGTCAAGTCGCCTCAACTGTTCGAGAACTTGTTCGGTTTGGCTGTCCGACAACGCTTTTGATACATTCACCCTGAACTTCTTGTCTATTTCCTCAGATGATAGGCGATACTCAGGAACCCAAGAATCTCCCAGAGCATAATCTGAGGAATCTGCAAATACTTTGCCTTTCGCTCGAACCTCAATGGTGACTGGGTATTTTCTACGAATGGCACCCGGGGCGCCCTTGTATGCCAGCATGGACTGCCCAATCTGGGGATCCCCCTCCAGCGAAACCTTCTTGCTAAACTCGATTAGGCGCGGATCGCGTAACATTGCATCTCCATGCCATTCGGGTCCTGCGGGTATGCCATAGACAGCACAAGCCAAATTGTAAGAGAAGCTAAACTGACTACTTATGTCGTCCTTTGGCTCTACAGTATCCCACTTGCTGACTTTGCACCAGATATACTCAGGGTTTAGCGTGAGAGGCGAGAGCCTTATTGCAACACTCTCGATGTCATCAGGATGAAGAGCATTCTCGTTCATTATCCTTGTCAGCATATCAATAGAAGAGTGAATATTTCTGCAGCAAGGGTAGGGCTTTATCGCTGCCTGCATAATGTGCCAGCTCTTACCCAGACCTTCGAGAAACGTATTATAATGCAAATTAGATACTCCACACGACTGCCAAAAGTATTCGTCATCTAGTATGGCCGTACTCGCTTTGAAGTCAACTCGTGCCAAAAGCGCCGCCGTAACTCCTGCGTGAGTGAGCCATCCCAGGTCACAGTACTTAAGCATATTCTCAGGCTCTCTTCTTCTCCATAAACCCGCTAGTGGCAGTGGGGCAAAGTAAGCAGCAATGGATAGGCCATTCTCTATCTGCGCTTTATTTAGCCCTAGCACCTTAGCCGCAGCCACTAAAGCACCAAAAGTATTATAGCTGTAGCCCAATACGGTAGGGAATCTTACCTCCCCTTGCTGGGTTACCTCTACCAAAGGGGTTGCCAAGGCACACCGCGCGCACATTTCATACCCCAGTACCGTAGCCAGTATCAGATCCTTACCTGAGGCGCGTGTTTTCTCTGCTACTGCTAGAGCAGCGCAAAGTGGAATCGTGCCGATATGGATCCGGTTGATAAACACATCATCATTATCGTGGATATTTCCCAATTTGGCATTTACTAATGCTGCCATCGTGCCGGAGGCTCTGATCCCTGCTCCTAAGATGGTTGCCTCAGGATTTCCCCCTTCTTCCTTCGCCAGCTTGATGAACATTTGGCCCGTTGGTGAGTCGCACCCACTGATCACATCCCCAACATGATCAATGATATAGTCTATGGTTTGCCCTATCTCTTCACGTGGAAGATTATTAAAGGAGATAGTTGAAACCAAGTCGGCCCACGCTTCTGTAAGTCGTGTTACTTCCGAAGGCATTTACATACCTCCTCGTATAAATATATTTAACGAATGATTAATTTTCGCATCCTCATGAATTGCTCTTGCACATTACGGCCACCAGACTGGTAACAAATGATGCCAAAGTAGCACTATCTCTTCGCTGTTTATTTTTGTTCACGCAGTTCTCCTTTAAGCTCTATCACCCAACTTTAACAAAATCTTAGATGCGTGACATGTTAAATATCTCCATTAAAATATCGCTCTAGGAGCCCACACAAATGCTTTGACCAATTTGGAGCACTCCCTTGCTTCGCTTTCTCTTCCTCCCCACTCAGAAAGGATATTACCTTAGTAACTCACCACTAGGTGTAAATTTCTCCACCATATGAACCTCAGTGTCAGGAACGTATACTGAGTCGTCTAGTCCTACAACATACATTGTACGGCTAGCGTAATGGCCTCCACGCCCCAGTATGAAACGAAATTGTCATCCCGGTTTTTCATCTTACCGACATATATTATCATAATATGAACTTATTTCTATATTTTAACAACACCAGATGTGAAAGTCAACACTTGATATGCTCTTTTCCCACGAGATTTACTAATCTTCCAAGGCACACGTATGTCTTCAAATCTTACTTTTTTCATCCCCCACATATAGTGGGGACAAGTTTTACAATGTCTCCTTTCTTCAGCTTCACATTAAGTTCGGCTGGAGTAGACACGATATCTTCATTCAAGATCATGATACAGTAGTCAAATAAGCCTTGGTTTTCAATATTAAGAGTCCTCTTCCCAAACTTCGGATATTTATCTGCCATAAAATGAATCAAATCCATGATGGTTGTACCTTGACTAATTATTTCTTCAAGAACCAGCCTGTCTGGACTTTTGTGATCGAAATCGTCTTTCAGCCATGACATAATTTCAATGATAATCTTAATTGTTAGTACTCCTTCCAACCTACGGCAGTGCAATGGTGTTAATAATCCCTTCCGCCACCACCATCTGAGTGAATTAGGTAGCTACTTTTCCTGCGCTTTGGTCAATTTGCTGTCATTCTCCTTCCTTGAGACTTAAAGCAATCCTTTAAAAATCACGTGCTTTACGTTTAGTCACCGCTAAAAGATATTACTTATAAGCGAGAGCCTTATAGGACAGCCACGGACTAATCTCATTTATTAATTTTACACTATATTCCGGCGGATAAGATATTGATGATTCTATCAGACGATACCTAGTTCTTCCAATTTTCCGGGAGTTGGGACACCGTTAGCATCCCAACCCATAAGGGCATAATAATATCTTTTGGCCCTGTCCATTTCTGCGTGGTCTAGCTTCCTGTTTGCCATGGCACCATCTGTTGTTGGCTTGAAGAAACGCTCCGGCAGTTTGTCGTCATCGTCAGTAAAACCCTCACGAACGTTAAACAGGCGACACACTGTTAGTGTTCTCTCCGCTACTCTCAGCTGTTCTGTGGTTGTCGTGTCCCATCCAGTAACGGCTGCAGTTAACTCAGCTAGTTGCTGGTAAGAATAGGGTAGAAATTGGCAGAGGACTAGGGAGTCGGAGATAATTCGCTTTAATTGTCTGATCTTGAGGAGGGCTACCTTGCGTGGTCCAATATCGTCATAGGGTACGGGCTCAATCATCCCGAGTGGTACTGCTTCTTTAACTAGTATATCCGTTTGTGGATTAAGACCGGTTAAAGTGATGTCAACCATATTGCAACAGTGGTCAGGTCCATGGGGATTAACCATATAACCAAGGCTGAGGCCTTTATTCAGCCTCGGCTCATGCATTGGAATCTCGTATTTCTTGATGTGCATAGCAAAGGATTCAGCACCTTTACCAATTTTTTCGGCGGCCCTTGAGCTACCCTCGGCTAGCAGATCACCAATACCTTCGCGCTTAGTAATCAATTCTATCAGATGTAGCATGGCTTTCTGATTGCCAAATCTTAGTTCAGTCCCATCGGTCTCTTTTGCGGTCAACAAGCCATTTTCGAAGCATTCCATAGCGAATGCGATGGTGCATCCTGCCGAGAGCGTGTCCAATCCATACGCATTGCATAGCTCGTTACCTTTGGCGATAGCTTCAAGGTTGTCAATACCGCAGTTTGAACCCAACGCACCCAGGGTCTCATACTCAGGGCCCCCGTAAGCACTGTCTACCTGGTATGGTTCGTCGACCTTAACGATTTTTTTGCAACGGACCGGACAAGCGAAGCAACCGTCCATACCGATTCGGATTGTGTCCTTTATCGCTCTAGAAGTGATCTTGTTCACCTGGGGAAAAGCATTATCGCGAAAATTGCGTACCGGAAGATTCCCAATTTCCTCAAAGCGTTGCATTCCGCCACTAGTACCAAAGTTACTGAAACCTGCCATTAACGTTTGATTCTCCTTAAACCACTGTCTCAGTTCCTTTAGTGCGTCAGGATTGGCTACGGACGGGGCTTTGCCACCTCTCACAGCAACAGCTTTCAGCCCCTTCGACCCCATAACTGCCCCTAAACCTCCTCTCCCTGCAGTATCGTAGAGACCATTCATTATGCAAGCATAGCGAACTAGATTCTCGCCTGCAGGACCTATCAGTGCCAACTGCACCTTATGATCGCCTAGTTCAGTTCTGATGGTCTCCTGTGTTTCTTTGGTATTTTTCCCCCAAAGGTGAGTGGCATCTTGAATACTTACTTTGCTATGGTTAATCCAAAGATAGACCGGCTTCGGCGAGGTGCCATCGATAATGACAGCGTCGTACCCGGCTCGCTTAAGCTCGGCACCCCAAAATCCTCCAGTCTCCGATTTTGCAATCCCTCCCGTCAATGGAGATTTAGCGCCAACGCAATGGCGGCCACTTCCCGCTAGTGAAACCCCGGTCACCGGTCCTAAAGCAAAGATCAATTTGTTATCAGGACCTAAAGGGTCAATTTTCGGTGGTAACTCCTTCCAGAGAAAATAAGAGACAAAACCAGCGCCACCTAAGTACTTCCTGCAAAATTGCTCGTTGATTGGTTCGATATCTATTCTTCCGTTAGATAGATTTACTCGCAGTATTTTCCCATTGTAACCACTAGGAACTTTTTCAGCCATGTTGAACACCCCCTATCCGGTTCTTAAGTTTGTTTTCAATCACTTTATCATCAGACTGGGCAGCCACAAGATTAACTGAGGGAAAACAGCACATAGAACGATCGCAACTATTATGAGGATAACAAATGGGACTACCCCCCGGATAATTTCGCCCATGGTAATTTTTAACTCTGGCGCTGACACCCCCTTGACAAAGTACAGAGCCCCGGCCAACGGGGGCGTCATAAAGGCCGACTGAAGCATAAGGCAGATCATCATCCCAAACCAGAGGGGGTCAAATCCCATGGCAGGACAAAGTGGTGAAACTATAGGAACCATAAGGAAGATAATTCCGATCCAGTCCATGACAAACCCTAGGATGAACACGACAAACATTATGGCACTAAAGGCGCCCCAGCGTCCCCCAGGAGTAGCTAGAATAATTTCACTGACTACATCCTTACAGCCAGCGTGAAAAAATACACCTACAAAGCCCATAGCTGTTGCCCCGATGATATAGATAAAGCAGCTCACCGTCAATGTCTCGAGTGCCGCTTTTCTAAAGACTTGCCAGGTTAACTTGCGGTAGACTACTGCTAGTAGTGTTGCCCCAATAGCACCCACAGCGGCTGCCTCAGTAGGGGGAGCTACCCCAAAGAAAATACTGCCCAAGACTGACAAGACAAGAACACTAGCCGGAATCAGGGAGGTTACAAGCATAACTATTTTCTTCCTGAAAGAGAGCGCTGCCCTTTGTTCAGCAGGTATCGCTGGCGCCACTTGTGGCCAGATTAAAGCACGCACACCGATGTAGGTACAATATAAACCAGCAAGAATAAACCCTGGGATAAAGGCAGCAAAAAATAATTTCCCCACTGATAACCCAGCGCTTGGTCCGTAGATAACTAGCATAATACTGGGTGGAATAAGAATGCCCAAGGTACCGCCAGCACAAACTGAACCACAGGCTAAACTTCTATTATAACCTCGCTTTATCATGGCAGGAAGGGCAACAAGCGTTAACATAGTGACTGAAGCACCAATTACACCGACACAGGCAGCAAGGATGGTACCGATCAGTACAGTTATTATCGCCAGTCCACCCCTTAGCCCACCAAGCCACAGGTATAATGCTGTATATAGTTTTTCGGCTACCCCCGAATATTGCAGCAGGACGCCCATATAAACAAACATAGGAAGCGCTAAGAAAATATAACTTGAAATCATGCCTAACATACGACTGTATAACAGGTGGCCAATATGATTGCCAAATAGTAGGTATCCCATTATGAACGCCACACCACCTATCGCAAAAGCTAGAGGATAACCGGTCATCATTGCGAGTACGACTCCCCCCAGCATGACAATAGCGACAATCTCTGGGCTTATTTCAATCATAGGGTTTACTCCT